>Ga0065721_10048972_pt1 | contig 55130 bp, 39 predicted proteins | sample Mesricmetagenome_FD_59108 | JGI IMG/M metagenome (GOLD analysis project Ga0065721, IMG submission 59108) | Mesophilic microbial community from rice straw/compost enrichment Sample: eDNA_1 v2 (version 2) | ecosystem: Engineered > Solid waste > Grass > Composting > Bioreactor | place: USA: Davis... | reverse complement strand
GAAACCTGGGACTGATCGTAGGGCTTGAAAACTACAGCTGTTGATCGTTTTGTTCCCATGACCAAATTTAACCAATCAACTCCCAATAAACAAAAAGAGGTTGACCTTTTGAGACAACCCCTTCGTGTAAACTGTTAAAATATCGCAGCCTTATTTCTTTTTCTTTTGAGCGGTGTACTCGGCATTCAGTGCGGTAAGGACCTCGTTGGTAATCTCCAGGCTTTCGTCAGCATACAATACGGCTGGATTGCTTGTCGAATATGTGAGCACCAGTTTATAGCCCTTTTCCTTCGCGTGTTTTTTCAGATAGTCAGTGATTGTCGAATATAGTTTTTCGTTTTCGGCAGCTTCCTCCTGAGCAAAGGATGCACTCGCGTTTTGGTTATGACGGGCCAGCTCATCCTGTTTACGGGCCAGGCGCTCTTCGGTGCTCTGGCGGTCAGAAGCACTCATGGTGGGTGCTTTTTGCTGGTAATCAGCTACCTCCCGTTGAAAGGCATTGCTGCGGGCTTGCAAGTCAGCCTGTGCCTTTTTCGCTTTTTCTTCCAGCTTTGTCCGGATGTCTTTGAAGTATTCGTACTTTTCAAGCAATGTATCAGCGTTGACGTAGACGATCTTTTCCGGACCCGATGCTGCGGTGGAGTCATTTCCCACAGCCGTCGTGGCTGGCTTCGTGCCCTGGTTACAGGAAACCACTGAGGCAGCCAACATTATACCTAATCCAGCTTTGGCAACAAATGCGAATGCGTTCTTCATTTCTTTCCTAATCATTTTATTCAGACGGCAAACCTAAGATAAAAATCCCAGATTTCCGTGATTAAATTGCGAATCCTGAAATGCAGTCTCCGCTCGTCGACGCCGGCTCTGACGAAACTGTTCCCCTGCCGTTCGTAGTCGCCGGCTAGCCGGGCGGTGCCATTCAGCTGCTTCATTGCAATCAGTTGCCGCCGGGCCCCGTTGCGGAGCAAGGCACGCCAGCCCTCAAACCCGCGCTGTTTCAGGTCCGCTACTTCCCGTAAGGCTGCGCCGGTAAGTATCCGTAAGGGCCCGGCCCGGCTGCCTGTTGCTTCTTCCGCAGCAAAGGCCGGCGCCGCTCCGGCTGAGCCTTTTAAAGCGAAGGAGGCAAAGCTTGAGGGTGTGCGGCTAGCCGGGCGGTGCCGTTCAGCTGCTCATCGCAATCAGTTGCCGCCGGTCCCCGTTGCGGACCAAGGCACGCCAGCCCTCAAACCCGCCCTGTTTCAGGTCCGCTACTTCCCGTAAGGCTGCGCCGATGAGTAACCGTAAGGGCCCGGCCCGGCTGCCTGTTGCTTCTTCCGCAGCAAGGCCGGCGCCGCTCCGGCTGAGCCTTTTAAAGCGAAGGAGGCAAAGCTTGAGGGTGTGCGGCTAGCCGGGCGGTGCCGTTCAGCTGCTTCATTGCAATCAGTTGCCGCCGGGCCCCGTTGCGGACCAAGGCACGCCAGCCCTCAAACCCGCGCTGTTTCAGGTCCGCTGCCTTCTCGTAAGGCTACGCCGGTAAGTATCCGTAGGGGCCCGGCTTGGCTGCCTGTTGCTTCTTCCGCAGCAAGGCCGGCGCCGCTCCGGCTGTGCCTCGTTGGAGCGAAGGAGATAAGCGTGAAGGGCGTTGGGAGCCGGACGAAGCGCTGAGCAGCAAAGCCATAGCAGAAGCTAACGTACCAGCAGAAAACAAGCGGATCCCGAAGCGGAGCGCCTTGGATCCGCGCATAAAAAAGGCTTTGCAATCAAGCGCGAGGAAGCTCCCAGACCGAACGCTTGCCTCCGAAGCACCACACCTTGGATCCGCGCATAAAAAAGGCTTTGCAATCAAGCGCGAGGAAGCTCCCAGACCGAACGCTTGCCTCCGACGCAAACCACACGAAACAGCATACATAAGCTATTTCATTTATGGCGCTTTTTCCCTATCTTTGGGCACCGAATTAAAAACGATAATGAGCGAAGAAAACAAGAAGCAATCAACTTATTCAGCGGACAACATACAGGTATTGGAAGGATTGGAGGCCGTTCGTAAACGGCCTTCCATGTATATCGGTGACACCGGAGTAAAGGGGTTGCATCACTTGGTTTACGAAGTGGTTGACAATTCCATTGACGAAGCCGTTGCCGGTTATGCCGATGATATCTATGTTACCATCCACAAGGACAACTCCATTACGGTAGAAGATAATGGCCGCGGGATTCCAACGGGCATTAACAAAAAGGAAAATAAGTCTGCGCTTGAACTGGTCATGACGGTTCTCCATGCCGGCGGTAAATTCGATAAAGACACATATAAAGTTTCCGGCGGTCTGCATGGCGTAGGTGTATCCTGCGTCAACGCGTTGTCAACGGTACTGATCGCCGAGGTGCATCGGGAAGGTAAGGTCTTCATGCAGGAGTACCACCGCGGAAAACCGCAATACGAAGTCAAAACGGTCGGCGATAGCGACCGTACGGGTACTAAAGTAACGTTCCATCCGGATCCGGAGATTTTCACAACCACCACGGTATATAATTATGACACGCTTGCGGGACGGTTGCGGGAGCTGGCCTTCCTGAACAAGGGAGTTCGGTTGACCCTGATGGATGAACGGGAAGAGCAGGAAGACGGCTCGTTCGCCAAAGACGTGTTTTATTCAGAGGGGGGACTGAAGGAATTCGTTAAGTTTCTAGACGGTACGCGCCAGCCATTAATTCCTGAACCCATTCACGTGGAGGGAATAAAGCAGGGAATCCCGGTGGAACTGGCCTTACAGTACAATGACACCTATTCCGAAAACGTACACTCCTATGTGAACAACATCAACACGATAGAGGGGGGCACGCACGTTGCCGGTTTCCGTAGGGGGCTGACGCGTACGCTGAAGGCGTACGCAGATAAGTCCGGTCTGCTGAAGAACATGAAGGTGGAGATTACGGGTGATGACTTTCGCGAAGGGCTTACGGCCGTGGTTTCGGTAAAAGTCGCAGAACCGCAGTTCGAAGGACAAACCAAGACTAAACTCGGTAACAACGAGGTAATGGGAGCCGTTGATATGGCGGTGGGCGAGATCCTGGCGAATTACCTTGAAGAAAATCCGAAAGAAGCCAAAGCTATCGTGCAGAAAGTGATCGTTGCCGCTCAGGCCCGGGCCGCAGCGCGCAAGGCCCGCGAAATGGTACAGCGTAAGAATGTCATGGGCGGAAGCGGTCTGCCGGGCAAACTGGCTGACTGCTCAAATAACGATCCATCCAAGTGCGAGATTTACCTTGTGGAAGGGGATTCAGCGGGCGGTACGGCAAAACAGGGCCGGGACCGTGAATTCCAAGCCATTCTTCCGCTTCGTGGCAAGATCCTCAATGTAGAGAAGGCAATGGAACACAAAATCTACGAAAACGAGGAAATCAAAAACATGTTCACAGCACTCGGTGTGAGTATCGGCACAGAAAGCGACGCAAAAGCGTTGAATCTGGACAAGCTGCGTTATCACCGGATCATCATCATGACGGATGCTGACGTGGACGGTTCACACATCACCACCCTGATCCTTACTTTCTATTTCCGGTACATGAAGGAATTGATAGAAAACGGGCACGTCTACATTGCTACCCCGCCACTTTACCTGGTTAAAAAAGGCAAGGAACAGGAATATGCCTGGAACGATGACCAGCGCGATGCAGCCGTTCAGCGGTTGAAGGGAAGCGGCAAGGAAGACAGTGTTCACGTGCAACGCTACAAAGGACTTGGGGAAATGAACGCTGAACAGCTTTGGGATACGACCATGAATCCGGAAACGCGTACACTGCGTCAGGTAACGATCGAAAATGCGGCTGAGTGTGACCGTATCTTCTCCATGCTGATGGGCGATGAAGTGGCCCCACGGCGTGAATTCATCGAGCGGAACGCTAAATACGCAAAGATCGATACGTAATCAGCGGATTCACCCGACCAGGGCCACCTTTCCATAGAGGTATTTCTTTTTATACTCCAGGGGTGTCATATCAGTCACCTTCTTGAAGTGCCTGTAGAAATTGGATACATTATTGAATCCACACTCGAAGCAGATGATCTCGGTGGGCAACAAGTCTTCGACCAGTAAGCGGCACGCGTGGCTGATGCGTATTTCAATCAGAAAATCGTAATACGTCTTTTTTGTCATCAGCTTGAAATACCGGCAAAAGGAAGTGACGCTGAGATTGGCGATCGAAGCGATTTCCTCAAGGCTGATTTCTTTTTTGTAGTTGCTCAGCGTATAGGTGCAGACCTTGTTGATACGTGCTGCATCCATTTCGTTGGATTTATAAAAGGCGTGGGCAGTCGCGATCTGAACGTACTCCTCCGTCTCGGCGACGGTTTTGAGAATAGACAGCAGCATGATCAATCGTTCCATATCTGTTGCGCGCGTTGCGCTGTGCATCAGATCGATCAACCTTGCCCGGCTCCTGCCGGTGAACTTCATCCCCTTGCGCGCTTTTTCGAACAGCTTCGGTATCAGATAGGTCTCGGGCAGGCTCAGGAAATCCCGGCCGAGGCAGTCAGGGAGGAAATGGATGACAATGGCTTCCACTTTCCGGTCGGGATGATTTTGGTAATACTCCTCATTGCACTGCCACATGTGCGGAAGGTTACTGCCCAGTAGCAGTACTTCGCCTTCCGAAAAGTTGCCGATATTATCACCGATAAAGCGCACACCTTTGCCGCGTATGACATGGTGCAATTCTAGCTCTGGATGATAATGCCATAGTGAACCGAAGTTGTCCTGTACATCATGCCGCGCGCTGAACGACGACTGTATCTGGGTCGGTACCTTGTGAAAAAAGGGTTTCATGGCTTCTAATCGTTAATTTCTTTTCGCGCTATTGGTGACGAAAAAATGGTTTATAACCTGTTTACGACCCGCAGAGCACAGCCCTGTGACCATCGTGAGTACTAAATTATGAAACGGAATGTCGATATCCAAGTAAATGATAATATTGTACAATAAGAAGGCAATAAATTCCAATAATGCCGCCGCCTTTTCATCCACCTTTGTACCGTGTTGGTGGCGTTGTCGATCACCAAATGATAAACCAAATAGACCCATGAACAATACAACCAAGCAAGACATCTGGCTTGTAGCGAGTGGCGACCTACGGCTAGCGGCAAACCAGCTGTGCTGGAAAGCACAGGAAGCAATGGAAGCCCAATTAACGACGGCCATCGAAAAGCTGGGCTGGCGCGTGAGACGCGCACATGGCTTTGACTCCGATAAAAGGCATGGATTTATCGACTCCCAGCGGATGGGCATCGAAGTTTTTCGTCTCATTCCGCCGGACGCACCACTGATCGTCGCTGAAAGCGTCTGGCAGTATACGCACCATGTATTGGCCGGACTGACTACGCACCGGGGCCCTATCCTCACCCTGGCCAATTGGAGCGGACAATGGCCCGGCCTGGTGGGCATGCTCAATCTGAACGGGTCACTCACGAAAGCCGGTGTGGCTTATAGCACGCTGTGGAGTTACGACTTCACGGATGAATTTTTCAGCAAAGGATTGGCCGAATGGCTGGAAAGCGGTACGGTAAAACACGACCTCCAACATGTGCGCAACTTCGAGTTGGTGAAAATACCACGCGATGACAATGCTACAGGGCGGGATTTTGCTCGAAGGCTCCGCGGTGCCAAAGCCATTATGGGCGTATTCGACGAAGGCTGTATGGGCATGTACAATGCCATCGTACCCGATGAGTTGCTCCATGGCATGGGGATATTCAAGGAGCGGTTGAGCCAATCTGCGCTCTACGCCCGGATGCAGACCGTAGGGGACGCCGAAGCGGAATCCGTATTGAAGTGGCTGCTCGACAAGGGCATGGCCTTCCGGTGGGGAGGCGATGAGCAGACCGAACTCACCCGCCGGCAAACGTTGGAGCAATGTAAGATGTATATCGCCGCAGTGCGCATTGCCGCTGATTTCGGGTGTGACACGATCGGCATTCAATATCAACAAGGACTGAAGGACCTGACGGTAGCCAGTGACTTGGTAGAGGGACTGCTTAACCATACCGAACGCCCGCCCGTCTACTCCGAAACCGGGCAGGAGCTGTTTCCCGGCGAGGCGATTCCGCATTTCAATGAGGTAGACGAATGTGCTGGCATCGATGCATTGGTGACCTACCGGCTGTGGCGGGAATTGGGCATGGATGGGGCAAACACCCTGCACGACATCCGCTGGGGCGAGCATTACACGGGGGAAGGCGTCGATGATTTTGTGTGGGTGTTCCTGATTTCAGGGGCTGTGCCTGCGGCGCATTTCGAAGGAGGCTACGCTGCAGCAAGCAGCTGGCGGCAGTCCCCCATGTATTTCCGGCTGGGTGGGGGCACATTGCGCGGCGTGAGTAAGCCCGGATCCATTATTTGGAGCCGGATCTATGTAAGGGAAGGACAGCTGCACGCCGATCTCGGCGTGGGCAGATCGGTGAGGTTGCCCGAGGCCGAGACCCAGCGCCGCTGGCAGGCCACCTCGCCGGAATGGCCCATCATGCATGCGGTACTGGATGGGGTTGGCCGCGACCAGTTGATGGCGCGGCATCAGGCCAACCACATCCACGTGGTCTACGCCGACGATGAGCAGGCCGCGCATCGCGCCTGTCGCATCAAGGCGGCCGCGTTTGACGAGCTGGGGATCAGGGTGCATTTCTGTGGCAACGTAAAGCTATCGGACTCATGACCGCGACCGGTGAGAACTACGTAATCGGCCTGGACTTCGGAACGGATTCTGTGCGGGCGTTGTTGGTGGATTGCGGCAGCGGTGAAGAGCTGGCATGCAGTGTCCGGCTGTATCCGCGATGGAACGAAGGCCGGTATTGTGACAGCGGGCGCTTGCAGTTCCGCCAGCATCCGCTGGACCACATGGAAGCCATGGAAGGTAGCCTTCGGGATCTACTCACCGGTGTTCCTGACCACACGGTGAGCCGGATCCGTGGGTTGTCCGTGGACACCACCGGTTCCACCCCGGTGGCGGTAGACCGCCGTGGGACGCCGTTGGCCCTGCTTCCGGAATTTTCGGCCAATCCCAACGCCATGTTCATACTATGGAAAGATCATACGGCCGTCTCCGAAGCGGAGGAAATCAACACCCTGGCGCATAGTTGGGAGACAAACTACACGAAATATTCAGGGGGCAGCTATTCGTCGGAATGGTTCTGGGCAAAAATACTGCATATCCTCCGTACCGATAAAGAGGTGGCGGCTCATGCCTATTCCTGGATGGAACACTGCGATTGGATTCCTGCACTGCTCTGCGGGCAAACCGAGGTCACCGCCATCCGCCGCAGCCGCTGTGCAGCGGGCCACAAGGCCATGTGGCATGAGCAATTTGGTGGTCTGCCCCCCAACGCGTTTCTCGCAGCACTCGACCCCCTGCTGGGCGGCATGCGCGACCGGCTGTACCGTTACACGTACACATCGGACGTTGCTGCCGGCGTGTTATCAGCTGAATGGGCGGAACGTACGGGCTTGCCCCAGGGTATAACCATTGGCGTGGGGGCGCTTGATGCCCATATGGGTGCCGTCGGAGCCTGCATTAAACCCTATTCGTTAGTCAAAGTGATCGGCACGTCTACCTGCGACATGCTGGTGACACCGTCGGACCGACATAGCGAACGTTTAGTAAACGGGATCTGCGGACAGGTGGATGGATCGATCATCCCGGATATGTTGGGAATGGAAGCCGGTCAATCTGCTTTCGGCGACCTCTACCAGTGGTTTGCCCGATTGCTGGCGTATCCTATGACCAATTTGCTTAGCGAAACCTGCAACAGACATGAACAACATACGCTCATCAACCGCCTATTGATCAGCTTGAGTGCGCGTGCTGCGGAGATTCCGGTGAGCGCGGCGGATGAGGTGGTGTTGGACTGGGTAAACGGCCGGCGGACCCCGGACGTGGCCCCGGAGCTTACGGCATGGATCACCGGCATCCGGCTGGGTACGGATGCTCCAAGGCTGTTTAAGTCGTTGGTAGAAGCCACGGCCTTCGGCTCAAGGGCAATCGTAGACCGTTTTGAAAGCGAAGGTATCCCAGTAAACGAAATCATCGCAAGCGGTGGCATCAGCAAAAAGTCTCCCTATGTGATGCAGGTGCTGGCAGATGTGCTGGATCGGCCCATCCGCACGGTGAAGACCGAGCAGGCCTGCGCGTTGGGGTCAGCAATGTATGCCGCCGTGGTGTCAGGTGTACATCCCACCATAGCGGCGGCTCAGCAAGCGATGGCATCCGGCTATGAGCGCGAATATCACCCGCGCTCCCACAACGTGGCGCAATACCGGCAGCTTTACCGTCGCTATCTGCAGTTGGGCAGTTTCCAGGAAAAGCCAATATCCTACAAACAGCAGCCAAAATCGTAGACGCAACAAACGGCCTAAGCGCCTATATTTGCAGCCCAAGCGGATAACCCAATAAATAAACCGTAATGAAGCATCTTCCCCTTATTGACATATCGGTAATCCTGATCTACCTCTTGGCCATGGTATTGGCAGGCGTGTGGTTCTCCCGGAAAAATAACAGTGCCGACCAGTTTACGAAAGCCTCGGGGCTGATTCCCGGATGGGCGGTAGGTATTTCGCTATATGCCACATTCCTGAGTAGCAACACTTTTTTAGGGGTACCGGGCAAGGCCTTTGGTAGCAATTGGAATTCATTGGTGTTTAGCCTGTCCATGCCGCTTGCTGCTTGGGTGGCCGTAAAGTATTTCGTGCCGTTTTACCGGACGGCGGGAGGGGTGTCTGCTTATACCCATTTGGAGCATCGGTTCGGATCATGGGCACGTACCTATGCGATGGTGTGTTTCCTGCTCACCCAGCTGGCCCGGATGGGGTCCATTTTCTTTGGTATTGCGCTGAGCCTGCAGGCGCTGACGGGGTATGACATGACGACCATCATGATCGTCACGGGCATCTGCATTGTCGTGTACACGGTGCTGGGAGGCATTGAAGCCGTCATCTGGACGGAAGTCGTACAGGGCGTGCTGCTTACATTCGGCGGCCTATTGATTTTATATTTGATTGTTACCCATGTAGACGGCGGCGTACCAGCGATTGCCTACATCGGTATGCGTGACGGCAAATTTAGTCTCGGCACCCTGGCCCCGGATTTCGCGGGACCCTCGTTTTGGGTCATCCTGCTCTATGGCTTTTTTATCAATTTGAACAACTTTGGCATGGATCAGAACTATGTCCAGCGCTACCATGCCTCCTCATCCGCCAAGGAGGCTGCAAAATCGGTGTGGCTTTGTGTCAAATTATACCTCCCGATCTCGCTGCTGTTTTTCATGATTGGAACCGGATTGTATGCCTATTATGAGCAGCACCCCGACCTCACGGAAACCATCCGGCTGCAGGCGGCCGCCGAGCGGCTGCCCTTGACCGCCAGCGATGCCGAAATCAGTGCCCGGGCTGCCACGCTGCAAGCGGCGGACTATGGTGACAAGGTGATGCCGCATTTTATGGTCAGTATGGTGCCGACCGGTCTGCTAGGGCTGGTCATATCGGCCATCATGGCTGCAGCCATGAGTACCATCAGTTCCGGCATGAACGCCTCGGCGACTGTTTTTACCGAAGACATCTACAAACGCTATATCCGCCCGAACAGCACCAGTAGACAGGCGCTGCGGATCCTTTTCATCAGCACCGGTGTATTCGGTGTGTTCGGCATCCTGACCGGCATCAGTATGATTGGGGTGGAGAGTATCCTCGATGTATGGTGGCAGCTTTCCGGTATTTTTGCCGGGGGGATGCTGGGCCTGTTTCTATTAGGAATCATCAGCAAAAATGCGAAAAACCGTGACGCCATCGTCGCAGTGATCGCAGGGGTGCTGGCGATCCTTTGGATGACATTTTCATACCTGATACCCGAGCAGTATGGTTACCTAAGATACCCGCTGCATGCCAACATGATCATTGTGGTGGGTACCCTGGTGATCTCGCTCGTAGGGTCCGTACTGGCTAAGGCGTGGCGGTAGGGTTATTTCCCCTTTTTCGCCATTTTTTCTTTGAAGCTCTTAACTTTACCGAGGATACGGTCCAGCCCGAAACCGAACGGAACCGGTTCTTCCTCCGGTGGTTCAAAGCCAGCCGCCTTGCCTCGTGCGGCCATTTCTGGACCTACATGGAAAGCATCCAGCAGGATGGTCGGATAAAATGCCGGGTCGGTGGTGTAGATCTGTTTGTCCATCCAGTTGACCGAAGAATACCGCAGAGAAAAAACCACCATTACGATATAACCCTCGGGCAATTGCTTCCGGCATTCCCATTCGACTTCTACCCGCCGGTTGATGTTCTCAAATGAGAACGTTTCATGGGCGATGACCTGCACCTTTTCTTGCTCAAAGTGTACGGCGATCAGCCCTATTGTAAAACTGGGATCCATCGTAATATCACCCGGTGGGTAAACGATATCGTTTGCCAGGTTAAACGGCGGTATCCGGAAGTGGAAAAGGCCATCGGGCGCCACGCCCCAGGTCGGCCGCACCAATATCCGGGACCCTATGGGAGCGTCCAGATTGAACTCAAAACCTTTCAGGCCATCCAGATCCGCATCGTGTAGTGTCCGTTCGCCGATCTCTTTTGCCGACGTACGGAGGCATGCCGCTATCGCCGCATTGAAACGTCCGTTCATCTTACCATCGGCCACCTCGTATACCCGTTGGAACATGGTGCGCATGACTTTACCATGCGCGCTGGCCACACCAAATTCAAGTGCATTCAGTTTGGTGGCGTAAGTCTGCTTTACCCGGGCCGGAGCAATTTGCATGATCTGCTGGCCGCCCAATCTTCGGTACACGATGTTGTTGATTTTTCCCTTGATCTTCCCGTTTCTACCCTGTATAGCCATAGTCAAAGTTGTTTTGGTATTTACGTGAAAAATTGTTTAAATTTGAATGAATCGACCTGCCAACCGTCACCCATTCACACCGTCTTCCACATAGCTATACACTCCGCCCGCACCAAGTCTATACCATCTTCACTATGAACGAGCTATGTTGACATCGTGCCTCCAGGGTGAGTCCAGGTTTTCAGCTGAAAACCTGGACTCACCCTGGACTCAAGGTGGACTTACCCTGGACTCACCCTTAAGAAAGTATAGCGCACGTGACCGCTTGGTATATTGTACGTAGCTTATCATAAAATCAGGTAATGGGGTTATGCAGTCGCTCCCCCAAAAATAATCCATGCCAAGGAAAAATCCAAACAGATATCGCTAATATCCTACAATACCCCGCCAATTTGCTATAGAACACGATGCTGCAGGCGGCCTACCTTTGACGGTACCCATAAACACATTATAGACAATTACCCTGATACAATGACCAAAAAAGACAAGGGATATATTCCCGTCATGTTGACTCCATTTAAAGAAAACGGAACCATAGACTATGATGGACTGACCAGATTGACAGAACTATACCTGCAGGCGGGGGCCTCCGGCCTGTTTGCCAACTGTCTTTCCAGTGAGATGTTTGAGTTGAGTGAAGACGAGCGCCTCGCCGTGACCCGACACGTCGTCGAAGTGGCCGCAGGATCGGTGCCGGTGGTGGCCACGGGCACGTTCGGTGGTGCGGTGGCGCAACAGGCAGACTTTGTCAAGCGGCTCTACGATACGGGCATCGAAGCGGCCATCGTTATTACGAACATGCTGGCCGGGGAAAATGAGCCGGAAGCCTTGTTTGAAGAAAATGTCTTCCGCCTGCTTGACGCTACCCCCGGGATTCCCATGGGTTTCTACGAGTGTCCTGACCCATTCAAACGCATACTCTCGGCCGGGCAGTTAAAGCGATTTGTAGATACCGGACGGATCATCTATCATAAAGACACCTGCCTGGATATTGATCTGGTCAAAGCCAAACTGGGAGTGACCAAAGATGTCACGTCATTTGGTCTTTACGATGCCTACATGGTGCATGCCGTGCAATCGCTGAAAGCGGGTTCGGCGGGACTGTCGTGCATACAGGGCAATTATTATCCGGAGCTGATCGTATGGCTATGCCGCAACTATGACAATCCATCGACGGCTAGTAAGGTCATGCACGTGCAACAGTTTTTCATCGACCATATGGACGTCATGCATGCTGTATACCCCGTGGGGGCTAAGTATTTCTTGCAGAAAAGGGGGCTGGAGATTTCAACGTTTACGAGAAGGGATGTGGGGGTGTTTGGTTTTGATGCGCAACGGAATATGGATTTGCTGTACGAGAATTACCGGCAACTATATCGTCGTATCGGACTTGATTGAGCAATTGTGTGCTTATGACAATATCCTATAAAGAATAGGAAAAATGTGATATAAAATGCCCTGATGGATTATTGACATTTGGACTGTGGAAGTATTTCCAGCTGACGTCATCGGAAATTTTGCACGGCAAGATTATAAACTATAGAAGAACCTAATGATTATGCGGATGATTTTGACAAGGTTGGCTATGCTTTGCTGTGGACTGATGTTTGCACAGCAGCTAAAAGCCCAAATACAGGTTTCCGGCCGGGTTACGGATACAGGCACCGGCGGGCCTCTGGCAGGAGCTACCATCAGTGTCGTGGGTGTCGAGGGAAGCGTCACCACAACGAATACCGGAGATTTTACAATCCAGGTACCATCGCGGGCCGCCAAATTGCAGGTCAGCTATGTTGGCTACCAGACCCAAACGGTCGATTTAGGTGGTCAAACCGATTTGGATATCAGGTTGGTGCCGGAAGACGAAGCCTTGGAAGAGGTAATCGTTGTGGGTTACGGTACCGTGAGAAAAAGTGATCTCACGGGGTCGGTTACGAGGCTGGGCCAAAAGGACTTCAATCAAGGGGCCATTACATCGGCAGACCAGCTCATTGCAGGGAAAGCCGCGGGCGTACAGGTTGTTCAAAACAGTGGGGAACCGGGTGGGGGCATCTCAGTGAATATCCGTGGTGTCGGATCAATTAACGCAGGAAACAGCCCGCTTTACGTGGTCGATGGTCTGCCGTTAGACAATTCCTCGGCGGTAGGCGGATCGGGCGCTAATTTTACTGGTATGCGCACCACCCGAAACCCACTCAACTCCATTAACCCGAATGACATTGAGTCGATCGAAGTACTCAAAGATGCTTCAGCTACGGCTATTTATGGCGCCCGTGGGGCAAACGGCGTGGTTATTATCACCACCAAAAGCGGCGCCGCAGGAGCACTGAAAGTTAACTACGATGCGTATGCGGGTGTCCAAAATGTAGCCAACAGGGTGGAGATGTTAGGGCCAACGGATTACATGAATGTGATCAATGCCATTATCGACGAAGGGGGTGGAACCGAAGGGCAGCGAGTAACGGGTATTCAGCATGGTGGTACCGATTGGCTTGAAAATGTATACCAACCGGATGCAGCTATTCAAAACCACAACCTCTCTTTTTCCGGAGGGAATGAACGGACAACCTTCCTGACTTCTATGAACTATTATGATCAACAAGGGGTATTGATCAATTCCCGAAATAAGCGGTACGCCGCCCGTCTTAATCTGGAACATAACGTTCAACACCGGTTTAAGCTTGGCGTAAGCCTGAGCACATCCTACGTCCGTGATCAATACGTGCCAAATGGATTCGATCTTAACGAGCGGGCCGGCGTCATTTACGCGGCGATGAACTATGATCCGACCTTATCAATCTATGATGAAAACGGGGTATATACCTTGTCAAGAGACATGAATATCGACAACCCGTTGGCTATCGCAAACGGAAAAAACGCGTTATCCAATCTATACCGGACATTCGGGACGGTCTATGGTGAATATCAGCTGATGCAAGGGCTAACCGCAAAGTTAAACGTTGGTGGTGATGTGATTAGCCAACGCAGGGACACCTACATTAACCGGTTGACCATTGATGGTGCCGCCGCTGGGGGTATTGCAAGCATACTGCAGGGCAAGAACAGTAACTACCTGGCGGAGGCAACCTTAAACTATAGTAACGTGTTTGGGAACAGCTCATGGAATGCCGTGGCCGGTATGACGGGCCAGCGATTCATTAACGACGACTTTTCGGCAGAGGCACGGGGTTTCCCTTCGGACGCCACAGGGACAAATAACTTGAATTTGGGCGATCCGACTACGCATTTAACCACAAGTGGAAAAAGTATCAATAGCTTGTTGTCTTATCTCGGCCGGGTGAATTATACCTATATGGATAAATACCTCGTTACAGCAGCCTTGCGTATAGATGGTTCATCGCGTTTTGGCGCAAACAACAAATTTGGTTATTTTCCTTCTCTTGCGTTGGGTTGGAAAATGAACGAAGAAGATTTCTTAAATGATGTTGAGGTACTTAATGTGTTGAAACTAAGAGCGAGCTGGGGACGTACCGGTAATCAGGAAATCGGCAATTACCAGTCCATGTCTACATTCGGCAATGGGTTGAAGTACGTCTATGACGGCATACAGGTAACCTCGACGGCCCCGTCGCGGATCGCCAATCCCGATCTGAAATGGGAAACTTCTGAACAGATCAATATCGGACTGGATTTCGGATTTCTGCAAAACAGGATAACCGGTTCATTAGACTGGTATACAAAAGATACACGAGATATGTTGCTGAGCCTTCCTATACCGAGATCGACAGGGTTTTCTTCCCGGATGACCAACATCGGTAGTGTTCAAAATCGAGGTTTTGAATTGATGATCGCTACCGCGAATCTCACCGGTGCATTCAAATGGGATTCTAACATTGCATTCAACACCTTAACCAATACCGTGAAAAATTTGGGAGGCATCGCTAATATCATTACGGGTTCCGCCGGCTCTACCAATCAGATCGCTATCATCAGGGAGGGAGATCCGTTGCATTCATTTTATGGCTACGAAATATTAGGCATCTGGCAGGAAGGCGATGACTTTTCGGTAACCAATGACAATGTCGGGCCAGGTGATATAAGGTATAGGGATGTCAACGGAGATGGACTGGTTAATGCAGATGACCGGGTGATCTTGGGTAACTCATTTCCCGACTTTATCTGGTCGTTTACCAATACGTTTAGTTATAGGAACTTTGGCTTGTACGTGTTTTTTGAAGGGGTAAATGGTGTCAATATGCTGAACAACAATATGGTCGATACCTATTTTCCGGCAAACTTGAAGCGGAACAGATTGGCCGAGCCACTTCTTCATCGCTGGACACCAGAAAATCCATCGACAACATATCCGTCGTTTGTGACGCCTAATGTGCAAGGGCAAAAAACGGTTAATTCGTATACCGTCGAAGATGCGTCATACATTCGGTTGAACACAGTTAGGTTAAGTTATCAACTTCCGATAAAAGGACGTGCATTGCAATCGGCATCCGTTTATGTTTCGGGACAGAACTTATTTACCATAACCGATTACAGTGGATACGATCCAGCCTTGAATCCCAATGGCAGTGCCAACTTCAGGATTGACTGGAATGCTTTTCCTTCTGCGCGTACATTTTTATTAGGGGTTACCATCGGTATTTAAACTTGGTTGAAAAAATGAATAGATTAATGCAATATCGTTTCGTTGGGAGCTTGGCTGTTGTCATGGCGTTGGGCTCGTGCAATGGCTTTCTGGACGAGGAGATTTTCTCTCAGCTGGCACCGGACAACTACTTGAATACCCGCGAAGGCATTGAATCTGTTTTGACAGATGCCTACGCAAGAGCGGCCAATATGAACGGCAATAATTCCATTTATGTGATAGCCCCACAAGAGTGGCCCACCGATATCCTTTATCAATCGGGGGATAATGTCGAGCGTACCGCGCGCAATTTTATCGACTTTAATTGGGATCCGACAATCGACTTTATTGGGAATAACTGGGATGCACCGTATCAATGCATCCGGGATGCCAACATTCTTATGGAGAGCATTGGGAATGCTAATGTTGCGGAGTCAGACAAGCCTGGATACATCGCGGAATTTAAGTTTTTACGCGCCATTAGCTATTACAAGCTCTATTTTATGTTCGGACCCGTACCGCTGCGTACCAGCACAACCGGCGAATTACAACTGGCAAAAGCTACAGATGAGGAAATCAGGTCTTTTATCGAAACGGAACTGCTGGAAACAATAGCCGATCTACCGGCACCGGGTGACGAGGTTGCTTACGGTCGTGCGCATAAGGGTGCCGCGATGGGCTATTTGTGCAAACTTTACCTGAACACGAAACAATGGCAGAAATGTGCGGATATGGCGGCGCGGATCATCAATGACTTTAGCTACGGGCTGTTCCCGGTTTACGAGGAAATGTTCAGTGTGGCCAATGAACAAAATGAAGAATACATTTGGGTGCGGCCCGCAACCGCCAGTGCCGACCGCGCGACCGCTAACAGCTGGTCGAATACCGCATTCCCGGACAACTTTGCTGAAGCACCCGAGCTGGGCGTCCGGTACTTACCTACTTACGTCAATTGGCCGAATGAATTCCGGATATACGACAGCTTTTACGAATCATTTGATCTGGCAGATAGCAGAAGAAAATTGCTTGTGACGTCCTACGTAAACAGCACTGGCCAGACTGTATCACTATTGGGAAACGATAACATCCGGTCCTTCAAATACCTGCCCGATCCGGGAGCCCTGGGAGCGTCGCACGGCAACGATATACCGGAGATACGGTTTGCAGACATCTTGCTGGCGAGGGCCGAAGCATTGAACGAGCTGAATGGACCTACATCGGAAGCCCTTGAACTGATCAACCAGGTCAGACACCGTGCAGGCCTAAGTGATCTTCGACCAGTTGATTTTACCGATACGGAGACCTTGCGAGACCATATTTTATCGGAACGCGGCTGGGAATTCTATTCAGAAGGACATCGACGCATGGACTTGATCCGTATGGATCGGTTCATTTCGGGTGCGCAGACAAGGGGCAAATCCAATGCCCAACCGTATCATGTGCGTTACCCCATTCCGCAAGCTGTAATGGACTCGGATCCCTTGTTGGTACAAAATGAAGGGTATTGATATTATCGTTTTTTAATTATAAACTTTACATCTTTATCACGTATTCTCATGAAGCATCTAACTGTATTGTCACTCATTTTGCTGCCATCGCTTTCGGTGTTGCATGCGCAAACAGGGCAGCGGCCCGATGTTCCCGGCACGGTCATCGATCACCAGCCCGCCTCTTCGGGGCAATACATCGGCTCGCCGAGTATCGCCATTCTTCCCAATGGCCACTACGTGGCGTCACACGATCTGTTCGGGCCGAAAAGTTCGGAGTTCGTACAGGCTATGACACGTGTTTTCCGCTCATCCGACAAGGGAAAGACCTGGAAACAGGTCAGTGAAGTCCGTGGGGCATTCTGGTCCAGTCTATTCGTGCATCGCGGCGCGTTGTATCTGCTCGGGCCTGACCGGCACCACGGCACGGTGCTTATCCGCCGATCGGATGATGGCGGCGACACCTGGACCCAGCCCACTGGGATCGAAGACGGGCTGTTGCTGAAGGGCATGTTTCACTGTGCACCCATGCCGGTGATCGAACACAATGGCCGTTTGTGGCGGGGTATGGAAACGGCCTACGGGCCGATCCAGGAGTGGGGTAAACGCTATGGAGCCATGATGATGTCCGCGCCAGTTGATGCCGATCTGCTGAAAGCCAGTAGCTGGACGGCCAGTAATTCACTGCTGTATGATTCCACCTATTTAGACGGTAATTTCACCGGCTGGCTGGAAGGTAACGCTGTTGTTGCGCCGGATGGCGGTATCGTTGACATCCTTCGGGTGGATGATCGGACAACCCATGACGAAAAAGCGGCGATTGTTAAGATCAGTGCCGATGGAAAGCTCGCTACCTTTGATCCGCAAACGGGATTCATCCCGTTCCCAGGCGGTAGCAAGAAGTTTGCGATCCGCTATGATGAAAAGTCGGGTCGTTATTGGACATTGAGTAACGTCATTCCCGATGAGTTCCGGAAGGAATACCCCACGCGGAATGCAGCCGGTTTCCGAAACACGCTTGCATTGATGAGCTCCGATAATCTGCTCAATTGGCAGATACACGAAATTGTTCTGCAGCATCCGGATGTGCTGAATCACGGTTTTCAGTATGTCGATTGGCTCTTTGAGGATGAAGACATGATTGTAGCGAGCCGGACAGCCTATGGGGAAGGAGCGGAAGCCGCCCACAACAATCATGACGCAAACTTTTTGACGTTCCACCGGGTTGTTGATTTCAGATCATCTGTAAAAAAATCGTTGTAGGGAATACACAGATCTCTTGTTGCTTTAAACATTCTGTGCCTGGCGGCATGTCCCCACAAATTCCGTGAAATTGTGGCTGGTTACCGCGGTACTTTTACCTTGAAAAACGAAATGGACAGTGGCGAAACGAGTAAATATCCTATAATATCCTGCGAAAATAACACAGCGTATCAAGGGGGTATCGGCCTATCTTTGTCTGATACCATAACAGTAAATAAAATGGCCAATTCAGTCAAACCGATAATGGGTGCGCCGAATGTGACGATTGCAGCGTGGTGCTTTGCCCTCGGTGTGTCAACCTTTGGCCCCAACCAGTCTGTTCAAATGAGCTTCGATGAGATCCAGCTGACGCATGCCCGGCAGGGCCACACTATCCATAATACCCAGGTATTTTCAAAAAACGGCGAATGGATCGTCTATGACACGCGCAACGACGACACTCAAATAGGCAGTACGGGAAGCGTTGAAATGGTGAATGCGGCCTCAGGCGAGGTGCGTGTACTATACCGGACGGCCCATCAGACCCGGTATGGACCGGGTGTGGGAGCTGCGACATTTTCACCGCGGCGGGACCGGGTGCTGTTTATCCATGGCATCCGCAATGCCGATGCTTCGCGTCCTTATGGTATGACCAGGCGAACGGGGGTGGCCATTGACATCGACCGGCCTAATGAACCCGTCTTTATGGACGCCAGGGACATCACGCCGCCGTTTACAAAAGGGGCTTTGCGCGGGGGTACACATGCGCATTCCTGGAGCGGGGATGGGCAGTGGATCAGCTTCACCTACAACGACTATGTGATGGAGCGGCTGGCTGAATCGGATACAACCGTGAGAGATCTCCGCATGGTAGGGGTGATGGTGCCGGGGGGCGTCGCCGTGTCGCCCAATACTTCACTTGAAAATAACAGCGGTGAATGCTTTTCGGTGGTCGTCACGGATGTTACCGAACATCCAGCTCCCGGAAGCGATGAGATCGACAGGGCGTTTGATGAGTGTTGGGTCGGTACGGATGGTTATTTGAAACCGGATGGCAGGAGACAAAGCCGTGCCCTAGCATTTCAGGGCGACGTGCGTGATACGGCCGGAAACGTGGTAACGGAGATTTTCGTCATAGATCTACCCAGCGATATAACCCAGGCGGCGCCTGGCCGCCCCTTGGAAGGAACTACGACGACACGGCCCGGTGTACCGGTCGGGGTAAGCCAGCGGCGGATTACGTTTTCAGAAAGGGGTGTGGAAGGCCCCCGGCATTGGCTGCGGACGACACCCGATGGGGAACTGATCTGCTTCCTGGCCAAGGATGCCAAGGGGGTGGTGCAGCTTTTTGGAGTCTCGCCAAATGGTGGAGAGCGGCGGCAGATCACCCGCAACGACTTTCCGGTACAGGGACCATTTAACATAGATCCCGATGGGGAGTGGGTGGCTTATCCGGCAGACAATAGTGTGTTCGTGACCCGGTTTGAAACGGGCGAGACGCACCGCGTCACACGACGTTTCAGTGATGCCGAAAAGCCGGTGGGTGCCCCGAACTGGTCGCCCGATGGAGACGCGATCGCTTACAACCGATATGTGGGCAAAGGGCAAAACCGGTTCCTGCAGGTGTTCTTGTTGCGAAAATCTGGATATTCCATTTGAATTCGTATTTTTAGCACGCTAACTGTTAAGCGTCACCTAGTATGAAAGAAAAGAAAATCCGTACCTCCCTCTTTTTAGCTGTTTTTCTGACAATTATTGCCGGTTTTGCCCTGCAGGGATGCAAATCTGAAGCGCCGGTCGATCTGCAGACCAAAACACTGGATTCCGCCGCCGTGATGGAGCTGGCCACCTCGATTGAACAGACCGTGAAACCGGAACTGGCAGACGGTTTAACCCTTAGCCTATGGGGCGTGGATTCCCTGGTCATTTCACCCATTGCCATTGACGTGGATGACCTGGGGCGGGTATTTTTTACCACCACCGACCGCCAGAACAATTCCGAATTTGATATCCGGGGTCATCAGGATTGGGAAATTCCGTCCATCAGTTTGCAGACCGTAGAGGACAGGAGGGCCTTCCTCCGCAAGGAACTGGCCCCCGAGAACAGTGCCCGGAACGAGTGGCTCGCTGACCTCAATGAGGACGGGTCGCATGACTGGCGGGATCTGACCGTTGAAAGGGAGAAGGTATACCGCCTGGATGATGCATTGGGGATAGGACGGGCTACCCGGTCACAGCTGGTGGTCGATGATTTCCATGAGGAAATAACTGATGTCGCCGGTGGTGTATTTGCCGATGGCGACGACCTGTATGTCGCCGTGGCGCCGGACCTCTGGCGGATGACCGATAAAAACAAAGACGGTTACTATGAACATAAGGAGTCCGTTTCCCATGGGTATGGCGTGCATATCGGGTTCAGCGGCCATGGCATGTCAGGTGTCAAGTACGGCCCCGATGGGAGACTGTATTGGCAGATCGGGGACATCGGTTTCGACGGGAACCCCAATAGCGGTGTGATTGTGCGGGCCAATCCGGACGGTACCGACTTTGAGATATTCGCCCATGGGCTGCGCAATACACACCAGTTCGTATTTGACGAATATGGCAATATCATCAGTGAGGACAATGACGGGGACCATCCCGGAGAAAAGGAGCGCCTGGTGTACGTCGTCAATGGTTCCGATGCTGGATGGCGCAGCAATTGGCAGTACGGAAAGTACCGTGATCCGGCCAATAATCCGTATAAGGTCTGGATGGACGAACGCATGTACCTGCCGCGGTTCGATGGGCAGGCGGCTTACATCACGCCATGCATTGCCAATTTTGTAAGCGGGCCGGCTGGTGTGGTGTATAATCCGGGGACGGCCCTCAGCCCGGCCTACAAAAACACTTTTTTCGTGGCAGAATTCGTCGGTAATCCCGCGCAATCGGGTATACACAGCTTCAAGCTGCGCCCCAAGGGAGCCACGTTTGAACTGGGTGACCATAAAAAGGTGGTGGGCGGCATCCTCGCCACCGGACTCGATTTCGGTCCGGATGGAGCCCTGTACGTGGGTGACTGGATCGACGGCTGGGGCACGCACAGCTATGGGCGGATTTGGAAACTGGACGCCGATGGCGCCGGCAGTCCGGTGCGTGAGGAAGTTCAATCTTTGCTCGCTGCTGATTTCCGGAAAATGAAACCGGAAGAGCTGGGGCAGCTGTTGAGTCATGAGGATATGCGTGTGCGCCAAAAAGCCCAGTTCGCGCTGGCAAAGCGGAACAAAAAGGGCTTGCGCGTCTTCCGCGAGGTGTTGGAGCAGCAGGGACATCAGCTGGCACGGATACACGCCATATGGGGCATCAGCCAATTGGCGCGTCAGGAAGATAGCGCTTATGCGGGGCACCTGATTCCGGTGCTGAATGATGCTGACGCGGAAGTGCGTGCGCAGGCGGCAAAGTGGCTGGGCGATGTGCGTTATGAGCCGGCTGCCGGTGCGCTGGTTCCCCTGCTCGCTGACACGAGCAGCCGCGTCCGGTTCTTCGCAGCGGAGGCGCTGGGACGGATCGGCCATGAACCGGCCATCCAGCCTATTATCACGATGCTCAGGGAGAACGATGACCGGGACGCTTACCTGCGGCACGCCGGTAGTCTGGCGCTGGCCCGCATCGGCAAGGCAGAACCGGTGGTTGCGCTATACCGCGATCAGTCCCGCGCATTGCGGATCGCGGCTGTGGTGGCCCTGCGCCGGATGCGTCATGCAGGGGTTGCCAGGTTCCTGGACGATAGCGACGAATTCATTGTCACTGAAGCGGCCCGCGCCATCAATGACGACCTTTCCATCGAAGCGGCGCTGCCGGCACTTGCCGACCTCTTGCTGAAAACAAAATTCACGAATGAGGCACTGATCCGCCGAGTGATCAATGCCAACCTGCGCGTCGGAAAGACTGAGCAGCTGCAGCGTCTGATCCAATACGCCGGGCAGCAGACCGCTTCTGCAGCCTTGCGGGCGGAGGCGGTCTCCACTGTTGGTGTGTGGAAGAAACCGTCGGTCCTTGACCGCGTGGACGGACGCTATCGCGGCACGCTTACGCCGGATACCACAGCACTGGCCGGCATCGTACAGACCGCACTGCCAGCACTGCTTTCCGACAGGGACCTGACCGTACGCCTGGCTGCTGCGGAGGCAGCGGGCCGGCTGGAGGTGAGCGAGTTGGGTGCCAGTTTATTTGCCGCGCTTCAGCGGGAGCGGGAGCCCGCCATGCGTATCGCCTGTTTGAAGGCATTGGTGGCCCTTGAAGCTCCTGAGCAGGAGCCGGCTATCCGGCGTGCGCTCGACGATCCCGAGAAAACGGTGCGTGTGGCAGGTCTGGACCTGCTTGAACATACCGATCTTGCGCCAGACGTCATGGTCGGTTTGCTGAGTAATGTCATCGCCACCAAAACCATAGAGGAAAAGCAGGCCGCCATAACCAGCCTCGGCCGGCTGCCCGTTAATCAAACTGCATCGGTCTTTGAACAACTGCTGGCCCGGATGGAAAAAGGCACCCTGGATAAGCGCGTTTATCTGGAACTGGGAGAGGCGATAGACAGCGCCGGTTCCGAGCCGCTTGCAGCCAGGTATCAGGCTGCTAGCAAATCGCTGTCGGCTGACGAACTGCTGGCCTCCTATGCCGGCAGTCTGGAAGGCGGCGATCCGGCAAGGGGAAGGCGGGTCTTCTTCCAGCACCAGCAGGCGCAGTGCATGAAGTGCCATGCGTATGATGACCGTGGCGGCAATGCGGGACCCCGTCTGAACGGTGTTGGAAAACTGCTTTCGCGCGAACAGTTGCTGGAAGCCCTCATTGAGCCAAGCAAACGCATCGCACCAGGATACGGCGTGGTCATCCTGGAGCTTGATGACGGACAAAGTGCCTCTGGTATCTACCTTGGTGAAGACAGGACAGGCGTGAAAATACGCAAAGGGCAGGAAGAGCAGTTTGTTCCGAATGAGCGCATAAAGAAGAAAACGTTTTCACCGTCCAGCATGCTGGACATGAAGCCCATTCTCACCAAGCGGGAAATCCGGGATGTGGTCAGTTTTTTAGCTACGCTTACTGATGATTAGGATATCTCGCAGCTACCGGTCCCTAAGGACTGGCCTGTTGGTCGGCGTATTTTTTGCGGGATTATCCGGTATGAACCGCAGCATAGCACAAGCGACCGCGGCCAATGACATCACCGGTCGTTTTTACCTTCCGGAAAAGGTTAAGGGTTCTGATCCGGCGTTGATCAGCACGGAACTGATTTATGAACTCAATAACAGGCCTGTGCCTCAGTGCCACGCGTCTACCATCGTCGAGACGCCTCATGGCCTCGTTGTTGCGTTTTTTGGGGGTACGCACGAGGGACATCCGGATGTCGGTATTCATGTTTCCCGTTTGAGCGGCGGAACGTGGACGCGGCCGGAGCAAGTGGCCACGGGTGTTCAGGATGATTCTCTTCAGTACCCCTGCTGGAATCCGGTGCTGTTTCAGCCGCGGCACGGTGATCTGATGCTGTTTTACAAAGTAGGCCCCAGCCCACAAAAGTGGTGGGGAATGGTGATGACTTCTGCAGATGGCGGGCGGACCTGGTCGGCACCGCGGAAGCTCGGGACCGATCCGAAGTTCGGACACCTGCTTGGTCCCATCAAAAATAAGCCGGTACAGCTGCCTGACGGCAGGATTATCTGCCCTACAAGCATCGAGTACCCGAAAGGAGACGGTGAGGATCAGGACTGGCGCGTCTATTTTGAGACGAGCGGAGACGGGGGGCGTACATGGGAGGTAACGGGACCCATCAACGACGGGGTTACGTTTGATGCCATTCAGCCCAGTATCCTCTTTTATCCGGACGGCAACCTGCAGGTGATCTGCCGCACACGGCAGGACGTACTGGCGGAAAGCTGGTCCAGGGATCAGGGCAGGACATGGAGTCCGCTGAGGGCAATGGAGTTGCCAAATCCGAATTCGGGAACGGACGCCGTGACCCTGCATGACGGTCGCCAGCTCTTGGTTTACAATCACTCTACAAAAAAAGGCAGGGAACCTAAAGGAAGGAATATCCTGAACGTTGCGTTGTCCGCGGACGGTAAAACATGGACGCCCGCGATGACGTTGGAAAATGAACCGATTGAAGACGGATATGCCTATCCGGCGGTTATCCAGGCCGCTGACGGACGGGTGCACATCACCTATACGTATAACAGGCGCACCATCAAACATGTAGTGATCGATCCCGGCAAACTATAGGATTTTTCGCTGGAATCTGTATATTCGCCTAACTATAACTAATAGTAAGCTTTTTTCAGATTATTCAAGCCATGAACAGACGTTTCTTTTTCCGTGCCGTTGCCTTAGCGTACGGCATGTGTTTTCTTTCGTTCTTCGCCACCGCTCAGTCGCGGCCACCCCATCCCATCCAAGTGCTGGTATCACCGGACAAACCGGACTGGAACTATGTACCGGGGGAAAAGGCTACATTCACCATCCGGGTCCTGAAGCACCAGGTGCCGGTAGATGGCGCCGAGGTGGCCTACACCGTAGGCCCGGAAAAGATGGCCCCCGCCAGCCAGGGCACGCTGAGTACCGAAAATGGCCAAGGTAAGGTCAGCGGTACCCTGAAGGAACCGGGATTCCTGCGCTGTGAGGTGCGCGTGACGGTGGACGGGGTTCAGTATCGCGGTCTGGCAACCGCCGGATACGCCCCGGAGTCGATCCAGCCGACGCAGGAATTGCCGGCTGATTTCTGGGATTTCTGGAATACCGCAAAGGCGGAGGCGGCAAAAATCCCGATGGACGCAAAGGTGACACTCCTGCCGGAGTATTGCACCGCAAAAGCGGACGTTTATCAGGTAAACATCCAGAATTTTGAAACCGGCGGTAGGATCTACGGTATATTGGCCAAGCCTAAAGCGCCGGGTAAGCACCCGGCAGTGCTGCAGGTCCCCGGAGCCGGTATACGGCCTTATGCGGGTATTGTTGATCTTGCCGAGCAGGGAATCATAACGCTTCAGATCGGTATTCACGGCATCCCCGTTATCTATGAAACCGGCCTGTATGATGATCTCCGGGCAGCAGCTTTGAAAAACTATCAGTTCTTCAACCTTGATGACCGCGATCAATACTACTATAAGCGCGTGTACCTAGGGTGTGTCCGGGCCGTTGACTATCTGTGCTCATTGCCTGAATTTGACGGGACGAACCTGGCCGTTTGGGGTGGTAGCCAAGGAGGGGCATTGTCCATCGTTACCGCCGCGTTGGACGACCGGATAAAATACCTGGTGTCTCTGTACCCTGCACTTTGCGACCTTACCGGATATCTCCATGGACGGGCTGGCGGATGGCCACATATGTTCAACGAGGCAAATGCCCCTTTCATGGCCAAAGAAGAGAAGATTAAGGTATCGGCTTATTATGATGTGGTCAATTTTGCGCGTTCCGTGAAGGTGCCCGGCTTTTACACGTGGGGATATAATGACGAAACGTGTCCGCCAACCTCATACTACGCTGCCTATAATCAGGTCAAAGCACCTAAGGAACTGATGTTGGTGCAGGAAACCGGGCACTGGACATTCCCGGAGCAGCAAACCATGATCACGCAATGGTTGATTGATAAGCTCAGTGCCCGGCAATGAGGAAACAGTTCATATACGGAGCGGTGGCAGTGGTGGCGTTCATTTGCCTGGCGGCGGTTTGGTGGCGTCCCATTTTGTGGACCCTGCTCGCCGTGTTGCCGCTTATCCTGCTCGGTGTCCGGGATATGCTGCAGACGAGGCAGGCCATACGTCGGAATTTTCCTCTATTTGGACGGCTACGTTACCTGTTTGAAAGCATCCGACCAGAGATCCAGCAATACTTCGTGGAGGGCGACACTACGGGACGGCCGTTCAGCCGGATGTTTCGCAGCGTGGTTTATCAACGCTCCAAGCGCGTGCTGGATACCACGCCCTTCGGGACGCAGCTGGATGTGTATGATAACAACTACGAGTGGTTAAGCCACAGCCTTAATGCGCTGGACTATTTTAAGGTGAATGAACATCCCCGTGTCACGGTGGGCGGCCCGCAGTGCAGCCAGCCTTACTCAAGCAGTGTGTTCAATATATCAGCCATGAGCTACGGTTCGCTGAGCAAGAATGCGGTTATCGCGCTGAATGAAGGCGCCCGGATCGGGAATTTTTATCACAATACCGGGGAAGGGGGACTGACGGACTATCACCTGTCCGGCGGAGGCGATGTGGTATGGCAGATCGGCACGGGCTATTTTGGCTGCCGCCATCCGGATGGCAGTTTCAATGCCGAGGCGTTCAGCGAGAAAGCGCAGCACCCGCAAGTGAAAATGGTGGAAATCAAATTATCACAGGGTGCGAAGCCGGGGCATGGAGGTATCCTTCCCGCGGCCAAGGTGACCCCCGAAGTGGCGCGTATCCGGTTGGTTGAGGTGGGAAAGGAAGTCGATTCCCCGCCTTTTCACCGGGCCTTTTCAACGCCGGTGGGCCTGCTGGAGTTCGTTGAAAAGCTGCGCGGGTTGTCTGGCGGCAAGCCGGTCGGTTTCAAACTCTGCGTTGGCCGCAGGCATGAATTCCTGGCCATTTGCAAAGCCATGGTTGATACCGGTATTTATCCAGATTTCATCACGGTGGATGGGGGAGAAGGAGGAACCGGGGCTGCGCCGCTGGAGTTTTCCAATTCCGTTGGGATGCCGTTGCGGGACGCATTGGCGTTTGTATATGACTGTCTTACCGGGTTTGACCTGAAAAGACATATTAAGATCATTGCTTCGGGCAAGATCGCAACCGGGTTTGATCTGGTGAAGAACTTTGCGCTTGGCGCTGACATCTGCAACAGTGCGCGAGGGATGATGATGGCGCTGGGATGTATCCAGGCGCTGCAGTGCAATGCCAATACGTGTCCCACGGGGGTTGCGACGCAGGATCCTGATCTGGTAAAGGGGCTGGTAGTTTCGGACAAACGCTTACGGGTAGCGAACTTCCATCATGAAACGGTGAAAGCTGCCGGGGAACTGATGGGGGCAGCGGGCATCCGGCACCCGGACGACATTCACCGGATATTTATCCACCGGCGGGTTTCACCAAGTAAAGTGGAAACATACCTGGACACTTATCCCTATATCCCGGCGGGAAGCCTGCTTCAGCCGCCCTATCCCAAGGCCTTTGAATTGCTGATGAAAATAAGCAGATCCGGCTCGTTTGAACCGGATCTGAACAATATTGATTTTGTGGAATATGCCTGGGCGAAAAAGCCGATGACGGGATAAAATCCCGCGGCCGCCTGGCTAGTAACCCACGCCCGTGCGGCGTGGCTGGCGGATGACAGGCCACTCTCCGGGTTGTCCGTCCCGTCCGGGGGGCAGTGCGCGTTTTTCACGGTTCACCAGCTCCGCTTCTTCGCTTGCTTTATAGGCCAGCGTGGCGATGAGAATAACGTTTGATTTCAGGTCGTCGAAAATCAATTTGTCATAAGTGTCCAGGTTGGTATGCCACGTAATGGTATAGTAGCCCCAAGAGAGCGAACTTAACATAAACGCAGGGATGCCAGCTGCCACGAATGATGCGTGGTCAGAGCCTCCGCCGCCCGGAGAACCGGGAAAATCCGTGTCGATCTCTTGCGTAATATCGCGCGGTGCGGCTGCAAGCCACCGGCCCATGAAGTCGTAGGCATGCAGGAAGCCGGACCCGTTGATGTTTGCCACCCGGCCGGTGCCGTTGTCCTGATTGAAAACGGCTTGGGTCTTCTGCACGATCTCAGGATGATCCAATACAAACGCACGTGAACCGTTGAGTCCCTGCTCTTCGCTCCCCCAATGGCCGATGAGAATCGTACGTTTGGGGTTGGGCAGTACTTTTTTCAGGATGCGCGCCACTTCCATCATAGTGATGGTGCCGGTTCCGTTATCCGTGGCCCCTGAGCCGCCCTCCCAGGAATCAAAGTGAGCAGAAAGGATGACGTACTCATCCGGTTTTTCGCTTCCCTTGATTTCAGCGATCGTGTTGAAGGTAGGCACGGTACCCAGGTCCTTGGACTGGGTTTCTACCTTGATCCGCGGCTTGTGGCCACTTTCAGCAAGACGGTATAACATTCCGTAGTCTTCCAGGGAGACGTCAAGCGAAGGTATTTTGGTGGTCCGGGCGCCGAAAATCTTGTTCGAGCCGAACTCGCGGGACCAGTAGCTGCTGAGGACACCGGCTGCGCCGGCCTCTTCCAGTGTGCGGGGCAGCGCGTTGCTGGAAATCCCGAAAGCGCTCAGCTTTGCGTCCCAGGCAGTGGTGAGTGAATCCCGTTCCTTTTTCATGCGCTCGAATGACTCCGGCCGGGCGAACTCTTCCCAGTTGTGATCGGGCCGACCGGTCGGTTGGGGCATGGAAACCAAGACATATTTGCCTTTTACATTGGGTAACCACGCCTTGAACGCCGAAGAGTCAGCGGCGTCCGGTAAGGTGATAACCTCTCCTTCAACGGCTTTGCCTCCGGTGGTCGGGCTCCAGGCGAGTTGTGTCCCGGCAAGGGTTTTGACCCGTGGATGCACCATGTCGATATGGGAGATGCCGCGCTCCCATCCGCGCCATTCGCCGAAGGCTTCATAGCGTGCTTCGATCCCCCATGTTTTATACTTGTTGACTGCCCAATCATGGGCATGTTTCATCTGGGGAGTACCTACCAGCCTTGGCCCCACCACGTCCAGCAGCTCATGGGCAAGTTGTTTCAACTGAGAGTTTTCATTAGCTTCTTTCACGATCTGCGCAACGACGGGTTCGAGCTGCTGTTGGCCGGAAGACCACCGTGGTTGTGCCGTACCCTGCAGAAGGCTTACACTGAGGAGGGCGCTGAGTGCCCATGCGTTCATGTGTTTCATCATTCAATAACGTTTGTTTGGGTTAACAGAGCCTAAAAGTCAATAAAATATTCGAAAACCGCGGCACTGTGGCAGAAATTTTACACCGATATCAATACTTTTGGGGATGATGCATCAGGAAATCCAATTGACCGATGAGCCTGCGGGGCATATGCTGCACAACAGCCAGGTGTTCTCAAAGGACGGGAAATGGATCGTTTACGACACCCGGAACCATGACACGCAGATTGCGCGTACGGGAACGATAGAAATGGTTCACGTGGACACTAAAGAGACGCGTGTGCTCTACCGGACGGAAAAGCAGACAGCTTACGGACCGGGAGTAGGGGCGGCCACGTTTTCTCCGGCAGCCGATCGCGTACTGTTTATTCATGGCATCCGCAATGCCGATGCTTCAAGGCCCTACGGGGTGACCCGGAGGACAGGCGTTGCCATTGATGTAAACCGCCCCGGTCACCCTTATTTTATGGACGCACGTGATATTCAATCCCCCTTTACCGATGGTGCGCTCCGCGGCGGAACCCATGCACATCATTGGAGCAGCGACGGGCAATGGATCAGCTTTACCTATAACGACTATGTCATAGAGGAACTCGCTAAAACAGACCCATCGGTACAGGACCTCCGCACAGTGGGCGTGATGGTGCCCGGCAGGGTAGAGGTGGCCGGCGATGAAACCATGGAAAACCATAGCGGTGCCTGTTTTGCTGTCGTTGTGGCACAGGTTACTGAAAATCCAAGGTGGGGGAGTGATGAAATTGACAAAGCGTTTGATGAATGCTGGATCGGAACGGGCGGCTACCGCAGGGCGGACGGACATCACCAGAGGCGGGCGATCGCCTTCCAGGGAAATGTGCGGGACGGCCAGGGGCGTGCCGTCACGGAAATTTTCGTGGTGGATTTACCGGAAGACCTAACCCAGGCGGTCCCGGGTGAGCGGCTGGCAGGTTCCGTATCTAACAGACCGGCTGTTCCGCTGGGGGTCGTGCAGCGCAGGATCACACGGACGGAACGGGGCGTAGAAGGACCGCGGCACTGGCTGCGTACTACTCCGGACGGAAGCCTGATTCTCTACTTGGCGAAAGATGCGGTGGGCATCGTGCAGTTGTTCGGGGTGTCACCGGGCGGAGGATGTCCGGTTCAACTGACTGCTAACCCGTTTTCGGTCCAGGGGCCGTTTAACTTGTCCCCTGACGGGCGTTGGGTGGCGTATGCAGCGGACAATAGCGTATTTGCCACCGGCGAAACGTCCCGGCTTACGGCTAAGTTTCCCGACGGAAGTGGGCCGGTGGGCGCACCGAACTGGTCCCCTGATGGGATGTCAATTGCTAACAATCGGTATGTCGGCGAGGGACGGGGGCGGTTTTTACAGATCTTCCTGCTCCGGTGGTAATTGACCGGAGGGCGTGAACATCTGGCTGAGCAATTCATATAGTGTCGCATGCCGTTCCTTCATCCGTTCAGGATTTTCAAAGAAATATTCGGAGACGACGGCAAAGAACTCTGCCTCATCAGTGAGTGCGTACGGATCGATGTCGGACTTTCCCTGGGCTATTCGCTTCAGTTCGGTATGCATGGCTTTCAGCCAGGGCAACACATAAGACTGCTGCAACAACGCTTCGGGAATGCCGTCCACACTGCCGTCGCTCTTGTCGAGTAGGTGTACAAATTCATGAATTCCGGTGTTTCTGCGATCCTGTTGGTTTTTGAACCCCGCGCGCAGGCTTTTCTTCGACAGGATCATCTGTCCGTTCATGAAGCCATCCCCAACCATACCGAGCGTGTTTCTGTCTTGACCTTCAAATGCAAACTCACGGTTGAAGGTGTCCGGATAGAGGATAACATTGGTAAGGTGGGGGTAACTCCATCCGGGGAACGCGAAAATCGGGATAATTGCGCTTGCGGCTACAAGCACCCGATCGATGTCTTCAACGGTTGTTCCGACCCCTTCTATGGTCACCCGGTCCAGAAAACGGATGGTTTCATTCACGAACCGATCCTGTTCCGCACTGTTCAGGTTCCCGTAGAACCCTACATGCGCGGCCAGCAGCGCACGGTATCTGTCCGCGTTATGTGTCTCCGCTGTTGCCCGTCTTTTTTTTCCGAGTACGTACCACAGGCCCAGCAAGATGACCATGACGAGCAGCATGAGGTAAGTTTCCATCAGTTATATAGCTTTTCGTAATCTTCCATGGTGGTTCCTCTTGCAAAGTAACGGATGTTGTATGTGAAACTCAACATAAAATACCGTTGCAACACGTTGGATTGACTGTCTTCAATATAGGTTTCGGTAATGTTCCGCCTGACGTTATTGTTCTGGGCGAACAGATCGTACACGCTGACGCTGAGTTCAGCCCGTTCATTTTCCAATAGTTTTTTTCCGATAGCCATATTGACCAAAAATATACTGTTGTCGAATCCTTCTGACAGCCCTGTGTTAAATTGATGATCAATATCCAACCGGTAGACGAGGTTCTGCCAAAGGATCCAATTGTAGTTGATACGGGTCATCTGGTTGAAATAGTTGTTGTCCAGCGTTGGCCGTAGAGAGTTCTGGACAGTGTTGTATGATGCCCGCGTCCATACGTTAAAGTCTATCCGGTCACTGATGTTGCTGCTCAGCGCTACGCCACCGCTGTAACGCGTCGTATTGACAAAGTTTATCTGGTCATTGATCATACCAGGGCTGTGGCTGTACCGGATTCCGCCGTGCAGATTGAAATTGGAGGGGAGAAAACGGACGGGCAGTCCATAGTGGAAATAGGAACCAAGGTCCCAGTAACCATCAAGGTTGACCGGACGGGTCAGCTGTGAGCCGCGTTCCAGCACAATGCCATCGGCTAGTTCAATGGGTGCGTCCGCTATAGTGGTGCTATTGACTACATTATTGTCCGTGAATGAGGAATGGACGAGTGCAAAGAAGCTTCTTTCGGTTTGCGGATTGTAACTGCGATACCGCAGTCTGAGGCGATTGCTGTACGATTGGTTGAGTCCGGGGTTGCCGGTGCGGAGGTGTAAGGGATTAGAGTTGTCAATGACGCCTTGAAGGTCTCCGACGGAAGGGGCATTGGTCCGCGCATCATAGTCGAACTCCAGGTTTTTTGAATCAGTAAACGCATAGTCGATCCGGACGGAAGGCAGAACACTTTTGAAAGTGCGCCGGAGGGCAAAAGGGGCTGGAAATTCCTGATCATTCTTTAGCTGAGCGTGCTGGAATTCGGCCTCCACCTGAAGGCGGAGTTTCTCCAGCGCATATTGATAACCGATCTCGGTTTGCTGAGAGAGGTACGCGCTGTTAAAGGTATTGCTGAGTGCGGTATCCAGTCGTGGGACCACCCCGGCTTGGCCAATGTCATACGTAAGTTTGTCAGAGTCATCCTTCCGGTTACCGATCTCATATTCGAATTCCATCATGCCCCGTTTGCCGATGGGTTCGGTATAGGATATGTCAGCCTCCCAGGAAAACCCTGTGCGGTCGCGTGTCGTGTGCTGATGAAGCAATTCAAGACGTTCTTCCGGGTCGTAGAATATGTTTTCAGCCCTCCGCTCTGCATCGTCTTCATTTTTGTGATTGCCTGTATGCAACCCCAGCGTCAGGCTACGACCTTTTTTCCGGAAGCGGCGGCTGTAGAATATCCGACTGTTGAAATCAATGTCTGACTCCTTGCCCATCAACTGGTTCTGTGTTGCATTGAGCGGACCCATGTCCGTGACGGTGTTGCCAATGAATGATGAGCGTTCCCGATTGGACTGTGCAGTAAAGTTTGGCCGGAAAAGAATTCGGTTGTTACTGTCAATCCTGTAATCAAAACGCATATTGAAGCGGTGTCCTGCATTTTTGCGGGTGTTATGGCTGGATTCAGTATAAATCTGTCCATTGTCATCAGGAAGCACATAATCGCGTAACAACGACGCCTCACCGACGTTTTGGCGATGGGTGAACTGGTAGCTGGCATTGATTTCGACTTTCTCTCCCCAAGTGTCAGTAAAATTCAGTCCAATGCGATTGGTATTGATCAGTCCGTTCTGGGGATTGACTTCTCCCTGACTGTTGGGGTCTGCCGAGTAGTCCATTGCGTTCACGTTATTGGTGAGGCCGGTCAACGTAAGGCGTTGGTCTTCGTTGAAAGCGTTGACGCTGGCGCCCACGGAATACCGGTCGTTGCTTCCGTATCCGGCGGAAGATCGGCCGAACACGCCCCTGCGACTGTTGGGCTTTGTGATGATATTAATAGTCTTTTCCTGTTCTCCGTCGTCAAAACCGCTCAGTTCGGCTTTATCACTCTTTTTGTCAAAGATTTGCACGCTTTGCACGATTTCAGCGGGTAGATTTTGCAGCGCCGCTTTGACGTCTGTACCGAAAAACGGCTTGCCGTCCACGAGGATCTGGACAATGTTTTCCCCCTGTGCCTGCAGACTTCCTTCTGCCGTATTGATGCCTGGCATTTTTTCGATCAGATTTTGGGCGCTGGCGTCTTTCATGGTCTGGAAGGCTGCGGCGTTGAACTGCGTCGTATCGCCGCGCTGCTCACCTACCGGTGGGCGGGCGCTGATGGCGATTTCGTCCAGGACTGTCGCGGCTTCCCAGAGAAATAGGGTGCCGAGATCAGTATGCTCGTGTACCTCAATCGCTTCCTGGGTCTTTTCATAGCCAAGGTATTGGATCGACAGTAAGTAATCGCCGGCTTCGATATGCCGGAAGTCAAACGTGCCGTCAGCATCGGTTACCGTTTCTTGCAGCAGCAGTGAATCGGTACTGTTCAGCAAACTCACCGTGGCGTTGGCAAACGGCATATTGTTGGAGGCTGCCCGAACATTGCCCTTAAGTGTATATTGTTGGGAAAAAGTATACTCAATACATAGGAAAGATAGGCAAAAATAAATCAAAAGGTACTTCATGAACTGGTTTTGTTTTAGTATCACGGCAAAGTAAATAAATCCCAGGAACTATTCAATAGCTCCGGAACCTGCTAAAACGGAATAGTTTGTAAAATAGCTGTTAACTATGGCGACCGCCGGGGATTGGAAAAATACTCGTACCTTTGCAGATATGGAACGTACAGCAGTATTGGAACGATTTGACGTTGAGGCAATCAGAAAGGATTTTCCCATCCTGAGCCGTACGGTTAACGGCAGGCCCCTGGTATATCTGGACAACGGCGCGACTACGCAGAAGCCGCGCCCGGTAATCGACGGCATCGTGAACTATTATACGGAATTGAACAGCAATGTGCACCGGGGGGTACATCATCTGAGCCAGTTGGCCACCGACGCATTTGAAGTGACCCGGAGGAAGCTGAAACCATTTATCAATGCGGGCCATGAACACGAGATTATCCTGACCAAAGGGACGACGGAAAGTATAAATTTGGTTGCGAACTGCTATGGTAATGCGTTTGTGAACGCTGGAGATGAAATCATTATCTCCGCGATGGAGCACCATTCAAATATCGTTCCCTGGCAAATGCTTTGCGAGGCCCGCGGAGCTCTCCTGCGCGTGGTACCGATCAGTGACGCGGGTGAATTGGACATGGAAGCGTTTCAAAACATGTTAAACCCCCGCACGAAGATGGTAGCCATTACTTACGTGTCAAACGCGCTGGGAACCATCAATCCGGTGAAAGACATCATTGCCCACGCGCATGCCGTGGGCGCACCTGTGCTGTTGGACGCCGCGCAGGCGGTACAGCACCTCGGTATTGATGTTCAGGCACTGGATGTGGACTTCTTGGCGTTTTCAGGTCATAAAATGTACGGTCCTACGGGAATCGGCGTACTTTATGGCAAGGAAAAATGGCTCAACGCCATGCCTCCTTACCAAGGCGGAGGGGAAATGATTAAAGAGGTGACCTTTGCCGGAACCACCTACAACGAGCTGCCTTTTAAATACGAGGCAGGGACCCCGAATATTGAAGCGGGAATCTGCCTGACCCATGCCATTGATTACCTTAATGCGTTGGGACTGGACCAGATCGCCGAATACGAACATCAATTGTTGATATACGCCACGGAGCGGCTGCAGGAACTGCCGGGACTGCGGATCATCGGCACAGCAAAAGAAAAATCAAGTGTTATTTCTTTTTTGCTTGAAGGCGTCCATCCATATGACGTAGGCGTGATCCTGGACAAATTGGGAATTGCCGTACGTACCGGGCATCATTGCACCCAACCTTTGATGGATCGCTTCGGGATACCGGGCACGGTCAGGGCATCTATCGGCCTGTACAACACAAAAGCAGAAATTGATACATTGGTGGAGGGAGTGGAAAAGGCAGCGGCAATGCTTATATAATTCACTGATCACCGGTCACACACAGTAAAAAAAATGACTATAAACGAAATACAGGACGAACTGATCGATGACTTCGCTTTTTTTGATGATTGGATGGCGAAGTATGAATACCTGATCCAGTTGGGGAAAGACTTGCCGCTGATTGACGGGCAATACAAGAAAGATGAATACCTTATCAAAGGATGCCAATCCAAAGTATGGCTGCACGCGGATTACAATGGAGACAAGGTGATCTTTACCGCTGACAGCGACGCTGTTATCACTAAAGGCTTGGTTGCGCTGATGATAAAAGTATTGTCCGGGCATACTCCTGACGAGATTGCGGATAGCGAACTTTACTTTATCGACCGCATCGGATTAAAGGAGCATCTGTCACCTACCCGGGCAAACGGGCTGCTGTCCATGGTAAAGCAGATGAAGCTCTATGCGGTGGCACTGCGGTCGGCCGCAAACTGAATGGCGCTAAAACCGGGCCCGCCGTTATTCAAACCATTTTAATACCTGGTCTTTCGTGGGCATGGGGATGTCCAGTTTCATCTTCTTCCGTAAGCCACCCAGGTCGTTAAAGACCTTGTTTGGATTAGCGGCTTGCAGCGCCTCTATGGTATTAAGGCCCATCTTTTGCAGTACAGGTACCCATTCTTCTGGAATACCCTGCGCCACATAGTCTGCCACACCGGCTTGTTTAACGACTTTCTCAGGGCGCATCTGCGGGAAAAACAGCACATCCTGAATGCTCTGCTGATTGGTCATCAACATGGCCAGCCGGTCTATACCGATACCGATGCCTGAGGTCGGCGGCATCCCGTATTCCAGCGCACGCAGGAAATCGTAATCGATAAACATTGCTTCATCATCGCCACGTTCCATCAGTTTCAGCTGTTCTTCAAACCGGATCCGCTGATCAATCGGATCGTTCAGCTCGCTATAGGCGTTGGCCAGTTCTTTTCCGTTGATCATCAGTTCAAAGCGCTCGACCAAGCCCGGTTTGCTCCGGTGTTTTTTGGTGAGCGGGCTCATTTCTACAGGATAGTCAATGATAAAAGTGGGCTGTATGTAGTGATGTTCACATTTCTCGCCGAAAATCTCGTCAATGAGCTTCCCCTTGCCCATGCTTTCATCGGTGGGAATGCCCAACTGTTTGCAGACGTCACGTAAGCCCGCCTCATCCAACCCGCTGACATCAAATCCGGTGTGCTCCTTGATGGCCTCATAAATGCTCACCCGCGGATAGGGCGCAGCGAAATTGATTTCCTTATCACCTACCTGTAAGACCGTATTGCCATTGGTCGCCATTGCCACATGTTCGAACAACTTCTCGGTAATATCCATCATCCAAAGGTAGTCCTTATAGGCAACATAGAACTCCAGAACCGTGAACTCCGGATTATGCGTCCGGTCCATCCCCTCGTTCCGGAAATTCCGGCTGAATTCATATACCCAGTCGTAGCCTCCCACGACCAGTCTTTTTAGATAAAGCTCGTTGGCAATCCGGAGATATAAGGGGATATCCAATGCATTATGATGGGTAATGAAAGGACGGGCCGCGGCTCCGCCGGGTATACTCTGCAGCACCGGGGTGTCTACTTCCAACGCACCGCGTTCGTTCAGGAAATCCCTTATGGCGGTTTTTATTTTGGATACTTTCACGAACGTGTCCCGCACGTGTGGGTTAATCACAAGGTCCACGTACCGTTGCCGGTAACGGAATTCGGGATCGGTTACAGCGTCGAAGGTTTTACCTTCAGCTGTTTTGACAACGGGAAGGGGCTTAAGCGATTTGGCAAGAAGTTTGAATTCCTGTACATGAATGGAGATCTCGCCGGTGTTGGTCGTGAACACAAATCCTTTGATTCCCAGGAAATCACCGATGTCCAATAATTTCTTGAATACCGTATTATATAACGTCTTGTCCTCATCCGGACAAAGTTCATCCCGTTTGAAATACACTTGAATACGGCCTGTTGCATCCTGAAGCTCAATGAAGGAAACGCTTCCCATGATACGGCGGCTCATCATCCTCCCGGCAATGCTGATGTTCTTGTAGTTGAGCTTGTCGCGTTCATAGTTTTCTAAGATATCTTTGGCTGTGGCGTTTACCTCAAACGCTTCGGCAGGATAGGGGTCAATTCCAAGTTCCTGCAGTTTGATCAACGCATCTCTGCGTTGCAACTCCTGTTCAGATAGTGCAGTGTTCATCCAGTCGTGAAAATTATGCCGCAAACTTACTCAAAATGCACCTGATTTGCAATTGGTGTGGGTAACGGGTGTAGCGTTCCCGGGCGAAGGAACGTTTACTAGCGAAAAGAGATGGAACAATGGCTACATCCCCTCGGAATTGAATGTATATTTGCATGGTTAATAAAAAGAGCTGATAAGTAGTATTGTAGCCGCAAAGTGAGTTTTAACATCCGATATTTGAAGGGACGGCATGCGTTATCGTTGGAGAGCGCGGTGAAGGGGTGCGCCCAGGACGGAGATGAGCGGAGTAAGGAATTTATTTATAAGGCCTGCTATGGCTACGTCCGGGCGATCACATTGCGGTATGTAAAAAACGAACATGATGCAGAGGAGCTTACAAACGAGAGTTTTATCCGGGCTTTCAGTAAAATCGGGACGTTTAACAGTACTGAATCCGGCGAGCGGCTTGAAAAATCCTTCCGCGCATGGCTCGCCAGGATAGCGGTAAATATTTCCATCGATTTTCTGCGGGCACGTAAGCAACTGCTGGCATTGGATGAAGTAAGTGAAGGGGATCTGGAACAGCAACGGGTGGAGGTATCAGGTGAACTTCACGTGGAGGATATAATGAAGCTGCTTGCGCAGCTTCCGGAAATCCAGCGTGCAATATTTAATCTGTATGAGGTAGAAGGATATTCCCATGAAGAGGTTTCGGCGTTGCTATCCATCCCGGAGAGCACATCGCGTACGTACCTGACCCGTGCAAAAAAGAAGTTGAGAAAGCTGTATCTGGCATCGATAAACATCACTGCCGGAATATAAAATATAGTGATTACAATGGGTGAAATGAAGGAAGGCGACCATAACAACGAACTGATTCACCGGATGGCTGAAACCTTGCGCCAGCACATCGAGCCTTATAGGCCGGGGGCTTGGGAGCAATTTAAGGCGCAATACGGCCAGCCTAAGCGGACTGTGTCTGCGCTTGTACGTTATGCCGGTTGGGTGGCGGCGGCGATGCTGTTGGTGGTCTGCGGATGGTTCCTGTTCAACCAGACCCCGGAAAATAACCTGGATACATCACGTACTGCCGCGGAATCCCCAATGGGGCAAAGCGGAAGCGAGCTGAGGGAAGCGAAAAGGGCAACGCAACGGGCAGAAGAATCTGCACCGGCAGTTGCCATGCCGACTGACCGCAAAGAATCCATCCGTCGACTTGCACTTGTGAACGATCAGGAGGAAACCGTGCCCGTATCCCGTGTGCCGTCAGCTGAGGCGGCGGAAATGCCTGTAGCGGCGGCGGAAACCCCTGTAGTGGAGCAGCGGGCGGCACGTGAAGAACCCCTGCGCACCGATAGGCAGGCACAGGCGGACCGGCCGGGGCCCCTGGAGGCGTTGCCCATGGAACGGGAAGCCGTAAGGACGGCCCGTCGGCATACCGGAAAATGGGACCTGGGTCTGGTCGTCTCCCCATCGCTCACTACCGAACGGGTCAACATGGGCGGTGGAATCACCGTTGCATATCGCTTGTCGGAAAAGTTTTCTCTGAGTTCAGGCGCGTCAATCGGGGAATGGGGGCTGGCGCAACAAGCCGGTACGCCGCAATACGCGCAACGCGCGAGTTTGGACGTTAACGAGCCAGTGACGGGCAATGCAGGCTTTATCACGGATGCGTCACAATACAAGGAAGTGACCGCTGTAACGAGCAATGTGCTGGCTCTGGACATACCTTTGGATCTGAGATATCATTTCACGGACAGGTTTTATACCTCAGCAGGAATCTCCTTTGTCACGATATTGAATGAGCAGCGGACAAACCATTTCATTGACCGCATCAACCAACCCACTTTTGGGGAGGGCAATTCTTCACATAAAGATCCCGTCGCATCCACACAAGCCGTATATTCTTCCGAAAGGGCCGGTGTTCAGCCGCTTGAAGGGAAAGGGTATGCGGGTTTTGTTAATTTTTCAGTCGGCCGCACCGTGCCGTTATCCCGAAGGGTATCGATCTCCCTTGAACCTTATTTCAAACTGCCGGTGGGAAGGCTCTCACGTGAGGATATGGATTTTACCAATGGCGGAATTCGTATCATAACCGGCTTTTGAAGCTCACTTTTTGGTGTTAACTCACGATTATTTAACCTGGCAATTTTGTTTGTTTACTGAATTGCGTTAAATTTGGTGCAACCACAGGGGTACCTGAACATCTATCTGTTGTCTTTTGGGAGAACCAAAGCACGTTATGCATTGAACGTAGCGTTTGGACGGTAACGTGCCTCTGCAAAGAGGTAGGCTAAAGGTTTGCATACATATAGGCCTATGGAACGTAATTACGTGCGTTTTTTTCCGGTTTTCCTGGCATTGATCCATGGTGCTTTGGCCCATGCGTTCCAGACCGATTTTTCCGCAGCCCGACAGGACACTGCGCTTATCAACACATGGTACCGGGAAGCTTACCGTTCCATGCAAAACAACATGGAGCGGTCCGATCAGATCATCAATAAAGCATGGAAAGCGTCGGTCAATATCGGTTACGATCGGGGAATCGCTGACGGCTATTATTTTGCGGGATGCATGTATGAGAAGAAAGGTGCCGAGAACATCGCTGCGCGGTATTTTGAGAATGCCATTTCCCTGTACGAACAGGGACGGTTTCTGGAGAATCTTGCCGATTCATACCGGAGACTGGGTGTCGTATGCATGCGGCAACAAAAATATTTTACCGTTTTACGGTGTTTCGTCCGCGGATTGGGAGTCGCTGAAGATCAGGGGAATTATCGGGACCATATAGAATTGAGCATTCAGCTTGCCAGCTACCACAATACTGTATCCATGGATTATAAGCAGGCGGTCGCCCTGCTGCGCAACGCTGAGGAGGAGGCAGAAGCGCGACTTTATAACTCAGCTCTTGGTCCCTTATATCTGCAGTACGGAATCGGTTACAGCAAGCAACGTGACTATGACCGGGCCTTGCATTACTGCCGCATGGCACGGACTGCTTTCCAGGAGCAGTCCGCAGCAGACAGCCTCCTGGAAGTCTTGCTGCTGGAGGCTAAGGTATACTGTAAGGTACGCAACATGCAGCGGCTTATTTCTGTACTGAAAGAGGCCGAGCCATTGTTTGATTCTACGAATGATCCCCATTTATCTCGGCGGTATGAATTGCTGAGAGCAACGGCGTTGTATTTTTCAGGAGATTATCAGGAAGCCCTTAAGGTATGTAAGCGGCTAGATGCTCAGGGAGCCTGGAGCGATCAGCATGGCGAGCGGCATCAGATCCGTTCTCTCCAGTTAAAGGCCCTGTATGCTCTGGGTAGAATAGATGAGGCAGATAGCCTGTTCGACGATTACGATTATACGAAAGACAGCCTTTTTGCGGCTCAGTATGCCGGTCAGGTAATGGAAATGCGCGAAGATCACCAGCTTGAGCGGCTTGAGCGGCGTCTCGATGACCAGGCAGTCCGGCTTTCTGACACCGCCTATCAACAATATGGCTTGATAGCAAGCATTGCGATATTGCTGTCAATATTGGTGATCCTCTATCTCCATTTCAGAACGAAAGACAGACTGGCGCACCGGATGGCGCTGAAGAACGCTGAAATTTCGGTACAGAACGAAATACTTAAACAAGCGAATAAACACAACGAATTGCTTTTACGCGAAATCCATCACCGGGTCAAGAACAATCTCCAGATCATCAATAGCCTGCTCAGTCTGCAAGCAAGGCATACCGACAATCCGGAAGTGGCATCGATCATGCGGGAGAGCAGCAGCCGGATCAATTCCATTGCCCTGATCCATAATAAGCTATATCAACAGCAGAGCCTCAATAAGCTGAATATACAGGACTACATCGAACAACTGGGCGCTCATCTCTTAAGTATTTATAATATTGGGAACAAACATGTCCGGTTTAACGTCGAGGCGGAAGGGGTCTCACTTGATATCGACACAGCAATTCCGGTAGGGCTTATCTTAACCGAGCTTATGACGAATTCTTTGAAATATGCATTTGTGGACCGGCAAGAAGGTGATATCGATGTTCACGTCAAAAGTGCGGGAGAGCGCCAGTACGAGCTGGTTTTCAGGGATAATGGGGTTGGCATTCCGGAAGCGAAACTGCAACAGCCGAACGCTACGCTGGGCCTGCGCCTGATTCATTCACTGACCAAGCAGCTTGCGGGAAGCATACAGTATAAGTGCGACGCTTTTTCTATGTACAATATCCGGTTCAAAGGGCAGATCTGAAGGCAGTATTCACATTATGTTAATATGGACTTGCTATCTTTGGGCAGTTTTACATCGATTTCATGAAGCGTAGAGACTTTTTCAGGAACACAGCATTCGCGGCCGCAGGAGCCGCCGTACTATCTCCTTTCGGATCCATCTCGGGAGAACGCAGCCGCTCCGGCCTTTCAGGCGGGAAGACTGCCAAGAATATCATATTTATGGTCAGCGACGGTATGAGTATCGGCACGTTAAGCATGGCAAACATGCTCAGCGAACGCCGTGCAGGCAAATTGTCTGAATGGATGTCCTTATATAAGGAAGGGGCGGTGAGCCGGGGATTGATGGATACCGCGTCAGCAAACAGCCTGGTTACCGATTCAGCGGCAGCAAGTTCGTCCTGGGGAGGCGGCGTTCGCGTAAACAACGGATCGCTAAACGTGACCCCGGACGGAAGGCGCCCTACGCCGATCCTGCAGAAATTTAAGGCGGCTGGAAAGGCCGTGGGGTGTGTCACGACCGTACCGATTACACACGCAACGCCTGCCGGTTTCTGTATCAATACCGAAAGCCGGTCAGCGCAGCCCGAGATTGCCTTGATGTATCATGATCTGCGCTTTGACGTGATGATGGGTGGCGGCACCGAGTTCTTCAGTGCCGATAAGCGCGAAGATAAACAGGACGTGTTCGGTAAGTTCCAGGCCAGTGGGTTTCAGGTGGCTAAAAACCGGAACGAGATGCTAGCAATCGGTGAAACCGGTAAAGATGCTCCTATTCTGGGCGTGTTTCATCAGGACGGCTTGCCTTATGCCTTGGATAGAGCGAATGACGAGGCGCTTGCACAAGCCACTCCCTCGTTGACCGAAATGGTTGAAACAGCGATCCGCCACCTGCGGAAAAACCGCAATGGTTTTGTCTTGCAAATTGAAGCGGGTAAAGTCGATTGGGCTGCCCATGCGAATGATGTCGGAGGCCTGCTTTATGATCAGCTGGCGTTTGATGAAGCATTGGCCGCCGTTATGACCTTCGCTGAGGCTGATGGTGATACCCTCGTTATCATCACCACGGATCATGGTAACGCGAACCCGGGGTTGTTTGGCGCGACCAGAAACTTTGACAGGATTCTGGAGTTCAAGCATACCAATGATTGGGTCCTACAGGGCATAGACAGGGATTTTACCGCAAATCAGGTCAGAGAGCGCATTGAGCACGCGCAGGGTTACGCTATAAGCGCCGGCGAGGCCATCCAGCTGCTTTCCCATTATGTGACAGACCGCAATGAAGAGGGGTTATATAACCCTTATAAGCTGCCGTTTGCTGACTTTGCGACTATCCAGCAAAGATACACCGCTGTCGGCTGGGCCGGTACCGGGCATTCCGGGGACCATGTGGAAGTGGCGGCATTTGGACCGGGCAGCGCGTTGTTGAAACCGTTTGTCCGGAATACCGATATGCATCAGTTGATGCTTGATGCAGCCGGCGTCAGGGCCGATGCGTAATCTGGTCTATCCTTACCCAGTCCATTCCGGCAGCAATGGCTGCCTGTATACCGGGGTCACCGTCCTCAAAAACCAGACATTCATGCGGAGCAGCTCCGAGCTGTTCCGCTGCCCTGAGAAAGGGATCGGGGAAAGGTTTGCCCCTTTCGGTATCACCAGCACACACCAGTGTTTCAATATCGTCTATTAATCCGATCACGGTGAGCGTGTGGGTGACCGTTCTACGGCTGCCGCCGGATACAACGCCGATGCGTACGTTGCCTATATGGTTTCTCAGGTGTTCGACCACAAAATCCACCGGTAGCGTATCCGGTAGGTACTCACTGATGAAAATGGTTGATTTTTCGGTGGCGAACTCCTTTGGAGGCAGCTGGGTATTGTAGCGCTTGTTGATTTCTTCAGCAATCAGGACTGTCGGCCATCCCGCAAGTTCATCAATGATGGAAGTGTCAAGGTCAATTCCGTACTTCTCTGCCGCCTTTCGGTAAGCCGCTTTATGAGCATGCATATTATCAGCCAGCGTCCCGTCGCAGTCATAGAGGAAGGCTTTGTAAGGTTTCCTGCCACTGATTTGCGTAAGTGCAGCAAGCTTTTCCTGGACAACGGTGTTTTCTGTCATTTAATCGATTTTCTTCTGTTTTTTTCCTGTATCAAAAGCGAAAGTTCCCGCCCGGTCTGACCTGCCACGGACGTGTTTTCCTGTGCCCGGCGGAACAGATACGGCATAACTGCTTTTACCGGACCGTAGGGCATGTATTTGGCCACATTGTAACCGGCTTCCGCTAAGTTGAAGCTGAGGTTGTCGCTCATACCCAGCAGCTGGGCAAAATGGATGTGCACGTGGTCGTGCGGCAATAGCCGCTTGTCCATTTCATCGGCAAGTAACCGGCAGCTCTCCTCGTTGTGGGTTCCTGCCATCAGGCCGATGCGGTCAATGTGATCGAGGCAAAAACGGATGCCTTCGTTATAGTCCCGGTCCGAGGCGGCCTTGTCAGGTTGAATCGGAGACGGGTATCCATATTTTTCGGCGCGCTTGCGCTCGATTTCCATATACGCTCCACGTACAAGTTTTGCCCCCAGGTAACATCCGGCAGTTTCAGCCAGGTAAAAATCAGTCTTCAAGGAGGCAAGCTTATCGTGCCGATAAAGCTGGTAGGTGTTGTAAACGATGGGAGCTTCCCGGTTGAACGCCAGCATCATCTCCCGGGCGATATCGTCAATCGCATCCTGTATCCATGAATGTTCGGCATCAATCAATACCCGTACGCCGGCCTGGTGACACGCTTGGCATATGCGGATGATGCGTTGCTTGACGCGCTTGTATTCTGCTTCTTCTTCCTTGGAAAGGGGTTCCCTGGCATTGACTTTTGCGAAGAGATCAAATCGGCCCACGCCGGTCGGCTTAAATACGGAAAAAGGTATGTGATCATTGTTTTTTGCGTAATTAACTGTCCGCAGGATTTCCTCGCAGGTAGCGTCGAAGTCGGCTTCTGCATCCTCGCCTTCCACTGAGTAGTCCAGGATGGTCCCTACGCCCTGAGCGGCCAGGACCTGGATGGTTTCGCGGCAGTCTTCAATGGACTCCCCGCCGCAAAAGTGCTTGAAAATCGTATTGCGGATAAGTCCGGTTATAGGCAGCCCGATGTGCAGGGCCGTGTTGGTGAGGGGTGGGCCTACTTTGGTCAAAAAGTTGCTTGCGATAATCTTAAATAGCCAATATGCCCGGTTTAAGTCTTTGTCCGATTTGCTTCTGAAAGCGATTTCCGTGTTTTCAAACGAAAGTTCGCGCGTCGGCTGCGTCTGCTGAGTCATTCTGTGAACAATTACTGCGGCAAATTTACGTCAAGTTTTCCGGAACTGCGCATAGGCAGATAAAAATGCCTCCTTTAACAATCAGTTGTATCGCCAGCAATTTAGCAGTACATTTGCGCTGTGGAAACCTTTAAAATAACCGGCGAATACATTCCATTGATCCAACTGTTGAAAGCGCTTAATTGGGTGGAGCACGGTGGCCAGGCGCAGGCAGTAGTGACAGCGGGAATGGTTAAATATAACGGTAATATCGATTTTCGTAAACGGCTCAAAGTACGGCCGGGCGATGTGGTCGAATTCCAGGATAGGTCGGTGCAAATCATTGGATAAGTCTATGAAACTCTGGTTCGTGCTCTTCACGGCAGCGGTGCTTTCCGCCGGTTGCCAAAATGAAAAAGACAATGCCGACCGGCATTATGTGCTTAGCGTATCACTTGATGTCTACGCAAAGGGAGGTACAGACGCACTCGTCGAAAAAGCGGAGACTGATACCGTTCAGGCGCCGTCACCGCTCGCTGCTTATTCAAAGGGAGTGCAGAAATATGCGGCGGTACTGATGCATATTCAGCAGTATCCGGACTCCATAAAGAGTACAAAGGAACTGCGGATCTTTGATGAAGAAGGCAATAACGTGGTTCCGGCTATCCCCCAGGCACAACGGGATAGCGTTATCATGAATTTTATACAGTTCGCCAGACGCTCGGATATCCCTTATTATGAACGGGTAAAGGATTTTGAACTTAAACTTATGAAGGTAAGATAACGCGATCCATGAAGCATTATATTTCAAGTACAGGTTACAATGTGGTTTTCGACGATTCACTTGCGGAACTCGGGGAATTCATCGCGGCGTCGGGTTATTCCAAGATCTTGATCCTGGTCGATCGGAATACCAGTGAATATTGTCTTCCGGAGCTTCAGGCAGCTCTTCCGGACCTGAGAGATTACGACGTAATAGAGGTGGACCCGGGTGAAGAGAACAAGAACATAGATTACTGCGTGGGCATATGGAAGATGATGATCGACTTTGGTGCTGACCGCCAAAGCTTACTGATCAATCTTGGGGGCGGTGTAGTGACCGATATCGGGGGATTCGCTGCATCCACGTTTAAGCGGGGCATCGATTTTGTGCAGGTGCCAACGACCTTGCTCGCTCAGGTGGATGCGTCGGTAGGAGGGAAGACGGGCATTGACATGGATGGCGTGAAAAACATAATCGGCACATTTGCCCAGCCTAAAGCCGTATTTATATCAACCAGGTTTCTGCAAACGCTGGACTACCGTCAACGGGTTTCGGGCTTTGCGGAAGTTATCAAGCATGGGTTGATCAAAGACGCCGGTTTTTATCAGCGGGTGAAAAACTTGGATGTCATTGCACTCAATGCGACTCACATCCAACATTCGGTTGGAATCAAAAACGAAGTGGTGACGCAGGATCCAACGGAAAAGGGCCTGCGGAAAATCCTGAACTTCGGCCATACGATCGGTCACGCGATAGAAGGATATTCATTGGCCAATGACACCGAACCGCTGCTTCATGGCGAAGCCATTGCCATAGGCATGATTTGCGAAGGGTACCTCTCGCGTCAGCTGAATGGGCTGAGTGATGCCGCGCTTCAAGACCTGACCGGGACATTCCTCCGGCATTTCCCGGTTTACCGGTATGAGCCGTCCCGATATGATGCGCTGATCGATTTGATGAAGAATGACAAGAAGAATGCCGGTGATCAGATCGGATTCGCGTTACTGAACAGCATCGGATCATGCGACTATAACGTGTTCGTCGACGAGCCGGCCATCAGAGAGAGTCTTGATTTTTATCTGAAGGTGATCACTCGTTCCTGAGAAAACGGAGGATCAATCCGGCAGTACGTTCTGAAGCACCCGGCTGTCCCATTTTTTCTTTGAGCAGGTCGTAATTGCTGAGCATTTTACTCCGGTATTCCTTGTTGTTGAGAATCAGGTCAACTTCATCCGCTATATCATCAACGTTGCACTCTTTTTGAATCAACTCCCGTACCGCGGGCCGGTTGAGGATGAGATTGACCAGGGAAATAAAGGGTACCCTGATAACCATTTTGCCGATCGCGATGGACAGTCGGTTGGCCCGGTATACGACGACCTGCGGTACCCCGAGTAGTGCGGTCTCCAGCGTGGCGGTCCCGCTGGTGACAACGGCTGCTTCGGCGTGTCTTAGCAAATCGTATGTCGCATTAAATAGGATCGGTAGGTCTGCATCACCCATATACCGGCGATAGTCCTCGGTAGTGAAGTTTGGCGCACCCGCTATCACGCAATGGTGACCGGGAAACAGAAATGAGAGCCCAGACATGATCGGCAGGAGCCGGCTGATTTCCATTTGCCTGCTCCCCGGCAGTAATGCGATGATGGGCTTGCCGGTGAGCCCATTGTCTTCCAGGAATCGCTCGTTATACGTGTGGGTGGAAATGGCGTCCAGCAATGGGTTGCCGACATAATCAACCTCCATGCCCCATTTACGGTAAAAGTCCACCTCAAAGGGAAGGATGCAGAACATCCGGTCAACGACCCGGCCGATCTTCAACACCCGTCGCTGGTTCCATGCCCATACTTTCGGCGAAATATAGTAACAAACGCGCAAGCCCATTTTCTTGGCGAAAGCCGCTATTTTCAAGTTGAAACCGGGGAAATCGATCAGCACCAGGGTATCCGGCCGATAAATCCTTAGATCATCCTTTACTAAGCGTAGGTTGCGGGCAATGGTCCGGAGGTTTGAAAGTACTTCAACAAAGCCCATAAAGGCCATTTGTGAAGTATGGATTAGGGCCTTCTGGCCAGCGGCTGATTGCATACGGTCACCGCCTACTATCCGAAACTCAGCATCGCCGTCCAGCCGCTTCAGTGCGCGGATCAGATTTGCGCCGTGCAGGTCTCCTGATGTCTCTCCAGCGATGATGTAGTACTTCATATTCCGAATTCAATCTGGAATGTTGCCCCCCAATTGTTTCCGTTGTGGGTTGTGCGGTAAATACCGTCCTCTACCTGGTAACTGGCATTTACCTGCATCTTTAGGCGATGCGCGCGGAAGTATTTGGTAACACCCAGTTCGAGTACTTCCGTCTGCGCTTCATACGCGCTGATATCCTCATGAGGCTTGATCCAGGTATACCGGCCTGCAAGCTCGTATCCGGCGGTCCGGTTAAGCAGGTAAGAAAGCTGCTGGTTCACGCCCTGGCCCTTGAAGGCATATGCGAGCTCGCCTTCCAGGTCTGTCGTGAACGGATCATCTGTGTCACGTTTCATATACTCGACCTGGTATGCCCATCCGCGGTATTTGAAAATAGCGTCGACGAATGAAGTGTTTAAGGTGAGCGGGGTGCTGATATATATACCCGTCTGGCCGCCCACCCGGGTCGTCCGGCTGTTATGGCTGTAGCCACCGCCTATGGACAGTTTCGGAGTCTGTTCGTATTCCAAGTCTCCTTCGTAGTAGTCTCCGTCATTGGTGAACTCACCGAGAGGCAGGAACTCGGCGCGTCCGGTATAGGCAAGTCCGTCATCGGTTGTAGTGGTCACCCGGCCCTCACCGGTACTGATGGCACCCTTGAAATGGAACGGCACGGACCCGACCTTGGGCGAATAGTAGGCCTTGATGCCGAAATCCCGGTCTATGTTGAAATGTGAGTTTACCAGCGACCGTTCGGCAAACTGCAGTTCCCCCGAGGAATTTACGCGCTGTCGGTTGCCCGGCAATTTGTTCTGGCCAAACGCCACGTAAAAATTATCCGTGAAGTTGTAAAAGATCACCGCATCCCTTACGATGTTCACTACGTCAGTATCATCATAGTCCTGGTCCCCCCGGGTGAAGCCGAGCTGGATGGTATACGACAGCTTTGGTGTGTAGATGTATCCATCCATGCGCAGCCGCAAGCGCCTGATGCGTGCTTCCAGGCTCTCCGCGCCCAGGTCTTCTCCGCTGATAGAGGTATACCGTAACCGGTTTTGCATACGAAACCGGAAATTGATATAGAAAGTCGAATCGTCTCCCGTATACTCGATGCCGTCAAAATCTTCTATGGTGGGACGGTCGTCACGTTGGCGCTGAGCAAAGGCTGAAACTAAGGTGCTCAGGAGTAAGGTGAGGGTTAAAGCGGTTAACGACAGATGTTTTTTCTTCATAATGAATGATTCCGATGGTTATACTTCCGGTTCCTGTTGGCTCAGGCAATGCCAGCTGCCGAGCCCCCAGATAATGTCCGTGCTGTCAATGCCCACGACCCTACGGGAAGGGAAGCAGGCGGCAAGGATATCCAATGCCTGCTGATCAGCCTTGTCATCCCTGTAGGTAGGCACTATGACCGCTGCATTGGCAATATAAAAATTGGCGTAGGACGCAGGTAAGCGCTGTCCCTCGTAAACAACCGGCTTCGGCATGGGAAGTTCGACGACATTAAGCTGTTTGCCGTTTGTCAGCCGCATCCGTTTCAGTAGCTGGAGATTTTCCTGCAGGATTGCATAATTTTCATCGGTGGTGTCCTGCTCAATAACGGTGACCACCGTATCGCTGTTCACGAACCGGGTTATGTCATCAATGTGCCCATCGGTGTCATCTCCCACGATACCATCACCTACCCAGAGGACCTGTGAAACTCCATAGTAATCATAGAGATACTCTTCGATTTGCCTCTGCGTGAGATGAGGGTTCCGGTTTTTGTTCAACAGGCAAGCGCTACTGGTAAGGACAGTGCCATCGCCGTTGAAATCGACGGAACCTCCCTCCATGACGATGCCGGGATGGTAAACCGGGATATCCAGCGCCTTCCCGACCAGGGAAGGGATGATGTCATCCAGTTCGTATGGCGGGTACTTGTTGCCCCAGGCATTGTATCCCCAGTCCACAATCACCTTTTTGATATCGGCATCGGGATTGATCAGAAACGCCGGGCCGTGGTCACGGCACCATGCGTCATTGGTGGGATGGTGGTAAAAAACGATGTTGGTACTGTCTACGCCGGCTTTAACCAGCTGTGTTGTGGCGAAAGACTCCGCCGTCGCATCGGCAACATTGATGCATACCTTTTCACCGACGGATACTTCTTTGATGAATTCGCAGTAAGGACCATATACCGCATCCAGTTTACCGGGCCAACTGGCCTCTTTATGGGGCCAACTGAGCCAGGTGGCCCGATGCGGGTGCCATTCGGCCGGGAAAAAATATCCGGCTGCCTTAGGTGATTGCCTCCTCATGCTACGAAATACCTAAATTATTTTGGAAACAATTTGGAATATCCCCTGACCGTTTATTGCTCTTCATCGATAAACCGTTTGGTAATTGGAGAGTAGCTATCGATGCGGCGATCACGAAGGAAAGGCCAGTGCTTGCGGAAATAATCCGATTCTGATAGATCAACCTGAGTAACCTCCGTTTCCTCGGCATCGTGCGAACCGAGGTACAGGAGCTTGCCCTGCCCGTTGGTCACAAAGCTGCCTCCCCAGAACTTCATGGCACCGTCCTGTTCAAAGCCCACGCGGTTTACGGCGATGACGGGTATGCCGTTGGCAACGGAATGGCTGCGTTGTATGGTTTGCCATGCGTTATATTGGTCCTGGTTGGTCTCCTCGTCCTGATCAGTTGCCCAGCCAATGGCGGTTGGGAAAAAGAGGATTTCTGCACCCATCAATGCTGTAATCCGTGCTGCTTCCGGATACCATTGGTCCCAGCAGATCAATACGCCGATAGTGGCAAACTTGGTTCTGAAAACCTTGTAACCCAAATCCCCAGGCGTGAAATAGAATTTTTCGTAGTAAGCCGGATCATCCGGAATGTGCATTTTCCGGTATTTTCCGAGATATGTGCCATCAGCGTCAATGACGGCAGTTGTATTATGATATAAACCTTCAGTGCGTTTCTCGAACAGCGAAGCGATAACAACCACTCCCAGTTCGGCAGCAACCCGCTTCAAGACTTCCGTAGACGGTCCGGGAATGGGTTCTGCCAGCTCAAAATTGTCGTAATCTTCTACATCACAGAAATACAATGACGTGAACAATTCTTGCAGGCATATTATCTGCGCACCCTTCGCGGCCGCAACACGGATCTGCTCCACTGCCTTGGCGAGGTTCGCCGCCTTGTCAGCGACGCAGCTCATCTGCACGGTTCCGATTTTTAGTTTGGTCATGACGTCGTTGTTTTGCGCTGCAAAGATACGAAAACAATATCAATAGCAGGGCCGGGATCAACACCAAGAATACGTCATAAATAAGCCGTTCCAGTGGCTGGAGGGTAAAGTGCCAGAATCGGGTGTGACGATTCGGTTATTAATACGTGAGTTCGTAAGCTGCCACTTCGTTTTTGAGAAAAGTGGGTACGATGACCAGGTTTTTGCCATTGACAAAACCGATATCTGCCGTATTGGACTTTTCCGCTTGTGTATTGAGCAACGCGGTAGTTTTCGTCCCTTGGATGAAAAAGATCTCTCCGTGCCAGCGGCTTGCTACGAAGGTGCTGTCATTGAGAATGATCAGGCCATCGCCGCCGGTTACTTCAGTATTAATCACTTCCTGTGAGAATTTTCCGTCATTACTGAATTTTTTCAAACCTTCGCCGTCCAATGCGTATAGATGGTCTTCATGACACTCCAGTCCGTTGACATTGGGGTTAGCACCGGAGATTAACTGGTAAGCGCCGTCGGTGGTCATGCTGTAAATTTTACCTACACGGGTGTCCGAAAAGTAGAGCTGTTTGCCATCGGTGGCGAGATCATTCAAAAACACGGCGCCGTCTACCTTAATCGTTTTTTCAATAGCGGCGTTTTTCACGTCGATGACTTTTATGGCGTCAATGTCTGTCACGTATAGTTTCCCGTTGACCAGCGCCATTCCTTTTGGAGCATGCAGGTCGCCCTCTACCCAACGGAGCTCGCGGACGGTCCCGTCGGTGTTGATCACGGAAATGAAACCATCGTTATCCTTTTCTGCGGCTTTGGTGTTTCCATTGGAAACGTAGATGACGTCATCCTTAGGGTCATACAGTGCGGATTCAGATCCTATGAAAATGGAATCTGTCTTCCATGATTGGGTGAGAGTAGGTGCGACCAGATCGTTTGTCGTCTCATCTGTTCGGCTATCGGGTTGCCTACCGGTGCACGCGAATAGCGCGAAAGCCGTCGCTGTGAAAAAAAATGCATTATTCATCATTATTTAGTTTATGTTTTTTGGTATGAACGTCATGCAATAATAACCACCTATAACTGTTTCCGCAACCGCGCTACCGGAATTCCCATTGCTTCCCGGTATTTGGCTACTGTGCGGCGCGCAATAGTGTATCCCTTTTCCTTCAATATTTCGGTTAATTTTTCATCAGCAAGCGGCTTCCGCTTATTTTCATTGGAAATGCACTCTTCCAATATTTTCTTGACTTCCTTGTTCGATACCTCTTCACCGCTGTCGGTCTGTATTGCTTCCGAAAAGAAGGATTTAAGGAGGAAGGTGCCGAATTCCGTTTGCACATATTTGGAATTTGCCACGCGGGACACGGTAGAAATGTCCATGTCAATGCGGTCGGCAATGTCCTTCAGGATCATGGGTTTGAGCTTGCGCTCATCACCGGTCAGGAAATAGTCGTACTGATAGTTCATGATCGCGTTCATTGTTTTGAGAAGCGTTTGCTGCCGCTGCTTGATTGCATCGATGAACCACTTGGCTGAATCAAGCTTCTGCTTGACGAACTGGACGGCCTCCTTCATTTTTTTGTCTTTTTGGGAGGCCTTGTCATAATGCTCGAACATCTCCTGATAGGAACGACTGACACGGAGTTCCGGCGCATTCCGGGCATTCAGCGTAAGGTGAAGTACCCCATCATTATTGGTAATATGGAAGTCGGGGATGACGTGCAGCTGTTTTCCGGCTACGGTGCCCGAATCACCGGGCTTCGGATTAAGTTTAAGTATTTCGTTGATCACCTCTTTCAGCTCCTCAGAACCGATATTCAGTGCTCTTTCCAACTTGTCGTAATGCTTCTTGGTGAATTCGTCAAGATAATCTTCCACTACGGCAATTGCCCGTTTGACGATCGGGTTTTCCTGATCTTTTTTCCGCAATTGGATAAGCAGACATTCCTGTAGATTGCGGGCACCGATGCCCGGAGGGTCAAATCCCTGAATAATCCTTAGCATTTCTTCAACCTCCTGTTCCTCGGCGATAACGTTCTGCGAGAATGCCAGGTCATCAATCAATGATGAAATCGGCCGACGGAGATAGCCGTCGTCATCTAAACTGCCAATGAGCTGCTGTCCGATAAGAAAGTCTCTGTCTGACAGGGCCAATAGATCCAGTTGCTGTTGCAGGTTCTCAAAAAAAGAATGCTGTACGGCTATGGGGATTTCCTTGCGGTCGTCTTCATCATCACCGTTATTGTTCTGGCTTCCGCCGTAATCGTTGATGTCATCTGCCTGAAGATAGTCGTCTACGTTGAATTCGTCGAGCTCACCCCCCTGTTCTTCGTTGGCAAAATTATCGTCGTCAGGATCTTTATCAGGATATTCTTCAGCAGGCTCGTTCATGTTTGCGAGACTGATGTCTTCCAGTGCCGGATTTTCTTCCAGTTCTTCCTTGATACGCGCATCCAGTGACACTGTGGGGACCTGCAGCAATTTAATGAATTGGATTTGCTGCGGAGATAGTTTTTGTAGTAGTTTTTGTTGTAAGGTCTGCTTTAGCATAATCAAAACTCTTCACAAAGATACGCAAAATTTGCGTGAAATCACTTCATGAGCCTTAGGTTGCCGAAATGCATGCGCAGCATTTTCAGGCCGTCACGGAAGCCCATTAGTTTTAATCCTTTATGCGCCGCGTTTGCTTTGCTGATCTGATACAGGAGCCGCCAGTGCCGGCAGACTTCTTTCCAGGCAAAGAAGATCGAATGTTCGGGATCATATATGTGTGCCGGCTCACTTGCTGCGCCGTTCAATTCGATGATGGCGAAGTCGGCCCCTTTCCGGAGATTTTCCCATGTTTTGTATTTGATGTCCAGGCGGCCGTAGTGGAAGCCTGGAATCTGTTGACAGATCCTGTCAATGGTATCTGACAGTGTATCGTCGATCCGGTGACTGATGTCACGGAAACAGGCACCCCGGCAGTGGCTCCCATAGGGCAACGTGTAACGCTTACCTGACGCCAATACGGTATCGAGCGCTTTGCCGTAAGTGGCTTTCAACCTATTCAATTGGAGGAGGTAGCGGTCTTCCTTCGCCAAAAGCTCCTCAATGGTTGATTTACCGTCGCCCGTCACGGTGAGGTACTCTTTACTCACGATGCCGGAAATATGCCCCTTTCTTTCGCCGGGGATGCGGTAATAGAAAATGCCCGCCTCGTGTTCAAAATCAATAAATTCCTGAATGAGGAAATCTACCTTGCTTTGACTTGTGTAACGCATCAGGTCTTCCGGCGTTTGCAATAGTTTTACCTGCACGCCGCGGTCGCCTATGTTGGGTTTCGCTATTACCGGAAACTCCAGGCCGTTGGTTTTGAGGGCCTGTGCTACACTCCCATATTCCGTTCCTGCGGAAATCAGGATGGTTTTGGGATAATACTCAGGCGGGATAAGGTTGTAGATGTCGGTTTTTCTGGCAAGGGTGAATCCTGCGTAGGGGATCAGTGGATTTGCCGCGCTGAAGAAGAAGGATGTCCGGGCCTTGATGCTGAGCCAAAGCCAGTACAATGATACAGGAGCATAAAATACCTGAAGAGGCCAATATTCCCAATTTTTGATCTTAATAATTGATTTCTTTATGGATGTCATATGTCCTGTTAGTGGTTAGCTGCTTCGTATGCTCAATGTGGATAACACGCTATTTGCCGTTGATGTTTGCTCAGGATGGGTAGGGGGGAAGGGATCGACGTTAATGCATGACCTTTTGTCGCGGGGGGACAAACGTTTCCCCGTGTAATACGAAGGTATAAAAAAAAAGGTTGTCTCAAAAGGTCAACCTCTTTTTGTTTATTGGGAGTTGATTGGTTAAATTTGGTCATGGGAACAAAACGATCAACAGCTGTAGTTTTCAAGCCCTACGATCAGTCCCAGGTTTCTCTTTTACCG
>Ga0065721_10048971_pt1 | contig 55133 bp, 43 predicted proteins | sample Mesricmetagenome_FD_59108 | JGI IMG/M metagenome (GOLD analysis project Ga0065721, IMG submission 59108) | Mesophilic microbial community from rice straw/compost enrichment Sample: eDNA_1 v2 (version 2) | ecosystem: Engineered > Solid waste > Grass > Composting > Bioreactor | place: USA: Davis... | reverse complement strand
GGGCGAGATCGTCGAGCTGGACGGTCCGATCCGGTTGGCGGCGGCGACGTCGTGCTTCCGCAGGGAGATCGGCTCGTCGGGACGCGACGTGCACGGCTTGTACCGCGTGCACCAGTTCTCCAAGGTCGAGCAGGTCGTCGCCTGCGAGAACGACCCCGAGCTGTCGGAGCGGCTGCTGCAAGAAATCACGGACAACGCCGAGCGCATTTTGCAGCTGCTGGAGCTGCCTTACCGGATCGTGGCCGTCTGCATCGGCGACATGTCGCAGAAGACGCACAAGCAGTACGACATCGAGACGTGGATGCCGAGCCGCCAAGCTTACGGCGAGACGCATTCGGCCTCGAATCTGCTCGACTTCCAGGCGCGGAGGGCGAACATCCGCTATCGGGACGAAGCCGGCAAGCTGCGCTATTGCCACACGCTGAACAACACGGCGATTGCGACGCCGCGCATCCTGATCCCGCTGCTGGAGAACCATCAGAGGGAGGACGGCTCGGTCTACGTCCCTCAGGCGCTGCGGCCGTATTTGGGCGGCAGGGAGGAGCTTCGGGCGGATATATGGGGTTGACTTTTGGTAAATATTGCTCTATTTTAGAAATATCCGAGCGCCGGTAGGCCGGCAAAAGCATCTAGAAAACCTCCCGTTTATTCTATTCCGGGAGGTTTTCGTCGTATATGGGGGCAGATGATTTGAAAAAGTCAGTAGCAATCCTATTGCGGCAAGTTCTATTGATGCCGCATGATTTTGAACCCAATTTCGAGCAGACAGAAGTAGATATTAAAACATGCTGATGAGGTCCGGCACGTTGTTTGCTTTAGTTGACTTTTCCACCGGGCAACGATAAGTTTATTGTAAGACTGGTGTTGTGGTTCTGACTAGGAGCCGCCTCGCGCTGGTCTTATTTAATTTGAATTTCATTTTCAGGTCATCCGATTCTCGGATGGCCTGTTCGACTTGGCAACAAATTCGTGTTAAATCGTGTTTATTCGCTATGGTAAAATAAATGAAAGCCATCTGTCAGTGGAGGGATTGTTGCAGTGGACGAGAGAATAACGGCTTCAGCGCTAAGGCCGGTGGCCGAGCTGAACTACGTGAATGCGATCAATGTAACCCGTTATCGTGCGATTATGCGATATATTTATTTGCAATATCAGCGGCTCAAATACTGGCTTAAGCCGGAGGAAATCTTCGAGGGCGTACAGGCCTGGGACGTCATAGACGGCTATGCGCTGGATCAATGCGTTTCGGATCTGGAGCAATTGAAAAGCTGGGGCAATCTGGCCTCCCGTCACGACGGCGGGAGGGCGTTGTCGCTTGAGGAATACATGCGCAAGAAGAGCCAATACTTGCTGACTCCGTATGCGATCGAGATCGAGCGGATGCTTGAAGCGCTGGAGAAGGTGAAAGGGTACGGCGGCTCGCTGGAGACGACCTACTTCGATACGATATCGGAGTGTATTCAGCAAATTCGCGTAAATGCGGACGGAATGCGGGAGGGCGAGGCGCTGCACAATTGGGAGAAGCTCTACGTGGCGTTCAAGACAATGCACGAGAATGCTGCAGATTTTATCGCCAGCATGAACTCGATTCAGGCGGAAGAGATGATGGCGACGGACGGTTTTCTGGCCATGAAGGAAAATCTCGTCAACTACTTGCAGCATTTCGTGAAGAGCTTGCAGCGCAATGCGTACAAAATCGAGGGCCAGCTGCAGCAGATCTCTCCGACCCTTGCCGAGCTTTATTTGTCGCATGTTACGGCGGATGAGCTGCGCAAGCCGCGGCTGGAGGAAGGGAAATCGGCCGAGGAGCTGATGGGCGAATACCGGCAAGGCTGGGGCAACCTGATGCGCTGGTTCGTGGGGGACGCCGTCAACGTCAGCGAGCTTACGCTGCTGGAGAAAGCAACGAAGGACACGATCGCCAAAGTCGTGCGCAGCGCGGTGCGTCTTCAGGAGCGCAGGCGCGGCGGGGCAAGCAGACGGTTGGACCTGGAGCTCGTCGCGGAGAGGTTCGCGGCGATGGACACGCTTGAGGAGGCGCATCGTTTCGCCGCCTATGTGTTCGGGCTGTTTCCGGCCCGCCATCTGCAGGGCGAAGACCGCCGCGAGACGGAACGGGCGGACGCTTCCACCTGGGAGGAGCCGCCGAATATACGGCTGATCCGTACCCGCAGCCGCAGGCGTGTACTGAAGGGGGCTTCCGAGCCGATGCGCAGCCACAGCGCGAAGCGAGAAGCGTATCGGGAGCAGGTTCAGGAGCTGCTTGCGGAGGAGAATGCTTTTACGGAGCGGATGCTCGGCTACGGTTCGATCCGGATCGACGAGCTGCCCCGGGTGGACGGAAAAGAGCGGATGCGGCTGCTGCAGTGGATCGGCCGGTGCTCGGCGGTCGAGTCGCGATCGTTCGTTACGGCGGACGGGTGCAGGGTGTCGGTGAGCAAGCCGGATCTGGACGATACGGCGGTGCTTTGCTGTGAAGACGGCGACCTGACGATGCCGAACTACCGGATTGAGGTGACGAGAGGAGAGCGCGCATATGGCTAAAGGCGGAACGACCTCCTACGCGATTCGCAGAATGCGGACAAGCAAACGGGCGGACGCGGAGCAATGGAATGAGCGGCGCCGGGCCTGCGCGCATGCCTTGCTGAACCGGACATGGATTTCGAAAGATTCCGACGCTGAAATGTTTTACTGGATTAAAGATCAATATACCGAATTAAGAGATTGGTTTTCTGAGTATACCGGCTTTGTGCTCATTCTGACCCGTACGATGGCCAAGCTGGACAAGGCTCCTCTCGTCGCCCAGCCGTGGATGGGAATCCCCGAATTTCGGGAAGTGCGGGACTATACGTTTTTCACTTATGCGCTGTGGTTTCTAGAGGGAAAGACGGAGCTGGACCAGTTCGTGCTGACCGATATCGTGGAACAGGTTGGGGAGCAGATGGCAGCGGCAGGGATGTCTGTCGATTGGGAAAATTACCAGCACCGGCTCTCGATGGTACGAGCGTTGAAGAAGCTGCGGCAGCTTGGCGTGCTTGTCGGCATTGACGGAGACGAATCGGATTGGGCGGCTCATAGCGGCGGACAAAGGAACGTATTGTACGAATGTTCTCCCAGCACCCGGTACGTCCTTCGGCATTTCCCGCGTCCCTTGGCGCAGTATCGATCGGCGGACGATTTCAACGAGTTGATCGTTTATCCGGAGACGGCGGACGGAGAGCTCCGCAGGCGCCGTCATCGCGTATTTCGAAGATTATTGCTGGAACCGGCTGTATCGGATAGGGATTGGCATGCTGACGATCTTTTCTATGTTGTTACTCAGCGTCGCACGATTATCGACAATATGCAGTTTATGTTCGGCATGGAGGGCAGCCGTTACCGGGAAGGGCTTTACTTCTTCTATCCGGAGTTAAGCGGGGAATGCGATTTGTTCCCGACGGCCGCAGCCGTCTCGGACTTGTCGCTGCTGTTCGCCGGAGAGCTGCGCCGCAGATTGGGAGAGCAGGACTGGTTCGTTACCGAGCAGGGGACGATCGAGTTGACCCGCACGGATGTAGAGAGCGTCGTATATGCGTTAAAAAGACAGTTCGAGGACTATTGGAGCAAGGAGCATCGCACGATGGGGCTGGCCGAGCTGGCGGAGACGCTGACGGCGCACATGTCCGGCTGGGGACTCGGTTCATGGCGGAGGCAAGAGAACGGTCAGGGAGAACGCTTCGTCGTGTCGGCGGTTCTGTCTCGCTGGAATGCGGATTATTCCTTCGATGACGAGGAGACGGACAAGGGATGAGAGGGAGAGACTTGGAGATGCAGGAGCAAGAGACGGGTGCGCAGCAGCAAGGACGATGGCAAATGTCGCGCGCGGGCGTTCTGAATTTTTGGTTTTATGAAGACGAGGAATTCGCGCTGGAGGATGGCCGTCTCGTGCTGCGGGGAGCCAACGGGTCGGGCAAGTCGGTTACGATGCAGAGCTTCCTGCCGCTTGTGCTGGACGGAGACAAGCGCCCTCATCGGCTTGATCCGTTCGGGTCGAAGGACCGCCGTATTGAGTATTATTTGTTGGGAGAGAAGGACGAACATACCGACAGAACCGGCTACCTCTGGCTGGAATTCCGTCATACGAGGAAGGGGATTTACAAGACGGTCGGCATCGGTCTCAGAGCCCGTAAAGGCGCTTCCCAAGTCGGCTTCTGGGGATTCGTGCTGGAAGACGGCAGGCGAGTAAACCATGATTTCTGGCTGTACGACCGCGTGCTGCGGCTTGAAGGAGCGGGCAAGTTTCCGTTAGATCGCAAGTCGCTGGAGGCAAGCATCGGCCCGGGCGGTCAGGTCGTGCAGGAACAGGGGGCCTATCGCGATCTGGTCAACCGGGCTTTGTTCAACTTCCACGATCGGGACGCTTATGCGGATTTGCTGCAGCTGCTCGTTCAGCTTCGCAGCCCGAAGCTGTCCAAGGACGTGAAGCCGACGGCGATCTACGAGGTGCTCGTTCAGGCGCTTCCGCCGCTGCACGAGGAAGAGCTGCGTCCGCTGTCCGAGGTAATGGAGGATATGGACCAGCTTGCGGACCGGCTGGACGAGTTGAAGCTGCATCAAGCGGAACTGACGAAGCTGAATCGCAGCTATGAACAGTACAACCGTTATCACGTGTATCAGAGCGGCGAGCGATTGCTGCAAGCCAAAGCCGCCAGCGACGAGACGCATCGGCAATCCGGTGCTTTGTTGAAACAACTGCAGGCAGAGTTGAACGAGGAAGCCAGAGCGCAGGAGGAGCTGCAGGCTGCGCGGGAGCAGATTGTGGCGATCGATTCGGAGCTGGAACTGCTGTCCCGCAGCGAAGCGATGGAGAAGCAGCGCGAGCTGGAGCAGGCCGAGCTGTCTCTGAAGGAAACGCAGCATTATGCGGAGCAGACGCAGAAGCGACTGACCGCGGCGTTGACAGGCCGGAACGCAGCGCAGCATGCCCGCGAGAAGGCGCAAGTCGAGATGGCGGAACAATTGGCGAATCAGACGAATGCGTTGGAACATTTGGAGGATCTGGCCGGCGATATGGAATTCGGGCATCATGGCGTCTACCATCGCTACTGGACGCCGGAACCCCCGGAAGAGACCGCGTTCTCGGGAGCTTGGCTCAAGGATTTGGAAGAGCACCGGACGGCGGTGACGGAGGCGCTTAAGCTCGCCGAACAGGAGCAAGAGGCGGAGCGCAGAGTGGCCGAATACGACAAGGAGCTTGGCCGGATGCGGGCGCAGCGGGACGAAGCCGAGCAGACGATGAGAGCTGCGGAAACCTCCGCAGAGGATGCGCTGCACCGCTGGAAGGAAGGCATGCTGGAATGGAAGGAAGAGCTGCGAGAGCTTAAGCTTGGAGAGCAGGCGGTGCAGCTTCTATTCGAGGCCAGTGCGGATTTGACTTACGAGCATCAGAATGTGGAAGCGGTGCTGCGTCCGGCCAAGGAGGAAGCCGACCGACAGAAGCAGTCGCTGGTGGTGAGCAAGCTGGAGCTGGAGCAGCAGGCGAAGCTGGTTCGTGGTGAGGTGCGCAAGCTGGAGGAAGAGAAGCGGGAATGGCAGAGCGCTCGCGAGCCGGAGCCGCCCCGCAGCGAGGCGCGCCTCGCGACGCGTAGAGGCTACGGCGCAAGGCAAGGGGCGCCGCTGTTCGAGCTGTGCGAGTTTCGCAGCTCGCTGTCGCCGCAGGAGCAGGCATCGGTCGAGCAGGCGCTGTTGGCTGCCGGCATGCTCGACGCCTGGGTAAGACCGGAAGGGACGATCGGCCGGTTGACGGAGCGCGACGAAGAAGTGTGGATTACGCCGGCGCCTCTGGAATGGGGGTATACGCTGGCGGACGTGCTGAAGCCGATGCCGTCCCCGGAATCCGGAGTGGCGGAGCGGGTTGTGGAAGAAGCGCTGCGTTCCTTCGCCTGGGGAGAACGGTTCGACGGCTCCGTCGCGTTGTCCCCAGGCTCGGCGCAAGGCGTAACCGTCGGCAGCGACTATTACCAATTTGGAGCGGTGACGGGGAAAGTCGGAGCATCGGAGCGCAAGGCGCAGTATATTGGCAAAGAGGCGCGCAGGCAGTACAAGCTGGCCGAGATTGCGAGATTAACCCGCGAGATCGAGGAGGGCGAGAGACAACTAGGCGAGTTGGCGGACGAAATCTCGAAGCTGGAAGCTTCGATGACGGCCATCGACGCGGAGTTGGCGCTCTTTCCGTTGCATGAGGAGCTTCATACGGCAGTGAAGGAAGCCTGGAAGCGTCAGTACGATGAAACGGCCCGATTCCAGTTGTACATGGAACAAGAAGCTCGCAAGGCGGACGAGCTGCGGGCGCAGCAGGAACAGTGGGCGCAGTTGAAGCGGGACTTGATTGCGGCTACGGCGTCATGGAACCGTCTGAAAAATACGCGAGCGCTTAGAGAAGCGTTGGATGCCGTCTCAAGTTATCGGGAGACGGTTTCCGAGCTGCTTGCCGATTGGCGCATTTATGCGCAGGCGGCGAAGCAGGAAGAGAAGCATGCGTCCGACGCTGCGGCATATGCCGAGCAAGCGGAATACGAGGAGGCGCAGCGCGACGAGCTGCAGGATAAGCTGTATGGCTATCGCGTCAAAGTGGAGCAGCTGCGCAAACTGATGGAAGAGCTTGGCATCAGCGATCTGCATGCACGCGTCAGCGAGTTGCGCGCTCGCCGCGGGGAGACGGCGAAGGCCCAGCAGCGCCTCGCCGATCTGCGGGCCGAGCTGGCAGGCCGCCTCGGCGGCCTGCGCGAACGGCAGAGGCAGCTGGCGGAGCAGGAGAGCGAGCGGCAGGAGCGGTTGGAGCGATCCGAGCGGGTATTCCGCGAGGAACTCCGCTTGCAGCTTATTCCCGAGCTGCAGCCTGACGGGACGGACGGCGAGCTTCCTGCGGTTCATGCCGCACAGGTGCTGGAGGGCGGCCGGGACGAGCTGATGCGGGCTTGCAAGCAGATCGTGTCGTTGCTCGAAACAGCTATGTCCCGAACGAGCAACGAGCGCCTGGGAAGCATCTTGCAGGATCAATACAATGCGACGAAGCACCTTCTGAGCGAATACGCGATTGAGACGGAGATCAACGAGCAGGGCCGAATCACGCTGTGGTCGATGCGGGATCGGACAAGGCCGATGAGGCCGGCGGCATTGCTTGCGGAGATGAATCTGATTCTGGCGGAGCAGCAGGAGCTGCTGAGCGAGAAGGACCGCGAGCTCTTCGAGGAAATCATTTTGCGAAGCGTCGGCAAAGCCATTCGTCAACGCATTCAACGTGCGGAGCTATGGATGAAGACGATGAACAGGCTGATGGGCGAGCGCAATACGTCGAGCGGGCTGAAGCTGCAGCTGCAATGGCTGCCCAAGGCGGCGCAGACGGAGCAGGAACTGAACAGCGACGAACTGGTGGCGTTGCTGCGGCGCGACGCTCATCTGTTGCACGACGAGGAAGTCGAGCGGCTGATTGCGCATTTCCGCTCCCGGATTCAATGGGCGAAGCAGGGAGCCGCCGAGGAGAGGGAGGCGCTCCGCAAGCATCTGTACGAGATGCTGGATTACCGGACGTGGTTCCAGTTTTCCTTGCGCTACAAGAAGGGGGAGGAGGCGCAGTATCGGGAATTGACCGATCCCCGCTTCAACGTGCTGAGCGGCGGAGAGAAGGCGATGTCGATGTACATTCCGCTGTTCGCGGCAACTTATTCCCGCTATGCGGACGCTGGGGCCGAGGCTCCAAAAATCATTTCGCTGGATGAGGCCTTTGCCGGAGTGGACGATGAGAATATTCGCGACCTGTTCGGTCTGCTCACGCAGATGGACTTCGACTACATGATGACTTCCCAGGTATTGTGGGGCTGTTACGACACGGTACCGCGCTTGTCGATCTGCGAAATTTACCGTCCGAAGGATGCGAGCTTCGTTACGCTGTTCCGATATCGGTGGAACGGAACAACGAGGGAGTACATTCCGGACGGGGGAGAGACGGAGTAAGATGACCGATGCAAAGTCGAAGCTTGAGGAGGCTGCCCGGGCTTATTTCGGACAGCCGGGGTTTCACCGCTTTTTTTCCGAGCTGAGAAAGCGGTTCGAAGCGTCGAATTCCGGTCCGCGCGGTTATGTGGAGCTGAACCTTCCGACAGAGGAAGAGTTTGAGACGCTGGACGGCTTCTACGGCACTTACACGCCGGACCGAAGCCGGCCTGTCTATCGCTACTCTATACGTCGATTCGAGCGGTTAATGCGCGCGAGCCGATTTCAAATGTCGATTCCGGAACTGCTTCGGATTCTGTACGGACAAGAAGTGCGAACGCGCGGCCAGCAGAGGGCGTCGGCCGCAGAGTCATGGGAGGCGATGATCCGCGAAGCTATGGATTCGCCGTGCGTATCCGGCTTTCCAGCTCTGCGCGGGGAACCGGAGGAAGCGGGCGAGACGGACTGCGAGCTTCAGTCGTACAGAGGGCGGATTGCGGAATGGATTGAAGGCATGCGGGAAGAGACGTCTCCCGGCGCTCGGATACTGCGCAAGCTGTTCGCCTCCGATCCGAAGGAGGCAAGGCACGCGCTAAGGAATGCCGTTCGGGCGCTTCTTGCACTAGCCGAAGCCCAAGCTCGATCCGGTTCCCGTCCGGAACGGGGGCCGATCCGCCTGCCCGTGCTAGCCGCGCAAGCGATCGGTGACGCTCATGCGCTGGACTGGAAGCATCCGCTGGGAAGATTGTTCTGGTGGGGCTTGGTCGCCTGCTTCCATTCGCGCGAGACTGAACCGTTCGCAGCCTCCGCGGCTTACTCAGACATGGAGGCCGACGACGAGGATTCGCTTGGAAGGGAGCGCAGGGAACCCAGCCTCTCGCAAGCTCAACTGATTCGCGAAGGCTATCGCCGGGGAGGCGTGGCGGACGACGATCTGTCTTCGCAAGCGATGTTTTTCGCGCCGGGATGGGACTTGCGTTGGGAAGAGAGGGTGCTGACGCTGCGGCAGGTGGAAACAATGGCAGGGACACTGCGCTGCTCCGCAGTATACGCGGTGGAGAATCCGTCCGTGTTCGCTGTATTGACGGATGCGGCCGTGAAACGGTACGAGCAAACTGGGACAAAAACGCAAGCTCCGGCCCGGGCGGCAGAGGAACTGCCGCTTCTCGTCTGCGTAAACGGGCAGCCGAGCGCAGCTGTAGTGAAGCTGCTCGAGCTCGTTCTTGGAAGCCTTGCGCAAGACGGCCCGCAGTTATGGTATGCGGGAGATCTGGACGTTAAGGGACTGGAGATTGCCAACGGCTTGCAGCAGCGTTTCCCGCAGCGCTATCGTCCTTGGAGAATGGACTCAGTCGGCTACATCCGCCATTCCCATCGCGGGATTCCGCTTACGGATACAGAGCGACTGCGTCTTGAAGCCGCCGACATTCCATGGGAACCGAAGTTGGGGAAAGTCATCGCAACCAAGGGATTTAAGCTGCATCAGGAGCTGTGGGTGGACGAATTGGAGCGTGACTGGCTCAGTGCATTCTCCCTCCAGAGATAATCGTCAAATGAAAAGGGAGTGTCAGCGATCGTGAAAGGCATCGCGATCTTGATCGCGTTCTATTTGGCGGGAGTCGCGCTGGAGGCGTGGCTCCGTCTGCCGCTGCCGGCCAACGTGACCGGCATGATTCTGCTCGCGCTCGCCCTGTTCTCGGGCATCGTGAAGCTGGAATGGATCGAGAAGGAATCCGGGCTGCTTCTCCGGCATATGGGCTTGTTCTTCGTACCGGCGATTGTGGGAACGATCGCGTTCGCGGACATGATCCAGTCGCATTGGATGTACGTCATTGCCGGCGTCGTTCCCGGCACGCTGCTCGTCATGGCGGTCTCCGGCTTCGTGACGAAGGGATTAAGCCGAAAGGAGAAGAACGTCCATGACTCTGCCGACGTGGCTGGATAACCCGGCGTTCGGCGTCGGGTTGACCCTGCTGGTCTATTGCGCGGCGGTAGGGTTCAGGAGCAAACGGCGCGGAATCAACCCGCTCGTCGTCACCTCGTTATTTCTGATCGTATTCCTCTCGGTAACGGGAATTCCGTACGAAGCCTATCGCGCCGGAGGAGATTGGATCGCTTACGGGCTGGGTCCCGCGACGGTCGCGCTGGCGGTTCCTCTCTACAAGCATGCGGCCGCCATCCGCCGAATGCTGGGTCCCGTCCTTCTAGGCATAATCGCCGGTTCGATTCTTTCCCTGGCCGCCGTGTTGCTGCTGCTCTATATTCCCGGAAGTCCCCGAGAGCTGCTCCTGTCGATGCTGACAAAGTCGGTGTCCTCGCCGATCGCGCTCGAAATCACCAAGCGAACGGGGGGGATTCCTGAGCTAAGCGCCGTGTTCTCGGTTTTGTCCGGCCTGTTCGGCAGCGTAGCCGGCCCGGCGTTCATGCGGATATGCGGCATCCGCGGAGACGTTCCCCTCGGCGTCGGCGTCGGCACGAGCTCCCACGGGATCGGAACGGCCCGCGTGCTGCTGGACTCGGAGTGGGCGGGCGGCGTCAGCGGCTTCTCGATGGCCGCGGCGGGAATCGCGACTTCGATTTTGATGATACCGGTATACGGATGGCTGTAACGCCCTGATTTGACGTTTTCATGACGTCTTGTCGGGGCTTTTCGTTTTTTCTCCGTTAATGTGATTCGTATCACGAACTCGAATTCCCGATCCGCTACGATAACAGCAGGAACCATTATTCATCGAAAGGGGCGTTCGGCGATGGAGTCCGCGAAACCGAAACGCGAAGAGGATCGGAACGATGAGGTCCATTCGCAAAAAGGCACTTTATTTTCCGTATTCATGCTCGGAGCTTTTATTGCTCTTTTGTTCGTCGTAGTGTTCGGTCTGTATATGTCGAGAGTGTAGCCGGAGGGAGGGATTAAGATGAAGCTGAAAATGCATCGGTATGAAGAAATATGGTTAGTCTGCGGCATTTCCCTGATTGTCGTATTTATGCTCATCACCGGGTACCAGACGTTCGCTCTGGACATGGGGCCTCCGAGTCATATGGAGACGATCGATCCGCAGAAGGTGGACGAGACGGCTCCGTTCGACAAACCGGGCGTGTACAAGATCGGAGAGGACGAGTATGAAGTGGTCATGTCGTTGGAATCGTTCGCCTTTACGCCTGCGGACATCGAGATTCCCGCGGGCTCGACCGTGCATTTCATTTTGACTTCCAAGGACGTGACCCACGGATTCGAAGTGGCGGGCACCAACGTCAACGCGATGGTCATGCCGGGCTATATCCAGAAAATTTCGCAGAAGTTCAGTAAAGCGGGCGAATATTTGATCGTCTGCAATGAATACTGCGGAGCCGGCCACCAGTACATGAGCACGATCATCAAAGTCGTATAGAGGAGGCGAGTCGATTGAATAAGCTGCTGGGAGCCCAGCCGAAGGACGCGGCCCTGTCGAGAACGTATTTGTTCGTAGCCTTCGCGGCGCTGCTGCTGGGCGGCATCATGGGATTGCTGCAAGCGACGGAACGGGCAGGATTGTTCGAAATGCCAAGCTGGTTTACTTATTATCAAGCTTTGACGACGCACGGCATCGTGCTGGTCGTCGTGCTGACCGCGTTTTTCACGATCGGTTATTTCTACGCGGCGTTATCGCACACGTTGGGCGGTCTGCTGCCTAAAGTCAGGAAAATGGCGTGGATCGGCTTCGCGCTGAAAATCATAGGCTTCGTATTCGTCGTCATTCCCGTCGTGATGAACAAAGCCACCGTTATGTATACGTTCTACCCGCCGATGAAAGCGTCCCCGTACTTCTATATCGGCTTGGTGTTTATCGTGCTGGGCGTGTGGATGTGCGCGTTCGGGGCTTTCGTTCAAGTCGCCACCTGGAGAAAAAACAACCGAGGACAGCATCTGCCGATTCTATCCTTCTTCGCCACCGGCGTGTTCGTGCTGCTGTTCTTCGGCAGCCTCGGCGTGACGGTCGAGGTGCTGACGCTGATCCCTTGGGCGTTCGGATGGACGAAGACGGTCAACGTCATGGTCAGCCGCACGCTGTTCTGGTCGTTCGGGCATACGCTGGTCAATATCTGGTATTTGACGGCGGTGTCCGCCTGGTACGTTGTCGTGCCCAAGGTGATCGGCGGAAGAAGGTTCAGCGACGTGCTGACGAGATTCGTCATCATCGCCCTCGTCATCACGAACATTCCCGGAGGCTTCCACCACCAGATTATCGACCCGGGCATGTCGCAGTCGCTGAAATTCATGCACGTCTTCATGAGTCTGGTCATCGGCATTCCTTCCATGATGACGGCGTACGCCATGTTCTCCGTCTTCGAGCGCCGCGGCAGAGAGCTTGGAGGCAAAGGGCTGCTCGGCTGGTTCAAAAAAATGCCGTGGGGCGACGTCCGGTTTCTGGCCCCGTTTATCGCGATGGTCGCGTTTATTCCCGGAGGAGCGGGCGGTATCGTACAGACGACGAACCAGTTGAACCAGGTCGTGCACAATACGCTGTGGGTCGTCGGCCACTTCCATCTGACGGTCGGCACGTCCGTCATTCTGACTTTCTTCGGCATCAGCTATTGGTTGATTCCGTTCGTCTCCAAACGCGTATTGACGCCGCGCATCAACAAGCTGGGGGTCATCCAGACGATCTTCTGGACGATCGGCATGCTGATCATGACGGTTTCGATGCACATTTCCGGCCTGCTCGGTGCGCCTCGCAGAACCTCCTATACAACGTATGGGGACCATGCGGTCGCGGCAAGCTGGGATCCGTATACGATTCTCGTCGTGATCGGCGCGGCGTTCCTGCTCGTCGGAGGGGCTCTTCAACTGTACGCCGCTTACTACTTGATGTTCCGTGCGCCCAAAGGCCATACCGAATTCCCGCTCGCGGAAGCCGAGGAGAACGCTTCGGCCACGCCGTACTGGACCGAACGCTGGGGCCGCACGATCATTGTGATGCTGCTGCTCGTCGCGATGGCCTACGTCGCGCCGCTGGTCAACTTTATTGCCAACGCTCCGCCGGGGTCTCCGCCTTTCGTCACCTGGTAGGCGGTCGGTATGAAGAGCCTTCGTCCGAATTCCCTCGCGACGTTCGCCGTCATTTTATTCGGAATCGCGTTGTTTTACTGGGGAACAGACGGCTTCACCGCCTATACCGCGGAGTCGGCCAGAGTGAACCGGCTGCTCGCCGCTCGTCCGACGTTTCCGCAGACGACGTTCGAGGACAGCAAGGGCCGAAGCTACTCGATCTCCGAGTTCGAAGGCAAATACGTGTTCCTCACCTTCTTCTACTCGGCCTGCTCGACCGTATGCGTCCAACTGGAAGGGAATATGGGACGGGTGTACGAGACGATCCCCGCCGAGCGGCTTGGGCGAGAGATCGTGTTCCTGAGCGTCAGCTTCGATCCGGACAGGGACGACCCGGCGAGATTGGAGGAATACAGGACGTTCTTCGACAGCGACGGAGAGACGTGGCGGATGGCCAGAGTTCCTGATCGGACCGAATTGAACCGGCTGTTGGACGAGTTCGGCGTCATCGTCATTCCCGATGAGAGCGGAGGCTTCGCGCATAATTCCGCCTTCTACCTCGTCGATCCGGCAGGAACGTTGATCGACGTGATGGACTACACCCGGCCGGAAGAGGCGGCGAACGAAGTCGCCCGCATCCTCGATCAGGAAAGGGGGGACGGAGGATGAAGCAGTCCGTATACGGGCTTGTGCTGTTCATCCTGCTGGCTCTTCCTCCAGTGGCCGGCCTGATGGAATCGCTTATGATCGCGCACATGCATATGCAGATGCCGCTATTGGTCGCGTCCGGCTTCCTGATGGCGAAGTACGGGCAAATCCGCTTTCCCCGATTCTGGGAGCGCTGGAACGATAACGGCGTTCCCGGCATCCTGCTGTTCGCGATCATCGCGGTATACTGGATGCTGCCGCGCGCGATGGACGAGGCGTTGGCCTTCCCGGGAATGGAGGCGTTCAAGTTCGTCAGCCTGTCGCTCCTATGCGGCATGCCGCTAAGGGACAGCTGGCCCAAAATCGGCTATGCGGCCAAAAGCGCGGTCATAATCGGCTTCACGCTGCTCTTCGCCGGAATGGGACTGCTGTACGTCATCGCGCCCGTGCAGCTCTGCAACAATTACGTGCTGCTCGAACAGATCGCGCTGGGCTGGGGCTTCCTGACGACGGCGTTTTGCATGGTCATTTTCATAATCTATCACTTGTTTACGCGTCACTCCGCATATGAATGAAGTCCCCTTTTGAACATAGAGATACCGGCAACCGCGACCTCCAACGGCCGCGGTTTTGTCGTTCCGCCGGCTCTCACTTATACTGGAGGGTGTAGGCGATGACGGGAGGGACGAAAGCAGTGACGGACGAAGCGCAGACAGAAAAAACAGAGGCAGAAAAAACAGGGACAGGAAAACCAGCTGCGGAGAAGGCGGATAAGAAAATCAGCGATGCGCGGGCATGGACTTACGTGGTTTTGGGAGGACTGCTGGAGATCGTGTGGGCGAGCGGATTCAAGTACGAGGAAATTCCCGGCTTGATCGTGCTCGTCGCGCTGCTGACCAGCTTCGATCTCATTATTCGGGCGACCAAGGTGCTGCCGGTGGGCACGGTGTACGCCGTATTCGCGGGAATGGGAACGCTCGGAACGACGATCGTGGAGATGAGCCTGTCCGGCTCGGTGAGCGCGATGAGGATCGTGTTTATTCTCCTGCTGCTGGCGTGCATCGTCGGGCTGAAATTGTCGAGCAAAGGAAGTGACGGCTAATGGACTGGGTGCTGCTTATCGCCGCCGGATTGCTGGAAGTGGTCGGAGTTATCGGGATCAAGCGCGTCGCGCAAAACAACAATTGGACGAACAACATCATCCTCATCGCCGGGTTCGTAATCAGCTTCCAACTGCTGATTCAGGCGATGGAGACGATTCCGCTGGCCACGGCGTACGCCGTATGGACGGGAATCGGCACCGTCGGCGCGGCCGTGGTCGGAATGATCTTCTTCAAGGAGCCGAAGAGCTGGCTGCGCATCGGTTGCATCCTCGGCATCATCTTCTCGGTCGTCGGACTCAAATTGGTTAGCTGAACGCCGCGTTCGCTGGTTCAGTTCCCGGCCAGCCAGCGATCGATTTTCCCGTACAGCTGATCGGGATCGAACGGCTTGGTCAAAATATCGGTCATTCCCGAGCGGAGATAGAGTTCGTGGTTTTCCTTGAAGGCGTCGGCGGTCAGCGCCACGATCGGCAGAGTGCGGTGCCGCGGGTCTTGCCGAATGCGGCTGACCGTCTCGCAGCCGTCCATGACCGGCATATGGATGTCGATCAGCAGCAGGTCCCACGCCTCGCTCTCGAGCAGCTCGAGCACTTCGAGGCCGTTGTTCGCCACGCCGACGACGTAACCCTTGTCCTTCAGCAGCTCGACGACGATGAGCTGGTTGATCTCGTTGTCTTCGCCGAGCAAAATTTTCCTCGCTCCTTCAGGCGGTTGCGGGGAGGGATCGGACGAGTCGGAACGTTCCGGCTCCTTAAGCGCGTGAGGACGGTCGGATGCCGCTGCGGGAGAAGGCTCGGGGGAACGATCCGGCGCCGCCGAAGCGGCGGCCTGCTCCCGACCGCTGCGCAGTTCCTGCCAGGAGGCCAACGCCTCGGCGAGATGCTTGCGGCTGACGGGCTTCAGCAGCATAAGCGCATGCTCTTTCGCATCGACGCGCTGAAGCAGGAGGCCGCGCGTATGCGCGCTCGCGAGCGTCAGCACGGGGATGCCCGCCTTGCGGGCCGCGTCGACGAGCGAGTCCCAACGGCCGGTCCGGGCGTCTTCCTGCGAGAAGTCGACGATCAGCAGATCGGCCTGCGGCAAGCGGCTCGGAGAGTCGAAGACGCGCAGCCCTAACGACGTCAGCATTCCGGTTACGGACGCCCGGACGATCTCCGAGCTCCCCGCGACGATCGCGCTGCTCTGCGCCGACGATGCCGATGCCGGCTCAGGCGCGTCTTGCCAGGCGTCCAGCTCGCAAGGCAGCTCGAAGGCGAACAAGCTGCCTTGCCCGGGCTCGCTTCGAACTTGAATCGAGCCGCCCATCCGTTCGATCAGCTGCTTGCTGATGACGAGGCCGAGCCCCGTTCCGCCGAAGCGGCGGCTGATCGAATCGTCGGCTTGCGTGAACGGCTGGAACAGCCCCGCCAGCTTATCCGCCGGAATGCCGATGCCCGTGTCTTGCACCGAGCACTGCAACGAACAGCTGCTCTCGCCGATCGGCACGGCTTCCACGTACACGCGCACGAAGCCGCGGGAGGTGAACTTGATCGCGTTGTTGCACAGGTTGAGCAGCACCTGCCGCAAGCGAAGCGGATCTCCGACGAGCCGGTCCGGCGTACCCGGGGCGACGTCGAAGACGATATCGACGGGCTTCTCCCCGATGAACGTTCCGACGACGTCGGCTGCTTCGGCGAGCCAGTCCTCCACGGAGAAGGGCACGCGCTCGATCGAGATTTGGCCGGCTTCGATTTTGGAGAAATCGAGGATTTCGTTGATCAGCGCGTTCAGCGTTCGCGAGGAGGAATGGATTTTGTTCGCATAGTCTCTCTGGACGGCGGACAGCGGCGTATCCAGCAGCAGTTGGCTGACGCCTATAATGCCCGTCAGGGGCGTTCGGATCTCATGGCTCATGTTGGCGAGGAACCGGCTTTTCGCTTCGCTGGCTTTGTCGGCTTCCTTCCTCGCGATCAAATCGGTGAGATCGTGGATGGTCGCGGTAACTCCGGAGGCGGCCGATCCGGCCGGAACGCTGGGGGACAGCGTCAAAGAATAAGCACGGACCGATTCGCCGTCGGCATGCTCCCACTCCCATTGTTGGGCGGCGCCTTCGCTCAGCGTCAGTTCGACTGCGGCGTTCCACTCGTCCGTCCGGTCCCGGAACAGGAAGTCGGTTAATCGGCGGCCGCGGATTTGCTCCGGCTCAAGCTGCAGCAGCCGGCATAAAGAACGGTTGACGGACGTAATGGCGCCGTCTCTGTCCAAGCCGATAATGAAGTCGTGCGAGCTTTCGACAAGCGTCCGATACCGTTCTTCCTCTTCCGCGAGTCTCTGATCGGCCTTCTTCCGGTCGGTGATGTCGATCGCCGTCCCGATAATCTCGGACACGTATCCGTCGGGAGCGGAGATCGGCTGAAGCGTGACGAGCAGCGTCCGGCTCGCAATCTCGGCGGCCAGAATGCCCGGAGAGTAGAATCCCGACGAAGATTCGAGCTCGAAGCTGACGCTCTCCCCCCGCCAGACCTTCTCCAGATGCACCTGGGTCCTTTGGGCGGCCTCCGGGGACAGCAGCTCCGCGGGCGAGCGTCCGATGGCGTATTCCGGCCGCACTCCCAACTGCTCCAGAAGCTGTCCGCCGAGCATGGAATAGACGAACAGATCGCCTTGACGGACCATTTTGAAGGAGAAGCCGTTCTGCATGCGCACGATGTCCAGTACGTCCTGCTGCGCTTGCCGCAGTCGGCGGTCCAACGTTCGTTGTTTGTCGAAGAAATTCATGATTGCCGCGATAAGCAAGGCGTTAAGGGCGCAAATCAGCAAGAAGGGAATCAGCGTATCGTAGAGGGGGGCGGGATAGACGTATTGGAATACGATGAAGTAGCCGACGAGCATGAGCGCGATCATGCCGCTCCATTGCGCGGTAAAGCCTCTGACCCGGCGAACGATCCAGCCGCATAGAATCGCCAGCGCGTGCATCACGATGAGAACGGACCAGAAGACGTCGGGGTTTTGCAGCGACCGGAAGACCGTAATGATGGAAGCCGTGATGAAGGCGGCGGCCGGACCGCCGATGTAAGCGGCCAGCAGAACGGGGAGCATGCGCAGGTCCAGAACGTTCGCGACGCTGCTGAAGTTTGCGTCGATTCCGATCATGATCAGGGTAACGGAGATGATGCCGTGCGCGGCAGCCACAGACAGCTTGAACTTCCAGGAGTCGGGGCGCTCGGAGCTCGCGTAGAAGTGTCCAGCCAAGAAAGCGAAAGCGATCAAGATCGCGGAATTCATGATCAGATCCCGTAATAAGAAGCTCATCGCACCACTCTCCTTGCATGGAATACATCCGGTCATACATCATTCTCGGAGCTCCCCCGTTTTTCCTGCTTGCGAACCCGTTCCTTCGACAACATTTTCGACAAAAAATCCTCGGTCTTAGGCACCTTGACCGGTCCATACCGGCATTTCATAATAGGAATTGTATGACATATTTTACAGTGGGGAGAGGATTCGATGTCCAAACGGGTGTTGATTGTGACGGGCGACGGCGCGGAGGTTCTGGAAGTGTACTATCCGTTATACCGGGTCAAGGAAGAAGGCTATGAAGCGGTTGTCGCCGCTCCGAAGAAGAAGACGCTGCATACGGTATGCCACGACTTCGTCGAGGGCTGGGATACGTACACCGAGAAGCCCGCTCATCTGCTCGCGGCGGATATCGCCTTCGAGGACGTGGCTCCCGCCGATTACGACGCCCTGATCATCCCTGGCGGACGCGCGCCGGAATTCATTCGCAACGATCCCGAGCTCCCGCGCATCGTTCAGCACTTCCTGGACGCCGACAAGCCGGTGGGCGCGATTTGCCACGGCGCTCAAGTGTTTCTGGCGCTGCCCAACCGCTCCTACTTCGAAGGCAAAACGTTAACCGCCTACAACGCCTGCAAGCTGGAAGTCGAATCTCTCGGCGCCGAGTACGCCAGTGAGACGCTGCACGTGGACGGCAAGCTCGTAACCGGCCACGCCTGGCCCGACTTGCCGGGCTTCATGCGCGAGTTTCTGAACCTGCTCGGCCGGACATCGGACAAGGAAGTATCGCCTTCCGTGAATTAACGCGGATGAAATAGAGGTAGTCTAAGGAGCAAGCTGTCCCATAAGTAGGGGCGTACAAGATTATTGATGAAAAGAGAAGGGCATCTATCTCCTGGAGACTGCCTCATACGGTCCTGAAATTACATTGCGACGGGTCTATCCATTCCAAATTTCAGGATCGTAAGCAGCGGAAGGAGATAGATGCCCATTACCCTGCATCCATCGATAATCGTTTGGTACGACTCTTTTACTTATGGGACAGCTTCTTTTTCGCGCACGCAGAGGAACCGATCCCCTTCTGTCGAAATAAGCAATCATCGCAACAATCCAAAGACTCCGCTGAAACGCCGCTGCGCGAATACGCGAAAACCCGACTTGACGCATTTTGACGTACGGTCGGTTTTTTTTATACAAAATTATCCTTCCGCATGAACTTATAGGTTGATATTGAATTTGTAGATATGTAATCGGGAGAGGGGGCTTGTTATAGTCGGATTGGGTGATGAACATTGGGCTTCGACTACTCGGTAATCGGCAATCGGATCAGGAAGGCCAGGGAAGAGAAAGGAATTACGCAAGAGACGCTCGCGGAATCTCTGGACGTGTCGAACGCTTACATCAGCAAGATCGAAAGAGGACGGACTCCGGTCAATCTGAACAACCTGGATAAAATATGCGCGGTTTTGGAGACATCCGCAGACTATATTTTGCGCGGCGCGAATACATCGAACGAGGATTACATGCGCAATGAGATCATAGACATGCTGGAAGGATGTTCGCCTGAGAAGATCAAGCTGATCGCGCAGATCATCAAGCCGATCGTCGATTACGAGGGATAACGTCATTCGTAAGGAGGCGCCAGCCTTGGATCTGGATCTGAAAATTTCGCTCGGCTTTATCCGGAACAAGCTGCAAGCTATGGGATTGACGCATTTGAGCGTTCGCTCGCAAGGACGCAGTCTGATCATCTTCTCTATGGAGCCGAAGGAAGAGGCGATACGCGCCGTGCTGACCCGCCTGGACGGTCGTCAGGAATACGTGATGACCATCGCCAACCATCGCGGCAAGTGGCAATTGGTTCCGGTCGTGGGACCGCTCCAAGAGATGCTGGACATGCTGACGGACGATTTGGCGTTTACGCTCGCTTACTGGCACGATGCCGGCCATTATAGAGGCATACAATAGCCGTGCCGCAAGACGGATGAGCATGCCGTTTCCCCTCCTGTCCCCCTTAATGGGGGATTTTTTGCGTTGTCCGATCAGGACATGCTTGGCGCTGAATATATTGGTGGGGGAGGTGATGGAATGGGAGAGCTAAGACGGACCCCGCTGTTTCCGTTATACGCGGATTTCCCGGCCGTCCGGTGCGTCGATTTCGGCGGTTGGGAGCTTCCGGTCCAGTTTTCCGGCATCCAGAGAGAGCACGAGGCGGTTCGCGAGAGGGCGGGACTGTTCGACGTGTCGCATATGGGGGAGTTTCTGGTCTCGGGCCGGCAGGCGGAAAATGTTTTGCAGAGAATGACGACCAACGACGTCTCCAGGCTGCAGGAAGGGCAGGCTCAGTATGGTCTGATGTGTTATCCGGATGGAGGAACCGTGGACGACTTGCTCGTCTACAAGCTGGCACAGGACCGCTATTTGCTTGTCGTGAACGCTTCGAATATCGACAAGAACCGGGCGTGGCTCGAGGCGCATCTGGCAGGGGACGTCGTTCTGGAGAATCTGTCCGATTCTAAGGCGCTGTTAGCATTGCAGGGGCCAGTAGCGGCCTCCATTCTGTCCCGCGTTGCCGACCAGGAGATCGCCCGGCTCCGGCCCTTCCGCTTCCTGGAAGCGGCGGAAGTGTGCGGACGGCGGGCGCTCGTGTCGCGCACCGGGTATACCGGCGAAGACGGCTTCGAGATTTGCCTGGAGGCCGGCGATGCCGTGCATGTGTGGCGGGAGCTGCTGCGGGCAGGGGAAGCGGACGGCCTGCTGCCCGCGGGGCTGGGCGCCAGAGACACGCTACGCTTCGAGGCGGCGCTTCCGCTGTACGGCCATGAGTTGTCTGACGCGATTACGCCGCTGGAGGCGGGACTGGACCGATTCGTCAAGCTGGGCAAGCCGTTTGTCGGCCGGGACGCGCTGGAGCGGCAGAAGCGCGAGGGACTGCGGCGCAAGCTGGTCGGCATCGAGCTGCTCGATCGCGGCATTCCGCGCGGCGGCTATCCGGTGTATGGCGGCGGGCGGCGGATCGGCGAAGTGACGACGGGGACGCATTCGCCGACGCTGAAGCGCGGCCTGGGCCTGGCGCTGCTGGAAACGGCTTATGCCGCGCTGGACACGGAAGTGGAAGTGGAGATTCGAGGCAAGCGGCTGAGGGCCGTCGTCGTCCGAACGCCGTTCTATCGCAGGCCGCATCATGCAAGCGAAGGAGCGAAGCCGGAATGAAGCATCGCTATTTGCCGATGACGGAGCAAGACGAAGCCGAGATGCTGCGGACGATCGGAGCGGAGTCCGTCGAAGAGCTGTTTCGCGACATTCCCCGCTCGGTCCGCTATGAAGGCAATCTGCCGATGTCCGGCGCGCTCGACGAAGCCGCGCTGCTGAAGCATATGCGGCGGCTCGCGGGCCGCAATGCCGACTTCGACGAGTACGCCTGCTTCCTCGGAGCGGGAATTTACGATCACCACATCCCCGTCGTCGCGAATCATATCGTCTCCCGCTCGGAGTTTTACACGGCGTATACGCCGTACCAACCGGAGATCAGCCAAGGCGAGCTGCAGGCGATCTTCGAATTTCAGTCGTACGTGTGCGAGCTGACCGGCATGAAAGTCGCCAACGCCAGCATGTACGACGGCGCGACCGCGCTCGCGGAAGCCGCTGCGTTGGCTGCGGGAGCGACCAGGCGGAGACGAATCGTCGTCTCCCGCGCCGTTCATCCGGAAGCGCGCCAAGTATTGCGCGTTACGGCGAGGGGGCTGGGCCTGGAGATCGTCGAGGTCGGCTGCGCCCCGGACGGAACGACCGACTTGGCCGGGCTGGAGGCGGCGATTACCGGCGATACGGCCGCCGTGCTCGTGCAGACGCCGAATTTTTTCGGCTGCCTGGAGGACGTTCGCGCGATCGAGCCGCTTATCCATGCGCGCAAGGGGCTGCTCGTGCTCAGCGTAAACCCGCTGTCGCTCGGACTGCTCGAATCGCCCGGAGCGCTGGGCGCGGACATCGCGGTCGGAGACGCGCAGCCGCTCGGCATCCCGGCGTCGTTCGGCGGCCCGACGTGCGGCTTCTTCGCCGTCACGGAGCCGCTGATGCGGCGGATGCCCGGGCGCATCGTCGGGCAGACGGTCGATTCGGAAGGCAGGCGCGGCTTCGTGCTGACGCTGCAAGCGCGGGAGCAGCATATCCGCCGGGAGAAGGCGACGTCCAACATCTGCTCCAACCAGGCTTTGCTGGCGCTCTGCGCGTCGGTCTACCTGTCTGTCATGGGCAAGGAAGGGATCAGGGAGACGGCGCTGCTTAACGTGCGCAAGTCTCATTACGCTTCCTCTCTTGCGGCGGCCGGCGGCAAGCTGTCCCTGCCTTTCTCCGCGCCGTTCTTCAACGAATTCGTCGTCAAGCTGCCGGAGGGGGCGGACATCGGGGCTGTTAACGGGAAGCTGCTGAAGGCCGGCTTCATCGGAGGCTGCGATCTGGGCGCGGCTTATCCCGAGCTGAAGGGACATTTGCTCATCGCCGTAACCGAGCGAAGAACGCGGGACGAGATCGAGAGCTTCTTCCGCGAAATGGAGGCGGTCTTATGAAACCGGACAAAGCGCTGATTTTCGAGCTGAGCCGGCCGGGACGCGCCGCTTACTCGCTGCCGGAGTGCGACGTTCCGGAGCTCGGCGCCGACTCCGTCATTCCCGCCGGCCTGCTGCGCGCCAAGCGGGCCGAGCTGCCGGAAGTGTACGAGGTCGACGTCATCCGGCACTACACGGAGCTGTCCCGCCGCAACTTCGGCGTGGACAACGGCTTTTATCCGCTCGGCTCCTGCACGATGAAGTATAACCCGAAGCTGAACGAAGACGTTGCCCGCTTTCCCGGCTTCGCCAAGCTTCATCCCTATCAGCCGGAGAGCAGCGTCCAAGGGGCGCTTGAGCTGCTGCATACGCTCCAGAGCGACCTGGCCGCGCTGACGGGCATGGACGGCGTGACGCTGCAGCCGGCGGCGGGGGCGCACGGGGAGTGGACCGGACTGATGCTGATCCGGGCGTATCACGAGAGCCGGGGAGAGCGGAGGACGAAGGTGATCGTGCCCGACTCTTCCCACGGCACAAACCCGGCCAGCGCTGCGGTCGCCGGATTCGAGACGGTCACGCTGAAATCCGACGAGCGGGGCATGGTCGATCTCGAGGCGCTGAAAGCCGCGGTCGATGGCGACACGGCCGCTCTTATGCTGACGAACCCGAGTACGCTGGGGCTGTTCGAGGAGCGTATCGTCGAGATCGCCGACATCGTGCACGAGGCGGGCGGCCTGCTCTATTACGACGGCGCCAATTCGAACGCTATCATGGGCATCGCGCGGCCCGGCGACATGGGCTTCGACGTCGTGCACCTGAATTTGCACAAGACGATGAGCACGCCGCACGGAGGGGGAGGCCCGGGAGCGGGGCCGGTCGGCGTGAAGAGCAAGCTCCTTCCGTTCCTGCCGGTACCGACCGTCGGCCGGCGGGCGGACGGCGCGTACTTCTGGGACGGAGACCGGCCGCAATCGATCGGCAGGGTCAAAGCCTACTGCGGCAACTTCGGCATTCTCGTCCGCGCTTACGCATACATTCGAACATACGGGCCGGAAGGCTTGCGCCGGGTGTCCGAATGCGCCGTGCTGAACGCCAACTACATGATGCACCGGCTCGCGCCGTATTACGACGTGGCGTTCCCTGGCGTCTGCAAGCACGAATTCGTACTGTCCGGCAAGCGGCTGAAAGCGTTCGGCGTACGCACGCTGGACGTGGCGAAGCGGCTGCTCGACTTCGGCTATCATCCTCCGACGATTTATTTTCCGCTTAACGTGGAGGAGAGCATGATGATCGAGCCGACGGAGACGGAGAGCAAGGAGACGCTCGACGCCTTCATCGACGCGATGATCCGGATCGCCGAGGAGGCGGAGACCGACCCGCAGCTCGTCCTGGACGCGCCGTACACGACGGTCGTCAAACGGTTGGACGAAGCGACGGCGGCGCGCAAGCCCGTGCTGAATTGCTCTTGCGGGTGAATCAAATTGCAAGGGCATGTATGCATACTCCGAGGAAAGCAGATTTTAGGGAAAGAAGGCGAATGCGATGAGCGAGATCAGGGAAGGGCTGGCGTACAGCCGGGAGCATGAATGGGCGGAGAAACGCGGAGAGCGGATCGTCAGAGTCGGGATTACGGATTACGCGCAGAGCCTGCTCGGCGACATCGTGTTCGTCGAGCTTCCCGAACCGGGGACGCAGGTAAGCGCCGGAGACAGCGTCGGCTCCATCGAATCGGTCAAGACCGTCTCCGAGCTGTACAGCCCGGTCGGCGGCACCGTTACCGCCGTCAATGAAAGCCTGGTCGACAGCCCCGAGCTCGTCAACGGCGAGCCCTACGACGGCGGCTGGATGATCGAGGTGGAGCTGGGCGGCGACGCCGAGGAAGCCTTCAAGGGGCTGCTGACCGCGGAGGGATACCGGGAGCATCTGGCGTAGCGGGCGGCCAGCCCTCGTCAGTCATTCAAATATTTCTCCGTAAGCACGGTCAGCATCTGGATGCCGATTTCGTTCTCTCCCCCTTCGGGAAGAATGATGTCGGCATATTTTTTGGACGGCTCGATGAACGCTTCGTGCATCGGCTTCACCGTCGTCAAATATTGCTTGTGGATCGACTGGATCGAACGTCCGCGTTCCTCGATATCGCGAAGCACCCGGCGCAGGATGCGCACGTCCGGATCGGTATCGACGAACACTTTGATGTCGAGCAGCGCGCGCAGCTTCTCGTCCGACAGTACGTGAAGCCCTTCGATGATGACGATGCCGTTGGGCTTAAGCTCGACCGTCCTATCGGGATATCTGCCGTCGGCCGCAAAGTTGTAGACAGGGGCGTAGGCGGCTTGTCCGGCGCGAAGAAGGCCGAGATGCTCGATCAGCAGCTCGTTGTCGAAGACGAGGGGGTGGTCGTAGTTGATCGCCCGTCTTTCCTCCGCGTTCAGATGAGCATGGTCTTTATAGTAATTGTCCTGAGAAATAAACGTTACTTTGTCCGGGCCGAGCCGTTCGATGACGGAACGGGCTACCGTCGTTTTGCCGGACCCGGTGCCTCCGGCGATGCCGATGATCAGCATGGCGGTTCAAGCCTCCTGAGCGAGATGATGCGAACACCGTATTTTAGCATAGTTGCTGCCGATTTTCACCATGACGAAAAAGCCTCTTCCCGGCGATGGGCGATGCCGGAGGAGGCTTTTAGGCCATGCAAGATTAACCCTAGAAAGGATTAATCACGTGAAAGAACACGTTCGGAGAAGCCATGCGGTAGTAGTAGCTGCACCAGCCGACGCCCTTGTTGTTGAACCGGTTGGTCGCGTTGAAGAGCAGGCGTTCCTGCTCCAGCTCTTCGATTCCGCCGATGCGTCCCTCGACGTAGTCGAGCAGTCTGGCCGAGGCGGTCTCAAGCCGGTTAACGACGCCGCCGTAGCGAATGTCCAGCACCTCCCAGCCGAACGGCTTGAACATGCGCAGCCACTGCGTGCGATGAGCGGCTCTCAGCTCCCGCACCGCCTCCGCGATCGCGGGCAGCTCAACCGTCGCTGCATGCGCCAAAGCTTCTTTGTCCTTCGCGTCGTAAGCGCGTTTTAACCTGATGCCGGTCTCGCTCTTAAGCTTGAGCACGGCGCTCAGCTTCTCCGGCACGTCGAACAAGTAATCGAGCTGAGCGTCCGGCGCCCGGCGGGCGCGAATTTGCTCCTCCAGCCATTCGTAATGGGCGTTCAGCTCCAGACCCTCGATCTGCTTGTCGAATTGACCGAGCAGCGCGTCCTGATACAGCAGGAACTTGGACGGATTGCTCTGCTTGCTGTTGTTGGGCTCCGACCCCGGCGTCTCGTCCAAATACTTGATTTGAAGGAACGCGTCCGCCTCGATCCCCGTGCACAGCTTGACCCGTTCGGCGAGCCATTCCTGCGTCGGCTTGCCTTCCGTATAGGCATGCTCCGCGTACAACTGAAGGCCGAGCAGCGCCGCGAACGGATTGCTCTCGTTGCCGTCGTCGCCCCACATCGTCGCGTATACTTCGCGGATGCCTTCCTTCTTGCAGGCCGTCAGCGCGACGTCGGTCGCTCCGAGCGACAAGCCGTAGTTGACGCCGAACGTATTGAAGATCCACACCGCTCCCGCGAAAACGAGGTTGCAGCCGAGCGGACGGTGATTGGCGATCACTCGCTCATAGTGCTCCGGCTCCGTATGAACGTAGTCCCAGTACACCATGTCGACGTCCTTCGGAATGCGCTGCGCCATTTCTTCCGGAATTGTCGTGTTTCCGTCGTAGTAATTGCTCTCGGTGCCGGCGTTGCCGACAGCCAGCTTCAGGAACATGTCGCTCCAGATCATCGGCTTCAGACCGAGGCGGCGAGTGACGGAGAGCACCGTGTCCAAGTGGGAAGCCATAATGTCGAAGCGGCTGCCGTAGCCGTTTTTGTCCAAATATTTTCCCCGGCCCAGCTCTTCCGCTTCATCCATGCCCACATGGATTTTACGGCTGCGGAAAGGCGCGCTGGCCGCTTCGATCATGTTCTCGACCAGCTTGTTCGTGCGTTCCTCCCCGACCAGCAGCGCGCCTTTCGTATCCCGGTAGTGCCAGACCGTCTGCCATTTCAGGAACTCCTCGAGATGGGCGAGCGTCTGGATGCTCGGGAACGCTTCAATGCCGAACAGGTCGGCGTAATCGTCGATTTCCCGCAGTTCCGCATGCGAATAGCGCCCCCTCATATATCCGAAATAAGGCTCGCTTGGAACCTCGTACGTATCCTCCATATACAGCATGACCGTGTTCATTCCCATCAAGGCCAGCTTGTTCAGCATGAGCTTGAAGCTGTCGACCGTCAGAACCGCGTTGCGGGACAAGTCGAACATCGGTCCGACCAGATCGAATTGCTGCTTCTCCCGAAGGCGGAACGAGTCGCTTTGGCGGCCGTGCTGAACGAAGAGCCCGAGTCCGCGGAAAAACTGATGCTTCTTCCCGTAACGCACGTATCCCTGTCCGTCCTCCAAGCCGATTTCCAGTTCGTCAGCGGCTGGAGATGTCTCCACGCGCACGGGAATTCCATCTTCCCGCAATTCGATGCCCAATTCCGAAGCCAAGAGGTTGATGCCGGGCAGCAGGTGTTCGACCTGGCCCTCCAAACGCAATTTCATACCGGTTCCTCCCGAATCGCAATAAGATAACCCAAACAAAAACATTATAACGTTATATTGTTTAAGTGGGAAGAGGAGGTAAAAAATAGATAGGGGCGAATGAAAGCCTCTTCGCGACGATGTCTCGATTTTATAAAAACGAGACGTCTATTCAAAAAGACGGGAGCCGCGCGGGAGCCGTAAAATAAAAGCGAGTTGTAAGCGGATACACAAGAGATGGGAGATCGAACACATGACGTTGAAATCGGAAGGCCTATTCCATCGGATCGTCGTATACACGCTGCTGTTGGCCGGAAGCGCGGCGTTTATCCTGCCGCTCGTCTGGCTGTTGTCCACTTCCCTGAAAGGGGATACGGGATTGTTCGAGATTCCGCCGAAGTGGATTCCCGAGCCGGTCCATTGGGACAATTATCGCAAAGCGGTGGAATCGTTCCCGTTCCTGCGTTATACGTGGAACACCGTGCTCATTACCGGGCTGTCCATGATTGGCGCCATATTGTCCTCGTCGCTCGTCGCCTATGCGTTCGCGAGGCTTCGGTGGCCGGGGCGAGACGTCTGGTTCGTCCTTCTGCTCGCCACGATGATGCTTCCGGGCCAGGTCACGATGATTCCGCTGTTCATTCTGTTCAAGGAGCTCGGGTGGGTGAACACGTACTTGCCGCTGATCGTGCCGTTTTTCTTCGGCAGCGCTTTCTACATCTTCCTGATGCGGCAGTTTTTCATGACGATCCCGAAAGAGCTCAGCGAGGCGGCCAAAATCGACGGGTGCTCCGAAGGATACATCTGGTGGAGAATTTTCATGCCTCTGTCGAAGCCCGCGTTAGCGACGCTCGGAATTTTCACCTTCACGCTCGTCTGGAACGATTTCCAGGGCCCTCTGATTTACCTGAACGATCCGGACAAGTTTACGCTGATGCTCGGGCTTCGCAGCTTCCAGCAGCAGTACGGCACGCGCTGGAACGTCATGATGGCGGCTTCATTGCTCGTCATGCTGCCGACGTTGGCTCTATTCTTCTCCTTCCAGCGCTACTTTATCGAGGGCGTGACGCTGACCGGGGTCAAAGGCTGACCGGCGGGGATTCCCCGCCGACGCGAGAGGGGTGATGCGGGTTTAGGCAACGTAATCCGATCAGGCTTGGCGCAACGCAAAAATTCGAACCATTCCTATGGGAGGTCACGACAAAGATGAAAAAGAAGGGCTTTATCCTTATGCTTTCCGCCGTGCTGTCGCTGTCCGCATTGTCCGCTTGTTCCAGCAAAAACAACAACGAAACCCAGCCTGCGTCCCAAGGGGCGTCGGCATCCGCATCGCCGTCGGCTTCCGCTCCGGCCAGCGAAGCGCCGAACCAGGACCCCGTTACCATTTCGTACTGGCACATTTACACGGACGGGCCGATGAAGGAGCTGACGGACCAATTGCTGGCCGATTTCCAGGCCAAAAATCCCCATATCACCGTCGAGCAGCTCGGCGTCAACTTCTTCGACTACTGGACGAAGCTGTCCACGGCGATGGCGGCCGGAAGCGGCCCGGACCTGGCGCTCAACGATACGAGCACGGTGCCTTCCCGCGCCAAGACGGGAGCGATTCTGAGCACCGACGAGTTCATCGCCCGGGACGGCGTGCAGTTGGACGACTACTTCCCGGTTCTCGTCGACCGGATGACGTACGAAGGCAAAATGTACGGCATGCCTAACGATACGGACGTGCGGGTGCTGTACTACAACAAGAAAATGTTCGCGGACGCCGGTCTGGACCCGAACACGCCTCCGGCCAACTGGGATGAGCTGGAGCAGTACGCCGACAAGCTGACCAAGTGGAACGACAACAAAATGCTGGACGTCATCGGCTTCTCCCCGGCGCTCGGCAACCTGCACTTCTGGACGCTGGCCTGGACGAACGGCGGCGACTTCTGGGACGACGAGGGCAAGCCGACCTTCAATTCGCCGCAAAATCTCGAAGCGCTGCAATGGGAGAAAAAGATTCAGGACAAATACGGCGTCAAAGCGATGTCCGCGTTCAACTCCCAGGCGAGCGCGCTCGGCTTCAGCCCGTTCATCGCGGGCAAGGCGGCGATGATCGTCGACGTGAACAACCTGTACAGCGAGATCCAGACCCGCGCGCCCGATCTGGACTTCGGCGTCGCTCCGATTCCTTACAAGGCCAATCCGGCCAGCTGGTCCGCGGGCTTCAGCCTGGAGCTCGTCAACAACAAGGACGACAAGCGCGCCGCGGCGGCATGGGAACTGATGAAGTATTTGACCAGCGCAGAGGTGCAGGTGCAAATTCACGAGGCGTCCGGCTCGCTCGTCTCCAACATGAAGGCCGCGACCGATCCGAAGTTTATGGACGATCCGAACTGGAAAATGATCGTGGATCAGATGGAGCATTCCAGATTCATTGAATACATCGAGGCGATGCCGTCCTGGCACGGCAATCTCGATCCGGTCGAGCAGGCGGTGCTGAACTCCGGCAAGGATCCTAAGGAATTCCTGGACGGAGCGCAGAAGGACGCCGAGAACGCTGTCGCCAACTTCGCGAAGACGCAATGACAGAGCTTCGGTTTCGCCGTCCGCCCTTCAGGGGCGGACGATCGAAACGCCAAGAAAGGGGTACGATTCCGTGCAAGCACGCCGTCCGATGAAATTAAGCACCAAGGAAGCGCTGAACGGCTATCTGTTTTTCTCGCCGGGCCTGATCGGATTTCTCGTGTTTATGGGCTTTCCGATTCTGTATTCCCTGTATTTGAGCTTCACCTCCTACAACATTTACAGCCCGCCGAAGTGGGTCGGCCTGTTGAATTACAAGTTCATGTTCACCCAGGACCCGCTCTTCTACAAGAGCTTGGGCAACACGCTGTATTACGTCGCCTTGAGCGTGCCGCTGAACACGGTGCTGGGCGTGCTGGTCGCCGTTCTGATGAACCAGAAGGCGTTCGGCATCCGCGTGTTCCGGACGATTTACTTTTTGCCGAGCGTCGTGTCCGGCGTGGCCGTGGCGCTGCTCTGGCAGTGGATTCTTGACGGCAACTTCGGGCTGATCAACACGTTCCTGGCGAACTTCGGCATCGTCGGGCCGGGCTGGCTGACCGACGAACTCTGGTCTAAGCCTTCCATGGTGCTGATGAATCTGTGGGCCGTAGGCGGCACAATGATCATCTACCTCGCAGGGCTGCAGGGCGTCCCGAGGAGCTTGTACGAAGCGGCCATCGTCGACGGGGCGGGCAAGCTCCGGCAGTTCTGGAACATTACGATCCCGATGCTGACGCCGACCATTTTCTTCAACGTGATCATGGGCGTGCTCGGCGGCTTCCAGGTGTTCATTCAAGCGTACATCATGACGGGCGGCGGACCGAACAATTCGACGATGTTCTATGCGCTGTACCTGTACAACAAGGCGTTCAAGGATTTGCAGATGGGCTACGCTTCGGCGCTCGCCTGGGTGCTGCTGCTCATCGCGATGGCGCTGACGCTCGTCATTCTGAAGACGAGCTCGAAGTGGGTTTATTACGAAGGGGCCGATTCGAAATAGCCTTCCGAAGGGCGGTACGAATCGGACCGGCGGAAATGGGGTTGCCCCGATGAAGAGAAGCACGAAAATCGGCATTGCCGCATGCGCTTCCGTGTTCGTTCTGGCGCTTGCCGCCGCGATAGGAGCGTTCTGGCCGTCCGGCGGGAAGCCGGCCGCGGAGGCTGCGTCGAACCGCGGAGCTTATATGGCGGTGGCGTCTGCGACGGGGGCCGAGGCCGACGGGTGTTTCGCGCGCCGAGCGGCGGATCAATCGGGCATGTCCGGCGCGGAAGCGCGCTCGCATGCTCACGGCAACCGCAGCGGCACGATGTGGTGCGCCGAGACGAAGCCGGGCGAAGCGGCCGTCCTGACCTTCGACTTGGGAAGGGTGGAGCCGCTCGGGGAGATGTGGATCTGGAATTACAACGACAACGAAAACAATTCGCCGGACGCGCCGCTAACCGAGCGCGGATTGAGGAACGTAAGCCTCTATCTGTCGGCGGATGGAGATACATGGGACGAGTGGAAGGGCGACGGGTATCCGTTCCGGCTGGCCAAGGCGGACGGTTCGGCGCGGCTGTCCGCGACGAACCTGGACGACGGGAAGGCAAGCCCCCTGCGGTTCGGCGGCGCGCCTGCGCGTTACGTCAGGCTGGAGGCGGCGGAGAAGCCCGGCGAAGGCAATTGGTCCTCGCGGGACGAACGCGTCTTTGGTATGGCGGAGGTCCGCTTTTACCGCCATGCCGGCGAAGTATCGTACGGCGGGGCAATCGATCCGGCCGGCGCGACCGACTCTTCCGGAGACGAAGCCGCTTCCCGGCCGGAGAATGCCGTCAACCGGTACGGCATGCTTGCGGGAAGCGGGCAAGACGGCCTGCACGGCAACGACGCCCGCACGATGTGGCTCGCGCCGGGAAGCGGCGGGGAAGCGCCGGCGCTCACGGTCGATCTCGGCGGAACCTATCCGCTCGGGGAGATGCGGGTTTGGAATTACAACGCCGCGGAAGCGGGCAAGGATGACGGCGATCCCGGCGCGGCCGGAGTGAGAGACGTCGCCATCTATTATTCGATCGACGGAACGGACTGGACCGAGCTTCGCGGCGACGGCTACCCGTACCGGCTGGCCCGGGCGGACGGCTCCGCGCGGCTCGCGGCGACGAATTTGGACGGCGGGAGCGGACCGGTGCGATTCGGGGACGCTTCGGCCCGCTACGTGAAGCTGGTTCCGCAGGGCGGAGCGGGCGAAGGCAATTGGGGCGCGGAGGAGAACGGGCAGCCGCTCTACGGGCTCAGCGAGCTGCGCTTCTTCGCCGGAGCGGGGCTGGCCGCCGAGCCGGAGCCGGAGTGGACGGGGCTGTTCAGCCGTTACGAGGGCTGGACGGGAGCGGACGGCATCTTCTCCGTTCCGGTCGGCGGCTCGGAGCGTCCCGGCTCCGCCGACGGCGACGCGCAAACCGTGTTTCTGTTCAGCGACACCTATTCCGGACAAGCGAATCCGGTATCGCGGGCAAGGGAGTCGGGCGCGATCGTTAACAACTCCATCGCGGTGTTAAGCGGCGGGGAGCCCGACCCGAATGCCATCCGGTTCGAATGGGTGCCGAAGTCGGCGGATCTGTCCCTGTTCAAGCCGCATACGCCGCTGGCGGCCGAGATGCCGGGAAGCTGGTACTGGCTGCAGGACGGCATCGTCCGCGACGGGAAGCTGATTGTGTTCCCGCTGCTGATGACGAAGGACCCGGCCCAGCCGCCCGGCTTCCAGTTCGCGACCCGCGGCGTGGCCCGGATCGCCGTGCCGATGACGGAGAGCGGCCCGGATTACGCGGCGCAGACGCAAGAGGACACCGGCCTCTTCAAGCAGCTTCCGGCCGGCGGGGAGATCGCGTTCGGAGCGGGCATTCTGGACAACACGGCGGAGGCGGAAGCGCCCGAGCCGGACGGCTATATCTACGTGTACGGCTACAAGATCGACGTGCAGGGCGTCAAGCGTCTGACCGTCGCCCGAACGTTGCCCGAATCGATTGGCGACGACGCGAAGTGGCGTTTCTGGGACGGCGCCGGCTGGTCGGAGCGGATCGAGGATACCGCGGAACTGCTGGACGGAGTTTCTCCGGAGCTTAGCGTCACCCCGATGACTTGGGGACGGTGGAAAGGAAAGTACGTGCTCGTCTGCGAGAAGGATTCGATCAGCGGACTTGTGGCGTATTCCGTCGGAGACTCGCCGTACGGCCCGTTCGCTCCGCTGACGCCGATCTACCATACGCCGGAGCTGGCGGAGGGGCAGGACATCGTGACGTACAACGCGAAGGCCCATCCGCATCTGTCCAAAGACGGCGAGCTTCTCGTCACCTATAACGTCAACTCGACGAGCTTGGCGGCGAACGCCAACAACGCCGATATTTATCGGCCCCGCTGGATTCGCTTGCGGGAGCTTGCTCCGTCATCTTGACGAACGCCGGATTAACGGGCTCGGAACCAACGCCCGTGATTTAACGAATACGAGATTAACGGTTACGCAATCAATGCGCGGAATAGACGGAACCGCAGAACGAAATACGGCGATACACAGATCAGGAGGTGCTTGAGACCATGAACAATGAACATGAAACGCGCCTCCCGAGGCGCAAAGGAGATCCGATACCGGTCGTCCGAAGCTGGGGCGCGGAAGAAGGAGCGGCCGGAAAATGGACGATTTACGATTTCGGCGCCACGTATCCGCTAGGCGAAATCCGCGGAAGCGACGGTGACGACCCGCTTGGGGGAGCGGAACTTTCTCTCAACGGCAAAGATTGGACGCCGTTCTCCGCCCCGCAGCCGGGCGACCCGCAGCGGCCGGAGAGCGTGCCGCATGCGAGATACGTCAGGACGAAGGGGGAGGCGGGAGCCTTCCTGGCCGGAGTGGGTTTTGCGGCCGAGCCGGCCGAGGAGTGGACGCGGCTGTTTCATAGAAGAGAGGGCTGGACGGGCTCCGACGGCATCTATTCGATTCCGCTGAACGGCGTGGAAGCGCCGGGCCGCGCGGCGGAGACCCGAACTTTGTTTCTGTTCGGGGACACATTTATCGGCACAGTCGACGAACAGACCGACGAACGCAAAAATACGGTCATGATCAACAATACGCTGGCTTTGCTGGACGGAGATCGTCCGGACCCGGCGGCGGTTGCCTTCTTGTGGAACCGGGAAGGCAAAACTCCCGACAGCGCGATCGTGCCGCGAACGCCGAACGGTCTGGCGCACGAAGGCACGTATTACTGGCTGCAGGACGGAACGTCGGTCGGCGGCAAGTTTCACTGCTTCCCGCTGATCGTTGGGCCGAATCCGGACGGTCCGGAAGGCTTTCAGTTCGCGGTGCACGGCGTCGTCCGGGTATCCGCGCCGATGGAGGCGGACGGCCCGGACTTGGAGCGCCAGGAGCAGGCGGATACGGATCTGTACTTCCAGTCGGCCTCCGGCCATACGACTTATTTCGGCGCCGCTGTGCTGCCCTGTACGGAAGAGGCCGGAGTTCCCGATCCGGACGGCTACGTCTACGTGTACGGGCTGCAGAACGACGGCGTCACGAAGCTTGTCGTCGCCCGCGTTTCCGCGGAGGAGCTGGAACGGACGGAGAAATGGACGTTCTGGGACGGAAGCGGCTGGACGGAGCACAAGGAGCTGTGCGCGCCGATCGCCTCCGGCGTCTCGTCCGAGCTGAGCGTCTCTCCCGTAACCGGCGGATTTCTGGACGGCAAATACGTCCTCGTCGTTCAGCAGGGCGGAGTGTCCGGGAACCGCGTGGCGGTGAGCGTAGGAGACAGCCCGGTCGGACCCTTCGGCCCGTACGTGCCGGTGCATGCTTGCATGGAGCCCGAGGAGGGGCACGGCATCTACTCGTACAATGCCAAAGCCCATCCGCACCTGTCGCGTCCGGGCGAGCTGCTGGCCAGCTACAACGTAAACACGACGAGCATGGACGCCCACATGGCGTTCGGCGGCATCTACCGGCCAAGATTCATCCGGATTCGGCAGCTTGTCTAAACGAACGGGAGAGCGGGAACATGAAAAAATATACTATCGTATTCGACATCGGCGGCCTGTTCATCAAGACGGCAGTCATGAACGCGCTCGGAAAGCTCGTTCCGGATTCCTATATGATTTATCCTTCCAAGTCCAAGGAGTCGAAGGACGAACTGCTCGCGCATTTCGTCGAATTGATCAAGCAGCAGACGAACCGGATTATGGACAAAACGTTCCGGATCGACGGCATCGGCTACGCCTTTCCCGGGCCGTTCGATTATGAGGAAGGCATCAGCTACATTCGGGGCGTGGACAAGTTCGAGAACATCTACGGGGTGAATTTGCGGCAGGAGCTGACCGCGAGACTGGCAAACGAGAGCTGGTTCGCCGGCAAGCACTCGCCCGATTTTCACATCGTATTCGAGAACGACGCGAACCTGTTCGCATTGGGGGAATACGCCGCAGGCAAGGCAAGAGCTTACGGCAGGGCGCTGTGCCTGACGATCGGTACAGGTGCAGGCTCGGCTTTTCTGGAGGAAGGCTCCCTCGTCAAGTATCGGGAGGACGTGCCCGAGCACGGCTGGATCTACAATCAGCCGTTCCGGGACTCGATCGTGGACGATTACATTTCCAAAAGGGGCATCGTTCGCCTCATGAGGGAAGCGGGACTGGACGATGGCCTGGACGTGAAGAACGTAGCCGAGATGGCGCGCGAAGGAGACCCGCAAGCGATCGGCGTCTTCCACCGGTTCGGCGACATGATCGGCGAGATGCTGCTGCCGTTTCTGGAGGCGTTCCGTCCGGAAGCGGTCGTTATCGGCGGACAGATCGTCAAGAGCCAGGAGCTGTTTCTGGATCGCGTGCGGCAGGCGCTCAGCGGATGCGACGTCGCCCTGGAAGTGACCGACGATACGTCGCTGAGCGCGTTCGCCGGAGTGTCGCTGCTGCTCCGCCAAACCATTAACGAGACGAAAGCGAGGGAAACTTATGGCCGGGATCCGGGAAATTCTCGTATACCATCATAGCCATTTGGATGTCGGCTATACGCACCCGCAGCCGGTGTTGTGGGAACTGCAGAAATCGTATATCGATCAGGCGATCGAGCTGTGCGAAGAGACGGCGGACCAGCCGGAGGAGGACCGTTTCTATTGGACGTGCGAGGCGACCGAGCCGGTCGTGCGCTGGCTGGAGACGGCGGACGAGGCAAGCGTCGAACGCTTCGCCGCGTGCGTGTGGAGCGGGCAGATCTGCCTGACGGCGGTGAACCTGCACAGCACGCCGCTCTGCTCCGCGGAGGAGATGATTCGCGCGCTGCGGCCGGTCAGGGTACTTCGCGAGCGCTTCGGCGCGCCGATCCGCACCGCGATCAACCATGACATTAACGGCCAGCCGTGGACGTTCGCGCAAATTCTGCTCGACGCGGGCATCGAGCTCTACACGACCGGCGTCAACATCCATTTCGGCGGCATTCCATTTAAGCGCCCGAGCGCGTTCCGCTGGTCGGCGCCGAACCGGCAAGAGCTGCTCACCTTCCACGGAGAGCACTACTCGCTGTTTACGCAGTTCGGAGAGCTGTGGGAGAACGACATGGCCAAGATGAAGGCGGGGCTGGACCGTTATTTGTCCCGCCTGGCCAGCGAAAATTACCCTTACGAGTTCGTCTATCTGTCGGCGACCAACATCCCGCTGTTCGACAATACGCCTCCGGACACCGAGCTGCTCGGCATGATCCGGCGCTGGAACGCCGAGGGGCTCGGTCCCCGGATTCGCATGGCAACGCCGGAGATGCTGCTTGAGCGGCTGCGGGAGCTCCCTCGCGAGCAAGTGCCCGCCTATTCGGGAGACTGGACCGATTACTGGAATTTCGGAGCGGCCAGCTCCGCCGACGAAACCCGTTTGAGCCGTCGGTCCAAGACCGCCCTCCAGAGCGCGGAGTTTCTTGCCGCATTCCGCGGCGAGCCGCTGCCTGCGTCGGACGCAGCTTTGTACGACGAAGCTTGGGAACAGGTTCAGTTGTACGACGAGCATACGTGGGGAGCCAACATTTCCGTCACCGATCCCGACTCGACGTACACCAAAGTGCTGTGGGGGCACAAAGCGCATTTCGCCCATCAGGCGAACAGTCTTAGCGGGTATTTGCTCAACCGCGAACTGGAGCGCTTCGCCGGCAATCCTCCGCAGTCCGGCAAGCCGGAGGGGACGCTGCTTGTGAACGCGTCAGCCGTGGAGCAGACCGTCGATCTGCGGCTGCCGGAGCATTGGTACCACGTAGGCCGTCACCTGACGGCATCTCGGTTATGCGTGCATGCCAACAACCTGGACACGGATTGGAGCCTGCCGTCCTTCGGCAAGATCACCGTCCCTCCCTTTAGCTGGAGGAAGGTTCCTCATTCGGCGCTTGCCCGCGCCATAAAAGCGGAGGACGAACTGAAGCTGGAGCCGGGGCGGATCGAGACCCCGTATTATCGGCTCGACTACGACCCGCAGACCGGACGAATCGCGGAGCTGTTCGATAAGAAAGCGGGCTGGTCGATGATCGATCCGGACAGCGAATGGACGTTGTTCCAGTACGTGCACGAGATTCCCGATCCGCTTCGCGGCCGGCGCCACCGGGAGACGCTGTTCTTGCGCGACATCGACAAGGGCAACAACAGTATCAGTTGCTGGAACAATGACTGGAAGGCCCGCCGCAGAGGCGCGGACCGGCTGCTGTCGTGCTCCGCCGCCGAGCACGACAGCGGCGTTACGCTGACGCTCGTCTGGGAGGCGCCGGGCGTCCGCAAGCTGGAGCAGCGGATCACGCTGTTCCGCGATCGTCCGGACATCGAGCTGCGGGCGCTGATGGACAAGACGGACGACCGGGAACCGGAGTCGCTCTACTTCGCTTTTCCGCTCCGTTTGAACGCGGGATGGGAAGCCGTCTTCGACACGGCCGGCACGCCGGTGCGGCTGGACGACGACCAGCTTCCGGGCGTCAGCCGGGATTGGGTGACGGCGGATCGCGCCGTATCGGTGTACGACGGCCGCTGCGGGGTCACTCTGGCTTGTCCGGATGCGCCGCTCGTGCAGATCGGCGGCTTCAATTTCGGCCGGGAGAGCGCGGCGATTCCGCGCGACGCCAATCCGTTGCTGCTGGCATGGCCGCTGAACAACTACTGGGACACCAATTTCCGGGCCAGCCAGCCCGGCCCGATTGCCCTGACGTATCGGCTCCTTCCGTTCTCCGGTCCCTTCCGGCCGGAGGAGATGGCGCGCGTCGGGTTCGAAGCTTCGCTGCCGATTCAGCAGTTTCCGGCTTACGTTTGCCCGGAGGCAGCGGAAGGAACTCTGCTGGAAGTATCCGGCGAAGGCGTGGCCGCGACTTACGTCAAAGCTGCCGACGACGGCGACGGCATCATCGTCCGGCTGCAGCATATTCAGGGCGTATCGGGCGGTGAGGCCGCTCCATACGTGCTTGGAGTGCCGGGCGCAGCCATCGCTCGCGCCTTCCGCGTGAACGTATTGGAAGAGAACGTAGAGGCGCTGGAGGCGACGGGGGGAGAAATACGCGGCGTTCTGGAAGCCGGCGGGCTTTCCGCTGTCCGAATCTCCTTCGCAGCTTCTTCGTAACTCCTCAAAAAAACGGTTGGCCGGGTCCTTTATCCCCGCCAACCGTTTTTTGCATTGTGCGACGAATGCCTGGGTCAGAACATCTCTGTCTGCTCCTTCAGCTTCTTGAGGAATTGCCCCGGAGGCTCGCCCATTTCGGCTTTGAACACGGTCGTGAAATAGTGCACCGTCTCGAAGCCGGTTTCCTCCGCGATCCGCTTGATCGACCAGTCTGTCGTCGTGAGCAGCGACACGGCCTGCCGGATTCGTTCCTTCCGGACGTAAGCGGAATACGACTGGCCCAGCTCTTCGCCGAACAGACGGGAGAGATGGCGCGAAGACACGTGCAAGTAATCGGCGACCGTCGAGAGCGTCAGCTCTTGGGCCAGATTGTCGCGAATGTACAGCTTCGCCCGGTGCACCAGCGTGGACGAGGAATTGGGGACGGGCACGGTTTTGGCCGGTCCCTTCTGATCCGAGAATACGCTTTCGAAAGACGTCATCAAAGCTCGGGCCAGCCCGAGAATGCCTTCCTCGAGAAAATGCCGCGAAGCGGCCACCTGCTGCAGCAAGGCGAGCCAGATCAGCACCGCGGGGCAGCTCTGCGCGTCTCGCAGGAAGAAGGTGCGGGATTTCTCCAGATTGCGAAATCTCCTCAAGCCTTCCTTGGAAGATTCCGCCGGAATGAGCTCGAAAGCGACGAACACGATGTACAAGCCTTCCTCGCTGACGATCTGATGCTTCAGATGAGGCCGCGACATAAACAGCGTGCCCGGCCCGATCGGCAGCCGATGCGCGCCTTCCTCATAGGTTCCGTTTCCGTCGATGACATAACAAATTTCGAAAAAGGAATGTTTGTGAACATGGTTCGTGTAGAGCTTCTTTTCACCGCCCCAATAGTGGACGTAGAAGGAGAGCTCCGAGCCGCTCAGATTCGCGGCGTAGTCGTTAAGTACGGCATTGAAGTGATTCAAATCCTGCTGCGTGAATTCCATTGTTGAACACCATCCGTTACCTTCATCTTAACGAAGGAGGCATCCGAAAGCAACGGAAGACGTTGATCTCCTAGGGCGTGTATGCAAACCCGCTCAGAGGCATCTATCACCTCCCCTGCTGCGTCACTTTTGCTTGACGTACCCCCGGTACGCCTTCACAAAAGTTCCTTGCATGGAACGAAAATTCGGCAACATCTGCTGTCCTCGGAGGTTGCATACACGCCCTGGCCGGTTTCTGTCCATTTTTTATAAAACGCCGTCTCTTCTCTGAAAAGACGCGAGAACGCTTCCAGCCTAAGATGAAGAGGAGAACAAGAACGAACAGGGGGACGACGGAGTGGCATTGTACGATAAGGAACCGATCGTCAAGATCGACGGATGGGGACGGGAAGCATGGGCCGGTTACGGTCCGATTGCCGGCAGGCTGGCCGAGGAGGCGGGCAAGCGGGACAAAACGGTGATCGTCGTGGAGTGTTATCCGGCCGTCCGCGTCGACGAGATCGTTCAGGGCCTTCGCGGGCTGAATCCGGCCGGGGTTTTCCTGGCGGAGGATGCGGCTCTGGATGCCGAACGTCTGCAGGCCAAGCTGGAGCGTTACTTAACGGACGACAGGGTGTTCGGTTACCTGGCGCCGTTTACGATAGACGAGTTTTACGACTCGGAGCGGTTAAGCGCAATGTCCGCCCAGGTTCGAGAGATCGAAGAGGGAATCGTTATCGTCATCGGATTCGGAGCGTCTCTTGTCGCCGACGGCGACGTGCTCGTCTACGCCGATCTGGCGCGCTGGGAGATCCAGCAACGCTACCGCAGCAAGGAGTTTGGCAACTGGCGGGCGGGCAATGAAGACGAGGACATTCTCAGAAAATACAAGCGGGGGTTCTTCGTCGAGTGGCGTACGGCGGATCGATTGAAACGGTCGCTGTTGGAGCGGGCGGATTACTATCTCGATACGAACCGGAAGGACGATCCCCGGATGGTGACGGGGGCGGCGCTGTTCGCCGGCATCCGTGAAACCGCGCACAGGCCGTTCCGCCTCGTTCCGTACTTCGACCCCGGCGTCTGGGGCGGGCATTGGCTGGTGGAGAACATCGGCCTTGAGCCGCGGGACAATCCTTACGCATGGGGCTTCGACGGCGTACCGGAAGAAAACAGCCTTTATTTCCAATACGACGAGCTGCGCCTCGAGCTGCCTTCCTTAAACGTCGTGTTCTTCGAACCGAGGGCGCTGCTGGGAGAGCGGGTATACGCGCGCTTCGGAGCGGAGTTTCCGATCCGATTCGACTTCCTGGATACGATCGGCGGACAGAACCTGAGCTTGCAGGTGCATCCGCTGACGGATTATATCAAGCAGCATTTCGGCATGAGCTACACGCAGGACGAGAGCTATTACATTTTGGAGGCCAAAGAAGGCGGAACGGTATATCTGGGGTTAAAAGAAGACGTCGATCCCGAGAGCATGATCGCCGATCTGGAGCGGGCGCAGCAAGGCGGCTTCACCTTCCCCGCCGAGCGCCACGTCAACGAGTTCGCTGCCCGCAAGCATGATCACTTCCTGATTCCGGCCGGAACCGTCCACTGCTCCTGCACGGACACGATGGTGCTTGAGATCAGCGCGACGCCGTACATTTTCACGTTTAAGCTGTGGGACTGGGACAGGCTGGGATTGGACGGCAAGCCTCGCCCGGTACATCTGGAGCACGGCAAGCGCAACATCCAGTGGGATCGCAGGACCGAATGGGTAAAAAGCAATCTGATCGATCGAACGGAGCGGGTCGCGGAGGGAGACGGCTGGACGGAGGAGCGGACAGGGCTGCACGAGCTGGAATTTATCGAGACCCGGCGCCACTGGTTCACGGGCAAAGTGCCTCATCATACGAACGGCGGCGTTCAGATGCTGAACCTGGTCGAAGGGGAAGAAGCGGTCGTCGAAAGTCCAAGCGGCGCGTTCGAACCCTTCGTCGTCCGCTACGCCGAAACGTTCGTCATTCCCGCGGCGGTCGGCGAATATACGATCAGCCCGACCGCCCGCAGCGAAGGAACGCGCTTGGCGACGATTAAAGCCTACGTGAGAACCTGAATCGAGCGGTAAGCGGAGGAATGCACCATGAACATCGCCATTGACTTCGGCGGAACGAACATTAAAATCGGATTGATAGACCAAGGAAGAGTGACGGCCAAAGCGAGCATTCCGGCCTATTCGGAGCAGGGGCTGGCCGGGCGCCTTCCGGAAGTCGAGCAGACCGTCGAAGGGCTGCTGCGGGAGAACGGCTTGTCTCTCCCGGCATGCCGCGGCGTCGGATTGGCTCTGCCCGGCATCGTGGACGCGGACAATCGCGCGCTTCTGTCGATCAACGATAAATACCCGGACGGGATCGGCTTCGATTTCCGCCGGTGGGTGGAGAACGCCTTCGCTCTGCCGTTCGTCATGGAGAACGATGCGCGCGCGGCCCTGCTCGGCGAGGCGGCATACGGCGTGGCGCGCGGCACGAAGGATTCGGTGCTGATGATGTTCGGCACCGGCATCGGAACGGCCGCCATCATGAACGGCGCGATCGTTCGGGGCAGGCATTACCAGGCCGGCATTCTCGGCGGACATCTGGCGACGGACATCCATGGCGAGAAGTGCGCCTGCGGCAACGTCGGATGCATGGAAGCCCAAGCCAGCCACTGGGCGCTGGGCCTCCGGGCGAGCCGGATGCCCGGCTTCTCCGACAGTCCGCTGGCGAAGCGTCCGGGAGCGCTGGGGTATGAGGACGTGATCGCCGCCGGCGAGCAAGGAGAGGATTGGGCGCGCAGACTGGTCGACAGTCTGCTGGAGCATTGGAGCGCCGGTATCGTGAACCTGATCCACGCGTACGATCCCGAAGTCGTCGTGCTCAGCGGAGGGCTGATGAAATCCGCCGACCGGGTGCTGCCTCGCGTCATCGAAAGAACGCTGGCGTCCGCCTGGACGCCGTGGGGAGCGCCGAGGTTCGCTGTAGCGAAGGACCCGGAGACGTCGGTACTGCTCGGTTTGTCGCATTTGGCGGATTCGGACGATCCGAATCGGAAAGGGTGACGCGCGATTGGAAAAGCGGGCGAACGGCTCATATTTGACGGAGGCTCCCTCTTCTTGGACGATTTTGCAGCAAGAAGCGGATGGATACGCGGAACTAACGCTGCGAGGAATCTGGCATGCGGAAGGCGACTATGAACTGGCGCGAGCTCAAGTGTATGCACGAGTCGTTCGCGAGGACGACGGACGACTCGTGCTGACTTGGACGCCCGGCGTAATGGAAGAAGGGCGGCGATGGACGGCGACGCTGCGCGTTCCCGCGGGAGGCCTGTATCGGGTCGAGACCTGCCTTCGCGTCCGGCAAGACGATTCGGCGATGGAGTGGCCGATGCGCGGCGACATGATCCATCATCTCGGCATCGGAGATCTTTGGATCATCGCCGGGCAGAGCAACGCGGCCGGATACGGGAGAGGGCCTTGCGACGACCGGCCGGAGCCGGGTGTCCACATGCTGCGGTTGAACGGTCAATGGGACATGGCCAGCCACCCGTTGAACGATCCGACCGACACGCTGTTCGCTCCCAACCGGGAGTGGTCGAATCCCGGGCATTCGCCATTCCTCCTATTCGGGAAGCGGTTGAAGGCGGAGCTCGGCTATCCGATCGGTCTCATTCCGGCCGCGCTCGGCGGATCGCACCTGCGTAGTTGGAACCCGGAGGAGCAGGGCGAGCTGTACCGGAACATGCTCGAGATCGCGGCTGCCGCTGGCGGTCGGCTGAAGGGCCTGCTCTGGTATCAGGGCTGCTCGGACGCAAACATGCCGGAGACCGACGAATCCGCGACCTATCTGGAGCGGTTCGGAGCGTTCGTGCGTCATTTGAGGGAAGATTTCGGGGACGACAGCCTGCCCGTTCTTACCGTCCAACTGAACCGCTTGATCGGCTGGGAAACCGGAGACGAACTGGATCGCTGCTGGGGACGGGTCAGGGAAGCCCAGAAAGAGGCGGCCTTGCGGCTGCCCGGCGTATATGTCGTTCCTTCGCTGGACTGCGGAGTGTGCGACAACATTCACAACGGCCCCGACGGCAATCGCCTCATTGGCGAACGGTTGGCTGCCGCAGCTCTTGGCGGAGTTTACGAAAGACGCGGCTATGAGCGTCACCGGGCTCCGCGCGCCTCAGCCGCTTCTATTCGCCAGAGCGAGGAAACAGGCACGTTCGAAATCGTTCTTCGCTTCTCGGATGTCTCCGGACAGCTGCTCGCACACACGAAGGAGGAAGTTTTCACAGCGGAAGACGAACACGGCCGGATTGAAGTAACCGAGTGGCGCGTAACCGGAGAGACCGAGATCGTTCTCGCATTGTCGAGAGAACCGTCGGGAGAGACGTTCGTTCACGGCGCTTACGAGACCAATCCCGCCTACTACGTTCCATTCGACGATGAGTCGCGGCTGCCGATGCTGGCCTTCTATCGCCTGCAGGCGGAGTGAGGCGTGTATCCGATTCTACCGTTTGGGCAATCCTGTTGATAGATTGCGATAACGGGAGGAATCGGAAATGCATGCCATGTGGAAAGGTACGATCCAAATCGCCAAAGTCCAGATCCCGATCAAGCTCTATGCGGCGACCGAAGACAAGGAAATTTCGCTTAAGACGACCCATACCGTCTGCGGAGGCTCCCTGTCCCACTTGAAATACTGCCGGGCCTGCGACGCTAAGGTCGAACCGGAAGACGTACGCAAAGCTTACGATCTGGGAGGGGGCAATTACGTCGAGTTGACCGAAGAAGAATTAAGCAGCATCGCTCCGGCTGCCTCCAAAACACTGTTCATCGAACAATTCTCCGACGAATCGGACATTGACCGCATCCGCCTGAAAAAGCACTACTACGTCGGAACCGACGAGCTTGGAGAAGAAACGTTTAGGCTGCTTCACGCCGGTATGCTTCGGGGCAGAAAAGTCGGGATCGGATACGTTACACTCAGATCCGCGCAGAGTCTCGCCGCTTTATGGCCGACGGCGGAGGGACTTGTCCTCTCTACGATGCTCTATGAAGACGAGGTTCGGCCGATGGAGCGAATCGCCAACGCCGGCAACCGCGTTCACGCTCATATTTCGGAGGATCATCTTTTCGTTTTCTCCCAGTTGATTGAGGCCATGTCTTCCGCGTTCGTCGGCGCGAAGTACCCGAACAAATACGACGAGGCGCTGCGGGCTCTGCTCGAAAATAAAATGACGAAGCTCTCTCCTCAGCAGCGAATTCAGGAAGAACCCATCTTGCGGCGCGAGACCCATCTCGGGGATCTGTTGTCCAACTTGACCGCCAGCCTGGAAATGGCCAAAAGCGGCGGCGACTCTTTCGCTTCTTCCAGGGACGACTCTCTCCCTCACTGACCCTTCCGGTACACATCGGATTTTCGGCCTTATGGCCATTATCCCCATGTCTCAGGTGCGCTAGGGGCTGCCGAGCCTGCCGAGCTTGGCCCTCCGGATACACATCGGATTTTCGCGCTTATGGCCATTATCCCCGCGACTCAGGAAAGCAGATTGGAATGGGGAAAATGTGATCCGGGAATGCGAATTGTAAGCCGGGAAACGTGGCTCAGGAAAGTGAATGGACACGGATAAATGCGGCGCAGAAAGAGAAATGCAGGCGGTGAAAGGGACGGACGATTGTTGAACGATTTAGAACGTATAAAATTCGCTGTACTTTTCGGAAGCATTTTCGACAAAACGCTATTCTGCGTCAAGAGGACGCCGAAGGCGTTTTTTGTTTAGACGGGTGGTACGGAAGAGGAATTAGCAGGCTTCGCGCAGCAGTTTCTCGTACGCAATCTTGCGTTGGGCAGATTGATCCTCGCGTTGGATCAAATCAGGATAAGTCAACGTGGGAGTTGCGGCGCTATGGGTCAACAGTATTTGAAAAGAATCGGTCTTTCGTTGAAGCTGATTATAACCGAAGCAGTATTGATCCAGATAGGATTGGAGATGCTTGGGGCCAATTCCGCTGAATGTCCAGTTGATCCAGTTGGAAGCATTCGAAGCAATCTCAAGAAGCGGTCTGTATCTGTGAATGCTGAATTCCTGAATGATGACGGTGACGTCGGCTTTCGCGGAATAGATATGTTTTTGGACGAATTCGTGACTGCCCCGAGAGGTAATTCGATCTTGAATGAGATGGTCGTCGGGAACCTGCTTGATCTTGAGATGGGTGATTCCAATCTCCGCGCAGACCGTTCCGCCCAAAATCAGAGGCTGCTTTTGAGGATGGCGGAAAACCGTTGGATTGTAGGGACGGCCGTATTTCCCATAATTGACCCGTACCAATCCGGAAAGCAGCTCTTGGGAATCGCAGGCCGACATGGCATGACGAATCTTGTGACAGATCAACCATGCGGTCTTGTAGGTGGTACCGATAACGGAAGCCAGGCGGGATGCGCTGATTCCTTGCGGACGGGCATGGAGAAACAGAGCCTGAAACCAAAGCGTCAGTGGCGTCCGGCTGCCCTCCATGATCGTGCCGACGATCAACGAGGTTTGACGGCGGCAGGAGCGGCATTCATATAAGGGCAATCTGCGGGTGCGGAGTTCGTAGCATTCTCGGTGCCCGCAGCTTGGACAATTGAACCCGTTAGGCCAACGCGCGTGAAACAAAGCCTCGGCGCATACGGCTTCTGTGGCGTAGCGAGTGCGAAATTGTTCGAACGTCATTTCGTTAGGCATGGGAACCACCACCGCTTTCATTGGCGATTAAACGATATCGTCGGGAAGAGAAGTCATTCATTCAGAACGTATGTTCTTATTATAATTCATATTTGGATTTTTTACAATATTTTATATAAAAATATTCATCAAATGGAAGCGGATTGGCCGTAGTTTGATTATAGGATCGGAAAGTGAACGGAATCCGGAAATTCGAGCGATTTCTGAGGGAAAGGGATAATGGCCATAAGGGTGAAAAAGACAGTAATGAAGGCGAAAGAGACGGTAATGGAGGCCGAAAAGACGGTAGTGAGGGTGGAAAGACGTACTTGGGATGGAAAAGACGGTAATTAGGGTGAAAAGTGAGCGGGAACGGGGCGCACGACATAGGAACTGAGTCGAGGGGATAGTGGCCGTAGGGGAAAAAAAGGAGGGGGAGCGGGCGCCGAATTTTAACGGATTCTGAGCCAAAGGGATAGTGAGCATAAGCAGCCGAATGGGAGGGGAAAGCAGCCGAGAGAAGAAGGAGGACGATGGCGTATAACGAGAGAGAGGATGTTGGCCTATAGCGAGAGAGGGAGGATGTTTACGTATAACGAGGGAGAGGATGCTGGCGTATAAGCGGGGGAGGAAAAGGGGCGTCGAAAAATCGCGAACAATAGAGAAAGAGCGACCATACGGAAGCAAAGTTCAGGAATTCCGCCCATTTTCCAATAAAACTGAATTATCTGAATATTTAACTTATTGTAAAGATAGGCTATAATAAAGACAGCAACACACCAGCAAGCAAACGAGTTAGCAAGGAGCTACGACAAGGCAGATTGTCCTGCTTCAGGCGAATTGCAGGTGACCAAACGGCGTCTCGCAGCAACTCTTAAGACGGTCCGGCTCACCCCCAACTTTTAATCGCCTGAACTGACAATATACACGACGGGAAGAAGGGAGAATCATCCGATGACGTAGCGACAGGCGAAGCGTGCCAGCATACCTCCCGGCATGCGGGTATCCGAAAGCAAGGGATTTAAGCGACACATAAGCAAGAAGAACGTGAATGGTTACATGCCAAGCATGTTCGGGCAACATTATTCTGAAGCGCATGCAGTGCATGTATCGGAGGTTAGGACGAGTACAAATGAATAGCTTACCGCAACGCTAGCCTCGGCCATGTAGATGCATGGTCGGGGCTTTGGCGTTTTAAACGGCGCAGGTTAGCGGTGAAGCGTAATGCGGAGAAGCTTGTCGTTGGCCGGAGTCCGGGTGTAGTCTTCGAGCGTGTAGCTGATGCGGGAGGCGCCGGACTGGGCGTTGAAGGCTTTTTTGAGATCCGAAGTCACCGTAGTCCCCTTCGTGTAACGGACGACGAGTACGGATTCGCCGTTGTCGGCGGCCGCGCGGATTTGCTCCGTCAGCTCGGAGACGTTGGAAGCGGTATACGCGTCTTCCAAATAAGCGTAACCCATCAAGCCGTGCAGCTGACGGTAGAAGCCCGCTTTGCTCCCGCCTTTCTTGGCGAGATCGGAGACGACTTGACCGTAATCGGTCGAGGCGGCGGGATAACCGTCCGAGGCGGACCATTTGTGATCGACCCGGATTTGGGCGTCGGTCAGATTGTAGTACCCGTATTGCACTTTACCGACGGCGTCCGGCACGGGATCGTTCCAGGTCGTGTCGAGATGGTACCACTTTCCGTCGATCCGCACGAGATTCCACGTATGGGCTCTTCCCCTCGAAGTCCCTTCCGCAATCCGCACGGGCACCCCCGCCTGCTTCATCATTTCGTACGTAAGCAAGGCATACCCCTGGCATACCGTCGATCCGTCGATCAGCCCGTCGTAGGCGGAATGGGAGACAAGGCGGGTATCGTAGGCCAAATTCGCGACGACCCAGTCGTGAACGGTTTTGACCTTCTGATGATCGTTCATGCCGGGAGTTACGATTCTTTTGATAATGGACGCAACTTGTCTGCGCACTTCGGCGGTCTGCGCCAGCGACTCCCAATAAGTAAAGCTGAAGTCGATCGTCGCGGAATTCCCTTTGATCGCAGCCTTATATTTGTAAGTTTTCACGATATAGTGCAAGTAGTCGTCGGAACGGATGGCGGCTTCGAGGACGTCCTTGATCTCTTGCTTAAGCGTGGCGTTTTTGTTGCCGACGAATTTCAATTGGATCGAGCTCTTCCGCTGGCTGATGGCGGTTACGAGATCTTGCTGCATCCGCGCCTGGGGCGTTGCGCCGTCCGCGGCGTGAACGATCTGGAGCGAGCTGCAGCCCGCAGTCAACAGCAGAATGCCCAACAAGAGCGAGGAAGCGAGCAAAGCTTTGAGTTTGTCGTTCATATTCGTCGTGTCCTCTCTCTCGTACCGCGGGGCAGCGCGCGATTGCGGCCGTATTTTCCCGGACGGTTATATTCGTAATATAGCATACCGTTCGTTAGGCCGTACATCCTTATTCCGGGGGCGGCCGATTTATGATTGTCTCCACGTTTTGCGGTACGCGAGCGGGGTCGTCGTCTCCCGGTCGCGGAACAAATTGATGAAGTGGCTGACGTTGTCGACGCCGACGGACGAAGCGATCTCCGCCACGGGCATGTCGGTGAAGCGAAGCAGCTCCTTGGCCCGGGTGATCCTCGTATGGATCAAGTATTCGTTCGGGGAGAAGCCGGTGTACCGTTTGAATTCCTTGGACAGATGATATTTGTCGACGGAGAACGCCGAGGCTACGACGTCCAGCTTCAAAGGCTCTTCGTAATGCCGATCGTAATGCTTCATGACGTCCCGCACGAGCGCGGGAATTCCCGGCGCGGCCGACGCGTCGCGGTTCTGTACGGCCAGCAGCAGCTCGGTCAGCAGATCGACGATCAGCCGGGAGCCCGTCAGCTCCGAATGAAACGTTCTTCGTTGGCCGAGAGAAACGATGTCCCCCATAATGGCTGGAATTCTCGAATCGTCGGACAAACGGAGAACGGGGCTGCCGGCAGCGGAGAATCGCTCGTAATAGGCCGGCGAAGAGCCGCCGTTAAAATGAACCCACACCATTTCCCACAGCTCGTCGGGATCGGTTCGGTAATGCTGATATTTGCGGCAGTCGACGTAGAAGAGCTGTCCTGGCGAGAGCACGTAGCTTTTGCCGTCGTAGGTCAGGCTGCCTCTTCCGTTCGTCGTATAGAGGACTAAGTAGGAGTCCAGGTTTTCGCGTTCGGTATAGTAAGCCGGCATCGTACGGAACTTTCCGGATTCTTGTACATAATACAGAGACGCTTTGGCGAATGCGGAAGGGGTGGCGATCGTGCGGATCGAATCGCCCGTCCAGTCGTGGGAGGCGTCTTCCCGGTAGCCGGGCATATCGGATCAACTCCAAGATAGTGTTATTTTTGACCAAGATCGTAGGATGTCAGAGCTGCTGAAAGCATTTACAATCAAGTTATACTCATTATTCCATAAGATAACGGGGTGGTAAACGTGTCTTTCAAGCAAGCGATAAAACCGCCGCGCAAAGCGCGAATCGGATTGTACAGCGTCGGCCTTCGGGCGTATTGGGAACAGTTTCCGGGGCTGCGGGAGCGTCTCGTCGAATACGGCAAAGCGATCGAAGAACGGATGTCCCAATGGGGCGAAATCTACAATTGCGGGCTGGTCGATACCGAATACGAGGGGCGCAAAGCGGGCGAGTGGCTGAACGCCAACAACGTCGACCTGGTATTCTGCCATGCGGCCACGTATTCGACGAGCTCCACGGTGCTGCCCGTCCACCAAATCTGCGGGGCGCCGGTCGTATTCTTGAACCTTCAGCCTACCGACCGGATCAACTACGAGCAGACGACGACGGGGGAGTGGCTAGCCCATTGCGGCGCGTGTCCCGTACCGGAGTTCGCCAATGCGTTTAATCGCGCGGGCATTCCTTTCCGGGTCGTCAACGGCTTGCTCGGATTGGAGAAGACGCCGGAGATCTCCCTGACGAACGAGAATACGAGGCAGATGCCGGAGGCGGTCCGCGCATGGCGGGAGATCGAGGAGTGGGTTCGCGCCGCATCGATTCCCCGCAACCTGAAGCATAGCCGGTTCGGGTTCTTGGGCAATACTTACAGCGGCATGCTCGACATGTACAGCGATTTTACGATGGTGCAGGCTCAGACGGGGCTTCACGTGGAAGTGCTGGAGATGTGCGATCTCGACCGTCTGCTGAAGGAGGTCACCGAACGCGAAGTCAAGGAGAAGCTCGAAGAGGTTCGTCAGATGTTCCAGATCAGCGGCGATTCTCCGTCCGATCCGATCGCCAGGAAGCCGAGCGACGAGCAGCTCGACTGGTCGTGCCGGGTCGCCGCCGCCCAAGAGAAGCTCGTTCGGGAATTTGATCTTGACGCGTTATGTTATTATTACCATGGCGCGCCCGGAGGAGAATACGAGAAGCTTCAGGGAGGATTCATCGTCGGCCATTCGCTGCTGACGGCCCGAGGCATTCCGTGTGCCGGGGAAGGCGATCTCAAGACGGCTCTTGCAATGAAGATCTGCGACCTTCTCGGCACGGGAGGCAGCTTCTCGGAGATTGTCGTCGTCGATTACAAGGACGGCACGATCTTGCTCGGGCACGACGGTCCTTTCCATATCGCGATCTCGGAAGGCCAGCCGGTGCTTCGGGGAATGGGGCTGTATCACGGCAAGCAAGGCACGGGCGTATCCGTGGAAGCGAAGGTCAAGACCGGACCGATCACGACGCTGAACGTGACCCAGACGGGAGACGGCAAGCTGAAGCTGATCGTCAGCGAGGCGGAATCGACGGACGGTCCGATCATGCGCATCGGCAACACTCAGACTCCGGTCAAGTTCCGTATGCATCCGGACGACTATATGGCTCGCTGGTTCGCGGAAGCGCCTACGCACCATTGCGCGATGTCCATCGGACATAACGCAGGATTGTTCTCTAAAGCAGGAGAATTAATGAAACTCGAACAAGTCACTCTATAAAGAGAGCGGGAGGAGTCTTGTGTTCCGTATATTTGCGATTTTTCTGGCCGCAGCGCTGCTGACGACGGCGTGCGACTCCAGCACGTCCAAAGGGTACGAGCTGATTTACTCGATGGAGCCGGAAAGCTCAGCCGAGGCGAAGCCTCCTGCGGAGACAAGCGGTCCTCCCGCCCGATATCAAGTTGCCTTCGTTCCGAAGGTCGGGAACGACTATTTCATGTACGCGGCGGAAGGCGCCAGAGAAGCGGCCGAAGATTTAGGCATCGACTTGCTCTACCGGGAGCCTGCAAGCGCGGACGCCGAGCTTCAGATCGAGATCGTCGAAGAGCTGATCGAACGTCAGGTCGATCTGATCGCCTTGTCGGCCAACGATCCGGACAAGCTGGTTCCGATCCTGAGAAGGGCGATGGAAGAAGGGATCGAAGTCATTACGTGGGACGGAGACACCCAGGCGGAAGGCAGAAGGTTTTTCGTCAATATGGTCGACCCCGAAGTGCTGGGGCGTCATCTGCTGGACACGCTCGCCTTAACGATGGGGGAAGAAGGCAAGTTCGCGATTATGACCAGCTCGTTTTCCGCCGCCAACAACAACGAGTGGCTGAAATGGATCAAAGTCCAGCAGCAGCAATACTATCCGGACTTGGAGCTCGTGACGACGGTCACGACGGACGACGTGACGGAGAGAGCCTACGAAGCGGCCAAACAGCTGTTGGCCGACTATCCGGAGCTGGACGGCATTATCGGAAACTCTTCCGTAGCGCCGCCGGTAGCCGCGATGGCGGTCAAGGAAGCCGGCAAGCTCGGACGGGTGAAAGTGGTCGGCCTGTCCAATCCGAATCTGATGAAGGAGCATCTGCTGGACGGCTCCGCGCAGATGTCGACGCTGTGGAGTCCGAAGAAGCTCGGCTATTTGACGATTCAGCTCGCCAATGATCTGCTGAACGGGAAGCTGCCGGTCGATGGCCGGGAAATCGACGGCGTCGGAAATATACGCGTGAACGGGGATATGGTCATTATGGGGGAGCCGCTCGATTTTACGGCGGAGAACGTAGGTCAATATGATTTTTAAGCGTCGATTCGGATGGAAGCTGCGGGATTATCCGATCGCGTACAAGTTGACCGTCACCTACGTTTTATTGACGGTAATCCCGCTGCTGCTGCTCGTCTACGTGTCCTATACGCAATACGCCAGGTCGGTCGAAGAGCAGATCGGCGAATATATGCCCCGGTTCCTGTATCAAGCGAACGCGGATATCGAGAAGCATATCGACGAGTTGACGAGGCTGCCGGACATGCTCTTCAATTCGGAAGACGTGCTGACGATTCTGCGGCGCGAGACCTACGATCGGAGATCCGCGTTAAACCGGGATCAATACGCGATGAACAGCTATTTGGCGCGCACATACACGAGCGGCAGGAACGCCGACGTCATGGGCGTGTTCGTCTTGTCGAACGGACGTTTGTTCTACAGCGCGAAGGCCGGGTTTAAGGAAGACGATTGGAACGCCAAGCTCGGCGATTACATCGGGGGAGTGAAGACGACGGGCAGTCAAGCGCGCGTCGTGCTTCCGGACGAGATCGACGTAAGTCTGGACACGGATGTTCCCTACGTGTTTATTCATAAACCGATTAGCGATAACGACAATCGCAGAAATCTGGGAACGATGATGATCGCCGTCGACCTGAGCTTTATCGACGACATCGTGCGCAACTTCGAGAAGAACGAGCGGGCGGAGCTATGGGTCATGGCTTCGACGGGCAAGATTATCTACCATACGAACCACCATAAAATCGGCGCGATCGACGAGGAGAAAATCCGGTATCCGACGCTGAACGGCAGCTTCCGGACGAGCGCTTCAGACCCTGCCAAGCTGGTCAGCGTCAACCAGTCTCCCGAGAGAGGCTGGATTCTCGTGCACAGCATTCCTCTCAAGGATTTGACCGAGAGGACGGACCTCGTTCGCAACGTGACCGTTTTCGTCATTATCGGCATCATTCTCGTCACTTCTTTTATCGCCATCCTCTTGTCCTATAGTATGACCCGGCCGCTCAAGAAGCTGAGCAGCCTGATGAAATCCGTCGAGAGAGGGGATTTCCAGGTCGATCTTCAAGTCCGAAGCGGCGACGAGGTCGGGACGCTGGCGCGAAGCTTCAATTCGATGATCTCGACGATCCGGGAATTGATTCAGCAAAATTACCAGATCGAGATTCGCCAGAAGGAGGCGGAGCTGTACGCGCTGCAATCCCAGATTAACCCGCACTTCATGTACAACACGCTCGAGACGATCGGCATGGCGGTCGAAGAGGGGGAGACGGAGCAGGTGGTCGATATGGTCACGCTGCTCGGGAGGATGCTGCGGTTTTCCGTGTCCAATCAATCCAAGTCCGTCGCGATCGCGGAGGAAGTTCAGCACGTGAAAGATTATTTGACGATCCAGAAATTCCGCTTCGAAGACAGGGTGCATTTCGAGATCGTTCAGATGATGGACGACGAGGATTATCATACGCTCTATACTCCGAAGTTCATCCTGCAGCCGATTGTGGAAAATTCGATCAAATACGGACTGGAGACGCGCAAAGCGCTCGAAATCTACCTCTCGGTCAGCCAGGAGTTCGGAGCCCGTTCGGGCAAACGGGACATCGTGTTCCGGGTGCGGGACAACGGTCCGGGCATAAGCGGGGAGCGGATGGAAGAGCTGGAGCAGTCGCTTAAGAAAATCAGCTTCGAAGGACGGAACGCGCACTTCGGACTTATTAACGTCAATGCCAGAATCGTGATGATGCACGGCGCGGATTACGGGCTGCAGCTTCACAGCATTGTGGGCAAAGGCACGGAAGTCATCATCCGAATTCCAATGACCAGAGGGGAGACGATCGCAAATGCAGACGATTAGAACGCTCATCGTGGACGACGAAGCGAGAATCCGCAGAGGCATCGAACGGCTTGTTCTCTCCTGCGGAGAAGGCTGGGAGGTCGTGAAGACGGCCAGCGACGGCAGGGAGGCGCTCGATTATTTTCACGAGACGAACGGCGCGGTCGACTTGCTCATTACGGACGTGAAGATGCCCGAGATGGACGGACTGACCTTGATTCATGAAGCGAAGAAGAGCTTCTCTTTCTATCCTCTGCTCGTCAGCGGCTACGACGATTTTCAATATCTTCAGACGGCGCTCCGGGAAGGCGCGCTTGATTACTTGCTCAAGCCGGTCGACCGCGAGCAGTTCCGCAGCCGGATGGCGGAGATTCGGACGATCGTCTCCGAAGGGCGGTATCAGCGGCAGAAGCGCGGCGAGATGGAGCGGGACGCGGAGAAGCACCGCAAGGCGCGGCAAATTCAGACGCTGAGCTACATCACCTCGATGGATATCGATATGACCTCGCTCGGATACTGGGTCGACGATTTTCCGAGGGGGCAGTACGTGCTGCTCGCGGTGCGCATGGATACGATGCCCGTCAAGACGAGAAGCTACAAGCCCGGGGATTGGAAAGCCTACTTCTATGCACTGGAAAATATAATGGGCGAAGTGCTGGACAACCACTTCGGAAGTTCGGATCGGCAAGGCTGGTGCTGGAGGGGCGGGGAGGCGGAATTCTGGATGCTGCTCTACAGCCCCGATTCCGAGCTGGAGTGGGAGGAGGCGACCTTCGAGCTGGCGTCCAAGCTCCGCTCCTCGATCCAGACGTACACGCCGTTCTCGGTGTCCGTCGCCTACGGGGATCCGATCGAGGACTTGTACCTGCTGCCGGAAGCGAAGCGGCAAGCGGTAGGGCTCATGAATTACCGGCTTCTTCACGGAGGCAATCGCATCTTTCGCCAGGAGCGCTCCGAAGCGGAGGGGGATGCCGTCCAGACCGGAACGCCGGACAAAGAGCTGGCCGCGGCGCTGCGCAAGCTGAAGCTCGGCGTCGAGCAGGGCCAGGCGGAGGAAGCCCGCGAATGCTCCAGACGGCTGTTCGAGCTGCTGGATCGGATGGATTCTCCCGAACGGCTGCAGAAGACGGCCAGGAACGCGATGCTCCTCATCCATTCCGCAGGCTTGGAGAATCTCAGCGGCTACGCGATCTCCCTGTCGATTGAGGAAGAGCTGCATAAGGCGGAACGCGCGGCCAATCTGCAAGAGCTGAAGAGGGTCGTGAACGATTTGCTGGAGCGTATTCTGGAAGACATCGGACAGGCTCGCGAGAGCGGCAGCC
>Ga0065721_10005929_pt1 | contig 55153 bp, 52 predicted proteins | sample Mesricmetagenome_FD_59108 | JGI IMG/M metagenome (GOLD analysis project Ga0065721, IMG submission 59108) | Mesophilic microbial community from rice straw/compost enrichment Sample: eDNA_1 v2 (version 2) | ecosystem: Engineered > Solid waste > Grass > Composting > Bioreactor | place: USA: Davis... | reverse complement strand
TCCTTGCGGATCAGCTGCTCCTGGTTGGCCACTTCTTTGAACAGGGCGGTCAGGCTCTGGTTCAACACATGCTGCTCCAGATCCAGGTCCGGCTTGTTGGAGATAGGCAGTTGTTTATAGGTGGTGAGCAGTTGCTGGTACTGGTTGTAAAAACCGATCTGCTGCAGGTTCTGCTGGATAATGGGCAGGTAGCGCTGACGCAGAGTGGCTTCGGTCTGCTGACGGAAATAGTCGGTGGCGGCGGTATCGTGGCCGCGGATAATCCCCAGGGCATCGGTGATGGTCATGTTGCGTACCGCAGAAATAAAGACATCCTTCGCCTCCACGGCAGCCTTTTCAGCTCCCTGGTTCATCAAGGCTTCAACCTTGTCCAGCTGGCCGCCCAGGCCGAACTGGCGCAGGGTGCTCGCGACAGGCTGGACCGATTGCGGCAGCTGGATGCGGTACAGCGGATTGTTGCTGTAGCCACCGGTCTGGGAGAGGCTGGTGGCCGCGCGCCCGCTGCTCAGCTCCAGCGCATCCTTGATCCCGCGCACCAGTTGCGCCTGATTGCCATAACCACTGGCGCTGGCGACATCGGCACTGGTTTGCAGAATCTGCGGCATGTTGGCATTGCACGCGGTGAGCATCAGGGGCGCGGCGATCAGCAGGATTTTCAGGGCTTTCATAAAGGGTCCTTGTGAACAGTCAGATCAATGGAAAGAGAAAAGCAAAAATGGTTGGGAGGGAGAGTCTAATGTTCCGCCAGCGGGCGGGATTGAACACCCATCAAGGTCAGGATCTGCATCTGCGCCGCATTCAGGATGGCGCTGCGTTCGGCTTCATCCGGGAGCATGCGGGCGAGGGTGATGGCGCCGACCAGCGAGGCCAGGATGGCGCGGGCGCGGTCGCGGACCAGATTGGGGTTCAACTCAAGTTTCTGCAGGCGGCTGATGGCAGTGATGCGGTTTTCCAGCAGTTTGCGCAGATGGTCGTAGGAATTCTGCAGCAGCGGACGAAGGCGCTCATCGTGCTGCCCGATCTCGTTGAATAACAGAGTTTCCGGCGCCGGTTTAAGATTTTCCTGCTGGCGCAGATTCAGGTAACTGGTAGCGAGGGCGATCAGCTTCTTTACTGGCAGCGGCGCCTTAACCAGCCGCGCCCGTCCCCGCTCCTTAAGCGTTTCCAGAAAAGAGGCAGAGAACAAGGCCTCTTTGGATTCAAAGTGCGCATAAAAAGCCCCGTGGGTCATGCGCGCTTCTTTCATGATCTGGCTGATGGAGACCTTCTGAAATCCATACCGAAAGAACAGCTCCGTGGCCGACTTCAGGATACGGGCGCGGGATTTGATTTTCTGATCTTTGGGGTAGGGCATGGTGTGTCAGTGTCTGAATATGATCTTGATCATAAGGTGCCGATGGGTAGAGTGGATCTCCACTTTATATGCAACCTGACGACAGATAGCGAGACGCGAGGTATTTCATGAGCTCACCCATCGTAGTTACCGGTATGGGCATGGTCAGCCCTCTCGGTTGTGGTGTCAAGCCGGTCTGGCAGCGGCTGATCGCCGGCCAGTCGGGAATCGGTTTTATCGATCGGTTTGATACCAGCGACTTCCCCATACGTATCGCCGGACTGGTGCCGGATATCCTCCAGGATCCCGAAGCAGGACTGGATGCAGATGCCGTCGTGGAACCCAAAGAGCGGAAGAAACTGGACCGCTTTTCCCTTTATGCACTGGCGGCGGCGCAGGAGGCGCTGGCGCAGGCTGGCTGGCATCCACAAAGTCTAGCTGATCAGGAAGCCACAGCGACTATCATTGGCACTGGTATTGGCGGATTCCCCATCATTACCCAGGCGCAGAAGACCTTGGACGAGCGCGGCTATCGCAAGTTATCGCCCTTTACGGTGCCGGCATTCCTGGCCAACCTGGCGGCGGGCAATGTGTCCATCCGTTACGGCTTCAAAGGGCCGCTGGGCACGCCAGTCACCGCCTGTGCGGCGGGTGTGCAGGCGATTGGCGACGGTATGCGTCTGCTTCGCAGCGGCGAGGCCCGAGTGGCGCTGGTAGGCGGCACTGAGGCTTGTGTCGATCCGCTGTCGCTGGCCGGGTTCCATGCCCTCAAAGCGCTGTCGACGGAGGCTGAGGCGCCGGAGAAAGCCTCTCGTCCCTTCGATGCGCAGCGCAACGGCTTCGTGATGGGCGAGGGGGCGGGACTGCTGGTGATCGAAACCCTCGATCATGCNCTGGCCCGTGGCGCTCAGCCTCTGGCGGTGTTNAGTGGATATGGTACCAGCAGCGACGCGCANCATATTACGGCGGGTCCTGAAGATGGGNCCGGAGCCGCCGCGGCCATGCGCCGCGCCCTGACGATGGCAGGATTGCAGCCAGCGGATATCCAATACGTCAACGCCCATGCGACCTCCACGCCAGTGGGTGATCGCGCCGAGGTGGCCAGTCTGCGCGCTGTGTTCGGCGGGCAACTGCCGCAGGTGCCGGTTTCCTCTACCAAGTCGGCAACCGGCCACCTGCTCGGAGCGGCCGGCGGTATAGAAAGCATCTTTACGGTACTGGCGACCATGGCTGACCAGCTGCCGCCCACCCTGAATCTCGAGCAGGTAGACGAGGCGCTGCAGGATCTGGATCTGGTTCCTCTGCACAGCAGGCAAGCGCGTGTGCAGCATGCTCTCTGTAACGGCTTTGGTTTCGGCGGTGTAAATGCGGCNCTGCTGGTGAGCAAGTGGTTGGGTTGACGGGGCGGGNTGTGGGCGTCGATCCGCTTAACCGNCGCGGCAGCCCGAGCATCAAGCGCGATTGACGATCTCTGTAACTAACACCTGCTGCTGCGCGCCTTCTATCCGATAGCACCAGCGCACATCCAGATCCAGCAGGGCCATCCCGTAAATGCGCTCCGGGTCCAATGTCTGGTAGGAGGGGCGCGGGTCCTGCTGCAGAATCTGCGTCAGCAGAGACTGCAGATCCAGCCCGCAGCGGCGATGATAGTCTGCACAGGCTTCCAGCACTGATGCTGAAAAGGCTACCGGCAGCAGTGCCGGGGCTGCCGGGGCAAACTCATTGACGGCGTCATCTACACGGTCGACATAAGGCACGTAGGGTTTGATATCCAGTACTGGCGTGCCATCAAGCAGGTCCACACCCGCCAGCTCCAGCCAGACTTTACCCTTATCCTGCCTGATTCCCTCCAGCCGTACCACCGATAATCCTATGGGTGCCGGGCGCACTGGTGAGCGAGTGGCAAATACCCCCAGCTGTTTGTTACCCCCGAGGCGCGGTGGTCTGACGCGGGGTTTCCAGCTTTCGCGGCGATTGGCATGGAACACGAACTGCAGCCACAGGTGACTGCAGCCCTCCAATCCTTCCAGCGCCGCCGGGTCGTCATAGGGAGGCAGCAGTTCCAGTTGCGCACATGCCAGCGGCGCCAGCCCCGGCTGACGGGGGATACCGAATTTTTCCTTGAAACAGGAATGGACAATACCAACAGCGGGGAAGGTGAATTCCATGGGGGTGATCCGCAAGTGAAAGCGGCAAGGCTACGGAATTCCCCGAGTTCGCTCAAGCCGCATTGCACAGCGGCCTCTCCGCTTTTTACGCCCGTGAATGCTACTATCCCCTCTCGTTTATCGACTGTTCTGGACTGCCCGTGACCCAACCCCCTTCGTTCAATCTGGTCTCCCCGGTGCCCTGGCTGCTCTGGCCCCTGGCGTTGCTGCTGGGTTTTTTGGTCGCTGCCGGCTCGCTCAGCTACAGCCCCGGCGGGCGTATCAACGTGTTATGGATCTGGCTGCTCTGGGCCGGCCTGCCCCTGCTGGGTTCGCTGGCGTCCGTGTGGGCCATGTACTTTGGCAGCGGGCGGCCCTGGCTCTTCCGTTGGCGCCGCTATCAAGTGCAATGGCATCCGTCGGTCCGCCAGCGCCTGGAGATGCTGACGTTGCTGCAGAGCTTCTGGCTGCTGACTGGCCTTGGCATGCTGCTTGGCTATTGGCTGTTACTGCTGTTTACCGATCTGGCGTTTGGCTGGAGTTCAACTTTGATTGATGACCGGCAGACCCTGGTCGCCCTGACCCGGTTCGTCGCCGCGCCCTGGCAATGGCTGTGGCCAGCGGCGGTGCCTGATGCGGCCCTGATTGAGGCGACCCGTTATCTGCGCATTGCACCCGGCGGCGACGCTGCTCAGGCCGGCAACTGGTGGCCGTTCCTGATGGCGAGCCTGCTGTGTTACAACCTGCTGCCGCGCCTGTTGCTGCGCGGCTGGCTGGCGCTGCGCCTGCGCCGCCTGCGCCATCACGACCTGAGCGTGCGCGCGCCCGTAATCACTGCTGCGCCGACCACTGTTGCGGCGGTTGTTGAGGAAGCGCCCGCAGACTGGAGCAGCGCGCAGCGGATTCTGTGGGAAATCCGCGGCGAGCATCCCTCTCTTGGCGTGGCGGACTGGCAGCAGGATGAAGCGGCGATGCAGAGTCTGCTGGCGAAGGCGCCGGAGCGTCTGCTGTGGCAGGTTAACGCCAGTCGCTCACCCGTGGCGGAACTCAGTGACCTGATTGCCATGGCGCGCGCGGCCGGTGTGCGCCAGCAGGCNCTGCAGGCCGTGTGTGACACCACAACCGANCCCGCGCGCCACCTCGCCAGCTGGCGCGCCTTCGCCAATCAACAGCAGCTGGTCTGGCTTAAGGAGACCACCCGATGACCATTCCTCATCTATGTGTGGTAGGCCATCCCAACAAAGGTAAATCCTCCATCGTCTCCACGCTGACCGAGAATGACAGTGTGCGCATCGGCGCTGAGTCGGGTACCACCACCCATGCTGATACCTTCGACTTCATGCTCGACCGACAGGTTTTGCTGCGGCTGACCGACACGCCGGGTTTCCAGCGCGCACGCCAGGTGCTGGGCTGGTTGCAAAGCGTTGAGACAGCTCCAGCCGCCCGCCCGGAGCGGGTAAGGCAGTTTCTGCGCGAGCCGGGACATGCCGAAAAATTCCCGGATGAAGTCGCGCTGCTCACTCCTGTCATGGCCGGCGCCGGTATCCTCTACGTCGTGGATGGCGCTCAAGCGGTCAGTCCCGCGGATGAAGCGGAGATGGAAATCCTGCGCTGGACCGGCCAGCCGCGCATGGCGGTCATCAATCCCATGGGTGAGCCCCGCGCGCTGGATGAATGGCAGCGGACGCTGACGCAGTTTTTTCAGTGGGTGCGTATCTTTAATCCTCTGACTGCCAGTGTGCCCCAGCGCCTGACCCTCTTTCGCGCCATGGGTGAACTGCTGCCTGACTGGAGCAGGCCGATCAGTGAGCTGTGTACTGGCCTCGCAGCCCGGGATCGACAGCGCCTGCAGGACGTCAGCTTCAGCCTCGCCAGCTACTGGTGTGAACAGATGAGCCGTCGAGAGCCGGTCACCCTGCTGGATAAAAGTGGCTGGAGTCAGGCGGAGGAACGCCTGCGGCGCGCCTTGGATGAGCAAGAACAGCAGTTTTTCCAGGACATCAGCCGCGCCTGGGGCCACAGGAGTTTTGTGCTGGAGCAGCACACGCAGTGGGACCTGGGCAGCGATACCCTCATGAACACTGAAACCTGGTATCTGTGGGGCTTAAAGCAGCGGGAGTTGTTGATTGTCAGTGGCGCTGCTGGCGCTGCGACAGGATTGATTCTGGATGCCGGTCTGGGAGGCAGCTCATTTCTGCTGGGTGCCCTGTCCGGCGGCGTGATCGGCTCGGTGAGTGGCTGGCTGGCGGCCCGTCAGCTGCCCGGTAAGCGGCTGGGCTGGCTGCCACTGACTCAACAGAAAGAATTTGCCGGTCCGGTGCAGCACCCGAACTTTCCTTTGGTGGTCATGGCCCGCGCCTTAACGGTTACCCGTCAGCTCTGGCACCGCCCCCACGCGGAGCGGGGCACGCTTGAGATTCGTACCAGCGCCACCGACTGGGCGCGGCAGGAGCAGGTGCAGCTGCTGCAGTGGGCCAAGGCCCTGCAGCAGGGCCAATGGAAAGCAAAACAGCAGGATGCACTGGTGAACTGGGTGATGGGCGAGTTACAGAAGGCGGTGGACGTGCCGGAATAAAATGCCGATCAGTATTTGGGGTACAGCGTCTTCACGCCGCTCTGGGTTCCCAGCAGGAGCACATCCGCCGGACGGCGGGCAAAGAGACCATTGGTTACCACGCCGGTAATCTGGTTGATCGCCGTTTCCAGTTCTTTGGGATTGAGGATCTGCAGGTTGTGGACGTCAAGGATCACGTTGCCGTTATCCGTTACCACCCCTTCGCGGTAGACCGGATCGCCGCCCAGCTTGACCAGCTCCCGTGCCACATAGGAACGCGCCATGGGGATGACCTCCACCGGCAGGGGAAAGTTGCCGAGCACATCAACCCACTTGCTTTCGTCGGCGATGCAGACAAACTCTTTGGCAGTCGCCACCACGATTTTTTCGCGGGTCAGGGCCGCCCCGCCGCCTTTAATCAGCTCCAGCTGTGCATTGCTTTCATCCGCGCCATCGACATAAACCACCAGCTGATGAACGCTGTTGAGGTCGAGCACTTCTANGCCGTGATTCTGCAGCCGCTTGGCTGAAGCGTCAGAGCTGGCCACCGCACCGGCAAAGCTGTCCTTGATATCGGCCAGGTAGTCAATGAAGTAGTTGGCCGTGGAGCCGGTGCCGACGCCGACGATGTCATCGGCATGAAGTTTCGGAGCAATGTAATCAACCGCCGCACGCGCGACGGCTTGTTTGAGTTCATCTTGTGTCATAAAAAATCCATCGCCGAGGGTGAATCAAGTGAGGCGCATTATACGGTTTTTCATCGCGCCTAATGCGAGCTTCGACTAAATTGTTTACTATGCAGAACAGTTTTTCCTCTCTTCCTACCAGTAAGTTCTTTTCTATGCCCGACACCTACATCAAACGCATCCTCAATGCCCGCATTTACGATCTGGCGGTGGAAACTCCGTTGGATGAAGCGCGCCTGCTGTCCCAGCGCACCAACAACAAAGTCCTGCTCAAACGCGAGGACTTGCAGCCGGTGTTTTCGTTCAAGCTGCGCGGCGCATACAACAAACTGCTGCAACTATCGCCCGAAGAGCGCGAGCGCGGCGTCATCTGCGCATCGGCGGGCAATCATGCTCAGGGGGTCGCGCTGGGCTCGCAACACCTGGGCATTAAAGCGACCATCGTGATGCCTCGCACCACCCCGCAGATTAAGGTGGATGCTGTGCGGGCACGGGGTGCGAAGGTAGTGCTGCACGGAGATAACTATGACGAAGCCTCGGCACATGCGAAGAAACTGGTAGAAGAAAAAGGGCTGACCTATGTGCACCCGTTCGACGATCCGGACGTGATCGCCGGTCAGGGAACCATCGGCCTGGAAATCCTGCGCCAGTACCATGGCAGGATTGATGCGATCTTTATCGCTGTCGGTGGCGGGGGCCTCTGCGCCGGTATTGCCTCTTACGTTAAGTTTGTGCGCCCCGACATCAAGATCATTGCAGTGGAGTCCGAAGAATCCGCCTGCCTGAAAACCGCACTTGAAAAGAAAAAACGCGTGATCCTTCCCACCGTCGGCATCTTCGCCGATGGTATCGCAGTGGCGCAGATTGGCGAAGAAACCTTCCGCGTCCTGCGCAAGACCGTGGACGATGTGATCACCGTCAGCGACGACGAGATCTGCGCGGGGATCAAAGACATATTCGAAGATACCCGCTCCATCGCTGAACCAGCCGGTGCGGTCAGCGTGGCGGGCATCAAGAAATATGTGGCCGAACACCAGCTCAGCGGCCAGACCTTCGTGGCCATCGCCTGCGGCGCCAACATGAATTTTGACCGGCTGCGCTACATCTCCGAGCGTACGGAGATTGGCGAACAGCGTGAAGCGATCCTGGCGGTCACTATCCCTGAGCGGCCGGGGGCGTACAAAGATTTCTCCAAGGCCCTGGGCAAGCGCAACATCACCGAATTCAATTATCGGTATGCGGATAACCGTGAAGCCAAGATTTTTGTGGGGGTCCAGGTCAGCAGTGGCGGCCAGGACCGTCAGGAGCTGGTCGCCGACCTCAAACAGCAGGGCTACGCGGTTGTGGACATGACGGATAACGAGCTGGCTAAACTGCACATTCGCCACATGGTGGGGGGGCACTCCGCCAGCGTTACCGACGAAGTTGTCTACCGGTTTGAATTTCCGGAGCGTCCCGGTGCACTGCATACCTTCCTCACCCGGCTGGCGGGGCGGTGGAACATCTCCATGTTCCATTACCGTAACCATGGCTCAGCCTCGGGGAGAGTTTTTGTCGGCATGCAGGTACCCAAGGCAGATCGCAGTGAAGTGAAAAAATTCCTCAGTGAACTGGGCTATCCCTACTGGGACGAAACCAGCAACGAAGCCTATAAGTTCTTCCTCAGCTAACCNCGGAGCCGCGCCTGGTCAGGCGCGGCAATCCTGTTTTACCTTTCTTTACCCCATCCTTGATTACGACCGGAAGCCTTTGCTGCACAGGGCTTTCCCGGTGGCAGGGTGCTCCCTGATTGTGCTTTCTGACAGGTGCCCTGGCTAAGATACTATTGGCCACGAATAAAACTCGTGTACTCTAGACAACGTTGTCCATTGTGGGCGATAGTTACGGCGGTGGGCAATGATTCCCACGGTCTGCATACAGACGAAACATAACGCGATTCCCGAGCAGCGCGTCGATGCTGCTCTACATATGGCGGGAGCATAATAATGAGATGGGTAGTTGTATTTCTGGCGGGTGTCCTGAGCAGTGCGGCACTGGCCCAGGGCCTGAGTCAGCGACAGCTGGCGGAGTTCGCCCAAGGGACCGAGCTGCGCTTCGGTATCCAGAGCAATTATGATGAAGGTGGGGTAAAGGCCAGGCTGACATTGAACAACCGGTCGTCGGTCAGTCTGCCCAAAGGTGCAGGTGACTGGCGAATCTATTTTCATTCCGTGCGTAAGGTGGCGGACACCAGAGTCGCCGGCCTGAAGCTCACCCACATCCAGGGCGACCTGCATGAGCTGGCGCCCACCGCTGAGTTCAGCGGGCTGGCCAGCAAAGCGAGCCTCAGCATTACCTATTCACCCTCATCACCGATGGTGAGCTACACCGACTTTATGCCGCGGGCCTTTATCTACCGTCCCGGCCTTCAGGCGGAGACATTTGCCAACACGGACACCGAGGATATCAAGCAATTTGTTGATGCCTTCGAACGCCCCGAACAGCTGTTGCGCGCTGCAGACGATCTCTTTCCGGTAGCCACCGCCCAGTCGCGCTATCAGGCCAATCAGGCGGTCAATGGAATCTCATTCAACAGCAGTGAAGCGGCGCTGCGTATCATCCCGAAACCGCTGGATATGAAGGTGCGCAGCGGTTCCGTTACGCTTGATCAGCGGTGGCAGATTCGCTACGCCGGTCGCTTGACCAGTGAAGCCAGCTATCTCCAGGCACGCCTTAAGGAGGTGCTGGGGGTGGAGCTTGATACACAGGCGGATCATACAGCCGCCTCAGGCAAGATCATTGATCTGCAGGTTAATGCCGGCGATGCCAAAAAAAATGGTGTACCGGCCCAGCCGGAAAGTTACAGCCTCAGCATCACCGACGACAAAATCCTCATCAATGGCAGCGACAACGCCGGGGCCTTTTATGGCATCCAGAGCCTGTTGGGACTGTTACCGGCAGCTCCTGCCANNAGCCTTTCGCTGCCGCTGCTTACNGTCGTCGACAGNCCGCGAGCCAGCTGGCGTGGTATGCACTACGACATGGGNCGCAACTTTCACGGCAAAGAGGTCACCCTGCGNCTGATCGAGCAGATGGCCCGTTACAAGCTCAACAAGCTGCATCTGCATCTGACGGAAGATGAAGGCTGGCGGATCGAGATTCCGGGGNTGCCGGAGCTGACGGAAATCGGCGCCTATCGCTGTTTTGACCCGGATGAGCAACGGTGTCTGCTGACCCAGCTGGGCACCGGGCCATCCAGAAACGGTTCCGGCAATGGCTACTACACCACTGAAGACTTTATCGAGATTCTCCAGTTTGCAGCGGCCCGCCATATCGAAGTGATCCCGGAGATCGACATGCCCGGTCACGCCCGCGCAGCGGTCAAGGCAATGGAGGCACGCTACCGGAAATTGCTGGCCGCTGAGCGCAGGCCTGAGGCCGAACAGTATCTGCTGTCCGATCCGGATGACAAATCCAAGTACATCACGGTGCAGAACTATACGGACAATTCCATCAACGTCTGCCTGCCGTCCACTTACAACTTTGTCGATAAGATTATTTATGAACTGCAGCAGATGTATCGCAAGGCCGGCCTGAAGCTGGAAACCTTCCATATGGGGGGAGATGAGGTCGGGGCTGGTTCCTGGACGGCATCGCCAGCCTGTGAAGCACTCTTCGCCAGTGAAGCGGGTGTCTCCGGCGTCGCTGATCTCAAACCTTATTTTGTGAGTCGTGTGGCGGCCCTGAGCAACCAGCGCGGCCTGGCGCTGGCAGGCTGGGAAGACGGCCTGATGTACGACCCGACCAATACCTTCAACCGGGCGCAGTTCAATAACAAGCGAGTCATGGCCAACGCCTGGGACAATATCTGGGAATGGGGTGTGGCGGACCGCGCGTACCGGCTGGCCAACGCGGGCTATGAAGTCATCATGTCCCATGCCACGCACCTCTATTTTGACCATCCTTACGAGGTTCATCCGGAGGAGCGCGGATATTACTGGGCCGCGCGTTACACGGATACCGCCAAGGTTTTCGGCTACATGCCCGACAATCTCTACGCTAACGCGGACACCACCCGGGCCGGTGCCCGGATCGAAAACCTTGAGGCCATGGTCGGGCGCGAATTACCCGCGCTGAAGAAGCCGGAAAATATTCTCGGCATACAGGGGCAGGTGTGGACCGAAACCATCCGCACTGCTGATCAGCTTGAGGTGATGATCTACCCTCGCCTGGTAGCCCTTGCCGAAAGAGCCTGGCACAAGGCCCCATGGGAAGGTGATAAGCCGGATCTGACTCAACGCCAGCAGGAGTGGGCCAGATTTGCTCAGGCGCTGACCCTGAAAGAGCTGCCGAGGATGATTGCAGCAGGAGTCAAACTCCATCTGCCACCACCCGGAGCCATCAAAAAAGATGGTTTGCTCCACGCCAACACGGCATTTCCCGGACTGCGTATCGAATACAGCCTCGATCAGGGTAAGAGCTGGAAGGTCTACGAAAAACCCGTGGCCGTTTCCTCGGACAAGATCCTGTTGCGGTCGCGCAGCCAGAACATTGTCAGTCGTACCGCATCGCTGTAAATCCTCACCCGCTCTTCTTTTTCGAGAAAGCCAGGCAGAAATGCCTGGCTTTTTTGTTTTTCTCCTGGATTCAGTGTGGAGCGTTGCACAATTTAAAAAAATTATGGAATTTTTTTACATAAAAACTGTTGTTAGCTGGACCCTGTGTCTATGCTTAATATCCATCCTCGCATCTCNCGCGAGAGTGGCGATGTCAGTGACGCGGGCAGCAAGGTGTGGGGACGCAAATAAAAAGTCTTTTTTTTGCGTGAGTATGGATGCGCAGCATGGAGCTGAGTCAGTCCGCTGTAAACCTGTCTCACAGGATTTACCGCTTGGTCGTCAAGTCTAAGTCTTGCCGTGAAAAAACTTTTTATTGATATCTCAAACTATGAAAATCGATATTGTCAGTGGAGTCGTTCTTATCTTTTGTGTAGGTGTGTTTGCGAGTGCGTTGGCGTCGTCCGACCTGTTCAGGTCTTCTGATGCTCCGCCGGCAGTTACGGCACAAGTCAAAGAATAAACCGCCGGTCCTGTCTTTTCCCGGAATTTACATGTCCGCTGTGTGGCTAACGGGCAGGAGTCCTGGTGCTCAGGCGTTACCGCAGAGAATCATCTCCCGGTCTGTGGCAATACCATAAAGGGGGACATCCCAGCTTGCTGTTTCCAGCTGATCCACTTCCTGGCAGGCGTGTGCCAGACCAAACAGATAGGGTTTTCCCTTGCTTTTCTGCTGTTTGAAGGCAAAGGTGTAGTCGTAGAAACCCGCACCCATCCCCAGCCGCGCTCCGCTGCGGTCAAATCCCACCAGAGGCAACAGCACCATATCCAGCAGATGCGCCGGCAGGCGATGATTCTGGAAGGGGTCCGGCTCCGCTATTCCAAAACGGTTCGGTTTGAGCGGTATGTCCGGGTCAAAGCGGACAAACCACAACTGATTTGTTTTATCCGGTCGCAATACGGGCAGGTAACACGTCTTGTTCATCTTCCACAGCTGCCGGGCCACCGGTGCCGGATCAATCTCGCCATCCGCCGCTATATAAAGCGCAACGTGCTGGCTGCGCATGAACAGGGGCTGTTTCATGAGCTGGCGAAGCAGGCCAGCTGAAGCCTGTTGCTGCTGCAGGGGAGAAAGCGCCTGGCGACGGGCACGGAGCTGCTTACGTAATTCGGCACGGGAGGGAGAAGGAAGGGTCATCGGCGGCCTTGTCGGAGGAGATAACGCAGATGTAGAGAAAGATGCCCCGGAAATGCCGCTACCAAGCTGGCCTTGAACCCAATGGTTCAAGGTGGCGATACCTGTGGTTCATTAGGCTTTCCGTCAAGCGGACATGCACACCGAACACAACGAGATATTGCCGGTTACACACTTATCGGCTCAAGGACATGTCGGTTGGCAAACATCCCAGGGCAGAGGCGATTATAACCCGGGACCCCGGGCTGATCGCAAATACATTTATGAATGAGGTTGATGGGTCCTGGTAAGGAAAAGCAATGGAACTTTTTGAAAAATCAGGGAAAAATCAGCTGAGACTGTTGAGTGTGCGCTCGATCTTGTCGCTGAGGCGCTGCAGATCGGCCTTGTCGGTGGAGGAGGTGGCGCCGCCGGCGCGTGCCTGGAGAAGTTCGTGGCTCAGGTTGAGAGCCGCCATGACGGCAATGCGTTCGAGACCGATGACGGCCCCGGTGTTTCTGATGGCTTTCATCCGCTCATCCAGCATCTGTGCGGATTGCTGCAATGCCTGACGTTCTTCGCGCGGACAGGCAACCTGGTATTCCTTGTCGAGGATCTTCACAAAAACGGTTTCGTTGCTCACTCAGTAAATTCTCCGCTCGTTACGTACCGCTTATTCAGTATCCAGGCTTTTAAGGTGGGCGATCATGGCTTCAACCCGGCTGCGGGCCAGTTCATTCTTTTCAATCAGCCGCTCACGCTCGCGCTGCCATTCGCTTTCGCGCGCTTTCAACTGGGCATTTTCCTGTTGCAGCCGGTTGCACAACAGAATCAGGCGATCCAGTTTGGTTTCCAGTGAGAGTAGAAGATCGTCAGACATGGTTTAGTGGCCAATAATGATGCAGCAGCTACTATATTGCGCCCTCTGCAGGTGGTCAATGATTGCGCGCCGGTTATTCGGACTAATTCAAGTAGTTTCGAGAAGATGGTGTTAACGTATGAATAACAGAATAGTTTTTCATTTCCTTCAGCGTCTGTTGAGGGGCGCACCCAAGAAGTCTCCCCCCGGTCCTTAGATGAATCGTGATAGCATTTGGCGATTGTTCAAGAGAGTGTGTCATGACTGATTTATCCCCTTCGCGTTTTGATGATTTATGCAACCTGCTGCTGCCCCTGGGCTCCCTCAACAGCCCGGCGGAATTGCATGGACTGCTGTGTGGCAAGCTGTGCGGCGGTGAAACCCTGAGCGAAACCCGCTGGCTGCTGGACGCGGTTGAATTTCTCGATTTCACCCAGGCGCCGGACACCGCTGTGCGCGATGCACTGAGTGGTCTCTATCAGGAGGCGCTGGCGCAGTTGCGTGGTGAAGCCTTTGAGCTGGCGTTGATACTGCCTGATGACGACAGTGATATCGGACAGCGCCTTACAGCGCTGGGCCAATGGTGCTACGGCTTCCTGACCGGCTTCGGCAGTGTGACCAACGGCGGGCAGCGGGAGATCTCCGAGGAATCTGAAGAGACACTGCGTGACCTGGCCTCCATTGCCCAGATCGACGTGGAGGTGGAAGATGATGAAGAGAGCGAAGCGGACTACATGGAGTTGACGGAATACATCCGTATGGCTGCCTCTTCGCTGTATCTGGAATTTGCTCCTCCCGCAATGGATGCTGCTGAACAACAACCGCCTACGCTTCATTGAATCCCGTGAGATTGTCGTCGCTATGAGAATCACCAGGCAGGAATTCGCACGTCGCCGCAAGGCTTTGATGGCCTTGATGGAACCCAACAGCATCGCCATCGTGGCGGCCGCCCCGGAAAAACCGCGCAGCCGCGATACCGATTATCCCTACCGGCAGGACAGTGACCTGTTTTATCTCTCGGGTTTCCCCGAGCCACAGGCGGTGCTGGTATTGATTCCCGGCCGTCCCCACGGTGAATTCGTGCTGTTTGTGCGCGAACGGGATCGGGAGCGGGAAATCTGGGACGGTTATCGAGCCGGTCCGGAAGGTGCGTGCAACGAATATGAAGCGGACGATGCGTTTCCCATCGACGATATTGACGACATCCTGCCGGGCCTGATCGAAGGGCGCGAGCGCGTCTACTACGCCATGGGCAAAGACAGTGAATTTGATAAACAGGTGATGGACTGGGTAAACACCATCCGCGCCAAGGTGCGCTCCGGCGCAACGCCTCCCGGTGAGTTCCTCGATCTGAGTCACTTCCTGCACGACATGCGCCTGTTCAAGAGCGCAGCGGAACTGCGGGTAATGCGCGAGGCCGGTGAGATCTCGGCCCGCGCGCATGTGCGAGCCATGAAATTATGCAAACCGGGGCTTATGGAATATCAGCTGGAGGCGGAGATCCTTCACGAATTTGGTATGAGCGGCGCGCGTGCGCCAGCGTACAACAGCATCGTCGGCGGCGGTAAGAACGGCTGCATCCTCCATTACATAGAGAACAGCGCACCGTTGAGGAGCGGGGATCTCGTGCTGATCGACGCCGGTTGCGAGCTGGAAAACTACGCCGCTGACATTACCCGTACCTTCCCGGTCAATGGCAAATTCTCTCCCGAGCAGAAAGCGTTATATGAGATTGTTCTGCGCGCCCAGGAGGCTGCAATCGCTACGATAAAACCCGGCAGCCACTGGAANGATCCGCACAATGCCACGGTGCAGGTGATCACTGAGGGGCTGGTCGACCTCGGGCTGCTGGAGGGCAAGGTGGAAGACCTNATNGCCAGTGAAGCCTATAAAGAGTTTTACATGCACCGNGCTGGCCACTGGCTGGGGATGGATGTNCACGACGTTGGTGACTATAAAGTCGGCGGCGAATGGCGCGTCCTTGAGCCGGGTATGGTGATGACGGTTGAGCCGGGCATCTACGTTGCGCCTGATAATGAACGGGTGGCAAAAAAATGGCGTGGCATCGGCATCCGTATTGAAGATGATGTGGCAGTCACCAAAGATGGCTGCGAGATTTTTACCAGCGGCGTGCCCAAACGCGTCGATGATATAGAAGCTCTGATGGCGGGCTGACGTGGCCCGCTGTACCGCTACCCTTACCAGCTGTTATCCATGACATCTATAGAAGAGTTTGATATCGCCATCATCGGCGGCGGCATGGTGGGGGCCAGCCTCGCCAGTCTGCTTGCGGCCAGCGGCTGTGGCTGGCGCATCGCATTGATCGAAGCAAATCCCTTTCTCTCTGCCGGCATTCCCGCCAGCTACGCAGCGCCTTTTGATGCGCGCTCGACGGCCTTGTCCTACGGCAGCGTAGAAATTCTGCGGGAGCTGGGCCTGTGGGAGCAGTTGCAACAACACGCCACGCCAATCCGCCAGGTGCATGTTTCTGATCGCGGGCATCTTTCGGGCAGTGTTATTGATGCCCGGGAGCAGGGCATCGATGCGGTAGGACATGTGCTGGAAAATACCTGGCTGGGTAATGTGCTGGCGGCCCACGTGCAGCAGCAGAGCAGCATTGTTTGTTTTTCGCCCGCGCGGGTCCAGTCGCTGACGCCGCGACAGCAGGGCACGCGCCTGCAGGTGGTCTGCGAAGGTGAGGCGGTGGAATTGAACTGCCGACTGGCGGTTATTGCCGATGGCGGTGATTCCCCCTTGCGTCACACTCTCGGCATCGAAACCGAGACCAAAGATTATCGACAGACTGCCTTGATTGCCAATGTGGAGTTCACTCAGCCCCACGGCGGCGTCGCCTTTGAACGTTTTACTGATCAAGGGCCATTGGCACTTTTGCCTCTGGGGGATTCGGAACAAGGGCAGCGGGCTGCACTGGTCTGGACCCTGCCACCAGAGGAGGCGCTGCATCATCAGAGTCTCGACGATGCGGCTTTTCTTGTGCAGTTGCAGCAGCGTTTCGGTCACCGGCTGGGCCGCTTTACCCGTGTCAGCCCGCGCCACGCATTTCCCTTGCGGCTGATCACTGCCCGTGAGCAGGTGCGCTCCGGTGTGGTGCTCGTCGGTAACGCCGCGCATTTTCTGCACCCGGTGGCGGGGCAGGGTTTTAATCTGGCACTGCGTGATGCAGCTGTATTAACTGAAACGCTGATTGAATTATGGCAGCAGGAAAAATCACCGGGCGATCTGGCCGGTCTGCAGCGCTATATGGAACGCCAGCAGCGCGATCAGACGATCACCATTACCTTCAGTGATCGTCTGGTACGTTTGTTCTCCTCCAGCCGCCTTCCGCTGATTGCATTGCGTCACCTGGGCTTTATCAGTCTCGCCGCTCTGCCCCCGGCAAAACGCTACTTTGCCGAACTCACGATGGGGGTGGCCGGGCGCAGCCCCCGCTGGCGTAACCTTGAGTCTGAAGCGGAGTCATCATGAGTCATTCCTTTCGGCAGTTTGATGTGATTATCGTCGGTTCCGGTCTGGTTGGTGCCAGTCTCGCCTGTGCTCTGGCAACGCTCAAGACGGCAGCGGCGTTGCGTATTGCTGTGATTGAGGCCGGTGGTCCAGTGCCGCGGTATTCCGGGCAGGAATTTGATCCGCGGGTTGTTGCACTGACGCCGGCGTCGCGACAGTGGCTTGAGCGGGTAGGTGCCTGGGATCGTATCCTTCATGACCGTGTCTGCGCGTATCGCGATATGCATGTATGGGACGGTGAAGGTACGGCGTCCATCGATTTTTCCAGCGCGGACGTGCGGCAGGATTGCCTCGGCTACATTGTGGAAAACTCCGTTGCCGTGCGTGCTTTGCGCGAACGGCTGGCGCAACTGACCCAGGTCGAGGTGTTGCAGCCGGTGAGTGTCACAGGGCTGCGTGGCCCACAATTGTCACAGCCTGAGGTGGAGGTCTCGCTCAGCACGGGAGAAACCCTGCGTACCTCTCTGCTGATCGCGGCGGATGGTGCGCAATCCCGGGTGCGTGAGCTGGCTGGATTCCGCACGCGGGAATGGGATTATCAGCAGCAGGCGATCGTGACGACGGTGCGCACCGAGCGCTCCCACGAATTCACTGCCTGGCAAAGATTCATGCATACCGGACCCCTGGCGTTTCTGCCGCTGCTGACGGCCGGTGATTCGCATTACTGCTCTATCGTCTGGTCGGCCGATACGCCTTTAGCCGAAACTCTGATGGCCCTTGATGATGCGGCTTTTTGTAAGCGCCTGGGTGTAGCGTTCGAGCATCGCCTGGGCGATGTTGAAGTCTGTGCAGAACGTTTCTGCCTGCCTCTGCGGCAGCGCCATGCACAGCAATATATCCAGCCGGGTATAACGCTGGTGGGCGACGCGGCCCACAACATTCATCCCTTGGCTGGACAAGGTGTTAATCTCGGTTTGCTGGACGCCGCAGCTCTGGCTCAGGAGATTGAGCGCGCGCTGTGTCGAGAGATTCCGTTAGAGGACTATTCCATCCTGCGGCGTTATCAGCGACAACGCCTCGCCGGTAATCTGGGCATGATGAGTGCGATGGAGGGCTTCAAGCGTTTGTTTGGTAATCCTGCTCTTGGAGTCACCTTGCTGCGTAATGTCGGTTTACGAAAATTCAATGATTTGCCGCTGTTGAAAAACTATCTGGTGAAACAGGTCATGGGTGTGTAGCCATGGGTATTAATGTAGGAAGTCAAAATGACGCTTGCTGAAATTGTTTCAATCGCTCCTTTTCAATGGCATTCCATTGGCACGGCACTGCTGTGCGGTTTTATNATCGGGCTGGAGCGCCAGTTGCGCGGCAAACCGGTGGGCATTCGNACATCGGCGTTGATNACCTTGGGGACCTACATTTTTATTTCGGCCGCGAATCTGGTACAGACCGATGCTACGGATCCATCACGGATCATCGGGCAGGTCATTACCGGTATCGGTTTTCTTGGCGCTGGCGTCATGCTGGCCCGTGATGGGGTTGTGCTGGGTGTGACATCTGCAGCTACCATCTGGGCGCTGGCGGCCATTGGCGTCTGCATTGCGGTGGGCTATGAAGTCACGGCAATAAAATTGTCTACGATTGTTGTCTTTGTACTTATCGGCGTAGACCTGTTGGAAGATTATTCACAGGCACTCACCCGCGGTGTTCANCGGAAATATCGTGGCTGGCGTGATCGCTCAAAGACAAGTTCGGATTAATGAGCTGTTCATGCAGAAATTGCTCCAGACAAAATTTTTTATCACGGATATCTCGCCGTAATTGAGCCGACTTNATTATGTCTCATCCCTTACGNGTAGCGCTGACTGCCTTCGGTATGTCAGGCCGGCTTTTTCACGCGCCGTTCATTCAGGCTGATCCCAATTTCGAGCTGGTAAAAATTCTGGAGCGCTCGCGCACGGACTCCCGCGCTCAATATCCGGAGGCGGAGATAGTGCGCGGGTATGATGAAATTCTGCAGGACCCCTCCATCGATATCATTGTCATCAACACCCCTAATGCTCTGCATTACAGCATGACCGAAGCAGCCTTGCTTGCAGGTAAGCATGTCATTGTTGAAAAACCTTTTACGCCCACAGTGGCGGAAGGTGAAACGCTGATCAAGCTGGCAGAGCAGCAGGGCTTGATGCTGTCGGTATACCACAATCGGCGCTTTGCCTCCGGCTATCATACGGCGCGTAAACTGCTGGCGGAATCAGCGGTGGGCGAGCTGCGAAGTTTCACCATCAATCATGAACGATTTCGCCCGCAACCTGGGCCGAAAAAATGGAAGGAAGAAAATCATCCGGGAGCGGGATTATTTTATGACATCGGAATTCACCTGCTGGATGAAGCCTTGCTGCTCTTCGGTCTGCCCTGCTCGCTGAATGCGGATCTGCGTATCCAGCGCCGGGCCAGTCACGTCAATGATTACTTTGATGTGCGCCTGGAATACACCTCCTTTCACGTAAACCTGAGAGGTTCATTGCTGGCTCGCGAGCCAGCTCCCGCTTATGTAATCCACGGTGAACAAGGTTCATATCTGAAGCAGCAACAGGATGTTCAGGAATCGCGTTTGCTTGCCGGTGTGACACCGACCGCAGACGGTTGGGCAGATGAGGATGAGGGCGACTGGGGAATCTTGCACAGCGACGCGGGTCGACAAAAATACCCTACCCAGGCGGGCGACTATCGGGATTTCTATTGCAACATTTATGCACATTTATGCGACAAAGAACCGCTGTTGAGTTCACCGCAGCAGGCGGTAATGGCGTTGCGTCTATTGGAGCTCGCTCTGTTGAATTCGCAACAACAGCGCACTTTGCCAGTGCGTTTTTCGGTTGGCTGATAAATAGCAGTGCAAAAGGTGTAGATTGGTAACACTGTTAAATTTTTTGTGGGATTAATCATGGCAAAAGTGACAATGACAGCACGGGTTTTAAATGTTTTATTGCAGTTGATACTGTTGGTTTCCGTGCTGGGTTTTTTAAGTTTTGCAAATGCCTATGGCGTCTTCTGGGCCGCGGTTACGGCTGTCATACTTTATGGGGTAAGCCGGCGGCAACGCTGGGCATACTTTGCCTGCGCGGCTTGGGCGCTGGCCTGTTACCAACTGGCAAAACTCGGTTACGAATTCGAAAGTGTAAAGCGCTGGGTAATGCTGGCGGGCTTCGGCGTAATCGCTCTGGCGATTTATTTACACGAAACCCTGGGTAAAACAACCAAGGTAAATCACGAGCAGGAAAGTGACCAGGATCAGGGGTAAGAGCCGCGTTTGATTTAGATTATAAAAAACATCGAATATTGTTTAAATTCATCCATAATCTCTTGAACTCATATAGGCGAAGTGCTTTAATTTTGAACTGCTACAGATTGAGATTCGTCCAAAGACTAAAGCGTTTGCGAGGACTCCTCCGCTTGCTCGACCTCTTGGTACGCACCACGACCTTAGCAATAGCTTTATTAATAAGCTATTTCACCCTGGCTTTTAATAAAGTCGGTTTTAATGTTTGGTCAGCATCGCTGGCTTTTAATGCAAGACGAGGAAAGTATGTCAGATCTGGTCTCTGGTGTTGTTAAATGGTTTAACGACGACAAAGGTTACGGTTTTATTGAGCGTGAAGGTGGTGCGGACGTATTTGTTCACTTCCGTGCTATCAACGGCACTGGCCGCAGAACGCTCAAAGAAGGTCAGAAAGTGACTTTCGAAGTGACTCAAGGTCAAAAAGGTCCGCAAGCGGAAAACGTAACTCCTCTCTAAGAGTCGGCTACGTTTTNAGGGGATGATAAAAACATCCCCTTTATCCCCCATCTGCGTGTGTTATCGNAGGTGGCATTCCTTCTTTTTGTGCTGAAGTCGACTGCCGTTCAGCTCCTGTCCGTGTTTACCGCTCATGCTCGATATCAAGGCTCTCTTTTGGCTGTCCCTGTTAGGTTTGGCTATTTACTATTGGTTTAATGCCTTGAAGATAAAAGAGATTGCTTTTGCTGCCGCGCTGCGCCACTGCAGCGAGATGCAGGTGCAGATGCTTGATCAGAATGTTCATCTTCGCCGCCTCTGGTTTAAACGCGACAATCGTGGGCAGCCCCGGTTCTGGCGCGCATTTTATTTTGAGTTTACCGTCACTGGCGAGGATCGTTATGTGGGACGGATACTGATGCTGGGAGCCCACCTTGCGACGGTGCAATTAGAACCTCACCGTTTTCATTGATTCTCTTCTTACTCTCTCCTGCTGAATTCCTGCATCCTCCAACCCTATGTGGGTAAGCGTACGGACCGCTGGTTGAGCGACGCGCAAGCTGTTCCTGTAATTTTTATCTGCTTTAATTTTTCAGGACATCCCCTTCAATATGAAATACATTCTCCACGGCAGTGTGATCAGTATTGGCCTGCTGATTATATCCTCAGCATTCTCCGCACCTTTTTCTTCTTCCGCAGAATATGAAGCTGCCATGCAAAGGGCGGAGAAGAATTATGTCACTGCCCGCGAGTTATGTGATGCACTAAAAAATCACGCACAGGATGTCTGTATTGCTGAAGCAAGAGCAGAGCGTAAGCGGCAGGAAGCGGATGCAGAAGCTGCTGAAAAGAATACCCCCGAAGTCAGAACCAAAGCCCTGATCAGTTACGCTGATGCGGAATTGGAACTCGCCCAAATAAAATGCGAAGCCTATCGCGGCAACGACAAAGATATTTGTCTCAAGCGTGCCCAGCTCGAACATCAGCAGAGCGTGAGTGTGGCAAAGGCTAATCAAAAGGTGAGGGATGCTCATCAGAAGGCGATGGAAGAAATCAGTGAGGCGGACTACGAGCTGGAGCTGGAGAAATGTGAAAAAGCCAGCGGTGATGCGCGTAAACACTGCGTTGATGGAGTTAAAGCTAAATACAAAAAATAAGGGGAGAGCTTTAATGCGGAGCTGCATTCCCCACTGGATGCGCGCGCGTTATGATAGGGTTCTTTTGATTGAAAGGGCTCCGTTATCATGTCAATTATTTATCGGGACGATGCTGTTCTCACGCCGGAAGAGGCCATAGCGCTTTATCAAAAATCCACACTGGGTGAGCGGCGCCCGGTAGACCGTCCCGACATCTTTGCCGGCATGCTCAAGAACGCCAATCTGATTATCACTGCCTGGGATGATCAGCATCTGGTGGGCATTGCCAGATCTCTTACCGACTTTACTTACGTGACCTACCTGGCTGACCTGGCCGTCGATGTGGACTATCAACATCAGGGCATTGGTAAACAATTGATCGCTGAAACTCAGCACCGCACTGAGCCGGAATGCATGATTGTTCTGCTCGCTGCGCCCAAAGCTAATGACTACTACCCAAAACTGGGCTTCACTCACAATCCGCGGGCGTGGATGTTGAAAAGTAATTATTGAGAGAGGTCATCGAATGTCAGACGAAAAAACTCTTAAAACCAAAGTTGGCGGGTGGCGAGTCAAATCTTCAGCTGCCGTGTACGAAAATCCCTGGATCAAGGTGTCCCATGAGGAAGTCATTACTCCTCGGGATACACCGGGAATATACGGAGTCGTGCACTTCAAGAACACGGCGGTAGGTGTGGTACCTATCGATGATGAAGGCAACACCTGGCTCGTCAGGCAAAGCCGCTTTACGCTCAATCAATACACCTGGGAAATTCCGGAAGGCGGTTGTCCCNTCGGCGAAGAACCTCTGGCGGCGGCGCAGCGGGAACTGCAGGAAGAAGTTGGNNTATATGCGCAGCGCTGGGAGTTTTTGATGAGTCTGCATCTATCGAACTCTGTCACGGATGAAAAAGCCGAGGTGTATGTTGCCCGCGATCTCTCCTCCGGTCAGCAGAANCTGGAAGCAAGCGAAGACATTGAAGTAAAAAAATTGCCGTTGCGTGAAGCGATTGCGATGGTAAAAAACGGCGAGATAACTGATGCAATTTCCGTCGCCGCGCTGTTGCGACTGGCGGCGGATAATATTTACTTATAAGCAGCTTCTTGCACAGTTCGGCCTTTCAGCATTGCGAATAGTTGTTCCTTCATCGCGGATGTCATGGTGCGGTCGACCTTAAACACCGCGGGTAGATCAGGGTGTTCCGGATCAATCTCGATTCCCCAGATGGGCGTAAGGCTGGTGGGCATCATCGCGTAGCGCAGATCCCCTACAAAGTGCTCATGTTGCGGGTGAACCCCCAGCATGCCTTCGGTCAGCGCGTGAAAGCGATGCAGGTCATCGTAGGCGCGGGAAGAAGGAGGAAGCTGTTGCCAGCGGATCGGATCAATCAGCATAGCTGATTCACCCAGGTAGGTTATCGGCTCGGGATTCAGCCCGACGCGGACTGCTGCGGCCTGAATGCTGTCGCCATCCACGATGAGCGCGCGCCAGAGGATCAGGTTGGCGAGCGTGGGTTTGATGATGATGCGCGAAGGAGTAACTCCGTGTTGTTCCGCCAGGGCTTCGGCCGCCGCAAAGGCGCGTTGATGCTGTATGGCTCCCAGCGAAAGATAGAGCACCGCACAGCCCAGGCCTATGCCGCACCAGACTTTTCTGCGTCCATAGGTGGCCGCAGTGATGGCGATGATGAGCAACAGACTGAAGAGCGGGTCCACCACCGCAATGATACTGAGTGAGACCGGTGTGTTAATTAACGGCCAGAACAGATGGGTACCGTAACTGGTGCAGACATCCAGCAGACAGGCCGAGAGATAACCCGTCAGTGCATAGATATACACCTGCGCTTTATTTAAATGGCGACGGACTATTGGCCACAGGAGCAGGCTGGCCAGCAGCGCACCCAGAGGGGCAAAAAATAACGAGTGGGTGAAATGGCGGTGATAGGTCAGGGTTGTGAGGGCGTCATCACCACTGCGGATCAGAACATCCAGATCCGGCAGCAGGGCCGCAATGGCACCGACAGCCCCGGCAAGGCGAAGATGTTGCGGTCGACACACTGACTGCGCCGTGACGGCGCCCAGCAGGGCGTGGGTGACTATATCCATAATTGATTATTGCTGTTGATTATCCGGCCACTTTACTACAATTTGTCCGCTGTACCCTGACCAACCAAATACTTTCCTGTTGTCGAGTCTTTGTCGTTATGCGTATACCCCGAATTTATACCTCACAACCGCTCGCCTGTGCGCAGTCCGTGGAACTGGAAGAAGCCACCGCACATTACCTCGGTAAAGTGCTGCGGATGCAACCGGGGCGGGAGCTGGTGTTATTCAATGGCAAGGGGGGCGAATACCAGGCGCACATCACCGACATTCACAAAAAACAGGTCGTGGTGATGGTGGGTGAGTACACGGAAGTTGATCGTCAGTCACCGCTGGAGCTGGAGCTGGCCATCGGCGTATCGCGCGGTGAAAGGATGGATTGGGTATTACAGAAGGCGACGGAGCTGGGCGTCACCCGCATAACGCCACTCNTCACAGAGCGCACTGAAGTCAAACTCGCTGGTGAGCGTCAGGATAAAAAGATCCAGCACTGGCANCAGATCCTCATCAGTGCCTGTGAACAGTGTCAGCGCAATATTCTTCCGANNCTCAGTGAACCGCTCGCATTCGGTGATTGGCTGCAAAAAGCTGAAGCCCAGTTAAAGTTTGTACTGCACCACCGGGACAGCCGTGGTTTACCGGAGAGCGGGCAAGTGAACAGTGTCGCCTTGCTGATAGGTCCAGAGGGCGGTCTGTCAGATGCCGAGATTGAGCTGGCTGTGGCCAAGGGGTTTGCCCCGCTCACCCTGGGACCCAGGGTGCTGCGCACCGAGACTGCGCCGGTTGCGGCGATCAGTCTGGTGCAATATCGGTGGGGTGATCTTTAACCGTCAGATCGCCGGGATTGACGATGAAACCGATGAGGAAGATGAAGACGCGGAGGAAGAGACAGAAGAGCGTGAGCTCGATGAGCGCCACCGCATCTTCTCCGAGAAGATCAGCTTCTTGGTGCTGTTAACAAACATAAAACGGAACGGGCGTGTAGCCTGCATCGAATCGGTACAGTCACCGCCGGTTCGCTCTTCGAAATCTTCATACTCAATGATGACTTTCACTACTGTGCCATTCTCTTCCTGTGCAGTGGCACTGCGGAAGGTTAATTTGTCGGCGCAGGGATTGTTGTTGATAACCCCCGAGTCAATCAGGATGACCTGACCCCGGGTAAAATCCGGCGTGTCTACTCCGTCCGTCATGTACTTGTCCCATACCAGATAGAACTCGTCTTCATCTGTCATAACCTGCAGACGTTTATTGTCGTCTTCCGGCAGTATCGGATCTGTACCTATCGTCAGCGACTGAATATCCACCTGAACGACGTCGACATCGTCATTATCATCCCCATCGCCCGGATCAAACGGCTCGTCGCGGGAGCCTCCACAGCCCGAAAGGCTGATAGCTCCGATACATAAAAGCGCNGCGAAAGACAGTTTTGTTCCTGAAAANGTGAGNATCGACATGGGGTTACATAGTCCGTTTGTTATCAATTTATNGGGGCGCACGGTGCCCTAAATGCCGGAGCCCGCACGGTAGTCGAGGAATGNCTGCTCCAGGCGACTGACGTCGGGAATAACAGCATCCTCTCCGGCCCATGAGACATACATCGATTCGAAAGGTTTCTTATGGCCTTCGCGCTCGCGAATCTCTTCTTCGGTAACCCGGGCCAGACGCGGTAATCCCTGGGTGACGACAGCAATGAACGGTAACTCATCGCTCATGCCAGTACTGTTAAGTACCGCAAATCGCGCGCGACTGCCGATTCCGCCCTTGGGATCGCCGTTGAGAGCTTCAAAGGAAAGGACAGGTACTTTCTGCTCCCGCCAGATGAAATCTCCCAGATACCAGTCAGGTGCACCCTCGACCGTTGTGATCTGCGAGACAGGGACAATCTCTGCTACTGATACGTTGGGCAGCAGCAACAGACAATCCTGCATAGGCACCAGCAGGCTGGCGACTTCCTGAATTTTTTTCTCAAGACGTTGTGGAGCTCTCATGGGAGCACATTCCTTCAAAGGTTGAAAGGTTAACGATTCGATTCGATTGATCCCGCTGGCTGAATGTCGCCAGCTGCAGAGCTAATTCTTTGGGCGTTCCACTGAAGCTGACACAGTTGGTGGCCAGGGTTGCTTCCGGCATGGAGGAGCTGGTGCAGCTTTCCGGGGATTGGACCCAGACCTGACCGCCCTGTTGTTTGATCAGGCGGGCACTGGCTGCGCCGTCATCTCCCATACCCGTGAACACAATCAGGCCACTGTGTCCCCGGTAGATTCTGGCCACGTTAGCGACCACCTGATCAATGGACGGAGCGTAAAAGCCGCTCCAGGGTTTCTCACTGACCAGCAGGGTTCCGTTCTCCAGGATGTCCACCTGCCGCTCGGCGCTGATAAGCGTGATGCCGTCCGGTTGCAGGACACCGCCCTGGCAGGCGCAGACAGCGGGATAATGTCCGGCCCCGCTCATCATGCGTATCAGGGTCGTCGTATAGTGCGCATCAATGTGCTGCACATACACGAAGGCAATGCCCAGTTCAGCTGGCAGATGACTGATGAATTCCTTAACAGCTGCCGGACCACCAGTGGACGCAGCCAGTATCCAGAGCCGGGGAGCCCGCTCTGCCTGTTGCAGACTGATGTCGCCACTCAGGCGTTGCAGGCGCTGGGTCATCCGGCGCAGCCAGGCCCGGTGTTCCTCACTACCCTCCAGGTATTCACTGCTGTCACTGAGGATGACCGGGACGGCCACATTGGCCAGCAGGTCTTCAACAAACTGCTCATGATCTTGCGGCGGGCTATTCTGCCCGGACTCGGCCTCAGCGGAATAGTCACCGGCAATATCAACAATCCAGGCGTCCGGCGCGGCCTCTGGCTGATTGAACGCCATGCTCATCAGGTGCGTACAGGCGATCTCGTGCCCCGCCTGCGTCACCAGACTGGTGAGATAGTGCTGCTTGGTCGCAGTATCCACCAGTATGCCGACACGCAACGCGCACACGGTCAGCTCGCCGGTTTGCCCAGAAGTTCGTTGATGTTATTCAACAGCAAATCCTCCTGATAAGGTTTGCCCATGTACTTGTTCACGCCCAGGCTGAAGGCNCGTTCACGGTGTTTGTCACCGGTACGCGANGTGATCATGATGATCGGAATATCCTTCAGNCGCGAGCTGGTGCGAATGTTCTTCGCCACCTCGAAACCGTCCATGCGCGGCATCTCAATATCGAGCAGCATGACGTCAGGGATATGATCCTGCAGCAGCAGCAGGGCTTCGGCGCCGTCTTTGGCAGTAATCACATTGAAGCCTTCCCGCTCGAGGAAGCGGCTGGTTACCTTGCGCACGGTTACCGAGTCGTCCACTACCATTACGGTCTGCTCTGTCAGCTCTTCCTGAGCCACCGGTGCCGAGCTGACGGGTTCGAGCAACAAGGATTTGCCCAGACCCAGAGCGAGCTGTTCGCGAATCAGTGCGTGCAGATCGAGGATCACGACCACGCTACCGTCACCCATCACCGTGGCGCCGGATACGCCGCGCACAGCACCGAACTGTACGCCCAGGGTTTTCACCACGATCTCGCGGCTGCCCAACAGACGGTCTACCTGCAAGGCTACGGTGTTCTCGGCGCTGCGCACGAGGACCACAGGCAATGGCAGGGACTGGCCGTCCAGCTTGGGTTGTGCGCTGCTGTCCAGCATCGCACCCAGATAACGCACCAGATAGTTTTCGCCGGCGTATTCGAAGCGCGCCTGCTCGTCCTGGTAATAGTGTTCCAGCTCGAAGGGGCTGACGCGCACGATACCTTCGATGGTATTCAGCGGAATCGCGTAGAGGTCTTCGCCGATCTGAACCATCAAGGCGCGGTTCACCGATACGGTGAAGGGCAGGCGCACGATAAATTCTGTACCGCGACCCCAGGTTGATTCGATGAACATGGCACCGCCGAGTTGTTTGATCTCGGAGTGCACCACGTCCATACCCACACCGCGCCCGGAGATCTGGGTAACTTTGTCGGCGGTACTGAAGCCAGCATGCAGAATAAACTGGATGATGTCCTGATCACTCAGCTGTGCATCTTCACTCATCAGGCCGCGCTCAAGTGCTTTCTCGCGTACCCGTTGCAGGTTGATGCCACGGCCATCGTCAGCCAGGCGCAGCATGACGTCGCCACCTTCGCGGCCAAGGCTCAGAACAATCCGGCCAGTGGCGGGCTTGCCGGCAGCAACACGTTCTTCAGCTGTCTCAATACCGTGGTCGACAGCGTTGCGCAGCATGTGCTCCAGCGGCGCCACCATGCGTTCCAGAACTGTCCGGTCCAGTTCGCCTTCGACGTTGTCCAGCTCAAACTCGACTTCTTTGCCGAGTTCGGTGGCGGCCTGGCGCACGATACGGCGCAGGCGCGGCACCAGCCGGGAGAAGGGCACCATGCGCGAACGCATCAGGCCTTCCTGCAGGTCCGTGTTGATTCGGGACTGCTGCAGCAGCAAGGTTTCAGTGTCACGGGTTTTNTCGGCCAGGGTGAACTTNAGGTCCATCAGGTCCGATGCAGATTCGATCAGAGAGCGCGACAGCTGCTGCAGCTGAGAGTAGCGGTCCATCTCCAGAGGGTCGAAGTCTTCGTGGGCCGACATCTGCTCCTGACGGAACAGAATCTGGGCTTCGGTTTCGATATCGAGTCGACGCAGCTGCTCCTGCAGACGTTGAATAGTGGAATCCATCTCCTCGATAGCGCCGCTGAGGTCACTGACCTGCTGCTCCATCCGACCCCGGCTGATCGAAGTTTCCCCCGCCAGGTTAACCAGCTCTTCGAGCAGTTCAGCGGAGACCTTCACCACTTCCTGGGGACCACTGCGGCGGGTTGCTAAGTGTTGAATTGGCGCTGGGGCTGCACCACCGCTGGGACTTGGACGCATGCCCGGCAGGTCCACGGAAGGCAGTGATGAAGCGGGCGGCGTCTGCTTCGGCTTCGGTGTAAAGGGGATGACTTTTGAGGTATCTACCTGATCGTAGCTGTCTTTTGGTGACTCAGCTCTTGGCGATTCAGGCTGAGTCGGTGCAGCGGATTGTTCGCGGCCGGTTTCATAGGCACTGCCTGTGTCGGCGTCGGGTGCACTGTGGGATTGCACCGAAGGCGCCGAGTCCTGCACGGATGCAGTAGGTGCCGCCAGTACACTGTTATCCAGCGGCGGCAGGGGCTCGCCCGCGAGCCGCGCACGTGCGCGATCAACCAGCAGGTGCAGCCGGTCCTGATAATTGTTGAGTCTGCGGAAGAAGTTTTGATCAACTTCAACATCCGCACCCATCTCGATCAGAACACTCTCAAACTCGTGGGACAGGTCGCCGATATCCATCATTCCCGCAAGCCGCGCACCACCTTTGAAGGTGTGCAGACTGCGCTTCAGATCTTCGACCGGTTCAGTGTTGTTCCAATCTTCCTGCCATTCGTGCAGGGCGCGCTCGATGTCCTCCAGCAGTTCGGTGGCTTCATCGATAAAGATTTCTACGATTTCGGGATCAAAGTCCTCATCTTGCGCAGAATTTTCTTGCGCATCAAATGAGAAGACCACATCCTGCTCTGCTTCTGCTTCTGCTTCTGCTTCTGCTTCTGCTTCTGCTTCTGCTTCTGCTTCTGCTTCTGCTTCTGCTTCTGCTTCTGCTTCTGCTTCTGCTTCTGCTTCTGCTTCTGCTTCTGCTTCTGCTTCTGCTTCTGCTTCTACATCCGCCTCTACTTCGAATGGATCAACGGCAAGTGCGCGCGCAGGATTGATCAGGTTATCGAGGGCTTCATTGATGGCCTCGGGAATATCACCGAGATTCTGACCGGCAGCTACAGCGTCAACCATATCGAGCAGTGACAGATGCGCCGCATTGAGTGTTGCGCAGATATCGTCACTGCACATCAATTGTCTGCTGGTGATGCGCTGGTAAATCGCCTGCAGTTTTTCCCCGAGGGTTGCCATAGGCGGCAGATAAGCGTGTGCTGCACCGTGGGTAAGATTGCGTAGCTCCGCAATTAGCGGATTCAGCTGTTGCAGGTCATCCGGCGTCTGCCGCCAGTGCTCAATGATCTGATCGGCGTTGAGGAGGAGATTCATCTCCTCAGCCATGAAGATAGCCAGCAGTTCCGGATCAATCGGCCGCTTACCGTTAGCATCTGCTTCCTGCTGTCGCGCCAGCGGCGCAACATGAATTTCACGCAGCTCGTGTACGCGGGCGATGAACTGCTGCAGCCGCGGAATTTCTATCGGCTCATTGCGCTGGATATTATCCAGCGCAATATGGGTGTAACTGACGGCATCACGGAGTAACTGCAGAATGTCATCATTGATGTTGACCTGATAGCTGCGCAGCTCCTTCACAAATTTTTCCAGCGGCGTTGCCAGTTCTGCGACGGGTACAATTTCCGCCATGTGCGCACTGCCTTTAAGGGTATGCAGCGCACGTTGCATATGTTCGCTGGGCGGTTCGTAGAGCGGGGCCTGCTCCTCCATACGCCGGATATAATTCTGCACAACTTCCAGGTGAGTCAGGGCCTCGGTGCCGAAGATATCCCAGAGCTGGATGTCCGGATCGTCAGTCTCGCTGCTGTCTTCCTGAATGAAGTAGTTATCCAGCGTGCTGGTGCCGGGAACGGACAGCTCCGCGTAGTCGATGATTTCTTCATCTGTATCGGGTTCAGCGCTGTCTTCATCTGTTGTTGCATCGATGAAGCTGGCGTAGGTGATCTCTTCCGTCTCCGGCAGCGCAACCTGTTCTGGTTCCAGCTCGGCCAGAACCTGCAGTTCATCGTCAAGGTGCTGTTCGGGCAACTCAGATTCTATAGCTGGTGTCGCTTCCGCAGCGGGTGAGGATTCCATGAGTTCCGGCGGCGTCACACCTTTGGATAAGGCCTCGGCCTGCGCCTGATAAGCTGCAGTCAACTCCGGTTCCGGGTTTGGCTGGTGCAGGCTGAACGCATTGATCATTCCCGGCAGCAGCAAGCGAACTTTCTCAATGATGGCGACATGCGCCTGAGATGGCACAATGGTGCCGTCAATAATGCGGTTGAGCATGTTTTCGATGGACCAGGCAAGTTCGCCTATGTCATTTGCACCCACCATCCGGCCGCTGCCTTTCAAGGTATGGAACGCGCGGCGGAATTCGGTCAGCGAATTCGAATCCTCAAAGTTCTGTGCCCAGAGTGGGAAGTATTCGCCGATGGTCTGAGTAACCTCGCCGGCTTCTTCAACAAAGATGTCGATGATTTCATCGTCGAGATCATCGTCATCATCAGCAATATCTTCAGCAGTAGAGGAGTAGCTGATGGCTTCCTCGGCGACTGGTTCCGGTTCAGGTTCCGCAGCGCTTTCTTCCGGCAAGGCCCACTCGTTCAGGGTTATCTCTTCCGATTCGGCGGCTGCGTCGGCTACCTCAAATGTGATTGATTCAGAATCGTTTTCTGTATCCTGATCCTGATCAAGTGCTGCCTGATAGGCTGCCAGCAACTCAGCGGTTTCTTCATCGCTTTCCTGGGTAATGTCCGGGACAGCGGGAGCGAATGTCTCAGTTTCCACTGCAGGCACATCTTCTGCTGCAGACATTGCTTCCGGGGCGGTGTTGTCGGCTTCAACATCTGGAGTATCCGTCGCTGGTCCAGCAGAGAAAGCCTGCGCTTCTTCCTCGGAGAAAGGCCGGGCCTCCGAACGAGGCATCTTGGCCACAGCGTATCCCAGCGAGGCCACGCTTTCTTCCGCAACACTTAACAGCAGATCATTTTCTTCTTTGCGCGCACCGCTGCTCAGCCGCTCCAGGTAGTACTCCACACTGGTGATGGCATCAGCGAGTGTATCCAGGTTATTCCACTGGGGAACTTCCTGCTGCTGTAACAACTGTTCTTCAATGTAGCGCGCACAGGCGCCGAGGATACGTGCCGGGCGAGGCAGGGGCATGATTTCCAGGCCGCCACGAATTTCCCGCAGGGTTTCAGGTACCGCCTGCAGGTGCGCACGATCCCATTGCGAAGCAATATATTCGATGATCGCGTCTTTGGCATGTTCGAGGCCATTGCGCGATTCGCGCAACACGGATTCTTTTGCGCGGTTGAGCGTTATATCGGCATCTTCCGGGTTCGACTGGTTTGCCTGGGCGGCCAGACGATCCAGTGCGTCTTCAATCTCAATGACTTTGCCTGCTACCGACATCAACTGGTCTTGAGACAGCGAGTCACCGGTATTCACCGCGCCTTCAAACACTGCGCCCTGTTCCAGCATCTGCTTGCGCAGCTCGCCCATGCCGAGCACGGCCATGGTGTCGGCCACGCGTTTGATCACCGGTAAGGCTTCGCTTAACGCAACGTGGGTATCGCCACCGGAAAGCGAAACATCGAGGGCGTGTTTGATAACGTCCAGCTCAGTTTTCAGTGCATCAACCACCGAGCGCATAGCATCGGAATCGGGAGCTGAGAGCATGGTCTGGGTCTCATCGCCCACCTCTTTTCCTTCAACAAGCGCTTCTTCCAGTTGGTAACCCTGGTAAATGCGTTGCAAATGTGAATTGGGCGGGAATCCCGGCGCGTGTTTGCCGGACCGGGCGACGTAGTACAGCAGGTTTTTGATCAGCTCATCCGGCGTGAAGGCATCCAGAGCCTTGGTGCCATAAACGGCAAGCACCTTGATTTCTTTATCAAGCTGCCGCAGCAGGTTTTTGATGGAAACACTGATTTCGATCGCATCGATCTGCAAAGCCTCAGCGAGCGCCAGACAGATGTCCCACAGCGGGGCGCGCGCGGTTCCCTGGGTCAGTTTGTGCAGACGGGCGAAGACTTTCTGCAGATAGGCCAGGTTTTCATCCGGGTTGACGCCACGGATAAATCCGGCGGCGGAGTATTGATACATCTGCCGCAGCTTTTTAACCATCTCCTGGAACTGCTGATTGTCCTGCGTCACCGGCAGGCGTACACCTGTGATGCGTTTTGCCGGTGCAAGGTTAGGCACAAATAATTTGGTGTCGGTCAGGAGACTCTCGCCACGCACTGCGCGCAGATCATTGAGCAAAGGAAGTACCATCAACGGATTGTCGCGACGGCTTGCCTTAACCTGATCCAGATAAACCGGAAATTGCAGAATAGCCCGCATCAGCACTTCCTGCGCTTCGGCAGGACTGGCCACGGCATTGTTGATCATGGCCTGGGTCAGCTTTTCCATCTCTTCGGCGAGCATGGCGGCGCCGTAAAACTCCACCATCTGCAGACTGCCGTGTACCTGATGAATATGGGTCAGGCAGAAACGGATACGCGCGGTATCTTTTGGATTTTCAACGAAGGCTTCGAGCGATTGGCGGGCTTCTTTCAATGTCTCGCCAATTTCGTGGATAAGCCAATCCAACGCGGCAAAATTGCGATTATCTGCCATGTGGAGCATTCCTCATTGTTCTTCTCGCTCATCGCGTAGATATGCTTGGACGTCGTCTACAGAGACGCGGTGCATTTTGGGATGCTCCCAGTCAACCGCCTCACCCAGGCCGATAATCAGCAGGCCACCGGGTTTAAGTCGATCAACCAAAGCATTCAGAATATCCCGCCGCAACCAGCGACGGAAATAAACCAGCAGGTTCTGGCAAAAGATGACATCCACTTTAACGCGCGGCATGCAGTCGGGACGAATAATGTTGCCCTGGGTGAAGCATACCCGCTCCCGCAGTTTGCTTACGACTTCGTAACTGCCGTCGTCACAATGTTGCAGGTAGCGGCGGATTTCCTCTGGTGTGACTTCTTCGAGTTTGCGCGCCGGGTATCGTGCTTCCCGTGCCTTGGCCAAGGCTGTGGTGCTGATATCCACAGCAGTGATGCCGTAGTACGGACTTAATGCAGCCAGTTCGAAACAGTCATTGATCACCATTGCCAGTGAATAAGCCTCTTCGCCGGTGGCGCAACCGATGCTCCACACGTCAAAGCTGCCTGGCAGCTGCTGGTTGTTGATCTTGTTTTGCAGGTAGCGGCGAACATACTCCAGCGAGGGACGGTGGCGGAAAAAGCTGGTTTCCTTCACCGCGATACGGTCAACCAGTGTTGACCATTCCATCATGCCGGATACGCCGTGAGTGACCTCAAGGTAGTAACGATCGTAATCGTCGAGCCCCAGTTCGCGCATGCGAATGGACACTTGCGACTCCAACAACGTCCGCTGCTGACGCACCAGATGAATGCCGGTGCGCTCTTCCAACAGGGTACTCCACTGAGCAAACTGCCTGTCGGAAAGCGTCGGTAATTTTCTCAGGGACCACGCCATATCTACACCTGCAAATCAATTACCGTCAGGGTAATTGATGAACTCATGCTTTTGCCGCTACGTGAGAATAATCATCCTCATCGCCGGGCATAACCTCATCATCCAGATCAATGATCTCGGTGTCGTAATCAATGTCCTGTGGTTCTGAAACCGGCTTATGTGCCTGATGTGAATCAGCGATAACATCTTCTTCCGGCAGTTTGAAACCAGCGACCGATTCACGCAGGTCAAGGGCCATCTCGGCCAGGTTACCAATCGATTGCGCGGTGGCAGAAGTACCCGCTGAAGTCTGGGTGGTAATTTCCTGAATAACGTTCATCGTGTTGGAGATGTGGCCCGCAGACGAAGCCTGCTGACGGGCTGCGTTGGAGATGTTTTGAATCAGTTCCGCCAGGTTGCCGGATACGTTTTCAATTTCTTCCAGGGCCACACCCGCATCCTGTGCAAGGCGGGCACCGCGTACCACTTCAGACGTGGTTTGTTCCATCGAAATTACCGCTTCGTTGGTGTCGTTCTGAATGGTTTTTACCAGCGCTTCGATCTGCTTGGTCGCTGCTGCGGAACGTTCCGCAAGGCGTTGAACCTCGTCCGCTACCACCGCGAAGCCGCGGCCCGCGTCGCCGGCCATAGATGCCTGGATTGCTGCGTTAAGTGCGAGGATGTTCGTCTGGTCGGCAATGTCGTTAATCAAGCTTACGATGTCACCAATCTCTTGTGATGACTCACCGAGACGTTTAATACGTTTGGAGGTGTCCTGAATCTGCTCACGGATAGTATCCATCCCGTGAATAGTATTCTGTACCACTTTCGCACCGTTGGATGCGATGGATACCGCGCGCTCCGCTACCGCCGCTGATTCCGCGGCGTTTGCAGATACCTGGTCAATGGTGACCGCCATTTCGTTAACCGCAGCAGAAGCTCCGGCGATTTCCTGGGCCTGGTGCTCGGATGCTTCGGCGAGATGCAGTGCAGTCTGCTGGGTTTCCTGTGCTGCGGCAGATACGTTTACCGCCGTTTCGTTGATTCGTGCTACCAGGATACGCAGCTGGTCGATGGTGAAGTTGATAGAGTCCGCGATCGCACCGGTGAAATCCTCGGTTACGGTAGCGGTCGTTGTCAGGTCACCGTCTGCAAGGTCGGCCAGTTCGTCGAGCAGACGCAGAATCGCAGTCTGGTTACGCTCGTTGGTTTCTGCGGTGTGCACCAGACGGCGACGGGTATTGCGGAACAGGCTGATACCGATGAATGCTGCGCAGAGAACCGCAACAGCAGCAAGAATCAGGATGAGCTGATTGTTGATCGGACGGGCGGAGGACTGCACAGAAATCCTGTCGGCAATAGCTGCCAGTGCCTGGAGGAGTTGCGGTGTATCTTCGAGCAGTGCGTCACTCGCCTGCCGCGCGCGGAACAGAGTGGTAGAACCTTCCACCATCTCCTGAATCGACTGGTTCACCGCCGCAAACATCTCGGAGATTTGTTCCAGGCTGATACGGGCGCTGGCGTCAGACACGCGGGAAATCCGCATGGTTGCGTCGCCTTGTTGCATCGCCGTCAGTACACGACCGTAGATGTTGGCGTCGAGGTTGAACTGGTCAGCCGCTTTACTCGCATCGGCGTCGCCACGCAGCATCTTGTCCACGTTACGACCGATGCGCTCGGCCCGCCAGGATTGCATCTGCGCCTGAGAAACCTGGTCGGCCGGTGCGTTGTTTTCCAGAAGAATCTCAACGATGTTGTTGTGCTGGGCCTGAAGATTGGGCAGGTTGTCGTTCAGGTTGTTGCCCACGCTGTTGAGGCTCACGATCAGGTCTTTGTTGGTCACAATAACCTGAGCGTTGTCGCGCGCGCGGCCCCAGATGCCGTTGTAGGCTGCAAATTCGGTATTGAGCACGCGTCGGGTCCGTTCATCACTGGCTCGCAGTGACTCCCAGGTCTGGGACATCGTCCTCAATACACCGCTCAGCTCGGTGAACGCATCCTCATCTCCGGAGGTCGCATCTCGCGAGAGGGCGGTAAGTCGGTAGGCTTCCGCACGGAGGTCTGCCACTTGTTGCAGGTAGCGCTGGTCGTTCTCAGCGTCTTTCTGCACAATGAAATAGCTCACTGCGATTGCCGCAAAGCAGGCAATCAGCAAAAGTACGGCAATCGAAATTCCCGGACTCGCCTTGACTGCCGCAAAAGGGCTTCTGGATTCAGTTTTCATTTACGTACTCCTACCGACTCTGCGTCTTATTTTTTATCCCCGGCAACGAAGCCATCTCCGCTGCCATTGATTCCGTTTCCCGCTTATGTGGGTTTAATCACTAATTCCTGGCCGCATTGATAAAACGCGGATCTTCTGCCAGCAATCCTGGTCGAAACAGCGACCATCGCTGACCGCCCAGCAGATAACTTCCCGTTACAAACGGCATGATGCTGCTGGCAATAGGGCCAGCCTCTTCGCTGTACTCGTCCATGGGAAAATGCTGCATGCCGAATACCTGGTCTACCATCAAACCACTGTACAGGTTTTCTGTCTCCAGGATCAGCACGCGCCGTTGTTTACGACCACTGATGAGTCTGTCGCCGAAGAAAGCGGCCATATCAAAGATGGGAAGCAGGCGCCCGCGCACGTTGGCTACGCCCTTGACCCAGGGCTGGACCCCAGGCAGGTGAGTATAGCTGGGAACCTCCAGCATCTCGGAGACTTCACCCATAGGGGCTACGAAATTGCTGCCCATCAGCGAAAAACCAATGCCGCTCCAGTGGGGGCGGATGTCGGTTTGCGCCGGCAGACCGCGTGCCGCTGCGCGACTGCGTTGTGCAAGATCAAGTAGCGCCTGAAAGGCTGCCTGTGGTTCTGACATAGACCGATATATTCCCTACTCACCAAGCGGCCACCAGGATGTCTGTAGATAACAGAGTGGCTGTCCGGTGCGTTTGTTATTAAATTCCAATGATCTGGTACAGATCTTTCCTTGAAACTTAGCGCATAACCTGGGCGATTGCTGCCATTAATACGTCTGCTTCAATGGGCTTTGCCAGATAATCTTTGGCGCCCTGACGCATGCCCCATACGCGGTCAGTCTGTTGATCTTTAGTTGTTACGATGATGACCGGGATGTGTGACGTCTCCGGCAGCTTGGAAAGCTGACGTGTTGCCTGGAAACCATTGAGACCCGGCATGACGATGTCCATAAGGATGACGTCTGGCTGCTCTTTCTGGGCCAGAGCAATACCGTCTTCGCCATTTTCTGCAGTGAGCACCGTGTGTCCATGCTTTTCCAGCATGCTGGTCAACTTGTAAGTCTCAGTCGGTGAGTCGTCGATAATCAATACTCTGGCCATAGTTACCCCAAATTAAAAAACTTCTAGTTAAGCAATCCATTGGTTGAACGTATCCGCCCACTCTTCGTTAAGCAGTGGCGTGCTTGACGTGTGCCTGGATGGCATCGAGCAATTCGCTTTTGCTGAAGGGTTTTGTTAGATATTGGTCGGAACCGACAATCCGTCCTTTGGCTTTGTCGAATAAACCATCTTTGCTGGACAACATGATGACCGGTGTGGTCTTGAATTCGCTGTTATTCTTGATTAAGGCACAGGTTTGATAACCGTCCAAACGAGGCATCATGATATCGACAAAGATAATATCGGGGCGGGTATCGGCAATTTTTGCGAGGGCATCGAAGCCGTCGGTGGCTGTTACTACCGTACAACCTGCTTTCTTGAGCAAGGTTTCTGCTGTTCGGCGGATGGTTTTACTGTCATCGATAACCATCACCTTCAAGCTTTCCAAACTTACGTCCATAAACTCTGACCTTTGCCTTTATATTTCATTGTCATGACACCGCCAGATCTTGCGACCCGTGTCACATAATTATGTCTATCAAACACGGAAGAACGGCATGTGGGCCGTCGTAACAAGCGCCATGCAAACTTTTAACACAGTTTTTAAGGTTTATCTATAACTACTTGAATATATAAAGAATCCGTTCGTTTTCGCGCTTCCTTAGAGCTGAACATTATGGGCGGTACTAAACCCTCTTGCTTTAATAGCTTTGAGGACTTAACTTTAGTCCGCATAACCATTTCCGGCAAATACAATGCCAGCTACCGGTGAAAAAGATTTTATGACTATCTCTCTCGGTGTTGTGATGGATCCCATCGCAAGCATCAAATACTACAAAGATACCACCCTGGCGTTACTGCTGGCTGCTCAGGAGCGGGGCTGGGATCTCTATTATATGGAACAAAGTGATCTCTATCTGTTACAGGGCGAAGCCCGCGCCAGTGTGAGAGCTTTATTTGTNGCCGACAACGCCGAAACCTGGTACGAGCTGGGTCCGCGGGAGGANAAGTCCCTTGGGGACATANANGTCATCCTCATGCGCAANGATCCACCTTTTGACAATGAATATATATATAGCACCTATATCCTCGAAGCGGCGGAAAAACAGGGCACCCTGGTTCTGAATAAGCCGCAGAGCCTCCGTGACTGCAATGAGAAAGTCTTCGCTACCCAGTTCCCCCAATGTTGCCCCCCTGTGCTGGTCAGCCGTAACGCTCAACAGTTGCGCGACTTTCACCGTCAGCATCAGGATGTAATCTTCAAGCCGCTGGATGGCATGGGGGGAAGCAGTATCTTCCGCTGCCGGGCCGACGACCCCAACGTCGGGGTGATTCTCGAGACCCTGACCCAGCACGGCACCCAGCTGACCATGGCGCAGCGTTATATCCCGGAGATCAGCGCCGGGGACAAGCGTATTCTGGTTATTGATGGTGAGGCGGTTCCGTATTGCCTGGCACGTGTTCCGGCACAGGGGGAAACCCGGGGCAATCTGGCAGCCGGCGGCACCGGAGTGGCGCAGCCGTTGAGTGACCGCGACCGTTGGATTGTGGAGCAGGTGGCGCCGACCTTGAAAGCCAAGGGCTTGTTGTTCGTAGGGCTGGATGTCATTGGCGATTATCTGACCGAGATCAACGTCACCAGCCCCACCTGTGCCCGGGAGATCGATAAGGCGTACGACACCCATATTGGGGCTCGTTTCATGGATGCCATTGCCCGATATCTGGCCGCCAAAGGTATATCTGCACGATGAGTTCTGCGGCTATCTCACCGGTACTTGATGAGGCTCGCGTCGACACTGGCGATCGGTTGAGCTTTACCTTCTTTCTGGCGGTGGTGGTGCACGCCCTGATCATTCTCGGNGTGGGATTCAACCTGCAGCAGCCCAACCAGTCCCGGACGCTGGAGATTACGCTGGCGACTCACAAGTCTGCCAAGGCGCCGGATCAGGCAGATTTCATCGCCCAGCACAATCAGGAAGCCAGCGGCACCGAGGATGAAGCCAAGCAATTAACTACCGAGCGTCAGGCTGAATTTGCGGATTCTGAGGTGCGCGATGTGAATCCTATGCCGCAAACCCAGGCTGCTTCTCCCAATGAGCGCAAGGATGATCAATTGATCAGTACCACGGCGGATAGCCGACGTCAGGTGGAGGTGCAGACGGACCCGGAGCCGCTGGATGAACAGCAGCAGCGCGACGGTCTCTTGCAGGAGCAGACTTTTACGACGGAGATTGCCAGCCTTCAGGCGAAGCTGGATCGCCAGCGTCAGGAATACGCCAAGCGACCGCGTATCCGTACATTGACTTCGGTTTCCACCAAAGAATCTTTTGATGCTAAATATCTGCATGAATGGAGCACCAAGATTGAGCAGGTGGGCAACAAAAATTATCCCCAGGAGGCACTGAATCGCCGTATTACCGGCCAGCTGCGGCTGTCGGTCGTGATCAATCCTGACGGGACCATCCATGAAATAGAGATATTGCAATCCTCAGGACAGCGTATATTTGATGATGCTGCGCGCCAGATTGTGCGTCTTGCCGCACCTTTTGCGGCTTTCCCACCGGAGATCCGCCAGCAGGCCGACCGCTTGCAGATTATCCGCACTTGGAATTTTGAGATAACGGGCCTGTCTACTTCAGCGGAGTGAGCTCGCGCAGGATTAATTTTTGCGATTAGCTTGTATTAGTTTAATAAGCCCCCAATACTGAAATTATGACAACATACGACGATCTCACTAAATCTGAACTTACCGCCGGCAGCCTGCGCGATCACTTCCTGATTGCAATGCCGGGCATGCGTGATTCCGCTTTTGCCCATGCCGTTACTTATATCTGTGAACACACAGAGAAGGGCGCCATGGGCATCGTTATAAATAATGCGATGCCATTATTTATTCGCGATATTTTCGTGCAGATGGAGTTGACTGATCAGGCCGGCATCGGCAATCAGGCAGTCTTCGCCGGAGGGCCGGTACAGATTGAGCGCGGCTTTGTGTTGCACTCCAGCGAGAAGGAGTGGCAGTCCACCCTCAAGATTTCTCCGCGCATCAACCTGACGGCCTCGCGGGATATCATCGAGGCACTGGCTGAAGGTCGTGGACCTGAGGAATATCTGATTGCATTGGGATATGCCGGATGGGGCGAAGGCCAGCTTGAGGCAGAGGTTGCTGCCAACTCCTGGCTGACCTTGCCTGCCGACAGCAACATCATCTTCCATACTCCCCCGGAGCAGCGCTGGGCTGCGGCTGCGCAGCCGCTGGGAATTGACCTGAATCTTATCTCCAGTGTGGCAGGGCACGCGTAAAATTTTTTACGCGGCCCGTCCGAAGTACAACAAGCATTTGCAGTAACTGCGCCCATGGCGACTGCAGCTGATCTCAATAACCGTTTTCATCACTCTCCATGAATAAAACCTTACTCGCGTTTGACTATGGGACTCGCAATATTGGAGTCGCCTCAGGTCAAACGCTTACCTGTTCAGCAACAGAGCAGTCTCCATTAAAAGCGCGGGATGGTGTACCGGACTGGCAGCAGGTGGAAAAGCTTCTGCAGGAATGGCAGCCGGATCTGGTGCTGGTGGGGTTGCCGTTGAACATGGATGGCAGTGAGAGTGAGCTGAGTGCCCGCGCCCGCAAATTTGCCAATCGCCTGCACGGGCGTTTTGGTGTAAAAGTGGAGCTGGTCGATGAGCGGCTGACCAGCTTTGCGGCAAAGGGTGAGGTTATGGAGCGGGGCGGCTCCCGTGACTACAAAAACAACCCGGTTGATTCCATTGCCGCCCGTTTGATTCTTGAAGGCTGGCTGCAAAATTGCAAACCCGTGTCCAGCTGAGTCGGATCACGCTGGGTTGATCCGACCCTTCTCCTGCTTAAAACATCCTTCCCCGATTGTTGGTGTCGTCATCCTGAATGGATAAACCATCGGCGGCGTGAGACAGATAGGTCGCATCGGTTTCTGAGCCAAGTTTGATCATCAGACGCAGGTCGTTAGGGGAGTCCGCATGGAGCAGTGCGTCTTCATAAGTGATCTCACCATTGTCATACAGCTCATAAAGTGCCTGGTCAAAGGTCTGCATGCCCAGTTCGGTGGATTTTTTCATCANCTCTTTCAGGTCCGCNACTTCACCCTTACGAATCATGTCCTGCGCCAGCGGCGTATTGATCAGGACTTCGAGACAGGCGCGNCGGCCCTGACCATCCGGTGTCGGAATCAGCTGCTGTGCAACGATGGCTTTCAGGTTGAGCGACAGGTCCATCCACAGCTGACGGTGGCGATCCGCCGGGAAGAAGTGAATGATACGGTCCAGCGCCTGGTTGGCGTTGTTGGCGTGCAGGGTACAGAGACACAGGTGACCAGTTTCTGCGAAGGCGATAGCGTGGTCCATGGTTTCCCGGGAGCGCACCTCACCGATCAGGATTACATCAGGGGCCTGACGCAGGGTGTTCTTCAAGGCCACCTCAAACGATTCTGTATCAATGCCCACTTCGCGCTGGGTGATGATGCAGCCTTCGTGCTGGTGGATAAACTCGATCGGGTCTTCGATAGAGATAATGTGACCTTTGCTGTTGCGGTTGCGGTGACCGATCATGGCAGCCAGCGAAGTAGACTTACCGGTACCGGTAGCACCCACGAAGATAATCAGGCCGCGTTTGGTCATGGCCAGCTCTTTGATGATCTCCGGCAGGCCCAGGTCGTCAATGCGTGGAATGTTGGTTTCAATGCGGCGCAGCACCATGCCGGCCAGGTTGCGCTGATAAAACGCGCTGGCACGGAAGCGACCGATGCCCCGCGCGCTGACTGCAAAGTTGAGTTCTTTATTGTCCAGAAATTCACTGCGCTGTTTTTCATTCATCACGCTCAGCACAAGTTCGCGAACTTTCTCCGGCGCGAGGGGCGTGGCGGTAACGGGAACGATCTTGCCGTGCAGTTTGATGGAAGGNGGAACGCCGGCAGTNATAAATAANTCCGACGCGCCTTTTTCTACCATCAGTGCTAATAAACGATCAAAATCCATAATGCATTACCTTTTGANATGCGTAGCCGGAAACCCGTGGAAATATTCCTTCGGGCCCGCCTGCAGCGGATGCCCGGTACGCCTTTTATTTAACAAATATTGANGTTCAGNTGCATCGTCACGCGCATTTTTTTGTCGGTGCAAAAAGAAATAATCTTCCNGCCAGCTTTAGAAATTCTCCGGCATCTTCGCCTTGGTGCGCGCCGCTTCGCGACTGATGACCCGCCGTGCAACGAGGTCGGCCAGACACTGGTCCATGGTCTGCATGCCCAATGACGCACCGGTCTGGATGGCAGAATACATCTGCGCCACTTTGTCCTCACGAATCAAGTTACGAATCGCCGGGGTGCCGCGCATGATTTCATGAGCCGCGACGCGGCCGCCACCATTTTTCTTAAGCAGCGTCTGGGAGATTACCGCCTGCAGTGATTCCGACAACATGGAACGCACCATGGCCTTTTCGTTGGCCGGGAATACGTCGACTACCCGGTCAATGGTTTTTGCGGCGGAGGTGGTGTGCAGTGTGCCGAACACCAGGTGACCGGTTTCTGCTGCTGTCAGAGCGAGGCGGATGGTTTCCAGGTCCCGCATCTCACCAACGAGGATGATGTCGGGGTCTTCCCGCAGGGCAGAGCGGAGTGCTTCCGCGAAGCCGTGGGTATCGCGGTGAACTTCACGCTGGTTGACGAGACATTTTTTACTCTCGTGTACGAATTCGATAGGGTCTTCGATGGTGAGAACGTGCTCGTATTTGTTGTCGTTGATGTAGTCAATCATTGCGGCAAGGGTGGTGGACTTGCCCGAACCTGTAGGTCCGGTAACCAGTACCAGCCCGCGGGGCACCGCGCAGATATCGCGGAAGACGTTACCCATACCCAGCTCTTCCATGGTGAGCACTTTGGACGGAATCGTACGGAACACGGCGCCGGCACCACGGTTCTGGTTGAAGGCGTTTACCCGGAAACGGGCCACTCCCGGAACCTCAAAAGAGAAGTCGGTTTCCAGGAATTCTTCGTAGTCCTTGCGTTGCTTGTCATTCATGATCTCGTAGATCAAACTGTGCACCTGCTTGTGCTCCATGGGTGGCAGGTTAATGCGTCGCACGTCGCCATCGACACGGATCATTGGCGGCAGGCCGGCGGAAAGGTGTAAGTCGGACGCGCCCTGTTTGGCGCTGAAGGCGAGGAGTTCGGTAATATCCATACTGCTTGCTACCTTATATCAATCAATTATTTTTTATCTCAGCCGCACAGGGAGCACAGGCTCCGGTGGTCGATCAACAGGCGGCACACTCTCATACTGGATATGCACAAGATAGACGACAATCTCGCCAAAGTCATGGCGCGCATTCAACAAGCTGCGCTGGAGTCCGGCCGCGACCCTGCGAATGTTCACCTGTTAGCGGTCAGCAAAACCCAGCCTGCCGCTGCTGTGGCGCAGGCCTGGCAGTGGGGGCAGCGCCGGTTTGGCGAAAATTACCTGCAGGAAGCGCTGGAAAAAAAGCAGGCGCTTGGGCATCTGCCGGACGTTGAATGGCATTTTATCGGTCCTATTCAGTCCAACAAAACCCGCGCCATTGCTGAAAACTTTGACTGGGTTCACAGTATTGACCGGATTAAGACCGCACAGCGCTTAAGTGCCCAGCGTCCATCCAGCCTCCCGGCATTGCAGGTCTGTATTCAAGTGAATATCGATGATGAAGCAACCAAGGCCGGCACCAGCCTTGCNGAACTGCCGCTGCTGGCGAANCAGGTGAGCGCGCTGCCAAATCTGTGCCTGCGTGGCTTGATGAGTATACCGGNGCCCTGCGATGATCCTCACCGGCAACGNGTGGCATTCAGCCGTCTGCGCAATGCNTTGGAGTCTCTGCGTGAGGCNGGGCTGACCCAGCTGGACACCTTGTCCATGGGGATGTCGGGGGATCTGGAGGCGGCCATCGCCAGCGGTGCGACCATCGTCCGGGTCGGAACGGATATCTTCGGCGCACGTCCTCCCAGGGACTAATCATTTCTCTTACAGGATGACTTTGTGAATAACATCAGACTTGCATTCATCGGTGCTGGCAATATGGCCCGCGCCATCATCGGCGGGCTCATCGCAAAGGGTTATCCCGCGGAGCTTATCTCTGCCAGTGCAACCCGCCAGGAGACGCTGGATGAGGTGAGCCGCCAGTTCGGTATCACCGTCAGCACGGACAATGGTGCGCTGGCTCGTACGGCGGATGTGGTCGTGCTGGCGGTGAAGCCCCAGATGCTGAAGGCCGTCACCCTGGAGCTGAAGCCTGCCCTTGCTCACAAACCCCTGATCATCTCTGTGGCGGCAGGTATCACCACCCAAAGCATGGCTGAATGGCTGGGCGCGGATCAGGCCATTGTGCGGTCCATGCCGAACACGCCGTCCCAGGTACAGACCGGCGCAGCGGGTCTGTTTGCCAATGCCAATACTTCGGTAGAGCAGCGCCAGTCGGCCAGCCAGATCCTCGGTGCGGTGGGTGTGGTGCAGTGGCTGGAGGATGAAGCCCTGCTCAACCCGGTGACGGCGGTGTCCGGCTCGGGCCCGGCGTACTTCTTCCTGATGATGGAAGCCATGATTGATGCCGGTGTCGAATTGGGATTATCCCGCGCATGCGCCACCGAGCTGACCCTGCAGACTGCCCTGGGGGCGGCATTGCTGGCCAGCAATAGCGATGTAGATGTGGCTGAACTGCGCCGACGGGTCACATCTCCTAAAGGCACCACCGAGCAGGCCATCAACTCGTTTGAGGCAGATGGTATTCGCGCCATGGTCAGTCGGGCGATGAAGGCCTGTGCCGATCGCTCGCTGGAGCTGTCTGAGCAACTCGGGCAATAATTTCTGCATTTACTATTGATCAACGAGGAGAACCTATGTCCGTCCTGGCTGAGATTGCCATTTATGTGATTCGCACCATTGGATCACTGTATCTGTTGCTGGTGTTGTTGCGTTTCCTGTTTCAGCTGGTTCGGGCTGACTTCTATAACCCTATTTCGCAGACCATCGCCAAGGCAACCAATCCGCTGCTGCTGCCGATGCGCAAGGTCATTCCCGGTTTCTACGGCATCGACTTTGCCTCTTTGGTATTGGGGCTGCTGGTGCAGGCGCTGGTGATCCAGATCATCTTCTTCATCGCCGGTTACGGGTTTATCGGCGTGTTCAATCTGGCAGCCTGGTCGTTCGTCGGAATACTGGCCACGTTTGCAAGCATTTACTTCTGGGGCCTGATCATTGTGATCATCGCCAGCTGGATTGCGCCCTTCAGCCATAACCCGGCACTGGTGCTGGTGCGGCAGGTGATTGAGCCGGCCATGGCGCCGCTGCGCAAGATTATTCCGCCGCTGGGAGTGATCGATCTGTCTCCTATCGTGGCCTTCATGATTCTGCATGTCATTAATCGCTATCTGATCGCGGCTCTGGCAACCTCGGTCCGGATGCCATCCGGTCTGGTTCTCGGTTATTGAGGTTGTGATGGAGGCGGCGCATTACCGCTGGCAGGGGGAGGATCTGATCCTGCACTGCCAGCTGCAGCCCAAAGCGGCCAGTGATGAAATCTGCGGTCTGCACGGGACCCGTCTGAAGCTGCGCATCACGGCCCCGCCGGTGGACGGCAAAGCCAATGAACACCTGGTGAAGTGGCTGAGTAAACTGTTCAAGGTTCCTCGCTCGGACATCACCATTGTGCAGGGCGAACTCGGCCGCCAGAAAACCCTGCTGATCCGTTCTCCCCGTCAGCTGCCCCCTGAGGCAATGATCTCCTGACTTCGCGGCTTCTCCCAAGCCGCGGTTTCCCTGCCTTTGATCTGCTTGTTTGACCACTGGGTCAGGCAAGGACTATTCAGGTGTCAGTTTTTAGGGTCTAATTGGTGCCAAAATGACCAACGTGGCTTCAGACGATAGCGGTAACTCTGCAGGCAGCGGTTGGGCTGATACTTAAAAACAGGTTCTTAGAAGGGTCTACTCATGGATGTTAAAGCGCTTCACCGTCAGATGACGAATTACACCCGCTGGAAACGCCAGTTGGACGACCGCCTGCAACGCTTTGAGAAGTGGGGCAGGGGGCACAATATGGTCAGTGCCGAGGTGCAGCAGACACTCAAACGCGCACGGCAGCTGCTGCGTGGTGATACCTTTACCATCGCCTGCGTCGGTGAGTTTTCACGTGGCAAGACCGAGCTGATCAACGCATTGCTGTATTCCGAGGGCGACCGTCGGTTACTGCCGTCCCAACCGGGCCGCACCACCATGTGTCCTACGGAAATCTATTGGGAGCCGGAGCTGCATCAGAACTGTGTGCGCCTGTTGCCCATTGAAACCCGCCGAACCAATACCAGCCTGCAAAGCTTCAAACGTATCCCGCAGAACTGGGTCACCATCAGTTTTGATCCCCAGGACCCGGTGCAGATGCGGGCGGCCATCAATCAGGTGTCTGCCAACAAACAGGTGACGCCGGTCGAAGCGGCACGATTAGGATTTTCCGCCGATGAACTGGGCGAGCGTGACGAAAACGGTATGGTCACTGTGCCGTCCTGGCGTCACGCACTGATTAACCTCGACCATCCACTGCTGCGGCAGGGGCTGCGCATCGTGGATACCCCCGGCCTTAANGCTCTNGGCAATGAACCGGAGCTGACACTGCGCACCCTNCCTGAAGCTCAGGCGATTCTGTTCCTCATGGCTGCAGATGCNGGCGTNACAGCCAGTGATATGACCATCTGGCGCGACCACATCCAGAGCCTGCGCGACGATCACTGTACNGCCGTCCTGGCACTGCTCAACAAAGTTGACAGCCTGTGGGACGATCTGTCGACGCCGCAGGAAGTGGAGAGTCACATTGAAGCGCTGCGCCAGCTGACGGCTCATCAGCTGGAGTTGTCACCGGAGCATGTGGTGGCCCTGTCAGCCAAGCACGGTCTGCTGGGGAAGGTTTCACGTAATACGGCGCAACTGCAGCGGAGTAATTTCCCGGTGCTGGAGCGGATGCTCGCCGAGTGCGTCGTACGCAGCCAGCAGCAGATTGTTGGGCACCGGTTGATCGGTGACAGCTACAGCATGATCATCAACACGCGCAATAGCCTGGCGCGTCGTTTGAAAGAGTGTGAAGAAGAGGTGGCCGTGCTGCGTTCCGCCACGGACCCGGATGCGGGTGATACGCTGCAGCGACTGCGCGACACCATCCGGCAGACCCATCATCAGTATCACAAGCAGGCATTGTCGCTGCGGACCAGTCAGCGGTTGCTGGAAAACCAGCGAGCGGCTCTGCTGGGACCGGTCAGCGCCAGCCAGCTGGAAATGCAGGTACAGGAGGCGCACCACCGGTTGGCGCAGAGCTGGACAACCCTCGGTCTAGCGCGTGCCATCGGTGACTTCTTTGATGTGGTGGACAGTAATATCCGCCACCTTGAGCGGGAGATCGAGCGAGCCAACAAGGTGCTGACCTCCATCTACGAACGTCCCGAGCACAACCAGCAGGATGGCGAGCTGCTGAACCGCCATCTGTTCCGCATGCACAAGGAGCGCCGTCAGTTGCGTCAGCTGCAGACCCGCGCGGACGATTTCCGGTTGTCGCTCAACAGCCTGCTGACCAGTAAAAGCACCTTTATCAGCCGGTTTATCAATACACTGGTTCAGGAGGTGCGCAATACCTTCAGGGATATTAACCGCGCGATTGACCACTGGCTGCAGGAAGCGCTCTCACCGCTGTTCCATAACAATGAATACCAGAAGCAGCTGGTCGAACAGCACATGCTGCGTCTGACCCAGATGCAGAACCAGCGGAATACCCATGCGGAAAAAGTTGAAAGCCTGCAAACTAATATCTATCAAATGCAGGCCGCGCTGGCCCAGCTGGAGCCGCTTTATCAGGAAGTGATCGCTTCACCACTGGATGAGGCGATGGATATTCCTGCAACACCGGAGGCGGGTGCGACGGTTGTCTCCCTGCGCGAAGCGCGGCAGGCGTCACGCTCCTCCTGAGTCTCTGTCTTCCCCGCTCGCGCACCCCGAGCCTGCAGCCTCCAGGCTGGGGGTGCACAGATCCCTTGCAGCTGCCGAAAGGCAACCGTAGACTTGCGCCTTTGCTGCCGCGCCTGAGCGGCCATCGCCGTGGGGCGATGTTCATTGTGTGCTGCCGAAATACGAGATCATCATGCCAATAACGCTACCCGCTGATTCAGTGGGTCTGGTTACGCCTCAGACCATTCAATTCAATGAACCCCTGCTGCTGGCTTGTGGCAAGACGCTGGATAACTACCAACTCGTCTATGAGACCTACGGTCAGCTCAATGCCAGTAAATCCAATGCGGTACTGATCTGTCATGCCCTGTCGGGCCACCATCACGCTGCGGGTTATCACACCATGGATGACCGTAAACCGGGTTGGTGGGATGCCTACATCGGCCCCGGCAAACCTATCGATACCAATAAATTCTTTGTGGTTGCCCTGAACAATCTCGGTGGGTGCCACGGCTCAACCGGTCCCACCAGCATCAACCCGGCCACGGGTAAACCCTGGGGGCCGGACTTTCCCAAGCTGCGGGTGCGGGACTGGGTGGCGAGTCAGGCATTGCTTGCAGACAGGTTGGGCATTGATGCCTGGGCAGCGGTGATTGGCGGCAGCCTGGGCGGCATGCAGGCCATGCGCTGGGCACTGGAGCATCCTGAGCGGGTGCGCCACTGTGTGGTGATTGCATCTGCCATGAAACTCACCGCGCAGAATATCGCGTTTAATGAAACCGCCCGGCAGGCCATCATGAGCGATCCAAACTTCTGTGATGGTCGCTATCTGGAGCACAATATCCTGCCGCGCAATGGGCTTGCCGTTGCGCGCATGATCGGTCATATCACTTACCTGTCCGATTACGCCATGGGCGAGAAATTCGGACGCGATCTGCGCCGGGGAAGTTTCGAGCGGGGCACTGACGAGCCGGTGGAATTTCAGATTGAAAGTTACCTGCGCTATCAGGGCGATACCTTCGCCAACAATTTCGATGCGAACAGTTATCTGCTGATTACCAAAGCGCTGGATTATTTTGATCTGGCCCGCGAGTACAACGACGACCCGGTGCTTGCCTTCAGTCACGCCCAGGCAAAATTTCTGGTGGTGTCTTTCAGTACAGACTGGCGCTTTGCGCCGGACCGCTCGCGGGAAATCGTCAATGCACTGATGGGCGCCCGCAAAGCGGTGACCTATGCGGAGATCGATTCCAACTTCGGTCACGATGCTTTCCTCTTGCCTAACCCGCGCTATCAGCAAGTCTTTGCCCGCTATCTCGCCGGCATCGCGACGGAGTAAGTTATGCGTATAGATCTCAATGAAATACAACACTGGATCGCGCAGGGCAGCAGGATTCTCGACCTGGGGTGCGGCGATGGCACCCTGCTGAAATTTCTGATCGACAACAAGCAGGTGGAAGGTTACGGCCTGGAGATTGATCCGGAGCAGATCAACCTGTGTATCGATAAAGGTCTGAACGTGGTTGAGCAGAACCTGGATCGCGGTCTGGGAAATTTTGCTGATAAAAGTTTTGATACCGTGCTGATGACGCAGGCACTGCAGACGCTGCATTATCCGCATCTGGTGCTGGACGAGATGCTGCGGGTCGGTAAGGAGTGCATCGTTACCTTCCCCAATTTCGGACACTGGAAAGCGCGTTACTATCTCGCTACCCGCGGGCGGATGCCGGTATCGGATCTGCTGCCTTACGAATGGTATGACACGCCGAACATCCACTTCTGTACCTTTAAGGATTTTGAGGTGCTGTGCCGCGAAAAGAATATTCAGGTCATCCATCGTCAGGTGGTGAACGAAAAATCGCTGCTCACCTTGAAAGATGTTGCCCCTAATCTGTTTGGCGAAACCGCTATCTACCATCTGCGCAAGTCTGTTTGATGCCGAACCTTACACAGTAAGCGCACGCCCTTCACGGGCTGCGCTTTTGGTGCGTATGTTAGGATGAATCGACATCCATCAACGCCCGATATCATTATGTTTCCGTTCAATAAAATCGCGTTCTACAACATACGCGCAGCCTTGCTGGTATTTGTCCTGTTGCCATTTCTGTTCACGATCCTGGCGACGGGCTGGTACGGTCTCTACCGCCTCGAAGCCGACGCAAAGTCGACGATGGAAGAAGAAATAGAGCTGCTGGCGCGCGCCATTCGCCTGCCCCTCAGTCATGCCCTGCAGCACGGCCATTCCGGTACCCTTCAGCGAAGCGTTACCTCCATCTTTGATACCGACAAAGTCTATGCCGTCTATGTCTATGACAAGGATGGCAAACGCATCTCCACCAGTGGCACCTCAAAAGCCAGGGTACCGGATCGTGAGGCGGTGGATCTGGCGAACCGCGGCAATGAACAGGGGGAGTTCGATGAAGTGGGCGGGGAGGCGGTGTATTCCTATTTCCTGCCGTTGACGGACAGCGGAGAGCGCAGCATCGGCCTGTTGCAGGTGACCCGGCGCGGCAGCGACTTTACGCGGCGGATCGACGAATTCCGGATCAACGCCATCGGTATGCTGGGCCTGTCCACCCTGCTGGTGACGGCGCTCATATGGGTGGGGTATCAGCGCGCTGTAGGGCGGCACATCCTGCGGATGCGTGAGGATATGGAATTGATCGCCGCTGGTGAGCTGCATCATCGCGTGGCGGTGGATGGCCCCTCCGAAATTCGTTTTCTCGCCCAGGGATTTAACCAGATGCTCGACAGTATCGTTGCTTCCGAGCAGGAGCTGCGCGAGCGGCGTGAACGGGAGTACGAGCTGCAGACCCGCCTGCAGCAAAGCGAAAAGCTGGCGGCGATCGGCCGGTTTGCCGCCGGTGTGGCCCATGAGCTGGGGGCGCCACTCAGCGTGGCCGACGGCAAGGCCCAGCAGGAACTGCGACGTGCCGATGAGCAGAGCGCAACTGTGCTGCATCAGATTCGCCAGCAGCTGCAGCGGATGGAGCGCATCATCCGCCAGCTCATGGATTTTGCCCGCCCGGTAAAGCCGGCGACGAGTGAGGTAAGGGTGATGGACCTGGTGCATTCGTCCCTGGCACAGGTGGAGATGGAACGCCAGCAGCAGGACGCCCGCATCACTGTGGATGGGCCGGAGAATCCACCCCATCTTCGGGGGGACCGTCTGCGTCTGGAGCAGGCGCTGATCAATCTGTTGCGTAATGCTATCCAGGCCGCGCCGGGCGGACAGGTGCGGCTGGGTTGGCAGGCTGTTATCCCGGGCTGGCTGACATTTACTGTTGAAGACGACGGTCCCGGCATCGATGAAACGGATCAGCGCCGCCTGCTGGAGCCGTTCTACACCACCAGAATTGGCGGCATCGGGCTAGGCCTCGCGGTGGTCAATGCGGTNGTCAGTGAACACGGCGGTCGGATCGAGGTGGGTCGGAGCGAANTGGGTGGAGCGCGATTTGCCCTTCANCTGCCCCTTGAGCGGGGGGCGGACCATGGCTAAATCCAGACCCATCGACATACTCCTGGTGGAAGACGATCCGCACCTGCGGCAGTTGCTGCTGGAAGAGCTGCAGGATGCCGGGCACTCCTGTGCAGCCTGTGGCGGTATTCAGGAGGCGCGCGACTTCCTGCAGACCCAGTTGCCCCAGCTGATTGTCAGCGACCTGCGGCTGCCGGATGGCAACGGTCTGACGCTCCTCGAGAACGTAACCCAGCTGCCGCTCAAACCGGGGTTTATTGTAATCACTGCCTTCGGCACCATCGATCAGGCCGTCGATGCCCTCAAACGCGGCGCCGACGACTTCCTTACCAAGCCCCTGGATCTTGATCACCTGCGTCTGTGTGTGGAGCGCACCCTGCAACGCCAGCAGCTGCAGGAAGAGCTCGCTTATTACCGCCGGCTGCTGGACGAAGGAGAATTCCACGGCATGATCGGTGGCAGCAGTGCCATGCGTCAGCTGTTTGCGTTGTTGCGCCAGATTGCGCCCGCAGAAGGTCCGGTGCTGATTACCGGTGAAAGCGGCGTCGGTAAGGAGCTGGTCGCGCGGGCGCTGCACAATGAAAGCCCGCGGCGCGATAAGCCCTTCGTGGCGATCAACTGTGGCGGGATTCCGGCCAGCCTGCTGGAGAGTGAGCTGTTTGGCCACGCTGCCGGGGCCTTTACCGGCGCCGATAAAGCGCGGCAGGGCTTATTTGCGGCTGCGGACGGCGGCACAGTACTGTTGGATGAGATCGGCGAGATGCCACTGGAGATGCAGTCGAGCCTGCTGCGTACCCTGCAGGATGGCCGGGTGCGTCCGGTGGGCAGTAACCGTGAGCAGGAGCTGGATGTCCGCATCATCGCTGCCACCAATCGCCAGCTCACAGAGGAAATCAGCGCCGGCCGCTTCCGCGAAGATCTCTACTACCGCCTCGAGACCTTTTCCGTCGAGGTGCCTCCGTTGCGGCGGCGGGGCGGGGATGTGGAACGGTTGATCACTCATTATCTGCGCCAGCTGAATCTGCGGCGGGAACAGCCCGTGGAAGGCATCAGTGCGGAAGCCATGACCCGGCTGAAGGCCTATCCATTTCCGGGCAACGTCCGGGAGCTGGCAAATATGATTGAGCGCGCTGTGACTTTCTGTACCGGACGGCAGATCGATGTCGAGCATCTGCCGGAGCGGGTTCAGGCCATTACTATCACCGCGCTGGATCAGGACAGCCGCTGGCAGCCGCCCTTGGCGGATGGTCAGCTGGTGCCCCTCGAGACTATTGAGCAGGACTATATTCGCTATGTATTGCAGCAGGTCGACGGAAACAAGCGGCGTGCGGCGGAAATTCTCGGCATCGGGCGTCGCACCCTGTATCGCTGGCTCGAAGGCGATGATGAGTAATCCGCCGGGATGTGTGTCAATCTGGCGCATGGGCGTGGGCGCACAGTCCGGCGGCGACAGGCTCAGCGAAAAACTCTGTTAAATCAAAGNGTTAAGAGGATCTAAGAACTGGCATACCCATTGCAAAACTCCTTGTGACATTTCTATGAGTACATGAGGAGAGAAACTATGTTCAAGATGATCAAGCATCCATTGGCAATCCTTTCAATCTCGGCGGGTCTGTGTGCAGCTCCCTTCGCTTTGGCTGAAACCGCGCCCCAGACCACCGCACCTGGTGCCGCCACCACAGCTACCCAGGCTCAGATTCCTGATGAAAAGGTTGAGCAGTTTGTTGAAGCTTACGTGGAAGTGCAGAAGATCAACCGTGATTACAGCGAGCAGCTGCAATCTACCGAAGTCCCTGAAAAAGCAACCGAGCTGCAGCAGGAAGCCCAGAGCAAGATGCAGGAAGCTGTGACCGATTCCGGCCTGACTATCCCGGAGTATCAGCAGATCGCGACCCGCGCGGGCCAGGACCAGGAGCTGCGGAACCGTATCCAGCAGAAGATGGCTGAATAACCTGTAACGCTGACGCTACCGGAGCTTCGGCTCCGGTAATTCTTTCCCTTCGTTTTTCCCGCCTTTTCCTGCCTGATCCTGTAAAATGCGGACAATTTTGTCCGTAGGAGATGATGGCAATGTCCTGTATTCGCGCGTTTATCCTGCTGTTGTGCCTGTCGGCAGTTTCCAGCCAGGCCCAGATCAACCAACCCAAGCCGGTGGAGACCTCACAGACATTTGGTGAGTACACCGTGCACTTCAGTGTCTTTAACAGCACCTTTATCAGCCCCGAGGTAGCGAAAATCTATGGCTTAACCCGGGCCAGTAATCAGTCGCTGGTGAATATCAGTCTGACCAGGACAAGTGACGGTAAAACCAGCCTCGGATTGCCGGCAGAGGTCAGCGGTACAGCGACGAACCTGATCCAGCAACAGCGGACCCTGAAGTTTCAGACCGTCAGTGAAGGTGATGCAACCTATTACCTCGCGCCGGTTCGCCACACCAATGAAGAAGTGATTAACTTTATCGTGCAGGTTAAAGCGGAATCCGCGAGTGCACCCTTTACCGTGCGCTTCACCCGCACATTGCACGAGGAGCAGTAGCTGTATGAATCAGAAAATTGTGCTCGCCAGCGGCAATGCGGGAAAACTCCGCGAATTTCAGCAGCTACTTGCCGGCTGTGGCTTTGAGGTGCTGCCGCAGTCAGCGTTTAACCTGAGCAATGCAGACGAAACCGGTTTGACCTTTGTGGAAAACGCGATACTGAAAGCGCGTCATGCCTGCGCCCACACCGGCCTGCCTGCCATCGCCGATGACTCAGGACTGGAAGTCGACGCATTGAACGGTCGTCCCGGTATTTACTCCGCGCGCTACGCCGGTGTGGATGCATCCGACGCAGAGAATAATGCAAAGCTGGTGCAGGAGCTGAGCGGTGTTGAAGCGGCGCAACGCACAGCCCGTTATCACTGTGTCCTGGCGTTTATGCGGCACGCTGAAGACCCTACGCCTGTCTTGTGTCATGGCAGCTGGGAGGGAAGCATCCTTACTGAGCCGCGCGGCACGGGCGGGTTTGGTTACGATCCGTTATTTTTTGTTCCCACACACCAATGTACGGCGGCTGAGCTGGACAAGGCCGAAAAAAACCGTATCAGTCATCGCGGTAAGGCCATGGCTGAATTGCTCGCCCGGTTACAGAGGCGTTAGATCCTTGCGATCGTCACTGCAGCTTCACGTCAGTGATGGTATTAATTTTTACTGTAACTTTTCTTGCTGTAAATTTTTTTGCTGTAACTTTTTTTGATGTAACTTTTCTTGGCGTAACAGGGCAGACCCCATCTGATCATGCTGCAACTTCCTCCGCTGGCTTTGTATATCCACATTCCCTGGTGCATCCGCAAATGTCCCTATTGTGATTT
>Ga0065721_10048970_pt1 | contig 55172 bp, 31 predicted proteins | sample Mesricmetagenome_FD_59108 | JGI IMG/M metagenome (GOLD analysis project Ga0065721, IMG submission 59108) | Mesophilic microbial community from rice straw/compost enrichment Sample: eDNA_1 v2 (version 2) | ecosystem: Engineered > Solid waste > Grass > Composting > Bioreactor | place: USA: Davis... | reverse complement strand
GCAGCCATCGCCAAAGCGGATGGGGCGAGTGCACCTTCAGCTCCTGCGCTGGTGAGTAAAACAACAAGCAGCATCACCCTGACGGAAGTGCCAGGTCAGGAATACAGCATTGATAACGGCGTAACGTGGCAGGACAGTGCAACGTTCAGCGGCTTGACGCCAAATACAAGCTACACGCTGGTCACACGTGTGAAAGAAACAGCAACGCAAAACGCATCAGCAGCAAGTGCAGGTGGCATGTTTAAGACCGACAGCAATCCGCCTTCCCAGCCTGCAACTCCTAGTACGCCTGAAACAACGAATACCGGAGTTGATGTGCTTGTTAACGGCAAGGTAGAGAATGCAGGAACGGCAACAACAACCAAGGTAAACGATCAAACGGTAACAACCATTACCGTTGATCAGAAAAAACTGGAGGACAAGCTTGCGGCGGAAGGTAATAACTCAGTTGTGACGATCCCGGTAAATGCCAAGTCCGAGGTTATTGTTAGTGAACTGAATGGTCAGATGGTTAGAAACATGGAAAGCAAACAGGCTGTTCTGGAAATTAAGACAGACAAGGCTTCATACACGCTTCCAGCAGAGCAAATCAACATCAGCGCTATATCCAACCAAATTGGAGAGTTGGTTGCTTTGCAAGACATCAAGGTGCAAATTGAAATCGCGGAGCCGACAGCGGATACTGTGAAAGTAGTGAAGAATGCAGCCGAGAGAGGATCGTTCCAACTTGTGGTGCCTCCGGTTAATTTTACGGTCAGGGCGACATACGGGAACACAACGGTGGAAGTAGCAAATTTCAATACCTATATAGAACGCACCATTGCGATTCCAGAAGGTGTGGATCCAAGCAAAATCACGACTGGCGTTGTTGTTGAAGCAGACGGAACGGTTCGCCATGTGCCGACGAAAATTGTGCTGATCGATGGAAAATATTACGCTGTCATCAACAGCCTTACGAACAGCACATATTCAGTCGTATGGCATCCTGTTGAATTCAAGGATGTTGCGAACCATTGGTCGAAGCTCGCAGTGAATGATATGGGTTCGCGTATGGTTATCGAAGGAATCGGTAATGGCATGTTTAGTCCGGACACCAATATTACCCGTGCTGAATTTGCGGCCATTATCGTTCGTGGGCTTGGACTGAAGCTAGAGAGCGGTGCTTCTTCGTTCCCGGACGTGAAATTGACGGATTGGTACAGCAGCGCGATTAGTACTGCATATGCCTATCACCTGATCAGCGGCTTTGAGGATGGTACATTCCGTCCCAATGACAAGATCACCAGAGAACAAGCGATGGTCATCATTGCCAAAGCTATGTCGATTACCACGCTGAAAGACAGCCTCGTTACGGAAGCACCAAATGATACGCTAAAAGCATTCGCAGATGCAGCAGATGCTTCAGATTGGGCAAAAGACAGTATTGTTGCTAGTGTTGAAGCAGGGATCGTATCGGGAAGAAACGGTGCTGAGCTGGCACCAAAAGCCTTTATTACACGGGCTGAGGTTGCCACGATTATACAAAGACTGCTTGTGAAATCGAGCTTGATTTAAGCTTTACCGCAAAAGGGCTATACTCCCAAGTCAGATAAAGGGTGTAGTTTTTTTGCAGCCATAGGGTACGAAAAAAAGTCAGGCAGGGAATTAACTCATCCCTTGCCTGACTTTTTATTTATGCAGCCTAGGCTCCCGAAATACGGGGCATCGGCATGGATTCCTTTCCAAGCTCGGCCCAGATATACTTGAGCATCAGTTCGGATTTCAGCGCGGCATATTCGGGATTATCCCATAAGTTACTCAGCTCGTTCGGGTCTTCCTGCAAATCGAAGATTTCACCATAGGTCTGGTTGTAATAAACGGTGATTTTGTAGCGCTTATCGACGTAGGTCTTCTGATGAATCGTCGTTGGCTCATGACGGAATTCACATATGGCATGATCCCTTGCTGAAGAAGCTGCTCCTTTCCATACCTCGCTTTGGTCTACGCCAGTCATTGCATGAGGTACAGGAATGCCGCTTAGCGACAGGAATGTGGGCGCCAGGTCAACAAGCGACTGGATGGCATCGGAGGTTACTCCTGCCGGAACCTGTCCAGGATAGCTGACGATAAACGGCAGTCGAATCAGATCTTCGTAATGGAAGCCGCCTTTGGCCTGCAGGCCGTGCTGGCCGAAGAAATGACCATGATCCGTCGTAAAGACAACGATGGTGTTGTCGGCGATCCCAAGCTCGTCGAGCTTATCGAGAATTTTGCCGATATATTTATCCATTAAGCTAATCATGCCGTAATAGACGGCAACCAGCTTTTTCTTGTCGTAATCGGTAAGCTTCTTCTTCTCCCCGTATTCGTAATAATGATGCGAACGGTACCCGTGAATGCCTTGGCTGGTTTCATTCCATGGAGAGAAATCCGGATGATCCTCTTGCGTTAAAGCAAAATGAGGCGGATTTTGGTCATGTTCCCCTGGCACGAGAGACGGAATGGTCAGAGAATCCGGATCGTACATCGTATCCCATGGCTCAGGCGCCAAATATTCCGGATGCGGATCGAAAAAGCTAGACCAGAGGAAGAACGGTTTGTCCTCTTCGTTGTACTGCTCCATAAGCGCATTTGTACGCTCCGCAATCCATGTGTTGTAATGGTATTCTTCGGGAATCGGCCATTTGTAGGTTAGAGCAGGATCCATGTTGCCAGTAGGGGGGAGGAAATAATCCCGCCAGTTGGTGCAGCCCTTCTCTTCCATCCATAAAGCATAGTGCTGACCGATATGTGCTTCGTTGGTATGATTACGTGTGAGTTCAACATGCTCAAAGCCGTAGAAAGGACCGTTGAAATGCTTCCATTTCTCCAAATCCTGCAGGACAGGATAGGCTTCGAGCGACGAGTATTGCTCCGTTGAGGCCAGCGGTTGAAAATGAGCTTTACCGATAAGGGCTGTTTTGTAGCCGGCGGCGCTAAAGTCTTCGCCTACGCAGTGACGGTTTTCCATCAGTTTCGTGCCTAGCGTCCAGGCGCCATGCTGGCTTGGATATTGTCCTGTAATGATCGAAGCCCGGCTTGGCGTGCAAGTGGGATTCGGGCAATAGGCTCTCGTAAAGGTTGTGCCCGACCGAATGAGCCGGTCCAAATTAGGCGTGCTTAATTCCTTATTGAAATAACCTAGTGTGTTCCAGTGCTGCTGATCGCTGGTGATTAACAAAATGTTTGGTTTTTTCAAGAAAAATCCGCCTCCTTGTCAATCATTGTAATGTAAATCAAGAGATCGTAAAATAGCATCATGTATGGTTGATTTACCAATTTGTCGGGTTGAGGGGCGGATTGAAATTATTCCTTTAGTAACGGGCGGCTGCGAAACCGCCGAGTTTGTATATTACGCTTTAAATGAACTGGACAAGCAATACTCCATTTGGCCGGTACGCGGAGGCAGCACGGAGACGAAACAGGGCTACTACATTGGACCAAAGCGAATCGAGAGTTACAGCCTGCATATCGTGAAGGGTGGCTCACTTCGGGTTGAGTGGGCTGCTGCGGAAAGCGTAACGTTGTCGGAAGGGGATATTTTCTGCTTGTATCCCATGCGTACCTATACCTATTATGCGATTGAAGGGGAGCCGCCGCCGAAAATGAGCTGGATCGTCATTGATGGTCCGCGTGCTCAGGATATGCTGGCGCTGACCGGATTAAGTTGGGAGCATCCGTTCCTGAAAGGCAAATGGACACCGGAAGCAGATCGGACGCTTAATGGCTTGCTTGATTTGATGCGCAGCGGAGAGACGGAGCCCGCCCATGTGTTGTCACTGGAGATGCAAAGCCTGCTCTATCGTTTGTTTGCAGCGGTATGCCGCACAGCTCCAAAAGCCCATTATTCGGAAACGACGGACTGGGTCAGACAAAGCATGTCCTATATCCGGCAGCACGCTTCGGATGGCATCACCGTCCGGCAAGCGGCCAGAGCGGCGGGGATGAACCGGACCTATTATTCGGTTGCTTTCACGGAGAAAACGGGCATGTCACCGAGTAATTACATCACGCAGGTGCGGATGGATTCCGCCAAGCGGCTCCTGGCCGAGACGGATGCCTCGATTACGGAAATCGCTTATACGACCGGCTATTCTTCCTTATATGCGTTTACGCGCATGTTTAAAAACCGCTTTTCCCTGACACCAACGGCGTATCGGGAAGAGATCAGAAACGGGATATAACGCATATGCCGCTCTGCTCTTGTTTCTAAGTAAAGACATGAGGAGTGTTTCAATAATGAATGTTAAAGCTGAAGCTTTCTATAACAAACCTAGCAAGTGGCAGGAGGAATATCAGACGTTAAGGGCCATCATTCTAGCCTGCGGACTGTACGAGGATTATAAGTGGATGCATCCTTGTTATACGCTTGACAATAAAAATATCCTGCTCGTACATGGATTTAAAGAGTATTGCGCGATTTTGTTTCACAAAGGGGCTCTGCTGAAAGATCCTGCTGGAATTCTGATTCAGCAGACGGAGAATGTGCAGGCGGCACGCCAGATCAGGTTCACCAATGCGCAAGAAATCGTGGAGAAGGAAGCGATTCTGAAAGCGTATATTCAAGAGGCTATTGAAGTTGAGCAAGCAGGCTTGGAGGTGGAGTTGAAATCGCATACGGAATATAGCATTCCTGAGGAGCTCCAGCATAAATGGGAGGAGGTCCCTGCCTTGAAAGAGGCTTTTGAAGCTTTAACGCCGGGACGGCAAAGAGCGTATTTGCTTTATTTCTCTCAGCCCAAACAATCCAAAACCCGCGTGGCAAGGGTGGAGAAATATATGCTGCAAATTCTGGACGGCAAGGGACTAAATGATTAAGCACATACTTATTCACAGAGTTGTCCACATATTAACTGCGCTATTTACTTGGTAAGTTTCTATTTCTTTGTAATGTTATCCACTTATCCACAGATGTTGTTATCCACATTGTATATCGCTAAGATACACTTGACATCGTTGATAGGGCAGGTAAACAATGGAGATAGATCTCTAGGTGATTAAGCCGGTTAAGAGAGCAGCGCGAGTCAAAATACATGGATGTAAGGTGGTATGTAAAGTGACACTTCGGATTGGAATAGCTGGAACAGGCTGGTTCGGAAGAATGCATGCAGAAAAGCTTGCTGCGATGGAAGATGTTAGCGTCAGCGCATTCTGCGGGACAAGTCTTGAGAAAGCGGAGACGGCAGCAAGACCTTATCGGGATGCACGCGGGTATGATTCCATTGAAGCCATGCTTGATCATCATAAACTTGATGCCGTTTACATTTGTACACCTCCATTTGCGCATGGTGAAATCGAGCTAGCGTTAGTAGAGCGGGGAATCCCTTTTCTGGTCGAAAAGCCGATTGGCGTAGACGAGGTGACACCTTCCCGGATCCGTCAGGCGATTGCAGATAAAGGACTTATTACGTCGGTTGGTTATCATTTCCGTTATATGGACAGCACAAACCATGCGAAGGAGCTTCTAGCGGACCGTACGCCGCTGATGGCTTTGGGTCAATGGATGGGTTCGATGCCTGGCGTATACTGGTGGCGCAAGATGGAGACCTCCGGCGGACAGTTCGTGGAGCAAACGACGCATATCGTGGACTTGACCCGCTATTTGCTTGGCGAAGTCAATGAAGTTTATGCGGCGTATGGCAGCAGACATATGACTCAGGTAGAAGAGGGCGTTACGGTACCGGATGTGGGTACGGTAACGATCAAGCTGGCTAGCGGAGCTGTTGCAACGATCAGCAATACATGCGCGATTCCGGCTGGGGGCCATGCCGGACTTCAAATCTACACGAATACGGGTGTACTGCAGGTTACGGGCGAAGCCCTTGTGGATATCGAAGCCGATAAGAAGATTGAGTACAAATCCTCTAATAATCCGTACGTTCGGGAGAATGAAGCTTTCCTTCATGCCGTCAGAACAGGCGACAGAAGCCAGATTCTGTCCACTTACGAGGATGCTTGGGAGACGCATCGCGTAACGATGGCAGCTAATGAATCCGCAAGAACAGGCCTGCCTGTTAAGCTGAGATAGCTTTTTGCCGGCGCACAACATAGTTAACATAAAGGTGCTTATCGTTAATTAACGATAGGTACCTTTTTTTGCGTTACAGGTTCGCGGGGTTAATAATTAGGATTGACAACCATTGATTACGATTGTAGTATTGGCTACAGTTGTAATATTGATTACATATGTAGTCGAGAAGTGGAGGCAAGAGCTTATGAAAGAAATGTCGCGCATTTCCGATGCGGAGTGGGAAGTTATGAAGGTGTTATGGATGAAATCGCCAATGAGTGCAAGCGAGGTAATTGAAGCTTTAGAAGGCGTTACCGATTGGAGTCCCAAGACGATTAGAACCCTGCTTACCCGGCTGGTTCAAAAAGAAGTCATAACCTATGATCCGCACAGCAAACCCTATGTCTATTCTCCGCTCGTTACGGAAGAGGAAACAACGAGGGCTGAGACGGAGTCCTTTTTGAAGCGGTTGTACGGAAGCGTTGCCTTGAAGCCGATGCTGGTTAACTTTTTAAAGCACGAGAAATTGTCTAAAGAAGAAATTGAAGAGCTGAAAAGCATTCTGGACGAAAGAAAGGAATAAGACAGATGATCGTTCGTCTTTCCGACATTTTTGCCTGGATCTTGTCTACCTCGCTGATGGCCAGCGTTCTGGTCTTTCTTATTTTAGCTGCGAAAGGTTTGCTGCGAGATAAATTAAAGCCTAGATGGGGATATCTGCTGTGGCTCCTCTTGATTCTGCGGCTCGTGCTGCCGTGGGCGCCCGAAAGCTCGTTTAGCCTATTCAATATCTTCCATTTAGTTGGAGAAAAGAATCACTTTGCAGCCGTGAACGAAGCGACAATCACTCCTGCAGTGAAGCCGGATATTGAGGGAGTAAACCCAGCGCAATTAACTCAGTCGCCTCAAGAGGCATTAGTAACGAATCAATGGGATTCGGCGATTAAAAAAGCGGGCACACCGGCTGCGCCTCTGCAAGTCGCCTCAATCGTGTGGCTGGTTGGTACCGCTATGTTCCTTGGTATAATGTTCAGGGCCAATCTGCGTTTTGCTAGGAAAATTAAAGGCGAAAAGGCCATCATGGATCCGGGCATCGCTGCTTTGTTTGAAAGCTGTAAGGAAGAAATGAAGCTGCGTCGAAGGATCACGTTAATACGGACGAATGGAGTATCCAGTCCTACCTTATTCGGATTATTTCAACCAAAGCTGTTGCTGCCCGGCATGGCTCTGCAAACGTTAAGCGAGGCGCAGCTGCGGTATGTGTTTTTGCATGAGCTGTCGCATGTTCGCCGCAATGATATCGCATTGAACTGGGCTATGAACCTTTTGCTGGCGCTGCATTGGTTTAATCCGTTCCTTTGGTATGCCTATCATAAAATGCGGGTAGATCAGGAATTAGCCTGCGACGCGTTGGCTTTATCGAGAGTTAAGCCGGAGGAATCCAAGGAGTACGCCTTAACGATAATCAAATTGTTAGAGCTATTTACTAAACCCATTCATTTGGCAGGGGCTGCAAGTATTTTGGGGAATAAAAAAGAGCTCAAGAGGAGGCTGATTATGATCACTTCACCCGTAAAAAACTCCTATAAGTGGTCGCTCGTTGGCGTTATAGTCCTCTTGTTATTAGGTGGTGCTGCATTAACTAATGCAAGCTCGGAGGGAAAGCAAAGGGAAGAAAGCACGCAAACCGCTGATGCGGCGATAGAAAACCTGACTGCGGTTTGGGCAGATGCGCTTAAGTCGCGGGACGGGAAGCCCCGGTATGACATGATGTCCGCGAAAGCGAAAGAAAAGTTCGAACAAGAACAGGTCAACAGGAGCGGCGAGGATTGGAATTATAATATAGGCGTTTCGAGCCCTTGGGTGATCGATTACCGGAGCAGAGTCGACGGGATGAATGCGATTATTACCTATGTCACGCAAACCAGCGAGCCGGCCTACTATAAGACGGTGGAATCAGTTACGTTCGTCAAGAAGAAGGGCAAGCTTGTAGTAGATGATTATGGGACCCTTGTTGAGGGGGAGTTGATTCCTACAAATACGAATATATCAAAAACAGACTATGAGAGAATGAGCAACATAATTATTGCCGTTAATAAAGGAAAACTCCCTGTTTCGGCTCTAAAAGATACAGGGCTATTATTAAAAAGGGAAGGCCGTTTAGTCGACTTATCTGTATCTGTTAGAGAGCAGTATATGAAAGGGCCGGATTACCAACTTATTTCTGAAGAAGAGTACATGAAAATGTCTCATATTATCAGCGAAGTTAATGCCGGAAACTTGCCGGCTGAGGCTCTTAGGGATGCCGACCTGTTGCTTGAAAGAAGTCCAAAGATGATCACGCCGGAGACAAGGGCGAAATATTTGGCTTTTAGATAAATATTAGATTTGTGCAAGAGCTCGCCGATTATGATCGGCGGGCTATTTATCGTCATTCTGGTTACAGCCAGCGTCACGGCATGGCAAACCGGGAAAGCAAAGGAACGTACCTATGCTTTGGGAACAAAAACCAATAAAAGTGGAATTTTTCCCAATAGTGGATTCCTTACGCCTGTCATTTATTGGTTTTATAATTATGTATGCGGTTACATAATAACGCACAAAAAAACAAGGATCATTAAAAGGGAGGCAAAGTATGAAACGAATGAAACGCGCTTTAATGGGGATCTCCACCGTGCTTGTGATGACAACGGCTCTCGCGGCATGCGGCGGCAACTCAAATTCAAACTCGAATTCGAACTCAAACTCATCTAGCCCAAGCCCGACAGCATCTGAGACAGCATCAACGGAACCGGCAAAAAGTGACGGCAAGAAAGTCACGATCAATCTCTGGAGCTTTACCGACGAGATTCCGAACATGACGACAAAGTATCTCGAAACGCATCCTGACGCAAACGTAGAATTCAAAACAACGGTAATCGCAACAACCGACGGCGCTTATCAGCCTGCGCTTGACCAGGCTTTGGCCGGCGGCGGCAGCGATGCTCCGGACATCTACGCAGCTGAGGCCGCGTTTGTACTGAAGTATACGCAAGGCGATGCATCCACCTATGCCGCAAACTATGCGGATCTGGGACTGACTGATCAAATGGTTAAAGACGCGGAGATCGCCCAATACTCCGTTGATATCGGCTCGAAGGACGGCCAGCTGAAGGGTCTAGCTTACCAAGCAACCGGCGGCGGCTTTATCTATCGCCGTTCGATTGCCAAGGACGTATTCGGAACGGATGACCCGGCAGCAATCAAGAATGAAGTTGGCCCGGGCTGGGATAAATACTTTGCGGCAGCTGATAAGCTGAAAGCAAAAGGCTACGCGATTGTATCCGGCGACGGCGACATCTGGCATCCAATCGAGAACAGCTCCGACCAAGGCTGGGTAGTGGACGGCAAGCTGCACATTGACCCGAAACGCGAGCAATTCCTTGATTTCTCCAAAAAGCTGACAGACAACGGCTACAGCAACGGAACGCAGGACTGGCAAGAAGCTTGGTACGCGGATATGTCCGGTGCAGGCGCAAAACCGGTATTTGGTTTCTTTGGTCCGGCATGGCTTATTAACTACGTAATGAAGGATCAAGTTAAAGATACGAACGGCGACTGGGCAGTTACCGAACCGCCAACAGGTTTCTTCTGGGGCGGCACATGGCTGCTCGCCAACAAAGACGTAACGAAGGACGATGCGAAGAAGAAAGCGGTAGCGGACTTTATCAATTGGGTAACCCTCGATACTTCCGAGACAGGTCTCCAATACTATTGGGCAAACGGCACGATGAAAGAAGGCGAGCAAGGCACGAAGGACAGCGTAGCTTCCTCCGTCGTGATGTCGAAGTCGAACGGCGAAGTAGCGTTGCTCGGCGGACAAAACATGTTTGACGCTTTTGTTCCGGCTAACGCAAACGCAACGGGCAAAAACCTGACGCAATTCGACGAATCGATCAACCTGATCTGGCGCGACCAAGTCCGTGCTTACGCTTCCGGCAGCAAGAGCCGCGAGGCTGCACTGAAGGACTTCAAGCAAACGGTTAAAGACCAACTCGGTCTCGAAAGCGAATAATAGGCGCCAAGGGGCGGGAGCATGATCCCGCCCCTTTATATCAATTGATGGGGTGAGAGCATGCGCCGCAAGGGAGTCAATTACTCGAAATACGGCTATATTTTCAGTATTCCTTTTATACTAGCGTTCCTTATCTTCTCTTTGTATCCAACGCTGTACACAGCCTTTATCGGCTTCACGGATATGAAAGGGGTTATCCCGAAGCCGGTTCATATTCTGGATAATCCGTTCGGGAATTTTAAAGATCTTATTCTCAACAACGTTTCGTTCAAAAAGTCTCTTGTGAACACCTTTGTACTCTGGTTTGCAAATTTCATTCCGCAGATTGGTCTTGCACTCTTGCTTACGGCCTGGTTCACTAACAGACGCCTCAATATTAAAGGGCAAGGCGCCTTTAAGGTTCTGCTCTACATGCCGAATATTATCACGGCGAGTACAATCGCTGTGCTTTTCAGCACCTTGTTCGCTTATCCGATGGGTCCTGTCAACAGCTTGTTCCACGCACTCGGGTGGAGCGACGCGCCAATTCAATTCCTGCAGGATAAGAACACCGCAAGGGGCATTGTTTCGTTCATCCAGTTCTGGATGTGGTACGGCAACACCATGATTATCCTTATCGCAGGAGTAATGGGCATCAATCCGGCACTCTTCGAGGCGGCAGCCATTGACGGTGCGAGCGGGACTCAAACCTTCTTCCGTGTTACGCTGCCAAGTCTGCGGACGATTCTGCTGTACTCGCTTGTTACGTCCATGATCGGCGGTTTGCAGATGTTCGATATTCCGCAGCTGTTTATTACCCCGGCTGGCGGTCCGGACAATGCCACGCTGACGACATCGGTATTCATCTACGGGCAAGCGTTCAAGGGAGCTTATATGTATAACAAAGCCGCAGCGGCAAGCATGATTATGTTCCTCATAGCGGGCGCGTTGTCCGCGCTCCTGTTCTATCTGATGCGCGACCGCGGCGAAGCAAAGCTTAGAAAGCAGATGAAGCTGCAACAGAAAGCTGCAAAAGCAGCGGCGAAGGGGGTATAACCGATGGCGAAAATAGAGAGAACAGCAACGGTCTCCCGGGGCATCAACAAGACGATTATCTATATTGTCTGCATTGGCCTTGCGCTGCTCAGCATCCTTCCTTTCTGGGTAATGTTCGTGAATGCAACGCGTTCTACGGCGGAAATTCAAAGCGGCCTGTCGCTGATTCCTTCCACGCATCTCAAAACCAACTGGGACGTGCTGACCAGCAAAAGCTTTGATCCGTTAAAAGGGTTCCTGAACTCGTTTATTATTTCAGCTACATCAACCATATGCGCCGTTTATTTCTCTTCTTTGACGGCCTACGGTCTTGTTGTGTACAACTGGAAATGGCGTCAAACGTTTTTCACGTTTATCTTGTGCGTCATGATGATTCCGGCGCAGGCAAGCGCGATTGGCTTCTATCAATTCATGTACCAGCTGCATTGGACGAACAGCTTCCTGCCGCTGATTCTGCCTGCGATAGCGGCGCCGGCCATCGTGTTCTTCATGCGCCAGTACCTGCTTGCAACCCTGTCGCTCGAAATCGTTGAAGCAGCGCGTATTGATGGCTCCGGCGAGTTCGCAACCTTCAACAAAATCATCATTCCGATTATGATGCCGGCGGTTGCGACGCAAGCCATCTTCGCTTTTGTGGCAAGCTGGAACAACCTGTTTATGCCGCTCATCCTGCTCACGGACAAATCAAAGTACACGCTGCCGATTATGGTCAGCTTGCTCCGGGGCGATATTTACAAAACAGAGTTTGGCTCGATCTATATGGGTCTGGCGTTAACGGCTTTGCCGCTATTCGTCATCTACTTCCTGTTATCCCGGTATATTATCGCGGGCGTAGCGCTTGGCGGGGTTAAGGAATAATAGGGTTTGGGTTACAAAGAGGCTGTTGCATTTGGCAGCCTCTTTGTTGTCTTAACGATGCGCCGCATCGTTAAGCGTATCCAGTAAGGGGGAAAAGGGAGCCTTAGCGATGTACCGCATCGTTAAGGAGCCTGAAAAGTTGCCAAAACCAGCGGAATCCGCTGATTCGGTATGTCTTAACGATGCACCGCATCGTTAAGCGTATCCAATAGAGGGGAAACGGGCACCTTAGCGATGTGCCGCATCGTTAAGGAGCCTGAATAGTCGCCGAACCCAGCGGAATTTGCTGATTTGGCATGTCTTAACGATGCGGCGCACACTGTACATGCATAAAAGCTCACATCGTTTTATAAAAAGATAGCCTGAGAGGTTATCCACAAAATCCTACTAAAATTTTACAGCTTGATGGTTGGCGTAAGGGCTAAAACGAGGAGGGCTAACTAAAGTGACGCATTTTTCCAAAAAAATGTGGATATCTTTTTGTCTGCTTTACCTTAGAATAATCCGTTGTGGTGTCAGGAGCACGAGTTGATGATCCGCCTTCTTCTGCCTTCCCTTTGATTTTCTTGTAGGTGGACGATTGAGCGCTTCAATAAAGGTTTCCCAGCTATCGTACGGATAAGTACGAAGCATCTTGACCATCATCCAAAGAGTCTTCTTCATCTGCAGGCTTAGTTTGACCAGCAAGCTCACGGCAAAAGCAATTAAGGACAAGAACAGCTGGTTCCATACGGCATTCGGATCGAAGCTATGCAGTTGGATCATGTTCAAATGCTGCTTCACCCACTTGAAAAACAACTCGATGAGCCAGCGATTTTTATAGATCTGTGCAATTTCAGCGGCCGACAGATCCCAACGACTGGTGACAACCCGATAGCGTTGCCCTTTTTCGTCCTGAAAAGCGACGAGTCGAATAGGTACGGTCGTTTTATTGGTCAGCACATTCACATCTTGCAGGACATGTCCGTGTTCCTGCGGAATTTCACGCTCGGTACCCGGTATGGGATGCAGGGTCAGTCGATCTCGAACGCGGACCACAAAACGTTTTTCTTCCAACGTCCATTTTTGAAAAAACGCACATTTCTCATATCCACGGTCCATCACATAGGTCACGTCTTTATCTGTCGTAAGTTCCATCGCCACTACAGCTTCGCGCACATTAACAGTCGAAGCTATAATTTGGTCGGGAAAAACCGTGTCCGGATCGGCCACGACCAGTCGGACGTGGAGTCGGACGCCTGTTTTTTTCGAGCCGCATCTTGCCCAGTGGCCTAGAACTTCAGGAAGTCTGATATCCGTGGCATCAAGGAGGTGCAAGCGGCCAATATCCTTGGACATTCCTTCTCTCGATTTGGTCACATGGCGAATTTGTTCGACTAGATGGCAGAACAGCTCTTGGAGACTGCCCGTACAGAGTGTTTTTGTTTTGCGAGACAGCTGTGAAGGGCTAATGGATTCAAGCCCAATGGCTTGTTGCAGCTTGGGATGCGCGCGTAAATGTTCCGTGATGAGATCGTATGATTTCAACTGTAAGAGCTGCGCTAGTACGTGAAGTTCAATGGACATGCCCGCTGAGAGCTTCCGAGATCGATGATCACCGAGAAGAGAACGGTAGCCTGAAAGATTAAGCACGCAAAGACATTGACAGATGACTGGAATTTTCTTATTGTTATCCATGGGTTGGCTCCTTTTGGGAGAATGATGGATAACGCGTCATTCTCTACATTAGGAGCTTTTTTTGTGCCTGTCTACACATCTCTTCCCATGTTAGGTTTAATGCATGCGTAGTGTGCGGCGCATCGTTAAGCGGAACATGCGGCTGAGCGTTGCTGCCTATCATAGCTATGGCCGTATGTTCCCTAAACGTCCTGCTTGTATTCATTAGGCGTTACGCCAACCTCTTGCTTAAACACCTTCGTAAAGTAGGAATAGTTGGCATAGCCGACCTTCTTCGCCACGGCGAACACCGACAGCTGCGATGTTCGCAGCAGTTGCTTGGCGGCTTCAATGCGGGCGCTAATGACATAGTTACCGAGCGATACCCCGGTTTCCTTCTTAAACAACCGGGCTAGATAATCGGGATGAAGGTAGACGACTTCCGCCAGGCTAAGCCGGGTCAAATCCTCCCCGTAATGCGCATGGATATATTGCTTGATCTCCTCGGTAACCGATTTGGGCTGCTCGGCGAAATCCCGGTACGACATTGCCGTATGAACCAAGTACCTGAGATATGCCTCCATATCCTCAATGGAGTTCAGGGAATGGGCGAGCAGCCGTTCATTGGACTTCCCTTGGTACAGCTGATGGGCCTGAATGCCTTTAGACTTGAGGAAGGCGTAGACAAGCTGCATGATGTCCAGCCGAAACAGACCAAGCACAGACTTGGAGCAATGATTCTGCTGCGCGGAACGGTTCAAATACAGGGTTGTCTCACGCAGGAAATCATCAGGCAGGTTGCGCTCCAGAAGCTCCTCCAGCCGGGCCAGCTCCGGCGGACTGTAGGATTCATCAACGGACTTGAGGCCATGCTCCGCGAAGAAGATCTGATTGCGCCGCTTGGCTATATCCTGATTCAGCTGCAGCAATTGCCGGATGTTCGGACTGATGCCTTCGAGCTTGCCTGATATGGCGACAATGCAGCAGGCATCGCATTTCAGCGAGCGGTTCGCCTGTCCGATAAAGGCGGTGCATAGCTCATCAAGCGTCTGAGAATCAGGCGCGGCTTTCCATTTCAGGATAATGATCCAGTTATGCAGGCTGTATTCCAGCACCGTCTCCACCGTAAATTGAGGATGCTGAAACAGCTCGTACAGAACATTAAGCAGCGCGAAATCAAACAGGTTTTTCTCTTCAAGTCCCATACTTCCGTCATGAGGGAAGAGATTAAGCAGCAGAGGCTGAATGAGGTCGGTCATGCCGTACGATAGATGCTGCTCGTCAACAGCGCGGGAGATGTCAGCAGCCCTGAGAGGGAAGGAGACGCTGCTGCTGATCAGCTTGCGCCAGAAATGCTCGAGAATTTTCGCTTGATTGCGCTGCCAATAATAACCCTCCTGAATCGCTTTTTCCTGCTGCTGCTGTTCTTTTGCCCGTTCGACGGCTTTCCGGATAATCAGCATCAGCTTATCGAATTGAATCGGCTTCAAGAAATATTCAAAGCTTCGCAGTTCAATCGCTTTCTGCGCGTAGTTAAAGTCTGCGTAGTTGGTCAGGAAGATCGCCTGTACATTGTAGTTCTCCTCCCGAATCCACGCTAATAGCTCCAGACCGCTGCCTTGCGGCATCTCGATATCGGAAATCAGAATTTGAACCTTGTGGTTCATTAGAATTTCGCGTGCCTGAGCGACATTATGAGCAGTATAGACCGACTCGATGCCAAGCGATATCCAGTCGATCTTCTTCTCCAGCGCCGTTACGACAAAGTAATCGTCATCTACAACTAAGGCGTTCACTTCAGCTTCACTCCATTCTCGATTGGTTTGGCCGGAAGCTCCGGAAGATAAAGGGTGATGCAGGCGCCGCCGCTATCCCGGTTCGAGAACCGGATTGCCGCTCGTTTATCGTACAAATATTCAAGACGCGAAACCGTATTCATAATGCCAATTTGCGTTCCGTCCTTCTGGTCGAGCGGTTGTCCCTGCTGCAGCTTATCCAGAACATCTGGCGGGAAGCCAGGTCCGGTGTCCGAGATCCGGATGACGGTCATCATCTCTTCCTCTATAAGCCGTCGTTCGACTATTATCTCAATGACCGCTTGATTGTCCCGCGACACCGCATATTTAATCGCATTCTCAATGAAGGTTTGCAGCACGAGCGGCGGGATCAGGGTATCTCTTGTCAATTCGTCCTGCTCGATCCGGTAGAGGAATGAGCCCTGGTAGCGATTCCTCTGAATTTCAAGATACACGCGGACATGCTCAATTTCTCCCTCCAAGTGGACAAAGTTCTGGCCATTTTGGAAAATATAGCGGAAGTAGACCGATGTGGACAACGCCATCTGCTGAATTTCCTCGGTCATATCCATCTGCGCCATGCTGTGAATGGTCGTCAGGCAGTTCAGGAAGAAATGCGGCTTGATCTGCAGCTTCGTATAATCCAGCTGAATGCGCTGCTTTTCGATTTCGCGCTCGTATATATCGATCTTATAGGTTTTGATTTGCTTCACCAGCTGCGCAAACTGCTTATTGGCTTTCTCAAGCTCAACGATCTTGCTGCTTGCGATATCAAGCGGCTCGCCGTCCTCCGTCCAGAAAGCGAGGTTATACGAGAAGCTCTTGATTGGCTGCAGCACCTTATTCTTGAAATACAGCATAATAAAGCTCAGGCTGCAGGCGATAATGACAGCGAGCAGCATGATGAGAAGCTGAACAATCATGATTTTCTCGAATGCGCCGAATTGAATGTTGAGCTTCACGAAAAAGGAAGCATTGTCGAACTCGCCGTTGACCGTCGTTCTGGTTTGGAGCGCATTCAGGAATGAGGGATGATTCTGCTCCTCTTCGATGTTCAGCAGCTTCCCCTTATTCGAGATTGGACTCGTTACGAAGCTGCCGTCTTCGGCCCGCAGGGAAGCATAGCCGTTCTCACCCAGATTAATCTGGCGAAGCGGAAGGATAAGATCATCCGCGGCGATCAGGCAGATCAAGTAGCTGTCATGGTAAGGAGCAATATTAATGATATAAAACTTGCCGGCCAGCTGAATGGTTGACCAGCGCGAATAGAACTGTTCGTAAATAACCTTGTCTTTAATGAAGACTTCGATCTGCTGCTGCAGCTCCTGATATTCCTTATACGTCACCCTCATAGGGGCGATGTTGAGCATCACATTCTTCTTATTAAAGAAGAGAAAATAATTATAGCTCTTGTCATAGCTTTTCTGAAGCTCGACGAACCGCCGGTATAACGTATCGTTTGCTTTAATAAATTCTTTTTCGTTCGTGTCATGTGAATCCATGATCTTCACATTCTCGTCATTAGCCAGCGTCCAGCCCATGAAGTGATTAATATAGGAGAAGTCGCTGTTAATCCGATTAATGTACAAATAAGCGGTATCCCGCAAATCGCGCGCGGACTGCTGCTTGACGATTGCGATTGAAGCGAAGCTGATGATGAAATCCAGAATCAACGCGGAAAACGAGATGACCAGGATGATTTTGACGTAATGCTGAATTGGATATAGCTTGTTCTCCGCCTGTTTGGCCATAATGCTCCGCAACTCCCCGCTATCCGCCTCTAGTGATGAAATCCTGGACGTTGTCTGATAATTATAATGCCGCTATATGAAAATGCAACCGATTGCATGACCCTAAAAAGCTGAATGTCTGGATAGTAACATCAAAAAGTCCGGATTGTAGGTCGCTGATGGCGGGCAATCCGGAAGTAAGAGCAAATCCCGGCCGGATTCCGTCCGAATGTCCGGAATGTGTTATTCAGGATGTCCAAATTGCATCGTCCCAAGCAAGTATACTGAAGCCAGACACAGCAAAGGGAGGTTCGGATTCTTGATAAACAGTTCATCTTCATCTAGTGGCAATCTGCATCGTTATATGACGAGAATCAGCAGAAACTGGGGCTTATACCTGCTCTTGCTGCCGGCTGTTGTACTGCTGCTTTGTTTTACTTATAAGCCGATGTACGGGGTCATTATCGCGTTTAAAGATTTCAAGCCGGCGCTTGGCATCATGGACAGTCCATGGGTAGGCTTCAAATACTTCGAGAAATTTTTTCATTCCTACCAATTCTCGGTCACCATTAAGAACACGGTAATCATCAGCTTGTACAGCTTCTTGACGTTTCCGCTTCCGATTATATTCGCGATTCTTGTGAATCAGCTGCGGACGAACCGATTCAAACGGGTATTCCAGACGGTCACCTATATGCCGCATTTTATATCTACCATCGTCATCGTTGGTCTCATGATGATTCTTCTGTCGCCGGGAAGCGGTCTGATCGGCAATATCTATCGCCTATTTGGCGCCGAAGCGCCAAATCTGATGGGATCAGCCAGCATGTTCAGCAGCCTGTACGTTTGGTCCGATGTTTGGCAGCATACCGGATGGGACAGCATTATTTATCTCGCGGCTCTTTCATCGGTGAGTCCAAGCTTGTATGAGGCGGCGACAGTGGACGGAGCCAGCCGCTGGCAAAAAATCCGGTTCATCGACATTCCGATGCTTATCCCTACAGCTGTCACGCTATTGATTCTGAGAATCGGCGGATTGCTGGGCGTTGGCTTCGAGAAGGCGTATCTGCTGCAAAACAACTTGAATATATCCGGCAGCGAGGTCATCTCGACGTATGTGTACAAGATCGGACTGCTTAGTTCCCAGTACAGCTTCTCGGCTGCTATTAATCTGTTTAATACGGTTATTAACTTCGCGCTGCTCATTCTGGTCAACTGGATATCGAAGAAATATTCCGAGAACAGTCTTTGGTAAGACGAGGGGGAAGGACATTTATGGAGGCTGCAACGAAATTGACTTTGCAATCGAAAAAAACGGGCAACAGCGATAAGCTGATGGAAACGCTATTATACATTTGGGCTGTCATTGTGCTTATTATTGTCTTATATCCGCTTTACTTTATTATTATCGCATCCTTCAGTGATCCTTCGGCTGTTGGGAACGGGCAGGTATGGATCTTTCCGAAAGGGTTTACACTCGACGGCTATAAGGAATTACTGAATCATGCGAATATATGGATCGGCTACCGCAACACAATCGTTTATACGGTTGTTGGCACCTTAATCGGGCTTATCGTCAACGTTTCGGCGGGCTATGCTTTATCCAGAAAGGATCTTGTCGGACGCAAATTCCTGTCGCTTTTCTTCATCTTTACCATGTTCTTTAATGGGGGCCTTGTGCCAACGTTCCTGACAATCCGGGATTTTCATCTCTATGATACGTTTCTGGTCATGGTGCTGCCGTTTTCGGTTGCTGTCTTTGATATTATCGTGGCCCGCACGTTTTTCCGGACGGGGATTCCGACGGAATTATGGGAAGCGGCGCAAATTGACGGCTGCGGCAATCTCCGCTTTTATGCTCAAATGGTATTGCCGCTCTCGAAGCCTATTATTTCCGTACTGGCATTATGGTTTGCCGTTGGTCAATGGAATTCGTATTTCAACGCCCTTATCTATTTGCAGAACAAGGAGCTGTATCCGCTGCAGCTGATCTTGAGAGATATTCTGGTGACCAATCAGATGCAGACCGCGCTCGGGACGGGAGAAGCGGCCCAAATCGCATTGCGTCTGGCTAATCTGCTTCGTTATTCCGTCATCATCGTTGCTACGGTACCGATTATGTGCATCTACCCGTTTGTGCAAAAGCATTTCAATAAGGGGGTGATGATCGGCGCCGTAAAGGAGTAGATTCAGCTGCGGGTTATGACAAGTTAGGCACTTATCATGTTATAAGGGGAGTTAGACATGACAACCATTTCAAAGCGCTACACCAGAAAAATGCTGTCCAGCCTCGCTTTAATTTCCGTATTGGGCACGACTGTGCTTGCAGGCTGCAGCAGCGATAAGGATGCGAATAATACCTCTTCGAATGCTTCAGGCAAGAATACGGCTAACACATCAGACAGCAACTTCCATGCGGAAGGCATGCCTATTGTCGACAAGCAGGTAACGCTGGATGTCCTTACGATTCGTTGGGGCAACATGGGAGATACCTTCACGAAGAACACTTGGCTGCAGGAGTTGGAGAAAAACTCGAACGTGAAGATCAATTGGCAAGTTATCTCATCCAGTGATTGGGATGCCCAGAAATCCGTTATGCTGGCTAGCGGCAAGCTGCCGGATGTCATCATCGGCGACATGGCTTTCGGGGATTCCGATATCGTAAATAACCTGAGTATTTTCCAGCCATTAGACGAGTACATCGACAAGTATATGCCAAATCTGAAAGCGGCTATGGCGGAGATGCCTGACCTGAAGAAGCTTAGCACGTTCCCGGATGGCAAAATCTACTCGCTGCCTGCAAGATTGCCATCGCGTCCTTATTCCTCTGTGCAGCCGGTTATTAATAAAGAGTGGTTGGATAAATTGGGACTCAAAGCGCCGGAAACGCTCGATGAACTGTATAACGTGCTGAAAGCGTTCAAAGAGCAGGACCCGAACGGCAACGGCAAGGCAGATGAGATCCCGTACAGCGATTCCAAAGATTTGGATATGAATCTGCTTGCGCCATTCGGCATTACCGATATCCGAGGCAATCATATGGTGCTGAAAGACGGCAAGCCGGAATACTTCCCGACATCGGAAGCGTATAAAGCGGGTATCGCATGGGCGAATAAATTGTATTCCGAGGGCATTATTGATAAAGAAACGTTCACACAGGACGATACGATGCTGACGGCGAAACGGCAGAATCCGGATGCCGCACTGATCGGTTTCTCGTACCAATGGACGCCGGATGCCGTGTTCGGCCAGTGGAGCAAGCAATATGAGACGATTGCGCCAATCACCGGACCGGACGGGAAGAAATATCAGATTGGCGATCCGAATGGTATGAGCTTCCGGCGTAATGAGGTTTTGATTACAACCTCGAACGAACATCCGGAGGTGGCCGCACGCTGGGCAGATCAGTTCTATACCGGCGAAGCAAGCATTCAAAACTTCTGGGGCGCTATCGGTACGTCCATTGAGAAAAATGCCGACGGTACTTACACCCTGATGGATCCGCCGGACGGTACAAGCGCCGATGCCTGGTACTGGGACAGCTCGCTGCGGGATTTCGGTCCGAAATACGTCAGCCCTGAATTCGAGAAGAATATCAAGCTTGATCCTACAAGCGGCGACGGCCTAAAGCTGCAGCTCGACAGTCTGGGCAAGGATTATGTGACGGAGCCATTCCCGGATGTCATGTACACCGAGGAAGAATATGCGGAGCTGCCGACGCTGATTACGGATATCGAGAGCTACATTAAGAGCACCCGCGCCAAATGGATTACGAAGGGCGGTATCGACCAGGAATGGGATTCTTATGTGAAGAAGCTGAACGATATGGGCCTTGAGAAGCTGATCAAGATTTATAACGATGCGTACAACCGCTATATGAACATTCAATAACAGCATGGGAAGCCGGGAGGAACAAGAGATGACTGACAAACTGCGAGTAACCGTATGGAATGAGAACCGCCATGAACGGACGAACCCCAAGGCGAAGGAGATTTATCCGGATGGCATCCATCAGGCCATTGCACGCTTTTTGACCGAAGCGGGGATGGAAGCGGGAACGGCGACTTTGGATGAACCGGAGCATGGTCTAACCGATGAATTGCTGGCGAATACCGATGTATTAATCTGGTGGGGCCATCTTGCGCATGATGAAGTACAGGACGAGATTGTCAGCAAGGTTCATCAGCGCGTGCTGGACGGCATGGGGCTTATTGTTCTTCACTCCGGCCATTATTCTAAAATTTTCAAAGCTCTGATGGGAACAAGCTGCAGCCTGAAATGGCGCGAAGCCGATGAGAAGGAGCGCCTCTGGGTTGTTGCGCCGGGACATCCAATCGCCGAAGGAATCGGGGAATATATCGAGCTGCCGGAAGAAGAAATGTACGGTGAGCATTTCGATATCCCGGCACCGGATGAACTGATTTTTACAAGCTGGTTCGAGGGCGGGGAAGTATTCCGCAGCGGCTGTACCTATACGCGCGGAAGCGGCAAGGTATTCTATTTCAGACCTGGACATGAAACATACCCGACTTATCATAACCCGGCGATTCAGCGTGTCATCGTTAATGCGGTGAAATGGGCGCGGCCCGTGAAGCGGGAGCTCCCTGTACGCGGCAACGTGCAGCCTCTTGAGCCGATTGGCGTGAAGGTCTGACGTAAGTTTAAGTCATGAGGGGAGAAGGGGATCGAGATGAAGAGGTATCGAATCGGATTAATAGGTCTTGGCGGCATGTCGCATTCGCATATCCGCTGGATGGCCGAAGAGGGCCGTTATGAGATTGTTGCGGTGAGCGATGTGAATGAAGCGGCACTATCGGAAAAAGGCGATCAGCTGGGGATATCGTCTGGCAAACGGTACGGGGATTTTGTCCAGCTGATTAACGACCCGGATGTTGATGCGGTTGTATCGGTGACGCCAAACAACGTCCATGCGGCTATCGTTCGTGCTTGCTTGCAGGCGGGCAAGCCGTTTCTGGCAGAGAAGCCGTTTACCCGCGTATTTGAGGAAGCGGCCGAATTGCTGGAGCTGTATGAGCAGCAGCCGGTTAACGGCATGGTGGGATTCAGCTACCGTTATACGCCTGCTTTCCGTTATGCACGGGAGCTTGTGCGGGAAGGGAAGCTGGGCAAGGTGCGGAGCTTCTCGATTCAATACTTGCAGGACTGGGGAGCAGTTCCGAATCAGACGCCATATATTTGGCGCTTCAACAAAGACATTACAGGTACGGGAACGCTTGGCGATCTAGGTTCGCATATGATCGATATGGCGCGTTTTCTCTTCGGAGAATTCAAGGAGTTGTCCGCCCAGATGCGCACGCTTGTTCCGGAGCGTCCGGATCTGGCTACGGGCCAGATGGTGAAGATCGAGGTCGACGACTTCGTAAGCTTCCAGGGCCGTATGGCCGGCGATGAACTCGGTGTCTTCCAGTCTTCACGCAATGCGATCGGCTCGGGCAATCAGCATGAAGTATCGATCTACGGCGATGCCGGTACGCTGCATGCGTCGACGCTGAATCCGGACGAGATCATCTGGATCCGCGAGGAAGCGCCGGGTCAGCTGGCGAGAGCGGTTATTAATGTGCCGGAGAGATGCCGGGTAACCCAGTACGGCGACTTCCTGTCGCTGCTGGACGGCTTGGCTTCGGAGAGCCTTCCGGGCTTTATGGACGGCTACCGCAATCAGCAGATCATCGATGCGGTGATTCGCGCAAGCGAAGAGAAGCGTACGATTGTGATGTAAGTCATGGGGAATGAAGGCATCTGCGTTAAATTGACGCAGATGCCTTTTTTTTGGGGGATTATGCAACATCAAGGATTTGTGGATAGGAATGACGCTGCCCGGCAGGCGATCGCATACTGCAGCGACTTCGCTAATAAGGAATTAAAATTCCTTGAATGGCGAACATCTAGTCCCCTTGCACGTTCTTATTTACTTTTTGCACGAGCAGCGGAAAATGAATTTCCGTATTGAGAAAAAAAGTGCTTAAAGAACCGGAGGAGGGAAGAGTTCCGGAGCCTCTCCAACGGTCGAACGAAAAAATAGCAGGATATAAGGAAACTTTTTACCCAACGCCCGAACTTGTAAAGTTAAGACGGAACATCGGTGAGAAAGTAAGAGCAGGCGAAAGGAGTAACCGTCGGCTAGTACGCTTATTGCGCATCTTGCATATCGTCCAGAACGTCGGGATACACGACTGTATTGAACATTTCCTTCGTATCCGCATCCTTGTAATGAATCGTGACTTTGATATTATCTTGAGCAACGCCGTTGAACGCTTGGTACATCATCGCGCTTGCCCCGAGGCCAAGCCCGGCGAAAGCGTCGAAGCTTGATTCGAAAGCTGCCTTGTCCACGGTAATGGTAAATTCGGAGAGTGCCTTGTTATGGTCGACGCTCTTGATCGATTGGAACGTCGTGCCGTCCGTCAATTTCTCCGTATAGTCGAGAACGCCTTTTTCCGTTTCTTTCAGCATGTCGTTATAGACCGATTTGGACATTTTGTACGTGTACGAGCCGTCCGCATTAGCCGTAACTTCCTTCACGCCTTTGCTCTTTACGTCCGCGATGATTTGATCGCTTGTTCGCTCATCACCCTCGAAGAAGCTGGCGGGCAGCGTGAGCTCCGTGTTTAATAGCCCCTTGTCCACCTCGATCTGTCCGCCGTCCGTTTTCGTGTCCGCGTTGCTCGAATCTACCGGAGCTGCTGCCGCTCCTGCGTTCGTGGAAGCATTATTCCCTGCCCTAACTTCGTTCTTATCCGCGCCGTTCGAGCAGCCTGCGAGCAGTAAAACGGCGAGCGCGGTTAGTGCAATAGCCTTTTTCATATTCTTTATCCCTCCCTATTCTAATTATATCGATTGGATTAAATTAGGTTATTAGGATGTTATTTCCTTATGGTTTCGGGCTGTCATAGAACGGCGGCTTGGCGCTAACAGGATAACAACCGGTTTTAGGGCTGTAAAAGCCAACGGTATACCTCAGGAAACAGTGTACTCCACGTACCTTCGTTGTGCTCTCCGCCGGGAACGAAATCGAATCGTACGCGGCTCTCCGGAACCCCCGCTGCTATGATTGTCTGGTGGGCTAGCGTAACATGCTCGCTCGCGAGTTTGTTAAAGTCGGGATTGTCGGTTTCCAGTTCTCCAATACTTAGATAAACGCGCAGTGCAGGGGAGAGGCCAAACTGCCGGATCAATTGAATAATCGCTCCGTTGTCATGCCACATGACGAAGGAAATCCCGCCCACGCGGCCAAAAAGCTCCGGGTAGCGGATGGCGGTATAGAGGGAGATGTAGGCACCGAACGAGCTTCCGGCAATCATCGTGTGCTCCGGTTCAGGGAGCGTCCGGTAATGGCTGTCGATATAGGGCTTGAGCGTCTCCGCCAGGAATGCGGCATACGCTTCTCCTTTTCCCCCGAAGCCATATTCCGGGTTAATCGTAAAGTTATATTCATCGTTGCGCTTGTCGCCGCCATGATCAATGGCAACTACGATAGATTCAAATGCGGAATCCTCCAGCGCCATCTGCTCCAACGTTTCGTCAACGCCCCATTCGCTGCCCCAGGATGTTGCCTGATTGAATACATTCTGCCCGTCATGCATATAGAGGACAGGGTAGCTGCGAGCTCCTTTGTTGTAGCTCTTCGGCAAATAAATCCAAACCCTGCGCTCCGTCTGCAGCTGCGGAATCGGGAATGCTTCAATAATCCGGACATCGCCGGTAATGGTGTGATGGGCTTCGTCTATAAGGACTTCTTTCCAAGGCAAAGGAACGCTAATCGTCATGGGTGATTCTCCTAGTAAAAGTATTTACGAGAATCTTAACGCGCGAACCTCTTGGGATGCAATGGACTTCGTGTTTCTTCTGGTGTTATGATTTGTGCTGAAAATCGGACCAATCGCCGGCAGGCGGCTGAATAGGCGCGGCTCCGTCCTTAATGTTATAATGGCGGCAAATCCTAACTATCGAAGAGAGAGGGCACGAGCGCTTGAGATTCCGGAAAATTTACCGCAATTATATACAGAACAACCTGTTCGTCAAAGTCATTCTCGTCTTCGCGCTCATCGTGCATTTGACGATCATCACGCTCTCATATCTGCTCTTCGGTCTCATATCCGATTCCATCGTGAACAGCGAGCTGAACAATCAGAAGCAGGCGATGGAGCGGGTGAACCGCTATATGGAGCAGAAGTACGACTGGGTGCAGAACACGGTGCAGGACATCTACCGCAACAGCCTGCTCGCGAGCAATGCGTCCTACTTTCTCCGGCATTCCTACAGTGAATACGCGCAGTACATGCTCGACCAGAATTACGCGGGCGGCAACGAGAGTGCGGTCGATATTCTGAGCTATCTGGCGGACCGGATGGATGCCGATCCCGACATCCAAAATATCCTGCTGTACAGCACGGACATGCAGCAGTTGTATGCCTTTAATCGGAACGGCCCGCGGCGGCTGTACAAAACTAATCCGACCCGCTCGTACATTCCCGAGATCATGGCGGCGGAAGGGCCGGCGGCGGCGACGCCAAATATCTGGATCCGCGGGCTGATCGGCCAATGGAACTCGCAGCTGTATTCCATGCGCGTCCAGGTGAATGATAAGAATACGCTCAAGAATATCGGCCAGCTGCTCGTCTATTTCGACTCCGGTATGGTGAACCGGTCGCTTGACCAGCAGCGGACCCCGCTTAAGGGCGAGATTCTGGTGCTGTCGCAGGACGGGCAGGTGTTGTCCGACTCCGCGAACCGATACTACGGACAGATCTTCCCGTACATGAAGCAAATCGGCTCCCTGAAGCAAACCGATATGCTCGACGAGCCTTCGTACATTTCCACGTTGACGCAGAACAAAGCCGGCTATTTCGTCGTTGGCATTACGCCAAAGAGCGTGATGGCCGAGGCGTACGCGGGCCTCAAGCGGACGATTATTCTGATCAGTTCGATCTGCATTGTCGTTGCGGTTATCATTCCGTCCATCGTGATCGTCAATATCTCGAGGCGGACGAACCGGATCGTGCACTTCATGCGGAAGGTGGAGGGCGGCAATCTCACCGCCCGCCTGCAGGATGCCCGCGAGGACGAGCTCGGGCAGATCTCCCAGAGCTTTAACGAGATGCTCGATGAGCTGGGCCGGCATATCGACCGGGAATACAAAGCGGAGCTTAGGCATAAGCAGACGGAGCTTGCCGCTCTGCAGGCCAGGGTAAACCCGCATTTTCTTTACAATACGCTGGAGGTTATCCGGATGCGGGCGATGTCGCAGGGCGCGGTTGACGTCGGCGAGATGATCTACAGCCTCGCGGCGCTGTTCCGCAATTCGGTCAGCGCGAAGGCGGAGAACACGCTGGGCGAAGAGCTCGAGATGTGCAGACTGTACCTGGAGCTGTTCCGTATTCGTTACAAAGACAAATTCGTCTACGAGGTCGAATGCGACCAGGAGCTGCTGCGGATTCCGGTTGCAAAGCTCCTGCTGCAGCCAATCGTGGAGAACTATATCGTGCACGGGATGGATTCCCGGCGCAAGAACAATCGCTTGTCTATCGAAGCAACGCAAGAGCACGGCCTGATCCGGGTCCTGGTGCGCGACAACGGCAAAGGCATTGAGCCGGATCAGCTTGCGGGCATTATGCGGCGGCTGAAGATGCCGGAAACCGAGGAACAGCAGTCCTTCGGGCTGCGCAGCGTGCACGAGCGGATTGAACTGGTGCACGGACCCGGCTATGGGTTAAGCATAGAAAGCACGCCCGGGAAAGGGACATCGGTGACGGTGATCTGGCCCGCGGCTGAACAACAGGAGGAAGCTGGCGATGTATAAAGTACTGCTTGTGGACGACGAGCCGTTTATCACGGAAGGCTTAAGCGACGCCGTAGATTGGTCCGCCTTCGGCCTGGAGGTCGTTGGCAGCGCCGAAGACGGCGAGGAGGCGCTGGAGCGGATGCGCGAGCTGCCGGTCGACCTGCTCATCACCGACATCTCGATGCCGATCATGACCGGGCTTGAGCTGATCCGCAAAGCGCGGGAACTGCAGCCGCAACTGAAGGTAATCATCCTGAGCGGGTTCAATGAATTTAATTATCTCAAGGAAGGCATGCGCCTTGGCATCGAGAACTACCTGCTCAAGCCGATTAACTTCGGGGAGCTGGAGGCGACGCTGACGGATACGGTACGGAAGCTGGAGGCGGACAAGCCGGCGCAAGCGTTCGGGGAAGACGAGATCGGCATCCTGCGCGACAACGTCATGACAAGGTGGGTAAGCGGGCGGATCGCGCTGCCTGAGCTGACGGAACGGACGGCCCTCCTTGGCATCGATCTCTCGAGGCCGTATGCGGCGCTGGCGATCATCCGTTTTCGCCCGGAACAAGGTGTCGTGTGTTACGGCATCGAAGACTGCATCGCAGATCTCTTGGCCGAAGGGACGGAAGGTCTGTCGTTTGTCCCCTTTTGTAACGACGAAGGCGAACTCGTCGCCGTCTGCTGCATAAACGAAGGCAAGCGGAATCAAGCTATGGTAACGGAAGCTCTGGAAAGAGCGGCGGACAAATGGGAGAACAGGCAGCTTGGCCCGCAGATCGCGCTCGGCGGGATCGTAGCGACGGCCGATGCCGCCGCGAGCTATGCGGAGGCGCGCAAAGCGCAGCAATTTTTCCTGGTGCGCCATGACCGGCATTTGCTCGATTATGCGGACATTGCCGCGGAAACGGCGTCTCTTCCTTCGGGGTTGTTCGAATGGGAGGCGTATGCGAAGCCCATCCTTGCCAAGGACAAAGCCGAGTTGGAGGAGGTTATCGCCCGCGATTTCGCGGCTATACGAATGGCGGATAGCCTGCATCCGGTCCGGGCGAGAGGCGCCGCCATCGAGCTCATGATCCTGATGAAGATCGAAGTCGACAAGCTTGGACGCGCGGATGCCGCGGAGGTGTTCCAAGGCGCGCTCGACCAAGCGGTGACCGCAGCAACGCTTGAAGATGTGGAGAATGCCGTAAGGACAGCGGCTTTTTTTGCGGCCGATTCGTTCTCCGGGGAAGACATGAGTCCCGTCATCAAGCAGGCGCTGCGTTACATCCACGAGCACTATGCAGAGGCGCTGACGCTCAAGTCCCTGGGACTGCAGTTCCATATTCACCCCAATTACCTTGGGCAGCTCTTTCACAAGCAGACGGGGGACACGTTTACGGATTACCTGAATAAATTTCGTATCGACAAAGCGAAGGAATTGCTGGCGGACAGCCGGCTCAAAGTGAACGAGATTGCAAGACAAGTGGGTTACTGGGAGACAGGCTACTTCTACAAGCAGTTCAAGAAGCATGTCGGGATGGTGCCGGGCGATTTTAAGGAGCTGCTGTGACGCTTAGGCGCCATTCGCGGTTCCTTTCTTTATTTTGTACACTTATTCTTTGTTTTCTATTATTTTTGAAAATGTTTTCATCTTCTAAGATGAAGTAGCAAGAAGTCGCGACTACTGAATGCTACACAGACAAAAGGGAGGCAATACCAATGGGAATCCGTAAAAAGGCATCGATCGGCCTGACGTCCGCGATGGCCGTTATGCTCTTGCTGAGCGCCTGCGGAAGCAACGGCGGCAACAATGGCAACACAGCAGCAAGCAACAACACTTCTTCGTCCAGCAACGCTGGCAGCAATGCCAAGCCGGTCGAATTGAACTGGTACACAATCGGCACACCGCAGAAAGACGTCGACAAAGTCATGGAAGCGGTTAGCGAATACACGAAAGAAAAAATCGGCGCAACCGTCAAAATGACGATGATCGACTGGGGCGATTACAACCAGAAGATGCAGGTACTGACGGCTTCCGGCGCGGACATGGACATCATGTTCACTGCGGCATGGGCATTCGATTACGTGCAAAACGCGCGTAAAGGGGCTTTTGCTCCAATCGACGATCTGCTGGTACAATACGGCAAAGGCATTACCGATACGCTGAACCCTGCCTTCCTTAGCGGCTCTAAAGTCGACGGCAAAAACTACGGCGTACCGGCGAACAAAGAGCTTCCGACATCCGAGGTATGGCGCTTCAACAAGAACATTCTTGACGAGAACAAGCTGAGCATCACGGACGTGCGCACTCTGGAAAGCCTGGAGCCGCTGCTTAAAACAGTCAAACAAAACAACCCGGACGTGACGCCGCTGCAAGTGGACAAGACCTTCACGCCGTACATTCCATATGACTATTTGATCGAGAAATTCCCGCTGGCCGTGAAGCTCGACGACGCTAGCTACAAAATCGTAAACGTATTCGAAACGCCTGAAATGAAGCAAGCGCTCGAAACGATGCACAAATACTACCTGGCCGGCTACGTTCCAACGGAAGCCGCTACGCTGGAATCGTCTTCGGACGTGCAGGCGACGGGCAAATGGTTTGCCGACAAGGCGACAACGCAGCCGTTCGCGGACAACGTATGGTCGACAAGCTACGGCTACCCGATCGTTTCGACGCCGATGAGCGACGCGCTGATCTACAACCAATCGGTTATGGGCTCCATGCAAGCCATCTCCGCAAACTCGAAGCATAAAGAGAAAGCAATGGAATTCCTGAACTTGCTGAACACCGATCCGGTTCTTCGCAACATGGTCGACTCCGGCATCGAAGGCACGCATTACAAAGTAACCGACGGCGACTACATGGAGAATCTTCCTGAGTCCAAGAACTACGACATGCCAACGTTCGCGCTTGGCAACATTATGATCACTCACCTGAACCCGGGCGATCCTGCCGACAAATGGGAACAGTTCAAGAAATACAACGATGCAGGCGAACCTGCGGCTCTGCTCGGCTTCAACTTCGATCCGACGAAAGTGTCGAGCGAGATCGCAGCCGTGCAAAACGCGAAAGAATCCTTCTGGGCGCCGCTCATGACGGGTACCGTCGATCCGGACAAATACTTGCCGCAAGCGATCAAGAAGCTGAACGACGCGGGTCTTGGCAAAATCCTGGCCGAAGCGCAAACACAGCTCGACGCTTGGAAAGCCGCTCAAGGCAAATAAGCATTATAGCACCGAAGGGCGAATGTTCGCATTCGCCCTTTTATACAAAAAGAGAGAGACGAACGGGATAGGACATCCCGTACGTTGTTTCTCGTTCTAAGGGATGAAACTTGCGCCGCTGCCAATGGACGGCATCAGCCGTTTCACCTTGAATTCTAAGAGTCTATAAGCGTTTTTATAAAACATGGCTTAGAATTCTCCGGATTGAAACGCGCCACCCCGCCTTAAGGACGGGGAAGCCGTTTCACCTTGGAACGAAATGCCGCAGGCCCTTGGCGCTGCAAACCGACTTCGCTTAGAAAGGGTGAACCCCATGAAGGCCTTTGGGCGTTTCTTCAAAGACATCAATCGCAATAAAGCCCTGCTCCTGATGGTGCTTCCGGCTACCGTCTGGTTTCTTTTCTTCTCGTATCTGCCAATGCTTGGCACCGTGATTTCCTTCAAGGAATACCGCGTGCACGGCGGATTTCTCTCCAGCATCATCCACAGCCGCTGGGTCGGCTTCGATAATTTCAAGTTTCTGTTCAGCACAAACGACGCATACGTTATCACCCGCAATACTTTGCTGTATAACATCGTGTTCATCATTATTGGTCTAGTTCTGGCAGTGGCCTTGGCCATCGTCCTTTCCGAAATCGCAAACAAACGGCTGGCGAAATGGTACCAGACGGGCATGTTCCTGCCTTACTTCCTGTCCTGGGTCATCGTCGGTTATTTCGCATATAGCTTCCTCAGCTTCGACCGCGGCGTGATGAACAAGATCGTCTCGGCATTCGGCATGGATCCGCAGCAATGGTATTCCGAGCCGAAGTATTGGCCGTTCATCATCGTCATCGTGTTCCTATGGAAATCGCTCGGCTACAACAGCGTTGTCTATCTGGCCGCAATCATGGGCATCGACAAATCGCTGTACGAGGCGGCGATGATCGACGGCGCGAACAAATGGCAGCAGATCCGCAACGTTACGCTGCCGATGCTGGCGCCTCTCATGACCATTTTGACCTTGCTGGCCATCGGCCGCATTTTCTACGCGGATTTCGGCTTGTTCTATCAAGTTACCCGCGATTCCGGCACGCTCTACAACGTCACGAACGTTATCGATACCTACGTGTACCGCGGTCTGAAGACGACCGGGGAGATCGGCATGAGCACAGCGGCCGGCCTGTACCAATCGTTCGTCGGCTTCGCGCTCGTCATCACGTCCAACTGGATCGTCCGTCGCTTCAATAAGGACAACGCGTTATTTTAGGAAGAAAGGAGCATCATCATGGCATCCCTTAGGAAAACCAAGGACTTTCACCGGCTGACGCCGGCCTGGAACGTCATCTTCAACCTCATTGCCGGCCTGTTCGCGCTGGCTTGCGTGTTTCCGTTTCTGCTCGTCATGGTCATCTCGTTCACGGACGAGAAGACGCTTGCGCTGGACGGATACTCGTTGTTTCCGAAAAAATGGAGCACCGACGCCTACAGCTACCTGTTCAAGGCGGGCGACCAGCTATTGCGCTCTTACGGCGTGACGATTCTCGTTACGGTCGTCGGCACGGTAATCAGCTTGATCCTTATCTCGCTCTTTGCGTACGCGATCTCCCGCAAAGGGTTCAAATACCGTAAATTTTTCTCGTTCCTCGCCTTCTTCACGATGCTGTTCAACGGCGGACTCGTGCCGACCTACATCGTGACGACGAAGCTGCTCGGTCTCGGGAATTCCCTGTGGGCGCTTATTCTGCCGCTTGCGGTCAACGCCTTCTACATCATGATCATGCGCACGTTCTTCTCGACCATGATCCCGGACGCAATCATCGAATCCGGCAAGATCGACGGCGCAGGAGAGTTCGGCATCTTCTTCCGGCTCATCGTTCCGCTCGCTCTGCCGGGTCTCGCGACAATCGCGCTGTTCAACGTGCTCGGCTACTGGAACGACTGGTTCAACGCCCTGCTGTACATCGAGAACCCCGACCTGGTGCCGCTGCAATCGATGCTGATGCGGATCGAGAACAGCATGCAGTTCATTCTCGCCAACAGCAACAACGCATCCTTGGGGACTTCCGTGCTGCAGTCGATGCCGCAGGATACGTCGCGGATGGCGATGGTCGTGCTCGCGACAGGGCCGATCGTGCTCGCATATCCGTTCTTCCAGCGCTATTTCGTGCAAGGCCTGACGGTTGGCGCCGTGAAGGAGTAATACCCTTAAGCATCGAAGGTTAACGGAGCGAAAAATCAACAGCATGACGAACATTTCACACCGCAAGCGGCCCGCGGCGCGGACATCCGCCGACGGGTCGTTTTTGCTGTGACGCATACGCAATAAGCAACGCGATAAAGTAACGACAAAGGGGAAAACTACCATGGAACAATTCAGATTGCCGAAAATTGAAATGCCGCACCTGCCGCTGCCGCAATCCGTGCAGGCCGTGCTGGCGGAGGCGGAGACGCGCCTCGCACACCGTCCGAAGCTGCTGCAGCTGTTCAAGAACTGTTTTCCGAATACGCTGGAAACGACGACTAAGCTGCTGAACGACGGCACGACTTTTGTCATTACGGGAGATATCCCCGCGATGTGGCTGCGCGATTCCGTCGAGCAGGTTATGCACTACGTACCGTTCGCCAAGGACGACGCCGACCTGCAGCGCATTATCGGCGGCTTGATCAAGCTGCACATGCGCAACATTGTCATCGACCCGTACGCAAACGCGTTTAACGAGATGGCAAGCGACTGGCACTGGAATACCGACGACAAGACGGACATGTCCCCTTGGGTATGGGAGCGCAAGTTCGAGCTCGACTCCATCTGCTTCTCGATGCGCCTTGCGTTCGCCTACTGGAAGGAAACCGGCCGCGCCGACATCTTTGACGCGGACTTCAAGGTTGCGATGCGTGCCGCGGTTGACCTGTGGAAGCGGGAGCAGCACCATTTCGAGCGTTCGCCGTATCGCTTCGAGCGGGACAACGGCATCATGACCGATTCGCTCATGAACGATGGCATCGGCATGCCGGTCAACTACACGGGAATGGTCTGGTCCGGCTTCCGGCCAAGCGACGACGCCTGTGATTTCCATTACAACATCCCGGACAATATGTTCGCGGTTGTCACGCTCCGCCAGATGCGCGAAATTGCCGAATTCGTCTTCCGCGACCTGTCGTTCGAGAAGGAAATGGCGAAGCTGGAGTGCGAGATCAACCACGGCATTCAGCTGTACGGTATTTACCGGCATCCGGAATTCGGGCCGATCTACGCATACGAGACGGACGGCTTCGGCAACTACTGCCTGATGGACGACGCGGGCACGCCGGGCTTGATTTCGATTCCTTACCTCGGGTACGTGGACGGAGACGATCCGATTTACCAGAATACGCGTCGTTTCGCGCTGAGCAAGGAAAACCCGTTTTATTACGAAGGCACGGCCGCGAAAGGCATCGGCAGTCCGCATACGCCGCCGGGTTATATCTGGCATATGGCCTTGTCCATGCAAGGGCTGACGGCCAAGACGGACGAGGAAATGCTCGACATGATCGCGGTTTTGGAAGCGACGGACGCCGACACCGGCTTCATGCATGAAGGCTTCTATTCGGACGATGCCGCCGTATTCACGCGCAAATGGTTCGCCTGGTCCAACAGCTTGTTCTCTCAGTTGGTCTATAAAGCGATGAAAGCGGGACTCCTCGATGCTTAATTCGACGATTATTTTCTATGATGGCGCCTTTCCGGGCGCCTCTGCCATTGACGGAGCGGAACTGGAACAGCTGCGGGGCGTAGGCGAGGTATACGGCGCCGATGCGCTGGCGGCAAGGCTGGAAGGGGCGGAAGGCGGCGTATTCGTGTCGCTGCACGCGCCTTATTTCCCGGTTGATGCATGGGAAGCGCTGCTCGGGTTTTTGAAACGGGGCGGCGGATTGATCAGCTTGGGCGGCGCGCCGTTCCGCGTGCCGGTCCGCAAAGAAGCGGGCGAATGGCTTGCGGAGCCGGAGCAAACCGCGTATCACCGGCAGCTGCGCATTCACGAAATGCTGCCTGTAAAGGCGGAGCCTGTCCTGAAGCTGGCCGCTCTCGAAGAAATCCCTCTATTCGAGGGCAGAGAGGCGCTGTTTGACGCCGCCGATACGTGGAACCTCGTGCCGCATGTGACCAAATCAAGCGATCTGCCGCTGCAAATGGGTTCGGCGGGTCCGATGGACGCGCATATTTACCCTATGCTGAAAGGCATCTCCGCCGAAGGGCGGGAAGTTGCCGCACCGGCCGTGCTGTGGGAGAACACGAAAGGCGATTTCGCCGGCGGACGCTGGCTTTTCGTCAACCTGCCGCTTGGCGCGGATTTCTTCGCGCGCGGCGGAGCCGAGGCGCTTGAGGCGTGGGCGGCGTTCTGCGCGGCCGGCGTAACCGAGCTGTGGCTGAAGCCGGGTTATGCTTCCTACGAACTGCATGAGCGGCCGATGCTGACGCTGCAAGCGCAGAAGCTGGGACGCGGATCGGCGGAGAAGACGAACTGGACGTTCGACATTAAAGTCAGCCGCGCGGAAGGATCAGGCGGCGTGTCCACTTACCGCCACGAGGCGGAAATCGGCCCCGAGCTGGAGCTGAAGCGCATTCCGCTGCTTGGCGACATCCAAGCGGGCTATTATCTTGTAGATTGCGTGGCCAAATCATCGGACGGCGAGACGCGCCTGCTTCGCCAAGGCTTCTGGGGCATGGACGCCGATTTGCTGAGCACCGGGGGGCTGCTCGCGCGCGGCCGGGATTATTTCGAGAAGGATGGCCGGCCGATGCCTGTCGTCGGCATGACGTACATGACCTCGGACGTCGCGCGCAAATTCCTGTTCCTGCCGAACGTATCGGTATGGGACCGCGACATGGCGCAAATGCGCAAAGCGGGCATTAACTGGATCCGCACGGGCATCTGGACGGCGTACCGCAATATCATGCAGGTGGACGGGCATGCGTCCGAAGAAGTGCTGCGCTCGATCGACGCGTTCTTCATGACCGCGAAGCGGCATGGCCTGCAAGTGACATTTACGTTCTTCTCCTTTACGCCGGAGACGTGGGAAGGCACGAACCCGTACCTCGATCCGCGCAGCGTGGAAGCGCAGAAGCGGTTCATCCGTTCTATCGTCAGCCGTCACCGCGAGACGACAAACGTGGACTGGGACCTGATCAACGAGCCGTCGATGTTCGATCCGCCGCGGATATTCTCCGACGGTCCGCGCTCGAGCCGCGACCGGTTCGAGAAAGCGGCGTACGCGGAGTGGCTGGCGGAGCGCCACGGCTCAATCGAGAAGCTACGTGAGCGCTGGGGCATGACCCCGGGCGAGCTGCCGGATTTCGCGTCCGCTGTTATACCGGAGCCGGAGAACATCAACTTCGACGTGCAGGACATGCACCAAGGCAAACGGGGCACGCGCTGGCTGGATTACGCTCTGTTCTCCATGGATATGCACAACCGCTGGGCGAAACAGCTCGTCGATACGATCAAGGAAAGCAATCCTTCGCAGCTCGTGACGGTTGGCCAGGACGAAGCGCTTGGCGCGCAGCGGCCTTCGCCGTTCTTCTACGGGGAAGAGGTTGATTACACGACCGTGCATTCTTGGTGGCTGAACGACCATTTGCTGTGGGACGGCATCTTCGCGAAGACGGCCGACAAGCCAAACGTCGTGCAGGAGACGGGGATCATGTACGTGGAAACGCCTGCCGGATTCGCGAAGCGGTCCGAGGAAGAGCTGCGGGCGATGCTGGAGCGCAAGTACGCGTATGCCTTCGCGGCCGGCGCAGCCGGCGCCGTGCAGTGGATTTGGAATACGAACTTTTACATGGATAACGCGAACGAATCCCATATCGGCGCGCTGCGGGCCGACGGAACCGAGAAGCCGGAGGCGGACGTTTCTTACCGGTTCGGCAGCTTCATGGAGCGGATCCGCGATCTGTTCCGGGACCGAGAGCTGGAGGATGTCGCCGCCGTATTCCCGTATTCCAACGACTTCTCTAACCGCAAGCTGGCGTTCGACGCGACGACACGCCTGACGCGCGTGCTGGGCTACGAGCTGAAGACGCCGTTCCGCGGCGTGTCGGAGTACCATCTGGACGCGCTGGAGGCGGCGCCGGCCAAGCTGATCATCGTGCCGTCCGCGCATAACTTCGAGGACGAAGCGTTCGCGCGGCTGCTGGACATTGTGGATCGGACGTCTGCGACTCTCTTGTTCACGGGCCCGCTTGGGCTCGACGCCTACTGGAGAGAAGCGGACCGTCTCGCGGATACGTTTGGCCAGCGGAAGCCGTCTAACGTCGTTCGGGAAGAACGGCTCGCGATTGGGGACAAGGCGTATCCGGTATCGTACGGTCACCGGAGAATCGCCGAAGTGTTCAAGGAAGCCGGTTACGGCGCCGCTGCGGGAGCGGATCAGGTCATGGAAGCAGCTTACGGGCAAGGACGCCTGATCTGGTGTCCGCTGCCGGTGGAGCTGAACGAACGCGCCGAGCCGGTCGCGGCGCTTTATGCCCACGCGCTGGAGGCATCCGGCGCACGCCGCGAATTGGAATGGCTGAAGGGCGGCGACCTGGCCGGCGTGTACGGGCGGAGTCTTCGCTTCAAGGACGGCGAGCTCTTCGTTTTCGTATCCGAATACGCGCATGACGCGAAGATCGAAGTGAAGTCCGCCGCGACGGGAACGACGTATTCGTTCGTGCTGGAACGGGAGCGCGCGGTATTGTTTGCCGTCGACCGGACCGGCAATGTGACGGAGGTTTATCGCCCGGACGAAGTGGAAGTGCTGGCACTGCCGGCCGAATAAGGCTTGAAATCGAAAGGAGACGATCGCCATGGCGAACGCTGATCATAGAAAAACGGCGCATATCATCTCGCACACGCATTGGGACCGCGAATGGTATCTGCCTTACGAGAAACATCACGTGCGGCTTATCGCGCTAATGGATACGCTGCTGGACACGCTGGAGAACGACGAGGAATACCGCAGCTTTTATCTGGACGGACAGACGATTATCATCGAAGACTACCTGCAAGTACGCCCCGATCAACGGGAGCGCCTGGAGAAATGGATCCGCGAGGGCCGCATTCATATCGGTCCGTGGTACGTGCTGCAGGATGCGTTCCTGACGAGCAGCGAAGCGAACGTCCGCAATCTGCAGATCGGGCACCAAGATGCCGCGCAGTACGGCACGATCGCGAAGGTCGGGTATTTCCCCGACACCTTCGGCAACATCGGCCAAGCGCCGCAGCTCATGAAGCAGGCGGGCATCGACAATGCGGTGTTCGGCCGCGGCGTCAAGCCGACGGGCTTCAACAACATGGTCTCGGACTCCGCTTACGAGTCGTCCTTCTCGGAGCTTGTATGGGAAGGACCTGATGGCTCGCAGGTGCTTGGCATTCTGTTCGCCAACTGGTACAGCAACGGCAACGAGGTACCCGTGGACGAAGCGGAAGCCAAGGAGTACTGGGACCGCAAGCTCGCCGATGCCGGCAAATACGCATCGACGGGGCAGCTGCTCTTCATGAACGGCTGCGATCATCAGCCGATCCAGACGGATCTGGCAGAAGCGATCCGCGTCGCGCGCAAGCTATACCCGGATACGGATTTCGTTCATTCGAATTTCCCGGATTACCTGGCGTCGCTGAAGTCGTCGCTCGAAGACAAGCAGCTGTCGGTCGTGCGCGGCGAGCTGCGCAGCCAGCGGACGGACGGCTGGTCGACGCTTGTGAATACGGCGTCCGCCCGCGTCTATCTGAAACAGATGAACCAGGTCGGCCAGACGATTCTCGAGAAGGTCGCCGAGCCGCTCGCCGCGTTTGCTCATATGACGGGCAAAGCCAAGTACCCTCATCATCTGCTGAAGTACGCTTGGAAAACGCTCATGCAGAACCATCCGCATGACAGCATCTGCGGCTGCAGCATTGACGAGGTGCATCGCGAGATGGTCACCCGGTTCGATAAAAGCCGCCATGTGGCGGAGACGATCGTCGACGACAGCAAGCATGCGGTTGCGGGCACCGTCGATACGAGCGTGTTCGCGGGCTACGGTCAGGATGCGCTGCCGCTTGTCGCGTTTAATACGACGGGATGGACGCGCAGCGGCGTCGTGGAAATCGAGCTGGACGTTGCGCGCGTGTACTTCCGCGAAGGCATCGCCCCGCATGACATGATTCGCATGATGAAGGAAATCTCCCTCGAGGGCCGCATGCTTGTAGATGCAGACGGCAATGCCGTCGAGCATACATTCGAGGATCTAGGCTTGCAGTTCGGCTACGACCTGCCGGATGACAAATTCCGCCAGCCGTATTGGACACGCCGCGTGAAGCTGACGTTCGAAGCGACGGCCGTGCCAGCGCTTGGCTTGAAAACTTACGCTTGGGTACTCGGAGCCGCAAGCGACGCTCCGCCGCCGTCGCTCGTGACCGGTGACCGTACGATTGCGAACGAAAACCTGAGCATCGAGATCGCCGAGGACGGAACCTTGGCGGTAACGGATATCGCCAGCGGACGCACGTACCGCGATCTGCTCATCTATGAAGATGCCGGAGATATCGGCAATGAGTACATGTTCAAGCAGCCGGACGGCGAGCCGGCGCTTACGACTAAAGGTCTTGCGGCCGAAATCCGCGTCATTGAAGACAACGCGTACCGCGCATCGCTTGAGATCGTGCATCATTGGTCGATCCCGGCATCCGCCGATGAGCTCTTCGAGCAGGAGAAACAGGAAGCCGTCTATTATCCCGAACGCAAAGCCGGCCGTTCGACGACATTCGTGCCGTTCACGATCCGCACCGTCGTCAGCCTGGAGCGCTCCGGGCGGGGCGTAGGCATCCGCACGACGTTTAATAACCAAGCGAAGGACCATCGCGTGCGCGCCTTGTTCCCGACCGACCTGGCCGCGTCCGTTCATCGGGCAGACGCGATCTTCGAAGTGGCGGTGCGCGATAATGAGCCGGCTGCCGAATGGGAAAATCCGAGCAACGCGCAGCATCAGCAAGCCTTTGCCGATGTCAGCGACGGCACGCAGGGCCTCACGATCGCGAACTTTGGCTTGAACGAATACGAAGTGCTTCGCGACGGCCGCAATACGATCGCCGTCACGCTGCTTCGCTCCGTCTCCGAGCTGGGCGACTGGGGCGTCTTCCCGACGCCGGAAGCGCAATGCCTTGGCGAGCATACTACCCAGCTGTGGATCCTTCCGCATGGCGGCGACGGCGCAGCAACGGGCGCGTATGCGGCTGCTTATCAGTTCCAAGCGCCGTGGACATGCGCGCAAACCGGCGTACACGGCGGAACGCTGTCGCCGGCGCACTCGTTCCTGGCATGGGAAGGCGAAGGCATTGCATTCTCCTCGGCCAAGATTGCGGAAGCAACGGGCGACCTCATGCTGCGCTGGTTCAACATGCGGCCGGAAGCAGCAAAGCTGCAGGCGTTGCCGAATGTTGGCGCGTGCGCGGCGGCTTATGCGAGCGACGTGCTCGAGCAGGCGGGCGAACGCCTGCAGCCGTCCGGCGAAGGCGCGAACGGCTCGTTCGCGGCGGAGCTTGGGCCGTGCGAGATCTATACGGTAGGCATCACGGTGCAATAATGAAGAATGGCGGCTAATGAGAAACTTTGGCTGAGTAACATATCTAGCCGGACATGCCAGTTATGCGATACTGTCGCTTGCTGACGCTACGTTAGCCTTATTGCTTGTGCCGCTTATCATATGGTCGAGACGAAAATCGAATAACGAATAGACCAAAAGCAGCATTTCCTTTCATGGAAATGCTGCTTTTTTAGTCTCAGAACGATCAGACATTCAAGATACAGGACCTGAAAAATCATCCTGATATTTCCTGTCATTTAGTTCAAAGGAACTATTAAATGAAGCGTTCTCACGAAATTATTACAAAATGTATAAATTATTTACACAGTTTTTTTCATTTTGCTATTCAACTTGTAGTTATTTAGTACGATACTATATAAATAGTCTATGTCGAAATTTGGCAGCATTACGAGATACCAATAGAATTACTCAAAAATTATTCCATTTAGAATATCAGAGAAGGGGGTTAATTACGCTTACGCTTCAATATTGATAATGCAGCCAAATAGACAATTAAATCATAATAGGAGCGCTAAACCGATGTTGTTGATCAGACGTATGTCCTTTTTTACAAAAATGTTGCTGCTAGCTTTCATTAATATTATTTTAATTGGCACGATTTTAATCTCATCCAGTTACATGACCCAGAAAACCATCTTGATTGATCAACTGCGCGGTCAAATTATCGCGATTACACAGGAGTGGGCAAGTGAAATCGAACCGGCTCTAGTCGCTCAGGCGATTGAGCAGAAGAGCTATCAGGGATCGGCGCAAGCCCAGCTTCAAGTCCAATTTGATCAGATTCACAAATATAATCCGAATATTGCTCAAGCGTACATCTTTGGTGCGGAGCTTGAGGATGGCAATAAAACTTCTCTTGTCGCTATGCCTACAAGTCTTGTAGAAGCGTTCTCGGCCGAAAACGTGAATATCGGCGACATGTACGAGCAGCCGGCTGCGATGGCGAATGCCGTTTCCAGCATGCTCAAAACCGGAAAGCCAACCTTTACGAGCTTCTATTCCGACAGCTTTGGCACCTGGACCTCGGTTCTTTATCCTATCATTGACGATCAAGGCAAAACGCTTGGATTTTTTGCTGCCGATGTGGACGCCAGCGCTGTTCCGAAGGGGCTGCACAAGCTTCTGATGAACGGCATAACCATTATGGTTATTTTCATGCTGATCATATTCCTGATTCAATTCTTTGTATCCCGCCGCACGATGAAGCCGATTCAAGAGCTGGTACGCGGCATTGAAATGGTCAGCACCGGCAATTTGAACGTAGAGCTGAAGACCGGGCCAGATGATCTTGGAACGGTTAACCAGAAGTTCAACAGTATGGTTAGCCAAATCAACAATATGATGCTTCAAGTTCAGCACACCTCGCATGCCGTTACGAATTCTGCCAAAAACCTGCATGGAATTTCGGAGTTTAACAGCAGGAATACAAACCTGATCACGGCAAGCGTACAGGAGATCTCGGGAGGTATCGTAGAGCAGAAGCAAGCGACTATGGACACGGCTAGAGCCATGAACGAGCTTGCGGACGTTATTCAGACCATCGCAGAGAACTCTTCGAGAGTAGCCCAAGAGGCCTATGATATGGAGCGAAAATCCATTGAAGGCAACACGGCCGTGAAGCGGGTCATGACGCAAATGGAGCAAATCCAGACCTTTGTCGGCAAGTCTACGAATGCCATTAAATTGCTGGACAGCCGTTCGCAGGAGATCGAAAACATCGTTTCGATTATTATGAACATCTCCGGCCAGACCAACCTGCTGGCACTGAACGCAGCAATTGAAGCCGCACGGGTAGGCGAGCATGGCAAAGGGTTTGCCGTTGTTGCCGGCGAGGTCCGGAAGCTTGCGGAGCAATCCGACCAATCCGCGAACCAAATCTCTGAGCTGGTGAAGGAAATTCAGGATGTGATCGGAATTGCCGTTCAAGCACTGGAGCAAGGCAATTACGAGGTTGTTGACGGTCTGAAAATGACGATTACAACGGAGCAGCTGCTAAACGAAATTCTGCAGGCAACCCAAAACGTAACGATGCAAATACAAGAGGTGTCGAGTTCGACAGAGGAGCTGTCGGCAGGAACGCAGGAGCTTACGGCGACTTCCGAAAGCCTGTCGTCAGCGGTAAGCGTAACGGCCGTAAACAGCGCCAAAATATCCGATTCCGTCGAAGAGCAGAAGCAGAGCATGTCGGCTGTTGTAGACTCTTCAACGGAGCTTACTGCTCTGTCGGAAAAACTTCAGAAGCTCCTTAACCAGTTCAAGGTTAGAGGTTAAGGCTAACCTATTCTATCCTCGCATCGGATTCGATGCGGGGAAATTTTTACTGCTCGGAAGGAGTAAAGAGATATGACGGAGATTAATCATCACACTAAGGTAACAGAGAATTTGCTGCTATTTATTCCGCTCGATTCATCACGTCACAGCCGCACTTATTCCTACTTAACAGTAGAAGCAGCCTTTGAAGACCGCTTAAACGCGAAGCTGCAGGCGTTGAAGAATGAAAGAGAGCAAATGGCGGCAGCGGTCTATATGGCATTGCTGTACCGTTTGTCCGGGGAAACCGACATTATGGCGGAGTGGATCATAAACGGAGGGACGCCGGTACCCCTTCTTCTCAGTTTCGAAGAAAAGCAGACCTTTGCTAGTTTGAAAGAAATGATTAACAGCCAGGCAGCAGCCGGAGCCGTCGCTTCGCCGGAGCTTCAATTCGATACCCGGTTCTCATGCGGTCAGCCGATCGGCACGGTGCAGGAGCTGCTCAACTGGCAGCTGCTTGAAGAGGGCGGCCGCTGGATGCTGCGCGTGGCTTACGACAGCTCGGTGCTCGCGGATTCTACTATTCGCAGGTATATGCAATATTTCATTACCTTGTTGGAGGCAGCGCTTGCGGATGAAGGCGGCCTGATTGCCGCAGTCGATATTCTGACGGAGGCTGACAGAGCTGTATATGATCTCATGAATGATACGGCCTATCCGTACGATACAACAAAAACGATTCACGGTATGTTCGAGCAGGCTGCTGCGTCTTACCCGGACCGTATTGCAGTCTCTTCTATTTACGGTCAGCTGACTTACCGTGAATTGAACGAGAGAGCAAACAGCACGGCAAGAATGCTGCTAAGCCGCGGTCTTGGCAAAGGAGATTTCGTCACCATCTTTATGGAGCGGAGCCTGGAGCTGATCGTCAGCCTGCTTGGCATCCTTAAGGCGGGCGGCGTCTACGTCCCGGTTGATCCGGAGCATCCGGAGGACCGCAACCGCTATATTTTATCGGATACCGCATCCGCCTTTATCCTGACCAAATCGGCTTATGAAGCGCAGGCAGCCTTGCTCTGCGAAGGTGTGGATACTGTTAAGGAAATTATTGCTTTGGACTCCGGCTTGACGGAAGTCTATGAAGGGATCAATAACGTAGCAAACGGGGTTACGCCTCAGGATCTGGCTTATATCATCTATACATCCGGTTCGACAGGCAGACCAAAAGGCGCGTTGATCGCACATGAGGGTGTTGTTAACCTGGGCGAGACGGTCCGTACGGATTGTCAGATCGGTCCCGAGGATGTACTTACGCAATTCGCTACCTACAGCTTTGACGCTTCGGTATGGGATACGATTGGAGCGTTATTTTACGGAGCGCATTTGTACTTGCTGTCTTCGGATGAGCGGGTATCCGTTGAAGAATTCGCCAGCGCTGTTGAAAGAACAGGTACCACGATCATTACCATTTTGCCAACGGTATTCTTTAACCAGCTGTCTGCCTACTTATCCGAAGAAGGTTACCGCAAGCTGTCGGGCGTTAAGCTCATCACGGTTGCGGGCGAGGCGTTATACGGCGAGCAAGTCCGGGCATTCCAGCGTAAATTCCGCGACAATATCGATATCGTAAACGTATACGGGCCAACGGAATGTACCGTTTGTACAACCACATACACGGTTAGGGGTTTGATTCCGGATGACTTAACGAGTGTTCCGATCGGCAAGCCTATTCATAATTACAAAATTTATATCGTTAATGAAGAGAATCAGCTATGCCCGGTGAATGTGCATGGCGAGGTATATATTTCTACAGTGGGTCTGGCGAAGGGGTATTTGAACCAGCCGAAGAAAACGGCCGAAGCGTTTATCGATAATCCGTTTGGCGAGGGGCAGATCTACAAGTCCGGCGATATTGCAAAGCTGCTGCCTGACGGCACGGTCGAATATGTGGGCCGCCGCGACTCCCAGATCAAAATCCGCGGCCACCGCATTGAAATCGGGGAGATCGAGGACAGCTTTACCAAAATTCCAAATGTGCAGGACATTGCGGTTATTTGTAAAAAGGATACGGACGGCCAAAATATGCTGGTCGGTTATTTTACGACACAAGACGGCGGTGAGCTTCAATCTGCCGTGGTCAAACGGATGCTGGGAGCCAAGCTGCCATCCTATTTCGTGCCGAAATGGATTGTTCAACTGGAAGTAATGCCAACCTCGCCAACGGGCAAAATCGACCGCAAAGGCTTGCAGCGCTACAATCATATGGAGACGGCGGCTGCGGATGCAGGTTTTGTACCGCCGGCAACGGATATTGAGCGGGATGTTGCTGCATCCTGGCAGGATGCTCTGCGTCTGGAGCAGGTTGGCCGGTATGATGATTTCTTCTCGATTGGCGGCGACTCGCTGGCGATTATTCATGTGCTTGTCCTGCTGAAGCCGCAATATCCGGAACTGAAAATCAATGATTTCTTCACCTGCCGGACAGTAGAAGCCTTATCCTTGCGGATCGGGCAGCTGCAGGCGGAACAGCCTCAGGCAGAGGAACGTTTCTCTAGGCTGACCGGACCAGCTGTACCGCTGAATGAGGAGCCACCAGTTCCAGGTGGAGCAAGGGAGCTCGCGGCAGGAAGCAGCGTTGAGCCCAAAGCTATCCTGTTAACAGGAGCAACGGGTTATCTGGGCGCCTATCTGCTGTACGAGCTGCTTGTGCAGAGCAAGGCGGCGGTGTATTGTCTGGTTCGGCCGGGGATTGATTCCGGTCTGGTCCGTATTCAGGCTCATATGGAATATCTCTTTGGCTCAACCGTCAAGGAGCTTGTACAAGAACGGGTTATCGCGGTGGAAGGCGACTTGGAGCAAGCGGACCTGGGGATTTCTGCTGAGGTACGGCAGGAGCTTCTGGGTGCTCTGGATGCCATTATTCACAGCGCAGCCGATGTAAGGCATTTTGGCGAAGAAGAGCAATTTGCGAAGACGAATATTGCGGGCACGCTTGCCCTGATCAGTCTTGCCAAGGCATGCGATAAGCCGGTTCGCTTCCACCATATTTCTACGCTGGGCATACCGGAAGATTTGGCGTTAAGCGGGCAATGGGAAGAGGTTGTGCGTGAGCAGACATTGCGGCCTGACCTCAAGGTGGAGAACCTGTACACGAACAGCAAGATGGAAGCAGAAAAAGTATTGATGTCTGCTGCTGCAGAAGGGCTGCATGTCAGCATTTACCGGGCTGGCAACTTGTCCTGTCATTCGGAAAGCGGCTTGTTCCAGCGCAATATCGACAGTAATTCGTTCTACCGCATGCTGAAGGCGATGCTGCTGCTTGGCAAGGCGCCTAAGGTGCAATGGGAGGTAGACTTCACCCCAATTGATTATGCGGGTAAATCGATTGTTGCGCTTGCGCTGCAGCCTGCCGACTCGGGGCGATTGTTCCACATTTGCAATCCGGAGACTATCCCGTATACCAAATGGGTGGATCTTATCCGCAATTACGGTTATCAGGTTGAACTGCTGGAGCCGGAAGCTTATACCGCTTGGCTGTTTGACGCATCCGTTCCGAAAAATGCGGAAGGCGTCAAGCTGGCGATTGCCCAGCTGGAGGGGGACGGAGCGAAGGATTCCGGCTATCGCTACGGATGTGAATACACGTATGAAGTACTGCAGGAGCTTAACGTTACATGCGCTGCACCGGATAGCCGCTTTATGGGGGTTATGCTGGATCATGCCGTCAAAATTGGGTATTTCCCGAAAGTGCTGGTAACGGTATAAAGAGGCGGATCAATCGTTTGCAGCCATTCCCTTATGCTCTGCTCTACGCTGGATTTCATCCAGTGAAAGGCAGCCAAAAGAAAAATTGCGGCAGTTACGTTGGATTCACTCCATTAAAATAGTCCATATTGAGCCGCTTTCTCCTAATTGGGGAGATTATACTGCACATACTCCAATGTAGCTCTAGTAGACAGGCAAAAACGCTTTATTATACTGTACCAGATCCAACGTGACTCTACTTCGTTAGCAGCGATCTGATAGTTGTGTGGACATAGCAGCTGTTGCTAACTATATAGCTCAAATTTAAAGGGCAATCCCATCGTCATTTGATGACTAATGGGATTGCCCTTCTTGGTGTCTGCTCAGACGTGGTTGCCTCCATGCCTGAGGCGCTGGTGCTGCGAGACGAAATGGCGGTCGATTACACTCTGAATTTACGACAACGTATAGCTTAACAACGTTCCGTTTGCGGCCGGAAGCCGGTTCACGGTCGAATCGTTAGTGATGAAGCCTAGGCGGATGGTGCTGCCTGCGGTTAAACCAAGAGAAGAAAGAGGAACCGCGAGTTCGATAACCGTATCGTTGCGGACATACTGGGCGGAGCTGAGCGTAGAAGCCAGACTCCAAGTCCAGCCGTTGTTCGTTCCGCTGTATGCGTACAGGTTCTGATTCTCCAGCAGGGTATCCACGCCGCTTGTTGCCCAGTTCGCCGGATTATAGCCGGATGACGCGTTATTATCCGTGTTCAGGTAGAACTGGCTTTTAACATTCAGGCCGCTGCCTTGGATAAGCAGATACAGGTTGGTGCCGTCGTTTTTCGCTTTCATGGCGGTAATGGTGCCGCCTGCGCTGCTGTTTAGTGCCGCGACCGACCCCCAATCACTTGCGCTGCCGTCAATGGTAATCGTAGTAACTGCCTGAGGCGTGGCGCTGACGGCGGTTGATTTGGCAGATTCATTGCCGCTTGTATCTACGGCGCTGATCTGGAACGAATAGGAGGTGCCATTGGTTAGTCCGGTAGCGGTATAAGTCGTTCCTGTCGCGGGAGCAGTGTTTAGCTTCGTTGTTCCCCGGTAAATGTTGTAGCCCTGCAGATCGGATTCGGTATTGGCCGACCAGGATAACGTGACTTGGCCGCTGCCTGCGGAAGCGGTTAAGCCCGCCGGAATAGCAGGCGCTGTCGTGTCCGGCGTTGTGCCGCCACCGCCGGTTCCGCCGCTGCCAAGCGTATAGCCGGGCAGAACGCCGCTGCTGCCAGGCAGCCTGTTCACCGCCGAGTCGTTGCTGATATAGCCGGCCCGGAGGGTGTTTCCGTTTGCGAGGTTAAGCGTACTCAGCGGGATCGACAGCTCAACGACATTACTGTTGCGCTGGAACTCGGCGGTGCTAAGCGTACGGACTGACGTCCAAGACCAGCCTGCGCCGTTGTTACGGTACACGGTATTGTTCTCGATCATGTATTCCGCGCCGCTTTCCGCGCCGGAGGTGTTCCAGCCTGCCGCGTTATAACCGGTCAGCCTGTTGTTGTCCGTATCGAGGAACAGCTGGCCTTTGACATTCAAGTTATTGCCTTGGATAAGAAGGTACAGTTGACTTGCGTTATTGGCTACCTTAAGTACCTGGACATCGGAGGTACCGGTCGCAAGAGCTGGGATGCCGCTCCAATCCGAAGCTGATCCGTCGATGGTAATCGTCGTTGGTGTTGTGCCGCTTGGCGTTACGGAAACGGCAGCGCTTAGCGGAGACTCCTGACCGGCATTGTTCACCGCGGATACCTGGAAGCTGTAGGCCGTGCCGTTTGTCAGACCGGTATTGGTATAAGAAGTTCCGGTTATCAATGAGCCGTTTACTTTCGTGCCGTTCCGGTACACGTTATACCCCGAGAGATTCGCTTCCGTATTGGCGATCCAGCTTAAGGTGGCCTGCCCGTTGCCGGCAGATGCGGTTAATCCGGCAGGAGCAGCCGGCGCAACAGGGGCAGCGGGAGTCACGGATACAGCTGAGCTGAGTGCCGATTGGACGCCGTTTGTATTGACGGCCGCGACCTGGAAGCTGTAGCTGGTGCCGTTTGTCAGTCCCGTTGCGGTATAGGATGGGCTGGTTAAGAGAGTGCTGTTAAGCTTTGTGCCGCCGCGATAGACGTTATAGCCTGCCAGATTGGACTCGGAATTCGGGCTCCAGCTTAAGGCCGCCTGGCCGTTGCCCGGTGAAGCCGTCAGTCCGGTTGGAGCGCTTGGCACGGCGGGCGCGCCCGGAACGGTGAATTTAACCGATGAGCCGCCAAAGTTGGCTGTACGGAACCACATCCAGATATCCTGCCCGGCAAGCGAATCCGGGAAAATATAGTCCGCGTCGAACATCAGCTCAACCGAATTGCCGGATTGCTTCGCAATGACCGGCCATCCGTTGTTGCCGACGGTTGTGGACGGGAACTTGAACACGTCGGCCTGCCCGCTAACATGCGGGGCGAGGTACACCTTGTTCATATTCTCGAAATAGATGCGGGAATCCGGCGTAATGGGCCAGGCGACGCCCTGCCAGCCGGTCGAGCCTTTTTTGTCGTAATCGAAGTAGAGCATTTCCCCTTGCATGTTTATCGCGGATAAGGCATCAATCTTCATCAGGAACTTGTCGCCGGCGAATTTGGCATACACCTTCGTAATGCCTTTGGCATTGCTGCCCGCCGGATCGCTGTAGATTGGCGTTTCGCTGGCCCAGTCCGCGAATTGCCCGTCGATATTGAAGCCGCCCTGCAGATCGGTCGGATGCGTGCCGGCCAGCGAGGAAGAAGGATGACCGCTTGCATCCAGCCAGTTTTTCGCATCTTGATACATATTGGTGAAATTGGTTGCGCCGCTCACGTCGTAACCCATGTAGTGGCTGTTATTCACGATTTCGTTCATCCATTTGTTGGTGCTTGCCGCAGGAATCGTAAAGTCGCAGATGATGATGTTGAAGCCGTCCGGCTGATTCGCCTGGGCGTTCATGTAGTCTTTCCAGAAGCCTCCGAAGTTGTCGCGGCTGCGGTAGGTAGGGGAGGCGGAGTTGGTGTTCCAGTTGTCCGCGAATGCCGCGTTCTCGTCATAGAACTTGGAGCCTGAAGTGATGTAGGGGTTGTAATACCAGGATTCGGTCAGGAAAATGTTAATCGCATGCCGATACCGTTCGGCGAATTGGGAGGTGCCTTCGTCCGGGTTGAAATACCAGTAGCCCCGGTTCGCCGCAACGATCTTGGTCGGGTCAACGGCTTTGACCGCTTCAACCAGCTCAACCATGCCTTTGGCCGTAAAACCGAAGTTGCCGCGCGGTCCCCAGGAGGTAGTTGGGCCTGCGCCGCCAATCGGATCCGGCGTATCGACGGTATCCAGGAACACGCCGTCGTACCCGGCATCATGCTCCAGCTTGTCGGTCATGAAGGTGATGAGCTTTTTCCACGTTGGATCTCCGCCGTTAATATAACCGCCGCCGTAGGTTTTGTTCTTGTCGGCAACGCCGTCCCCGGATTTCCAATACCCTCCGTACATATAGCGGGTATCGTTTACCCAAGTCCCTTGCTGATCCAGATACCAAGGCATCAGACCGTTATTGCTCCAGCTGAGCAGATTGCCGGTAGAGGAGTAATCGTTCGCAATCGAGATACCCGTGTAGCCGTTGTAACCGGAATTGGAAGTGCCATCCGGCGTTGCGCCGCCTTCAACGTTTATGTAAGTGCCAGAGCTGTTGTAGTTCCAAGGGTTTGGACCGTGCAGCGGTCCGCTTGGCCCGCTGTAATCCGCCGGAAGCAGCCCGACGTCCTTGCCGCTTTGAATCGTCATATCGCCGGTAAAGCCGGTAAATACGCTGGAAGTAGCCAGCTCGCCAACCGACATGTAGGCCAGCACGATAACATCGTCGGCTGTGCCGAGAATGCCGTCAACGCCCCGTTTTACTTCGTTAACCTGATTGGGAGTAAACGTCTCGAAGTAGAATTGGTTCTTCGCGACGTTAATAATGCGGATGGTAGGCTCGAGGATAACAAGATCGTAAGTCTTTAAAGAATCAAGCTGAGTCTGGGTTGCGGTGTTTGTGCCGTACCAGATCATAACCCGGCTGTATTCGCTAAGGCCGGGTACTTTGCCGTACAACGGATCTTTGCCGATGGCGGCATGGGCTGACGGCGCGAGGCCGGGAGCGCGTAAGGTCGGAAACAACAGCAACAGGACAAGGGATGCGGTGAGCATTCGGCGAGCCAAACGATGGAAGGCTGTAAGCAAAATAGTCACTCCTCTTTTTTATTAGGCTGTTTACGTCGGAAAATTCGGACAAATCACCTCCTGGATGAACGAAATAATTTGGCGCAAATAATTTAGAGAATTAACAGGGCAAATGAGATGCTCATGCACCAACGAGGCCATTATAATCGAGCATTTACAGGATTACAACAAATAAATTTACGGTTTTCCAAGAGATAGGCCCTCTGTTTTAACGTTTAGTATCCTTAAAGGATTAGGTGGTTAGTCATAAAATAGGTAAATTATTTGCGGCAAATAAATAAATATTTTCCTAAAAATGATTGAAATTTGTGTAAATATTTACTAGAATGAGGGGCAACAAGCGCCTGACGCTTATACAAACAAAGGAGGCTGCATTTATCGGGGTAACGTCTAGGGGAGTTCGTCGAGAGTCGCTTCAAGGGTAAGGACAAACCGAAGGGATGGGGAAACGATGGGCAAGACGGGGAAAAAGTTAGCGTTAACGGCATTGGCGGTTATGATGGGGGCTCTTCCGGCTGCCGGGCTGCCTGCGGCAACTGCCGCTGCGGAAGCGGGCTCCGGGGCCGCGCCGCTGTATGGCAATTTCGAGGATTGGAATGGCGGGCATACGGATCAGGCCACGGCAAGCAATCGGATGGAATCGATTAAGGCGGTTAACCAGGACGGCAAGCTTTATGTCATGGCGAAGGGAAGCGGGATGAACCGCGCCAAGACGCTGTACATAAATGCCGACAATAATGCGGCGACGGGAGCGAATATAGCCGGGTGGAAGGATTCAGCCGGTATCGATTACAAGATTGAAGGCGAAGTGGCGTATACCTACGAGAATGGAGACTGGGTGCAGCAGGGGCAAGTTGTCCTGAAGGATAACGACACCGTCGCGGAATACGAGATTGATCTGACGGCGCTTCCGGCTGCCGATCCTGCCGGCAAAATCAAAGTGGGTTTGTTGTCGGAGGGATCGATGCTGCCGGAGCTCGGCGAGTTAATGGTCTCGGTGCAGCCTTCCTCATCCGGCGGTACGGCGCAGGCAGCTCCTCCGCCGCCAACCGATCTGGCGATTGACGGCGATGGTGCCGAATGGGCGGACGTGCCTGAGCTGCTCCGCAGCGCAGACGGGAAAACAACGGTGAAATACGCGGTATCGGCGGATGCCCTGCACATGCTGATTGAGGGGCGTATCGACAATGGCGAATTTCCGGACTTGTGGGAGCACTTGCTGATCGACGTTGACCGCAAGCCTTCGACCGGCAATGCGATGTGGGCATGGGCGAGTACGCTAGGCTCGGAATACCTCGTGCAATCCGGTTTTCTGTATGAGGCAAGCGGAAGCGGCGGCTGGCAGGAGGCGGCAACCGGACTAAGCTATGCCCGTTCCGGAACGGGAGATGCCAAGACGATTGAATGGACGCTGCCCCTTGCCGACCTGCATGCCGGCGACGCAAAGTCGGTTCATGTGGCTTTTCTGAGCAATAACTATGCCATGCCGGATCCAGCCGGCGACCCCGCGGAGATTAGTCTCGCGGCGAAGCCGCAATTAACGGTGGACGGCGATCCCTCGGATTGGGCGGGTATTCAGCCGCTGACGGTTACGGCGGACGGGCTGACAACGGTGAAGACTTACGTGACGGACGGAAAATTATTTGCACTCATTGATGGCCGAATCGATAATGCCGAGTTCCCCAATCTATGGGAGCATCTGTTCCTGGATACGGATAAAAATCCTTCCACCGGCACCTCCAGCTGGGCATGGGCAGGCAAGCTGGGCGCTGAATACCTGGTTCAGACGGCTATTCTGTACGCCTCGAACGGGAGCGGCGGCTGGGATCAGACGCCTGCGGTATTCCCTTATGTCAGCGCGGGCACCGGCGACCATAAAGTGATTGAATGGTCCGTTCCGCTTAGCGAGCTGGGGCTTACCGATGAGCAGTCCATTCATGCCGGATTCCTGAGCAATAGCTATGCCGCGCCTGACGCAAGCGGCGATCCGGCTGTTATCCAGCTCCACAGCAGCGGGGCCGCGATTACCGTGGACGGGGATGACGGCGATTGGAGCGGGGTGGAGCTTGGCGCCGCCGCAAGCGGTTCCCCTTATGTACTGGATGCGGTGCAGGACGAACGCAAGCTGTACGTTCGGGTGAAGGGCAAGAATCTCGATCTGCGTAACGTTTATTATCTGAATACGGATGGCGATTCGACTACAGGGGCATCAACCGGCCTATGGACGGAGGAAGGTTTCGATTACAAAATCGACCGGGGGACGTTGTACGAATACAATCAGCAGAACGGCTCCTGGGAGGAAAAGGATCCGGTTTATCTGTCCGTAACGGACGATGGGGTCGAAATCAACGTATACCTGGATCAGCTGGGTCTTGATGAACCGGCTCCAATCAAGCTTGGCTTCGTCAATCGCGGCATGCTGCAGCTGCCGATGGGCGGCAGCGCGCCGCTGACCGTGGATAATACGGTGCGGACGCAGGAGACGGCAGGCGTATTTTACCCGCGCCAAAGCTTTGAGCTGCTGAACAATCCTTTTATGGGATGGGTGGCTTGGGCGAAGGATTCCTCCAAGGCGGACGGCACTCCGTATCCGCAGCAGCACAGTCTGGTGTATGCGGGAATCTCGTGGCGGGAGCTGGAGCCGGTGAAAGGGCAGTTCGACTGGGCGGGCATCGAGCAGAAATATCAGTTCGCTTATTGGGCTTCGCAAGGCAAACGGATCAATCTGCGGATTGTCATGGATACGCCAACGGCCGATCCGTCCCATAAGGATATTCCGGATTGGCTGTACGATGAGCTTGCCGCGGAAGGGAATGCCGGCACCTGGTACGATACGCAAGAGGTTGGCTCCGGCTTTAGCCCAAATTACAACAGCGAGACGCTGCTGGCCGAGCATGAGCGGATGATCGCCGAGGTAGCGGGGCGCTACGACAACGATCCGCGGATTGCCTTCGTGCAACTGGGAAGCCTAGGTCACTGGGGAGAGTGGCATACATGGCCAAGCGGCTCCGGCGTGTTTCCGAAGCTGAGTATTTCCGATCAGTATGTCCAGCACTACCTCGACGCGTTCAAGCACAAGCAGATCGGAATGAGAAAACCGTTCCCGATCGCAAGCGAGCAGCGGGCCGGATTGTTTAACGACGTATTTGGCATCAAATCCAGCACGGACGAGTGGGTAGGCTGGACGCAAAACGGCTGGTCGGGCATTGGAGAGTTCGTCGATAATCAAGCGGATGCGGCATCTGCGCAAGCGGCTTCGGCGATGCCGGACTTTTGGAAATACGCGTACTCCGGCGGGGAGTTTGCCAACGGCAACCCCGAAAGCTGGCTGACCGATGATGCTATCATGGAATCCCTGCGCCAGATGCGGGTCAGCCATACCTCGTGGCTCGGGCCGTCTTCCCCGGCGCGCACGGCTTACGGAACCGACATTCAGTCCAACATCGAGACGATGCAGAAAATGATGGGGTACCGCTATGTGATCGAGGCGGTTAAACATTCGGACTCCGCGGCACGCGGAACAGCCGTTTCCGTCGAGACGGTTCTGAATAATAAAGGGGTTGCTCCGTTCTATCAGGATTGGAAGCTGGAATACAGTCTCGCTGATGCCGATGGCACAATCGTGTACAAAGAGCGGCAGGATACCGATCTGCGTACGCTTCTGCCGGGCCGGCATGTGCTGGACCATCAGCTGGATTTGCCAAGTACGCTGGCGGCAGGCAGCTACAAGCTGCTTATTGCCGTCATTGATCCGGCAACGGATTCTCCGGGTATGGAGCTGGCGATTGACGGGGAACGTCCGGACGGCAGGTACGAGGTTGGCAGTCTGACGGTAACCAGTTCATCCGGCAGTACGGGCAGCGGGAACAGCTCGGCCCCGGCGGCGGATGACAGCAAGGTTCAGCGCCTCGGCAATCCGGTTCTGACGGATGGCAAGCTTGCTGTCACATTGCTTGCAGGCAAAGAGAAAATCGAGGTGCCTCTTCAGGCGTCGGCTCTCGCGGGCAATCCGTCTATCGTTGTTTCGGACGGAAAAGTAAGCTGGGAGCTGTCGGGTTCCCTGTTGAGCAAAGCGAAGGAGTTGGCTGGAAGCGGTACGGCATGGCTGTCCATTACCGTTAAATCCGGGTTGGACCTGGCTTCCTATGCAGTTAAGGATAATGCTACGGCGCATGGCGTCGGGCAGGCTCAGGCTATCTCCTTTGGGCTTGCCGTCACGGCCGCAGCAGGGGAGAAGACGCTTGATTTTGCGGCATCACCTGTCAACGTATCCTTGAAGCCTGATTCGACAGATGTAAATGCCGTTAATCTTTACGGTATTCAGAATGAACGCTTAAAAGCGGCGTCCGCGAGCTTCCGTAACGGGTTATTAACGGCGCAAATAACAGATCCGGGAACCTATCAATGGCTGCAGTATGAGAAGGTTTACAGCGATATTACAACCGGTCATTGGGCAGCTTCTGCTATTGAGGCGCTGGCTGCAAAGCAGGTAATGCAAGGTATCGATGCCGACAGGTTTGCCCCAGGCCGCTCTATTACACGCGCGGAGCTGGCTGCAATCCTGGCGAGAATGCCGGGTCTTGGAATAGGCTCGGGGGAAGGAGCAGAGCTTCCTTTCAAGGATGTTCCGGCCTCGGCCTGGTATGCAGATGAGCTGAAAGAAGTTTTGGAGTCAGGATTAATGAATGGTTATGGCGATACCTTTAAGCCGGATGCTGCAATCACTCGTGAGGAGCTGGCGGCCTTGGCTGCCCGTGCGGGGGCGAAGGTTTCTGGCGGAACCGGATCTGAAACTGCTCAGACTGATGGCGATTATCGGGATGCAGCCGAGATCAGCAGTTGGGCTGTCGACAGTGTAAGTATGGCGAAGCAGCTGGGACTTATGATCGGAGATGCGGATGGACGTTTTCGTCCGCAGGAAGGTGTGTCTCGCGCAGAGGCTGCTGTAATCGTATTTCGTTTGATAGAGATGCTGCTGAAATAAAGTTGAAATAGAAGACTGTCGGGGAAACCCGGCGGTCTTTTTTCGAATTCTAAGCGTACTATGTCAACTACTTTTTTACCGACTTTAGAGCACCTCAAACACACCTAACCGTCATATTTTACAAATTGTGGTTACCAACTGACGAAAAGCGGTGGACGAAAGGGGTAT
>Ga0065721_10003930_pt1 | contig 55181 bp, 53 predicted proteins | sample Mesricmetagenome_FD_59108 | JGI IMG/M metagenome (GOLD analysis project Ga0065721, IMG submission 59108) | Mesophilic microbial community from rice straw/compost enrichment Sample: eDNA_1 v2 (version 2) | ecosystem: Engineered > Solid waste > Grass > Composting > Bioreactor | place: USA: Davis... | reverse complement strand
TCGGCCTCGAGCTTCTCGATCTTGATGACGTCGTTGGCAGCAACCTTGTACTGCTTCCCGCCCGTCTTGATAACGGCGAAAGTCATATGTCAGCCGGCTGGTTTGTCCAACCGGTCCCTATCTGTCGCGCTCTGTGGCGCCGCGGCTTTCGTGCCTGTCCGCGGGCTTTTCGAAGAGATGGGGCCGAAGAATTCAGCCGGCAGCCTCGAGCAGCGTTTTCAAACAAAACCAGCGCACCGGACGGACCAGTGCGCAGGATGGATGGGCTTATCGGGGGAAAAGCCCCAAGAGTCAAGGGCGGAAGCGCAGGCATCCGCCCCCCGGCGGAGGCCTCTCAGCCGCCATTGGGATACCAATTGCGCAGCCGCACCTCGATGCCCTCGTCGACATCGGTTTCGAGCGGGGCGAGGTCACTGTCCCCGTAATGGTAGGGATAGATTATGGCCGGCCTGAAGGTGTTGATCGCTTCCACGGCCTGGTCCGGGGTCATGGTATAGGGCAGGTTCATGGGCAGGAAGGCGACATCGATATCGGTCAGGGCCAGCATGTCGTCATTGGGCTCGGTATCGCCGGCGACATAGACCTGCACATCGCCGAAGGTGAGCACATAGCCATTGCCCACGCCCACGGGGTGATATTGCATGCGGTCTTCGGTGGTGTTGTGGGCGGCGATGGCGCGCAGCGGGATATCGGCCAGGGTGCCGTCCTCGCCATTGGCCAGAGCCGTCGCATTGGCCTTGAGCGCTTCGGGCAGCTTGTCGAAGACATCCCTATTGACGATCAGCGGCACGTCGCCGGCAATGGCCTCGAGCGTGGGCACATCGAAATGGTCGCCATGGCCGTGGGTGATGAGAATGGCCGAGGGCGCGGGCAGGCCCGCGTAACGATCGGCGCCGCCGACCGGATCGACATAGATCGCCTTGCCGTCCCATTCGAGCACGAGGCTCGCATGATCCACCGGATGGATGACGAGATCGCCGGCCTGGGTCGGGATGGTATCGGACATGGGGGCTTCCTGGGCGCGGATGAAGGGGCCGGCGGCCAGGCCGGCCAATGGCAGGCTCGCCATGCCGGCAACGATAGTGCGACGGGTGACCATGGTGCAATTCTCCCTCGAATGCTGCTGCTCTGCATCAATGCGCCGGACCCCGAGCGGGATCGGGCCCGCACGCGATTGTGACCATGCGCCGGGCGCGGAACGGCGGGGCCAGGGGCCGGCCATAATGTTCTCCGGCACAATGGCAGGCTTGTGACGGCGGCGAAAGAGCGGCCGCGCTGTCCGCCGCCGCCCCGGCAAGGCGGTTTTGCCCCGGCGCGACCCGGCGCCGGGCATGGCGCCGCCGAAGAATTTTCCCCCGGTCGGGGCGCAGAAGAGGAGTTGCAGCCGCCCCGATGCTATGTCATAAGCCGCCCCGTATCGACCAGCCGCGTCCCCATCGGACGCTTTCGATCTCGCGGAGAGATGGCAGAGCGGTTGAATGCACCGCACTCGAAATGCGGCATAGGGGCAACTCTATCGGGGGTTCGAATCCCTCTCTCTCCGCCATTCTTCCAAGAACGCCAGGATTTCTGCCAGACCCCTTGGTCTTAAGGGCTTTGCAACCGCTCGATTGGTACACAGGAGCGGTACACATGGGCCTCAGAATGGCGGCACCCTGGAAGCATCCCGATTCCGGTATTTATTGGCTCCGGCGCCGCGTGCCGGCTGACTTGGTGTCAGTCGTGGGCCGCCGAGAAGAGAAACTGAGTCTGCGCACCCGAGATCCGGGCGAGGCCAAGACCGCTTATCTCAAGGCGGCCGCCGAGATCGAAGGCCGGTGGGCAAACCTTCGAAAAGGCTACAAGCGAGTTTCGCATAAAGAAGCTGTGGCCATTGCTGGTGAGTTCTACCACGAGCTTGTTGGCGCTTACGAGAATGATCCCGGTGAGGCGAACTTGATCCTGGGCAGGCTCCTGTCGGATCAAGTTGCGGCAGGTTCGCCGGAGGTCAAGGTGGTAGCCGCAGGCAACCCCGCGATAACAGACCGCCTCCTGAATCGCCTGAAGAACCAGCATAGATCCTCTTTGGAGTGCTACCTGGAAGATCGCGGTGAGTTAGTTGATCAGGACAGCTTTGACCGTATCCTGAGCGCCGTGAACGTCGCGATAGCCCAAGGTCGCGAACAGGTTCTCCGCTTTGCCAAGGGCGACTATCGGCCCGATCCTGATGCCGATCGCTTCCCGCTGCGTCAGCTGGTTGTCACCGGCCCCGGCGCAGTGGCTGAGGCTGAGGATCACTACGACCTGAAGGCGATTTACGAGAAGTTCGCCGATGAAACCAAACACGCCATGGCGACGCGGAAGAAGTGGCGCCCGATCATCGCGGAAGTGGCCAATGAGGTCCCGGACATCCGTGATCTGACCGATCATTGGTGCATTGCATGGAAGGATCGGCTCCTGGCCCGTGGCCTGTCGGCGCGATCTATCCAGTTCGGCTACCTTGCTGCCCTCCGGTCAACATGTGCGTGGGCGGTTACCAACAAGCGGATCGTGACCAACCCCGTGGACGGTGTCGCGGTCAAAGTACCCAAAGCCAAGAAGGAACGGTCAAAAGGATACTCCGATACCGAGGCCAAGCAGATTCTTGGTCTGACCTTGCGACCGATTGAGCAGAAGCTCTCGGCGGAGCACAAGGCTGCGCGGCGCTGGGTGCCGTGGATTTGTGCCTATACTGGAGCCCGCGTCGGTGAGATTGCCCAACTCCGTAAGCAGGATATCCACCAGAAGGACGGGGTCTGGTTGTTTTGGATCACCCCCGAGGCCGGTACGGTAAAGGATGGCAATAGCCGCTATGTGGCGATCCACCCTCACCTTATCGAACAGGGATTCCTGCGCTTTGTAGAAAGTTCAGAACCTGGCCCGCTGTTCTACAGCGACAGCCGCAGACGCGGTGGCAGCATCGAGAACCCCACGGCCAAGAAGGTAGGCGAGCGGCTTGCTGCCTGGATCCGCTCGGAAGGTTTCACTGACAAGCGTGTGGCGCCAAACCACGCTTGGCGGCACCGGTTCAAGACACTCGCGCGGCGCCACCATCTGGACCCCGGAACGCGCGATTACCTGCAGGGTCATGCAGCCGCCAACGAGGCCGAGGAATATGGCGAGTTCGAGCCTGCAGTGCTGCTGGCTGAGATCACCAAGCTTCCCGCCTACCATTTCGATGGCGCACCATAATTGCTTGCTGTCCATGATGCACAGCACAGGAGCGCGAGCCTGAGGATAGCCTAGCGCTTCCGCTTAGCGCTTGCAGCCCGGGGGGGCCAACTTCTGCCGCGATGTAGTGCGTGACTTCTTCCATCTGGTACAGTGGCATACGCCCGTAGCATGCCTGCTCCGGTAGCGCGCCACAGGAAGGGCTGGTGATACTATCCGGGCAGATTAGCCGATGCTGCAGCCGCTAAAATGCAAGGTTTGACGCCCTCTCTGACCCACACACTGCCGCTGAAGCGCCACTATGTGGGTCAGATGACAGCGATCGTTCGTACATTGATCGCCGAGGGTTCCCGCCAGTCCGCTCGTACGCATATGCTCCTGCTGACGAGAATGCCCAGGTATGTAGAATGTACCACCCTACCGATTGAACGGAACGTGGCCTGAGGTCGCTCTAAGGCCATCCATTGGCAGTTTTTCGCTTAGATTTGAACGATTTTAGCCCGAGCATCTTGTCACAACACAGCGTTGTCATTTGTCGGGTTTTTGCATATAAGAAGTGTCGGGTTTTTGCACGAGGCTGACCATGGATCAGACGTTGAAACAACGGATCAGGACAAGAGTAAGTCGGACCAAGAAGACAGACGTCTTCGTACCACGCGATTTTGTCGACCTAAGCGGCCATGATCAGGTTCTTCGAGCCTTGAGGGCCTTAGTGAAGGACGGGACGCTCATGCGCTTGGGCTATGGTGTCTACGCCCGCGCGGCGCGTTCACGCCTGTCCGGTCGGGTTATGGTATCCAGTCCAAACGGGTTTCACGGCGCTGCACTACAGGCTTTGAACAAACTTGGTGTCCCTTGGGAGCAAAGCGACAGCACCCGAGCCTATAATCGCGGGCACTCTACTCAGATCCCAGTTAATCCTACAGTCAAGGTCGGGAAGCGATTCAGCCGCCGGCTATCCGATGGCCGCACGGAGCTCCGCGTTGAGCGATAAGCTGGACCTGCAAACCCTGCTCGAGGTGCAGGACTACTTCGCCCTGCCTTCTACGGCTCTCGTCGAAAAGGATTGGTTCGTGGTCCGTGCCCTTGCGGCAATCCATGACGTGGAGGTCGATGGATTGACGTTGGCCTTCGGAGGCGGCACGGCGCTAGGTCGGGCTTATCGTCTGCTCGAACGCATGTCTGAAGACATCGACCTGCGCATTGTAGGAGAAAATGCCGGTGCGCGCGGGTCCCTCAATCGCTTGAGAGGCGCAGTCAGCAAGCGTCTGCAAGATGCCGGCTTCACCGTCGAAGGCCACGTGCGGGTGCTCCAGAATGGGGCTTATGTGCGATACGACCTGCCCTATGATCCGATCGCGAAGGGGGAAGGTGTGTTACGCCCGGAGATCAAGATCGAAATCGCGGCATTTCCGATCTGCACCGCCCCGGAGTTGCTATCAGTCACCTCATTCGTGGGAGAGGCCACGGGCAAGCCAGCTGAGGCCAACAACGTGAAATGCGTCCGTCTGGTGGAAACGGCCGCCGACAAGTTCGTTGCGCTGGGGCGTCGCGCTGGTTCTGCATTCGCGGGGCACGAGTCGCTCGATCACACGCTGGTGCGTCATGTCTATGACATTTCGCGAATGGACGGAAAGTACGACCTCGATGCAGCAGTCGCAATTGCCTTGGACACGATGGTGACTGAGTCAAGAAGTGAGCGGGCCGACAAGTATCCCGACTACAGGTCAGATCCACGCGCCGAGACACTCAAGACGTTCCACATAATGTCCACGCATACCGGATTCGCGGAGGGCTACGAGAAGCTCATGGGCGACATGGTATATGGCTCGCGGCCTAGTTTCGCGGAGGCCTTCGCGGCCGTGGAACGTTTTGTGCAAAAAGTCCGTGAGGCCTGACGATTGCACTGACATGGACTGGAACGTGTGCCGGCGGGTCATCCTGTTCCGGTCACTAGAGGAGCCACGTAGGTCCCCTGCTAGTAAGTCAGTGAGCGCGTCGCTTTGCTACATGTCCGCAGTATGACGGCGTCGCCGCCATACACACACCTATTGGCAAGGGAGCGCTGCGCGCCCCCCTTGCCGAAGCATTTCCACGCTTGGGCAGCACCGTATATAGTGTCGAATCGGGGCAGACGGAATGTAGTCATGGACATTGTATCGAAGGAGACACGATCCCGGATGATGGGATCGATCAAGGGGAAGGACACCGCGCCGGAACTTGCAGTTCGTAAGGCTGCACACGCCCTTGGCCTTCGTTTCCGGCTGCACAGGAAGGATCTGCCGGGGTCGCCGGACCTCGTATTCCCTGCACGTAATACTGCCATGTTTGTGCACGGCTGCTACTGGCACCGGCACGAAGGTTGCCGTTATTGCTATCACCCTAAATCCAACGTTAATTTCTGGCAGCAGAAGTTCAAGAACAACATCGCACGTGACAAACGCGTGCGGGAGGTACTTGAGCAGCGTGGCTGGCGTGTCGTGACCGTTTGGGAATGCGAGACCGCCGAGGGAGACGGTCTGCGCAGAACGCTCAAGGCATTATTTAGGTTATGATAGCCAAAGACAGGCAGCTTACACGCCGCAACAAGATCGCCCGCCTTCAGTCCGGCGCTGTACCCCGCGCCCTCGAAATCTGCTCCGGGTGCGGCGGCCTTTCGTTAGGCCTCAAGACCGCCGGTTTCGAGCTGACCGCCCACATCGAGATCGATACTGAAGCCGCCGCCAGCTATGCCCTTAATTTTGGTGGTGGACACGCTCCAGACAGCGAATGGGCCCGCCCCAGAGACATGGAGCGATGCTCGGCATCGCAGCTGGTCTCCGATCTGGGCTTCGACACGTCCGCCGCTGAATCTTTTGACCTTCTCGCGGCCGGACTTCCCTGCCAAGCGTTCGCACGAATTGGGCGGTCCAAGCTGCGGTCTGTTGCCGGCCATGAGGATGCTTTCCAGAAGGACCCGCGCGCAGCGCTGTATCGCCGTTTCCTGGAGTATGTCGAAGACACGCAACCATTGATCATTCTCATCGAGAATGTTCCCGACATTCTCAACTTTGGCGGCCACAACGTGCCGGAAGAAATCTGCGATACCCTCGGCAAAGCTGGCTACCGCACCGGGTAAATGAATTGGCGCCGGTCGCCCTTGTCATGCTGCCTTTGGGCATAGTGCTATTTGCGCTTGGGCTTCCAGCGTCACTCTTCGCAACGCACGGCTTCGACATTTCCCTTTGGCCAAATGGGGCGCCCAGGCCCTATCGGCATGAAACGATGGGGCCGCCGGCGGTGCCGGCGACCCCATGTTGATGATCGGATCGCAGCCAGCCTAAGCTGCTGCTTGTGAGACCTAGAAGGGGATACCCGGAAGGGATTCCGGCCATTCCGGCAGGTCACGGCTGAGCCATTTCTGGTGGAGTTCTAGCAACTGGCCATTGGCCCGGATGTCGTCGATAGCGGCGTTGACCCTTTCCAGATAGTCCGGCTGCCCCTTGGGCAGGCCAACACCGACCCACATTTCGGAGAAGGCGAACTTCTTCTCATACTCTCCCGGCACGATTTCGCCGAGCACCACCAGAACAAGGCTGTCGTCGGCGATGACGTCGACCTGCCCGGCCTGCAGCGCCTGCAGCGCCGCCGCGCGGTCGGCGAACGTCTGCACGGTAGCGTCGGACGGAGCCGAATCGAGCATTGCGGTTTCGGCGGTCGACCCCTGGCCGACGCCGATCCGGAGTCCGGAGAGGTCCGCAAACTCCGCAATCTGCCGATCCGGCGAGCCGACGACGATGTTCTCGAACTGCGTATAGGGCTTGGAGAACTGGATGACCTCCGCGCGCTCGGGCAGCATGCTGATGGTGGCCACGGCCATGTCGATGCCGCCGGTGGTCAGGTTGGCGATGCGGCTTGCATTGGTGGTCGGCACAACCTCGATCTCGATATCGTCGCCCAGCCGCTCGACGATCAGGTTGGCAACATCGATGTTGAAGCCGACTGGTGTCCCGGCCTGATCGATGAAGCCGAAGGGCGCATTCTCGAGCAAGACACCGATCTTGATCTTCTTATAGGAGAGCACGTTGTCCAGCGTCTGCGCGGCCGCCGGGACGACACCGAGAGCGGCGACCGCAAGGAGGGCGGCGCCGCAGACCGCGGCGGCGCGATGCCGCCACGATGCGCCGCCTGGGATAGCTTTGGTAGGCATATGGGTCTCCATCCTGATTGAAGCGCGGTATGCGCTCAGTGACCCAGGATCTGCCCGAGGAAGGTCCTCGTGCGCTCTCGCTGGGGATTGGTGAAAAATCGGTCGGGCGGGGCCTGCTCGATGATCTCGCCCGCATCCATGAAGATCACCCGGTCGGCCACGGCACGGGCGAAGCCCATTTCGTGTGTGACGCAGATCATGGTCATCCCCGCAATCGCGAGTTCAGTCATAGCGTCGAGCACCTCCTTGACCATTTCCGGGTCGAGGGCGGAGGTCGGCTCGTCGAACAGCATGATCCGGGGGGTCATGCACAGTGCCCGGGCGATGGCGACGCGCTGCTGCTGGCCTCCCGACAACTGCGCCGGATACTTGTCCGCCTGATCCGCCACGCGGACGCGCGCCAAATAGTCCAGTGCCTGCGCGCGGGCCTCATCGCGGGCGAGTTTTCTCACGCGGCGCGGCGCCAGCATGCAGTTCTGCGCAGCGGTGAGGTGGGGGAACAGGTTGAACTGCTGGAACACCATGCCCACGTCGCGGCGGATGATGCTTCCGCTCCTGCGCTGCGGGTCGGCGACATGACTGTTGACGGTCATCGTGCCGGAATCGAACGGCTCCAGCTGGTTGATGCAACGGATCAGGGTGGATTTGCCTGAACCCGATGGACCGCAGATCACGATCTTCTCGCCGGTGGCGACCTCGAGGTCGATATTCTTGAGGACTCTGAAGTCGCCGAAGGATTTCGACAAGCCGCAGATTTCTATTGCGAGATCGCGTCCCGATGGTGATGGCATGGCTTCGTTCTGAGTCACTGCCCCGCCTCCAGCTTGTGTTCCAGATGGCTGCCGAGCAGCGAGAGCGGCCAGCAGATGATGAAGTAGAAGAGGCCGACGAGCCCGTAGACGAGCAGCGGGTTGAATGTCTGGTTCGACACGATGGTGCCTGCCCGCGCGAGTTCGACGAAGCCGATGATCGAGGTGAGCGATGTCGCCTTGATCAGCGTCACCAGAAATCCCACGGTCGAGGGCAGGGCGATGCGTGCCGCCTGCAGCGCGATGACGTCGCGCATCCGCTGCCAGTACGAGAGGCCGAGCGCGGTGGCGCCTTCGGTCTGCCCGGCGGGGACCGCTTCGATGCTGCCGCGCCAGATCTCACCGAGAAATGCGCTGCTGTGCAGCGAGAAGGCGATGGCGGCCGATAGCCAGGGATTGAGCGTGATCCCCATCAGCGCGAGCCCGTAGTGGACGACAAAGAGCTGCATGAGCAGCGGCGTGCCCCGGAACAGCTCGACGTAGAGGCCGGATATCCAGCGCAGCCATGCCTGCGGAGCGGTGCGGCAGAGCGCAATGAGCACGCCGAACACACCGCCGCCGGCGAAGGCGACGGCGGTGAGGGCGATGGTCCATTTCAGCCCCTCGAGGAGGTAAATGAACTCGCTGATGCCGAAGGCTCGGACCATGTCGCTGACTACCGAACCGGATAGGAAAAGAAGACCCGGCCGACAGCCTTGAAGAAGGCCGACAGGGTCACCGAGAGCGCGAGATAGATGAGCGTGATCGCGCCGAAGATTTCGAAGCTGCGGAAGGTTCTCGACTCGATCTGCTGGCCGATCAGCGTCAGCTCGGTCGCAGAGATCGTGCTCGCGATGCTCGACGTCAGCATTATGAGAATGAACTGGCTGGTGAGGGCAGGGTAGGTCGCCCGCAGCGCCGGCCGCAGCACGATATCGCGGAAGACCTGGAAATTGCTGAGGCCAAGCGCGATGCCCGCTTCGATCTGCCCGCGCCGGATGGACTGCACACCGCCGCGGATGATCTCGGTGCAATACGCGGCACCATTAAGCGCTAGGGCAAGCACCGCCGCCACCTGTGGCGTCAGGCGCAGTCCCAACTGCGGCAGTCCGAAGAAGACGAAGAAGACCTGAACGAGAAACGGCGTGTTCCGGATCACTTCGACAAAGCTGGTAGCCAGCAGCGCAACCGGCTTCAGCGACGATCCCTTGGCGAGAACGAGCGCGAGGGCGAGGACAAGCGCCAGCAGCATCGACACGCTAGAAATTTGCAGCGTCAGCCCCACCCCCCTCGCCAGATCGGGGAGGTGACGGGTGATGACGCCAAAATCGAAGCCGTAGCCCAAGCAGCCCCCCCAACAAAAGAATTCAGTTGTGGATACTAATATGCATACAGCCTAGTAGGCTGCATCTTTGCCTGTCAACCCGGATGATTCAATCCGGGCTGGAAGATGGCGTTCTCCAGCGGCAGACCCTGCCGCAGCCGCTGGAGGTTGCCGAGGAAAAGATCCGCGATCCGATCCTCGTAGCGACTGGATTCACCCGCCGTGTGCGGGGTGATGACGACCCGCGGAATGCCCCATAGCGGGGAGTTGGTGCCCAGCGGTTCCTGCTCGAAACAGTCGAGCCCGACGCCCCGCAGGTTTCCCGCCCGGAGCGTTGCGAGCAGGGCGCGTTCGTCGATCAGCCCGCCGCGTCCGACGTTGACGAGAATCGCGTCCGGCCGCATGGCGCCGAACTCGGCTTGACCGATCATGCCTCGTGTTTCCGGGGTGAGCGGGGCGGTGAGAACCACGATGTCGGCGGTGCCCAACGCGCTGGTCAGTCCCGAACGGGTCACGACGGCATCGAATGCATCCGATGTACTCGGCTGCCGGCGGAGGCCGATGGTGCGCATGCCGAAGCCTTGCCGCGCGATGCGGCCGAGTGTCGTGCCTATGGTGCCAGCACCGACGACAAGCATGGTCTTGCCGCCGAGTTCCGTCTCGCGTTGATCGCGGGACCCGATCAGGTCGCGCCATAGACCTGCGGACTGGCGGTCCCGCGCCAGGTGCAACTGGCGGGTCAGAGACAGCGTCAGCGCCATGGCGTGCTCGGCCACGGCGCGCGCGTTCACGCCACGACCGTTGGCCAGAGCCACGCCCCTCTGGGCGAGTGCGCCGAGGTCGAAATTCTCGACGCCCGAACTTATGGCCTGGATGAAACGAAGCCGGGGCGCCGCGGCAAGCATGTTGTTGTCCCACAGACCTGACACGAGGAGCATGTCGATCTCGCCAAGACGCCCATGCAGATCGGCCTGCGTGCGTACCTCGAAATATCGGAAGTTGACCGACCGCTCGGCAAAGACGTCGGCAAGCCGATAGGTGACATGGGCGATGCCCACGAGCGGTTTCGCGGGAATGGTGTGGTTCATCCGTCGGACCTGACACGGAAGGTTTCGAGCGCAGCGACATCGATCTCGATGCCGAGGCCGGGCGCTTCCGGTACTTGGATCATTCCGTCGACGACAGCCAGCGGCTGGCGCAGGATCGCCTGCCGGAAAGGATGCGGGGTCAGGTCGTATTCCAGCATGGGTTCATACTGCTTGTCCCACCCGGTGGCGGTGTGCGGCAGCACGGCGATCAGATGCAGCGCCGCAGCGATGCCGATGCCGGTCCCCCAGACATGCGGCACGCACCGTACACCGAAGGCCGAGGCGAGATCCGCGATCTTCTTCGATTCCGTGAGTCCGCCTGCGGCGCAGATGTCCGGCTGGACGATTTCCATGGCGTCGAGGCGCAGGATGTCCAAGAAACCGTGCCGCGTGAAATGGCTCTCTCCGCCCGCGATGGGAATGGATGTCGCGTCCCGCAGCCGTGCATAGGCACTGAGATTCTCGGGGACCACCGGTTCTTCGAGCCAGCCCAGGTCAAACGACTCCAGCCGGCGTGCGACGTCGCGCGCATGCGTGAGATCGTAGCCGTGGTTACAGTCCGCCATGAGCCCGATATCGGGGCCCAGCAGCTGGCGCAGCGACTCGACCATTTCGACATCGTAGTCGCGGCCGAACCCGATCTTCACCTTCATCGCGCTCATGCCGCTGTCGAGATAGCCCTTCGCCTCATCAAGCAGCAGCCGGCGATTCTCGGTGCGGTCGATGGCTCGGCGGTAGAGACCTGTTGCATAGGCGCGTATGCGCTTGCGCACCGGTCCGCCGAGCAGGGTGGCGACCGACACGCCGAGGGTCTTGCCCTTGAGGTCCCATAGCGCCACGTCGATGGCGCTGATCGCCTGGATGACGACGCCGCGCTGACCATGGTCGCGCAGAGAATCGTAAAGACGCGCCCAGATCGCTTCGATGGCGAGGGCGTCTTCGCCCACCAGCAGCGGAATGAAGGTGGAATCTATGATCCGGGCAAGGATGGCCGGTGGACCATAGGCCTCGCCCCAGCCGGTAACGCCGTTCTCGCCGGTGATTTCCACTATCAGTTGCGATCGGCTGTGATCCCAGCGCTGCGAGGAGGCGAAGGGCGCATCAATAGATGCTGAGAGAACGTGCGTTCGGACGGCTGCTATCTTCACTTGGGTCATGTCCAGATTGGGTGGTTGCGCGGTCAGGCGAAGTACTGCCCGCCGTTAACATGGAGCACCTGGCCGGTGATATGCGTGGCGCCGGAGCCGCACAGGAATGCTATGGCGGCTGCGATGTCTCCGGGTTGGGCCAACTGGCCAAGCGGGATGGCTTCCGCCGCTATCGAGATCTCGTCCTCGGTCATTCCGAACCGCGGCTGGGCCGTGTCCGTCAGGCCGGGCGCCACGGCGTTGACGCGTATGGCGTGCGGCGCCAGTTCCAGCGCAGCGGCCCGCGTGAGCCCGAGCAGACCGGCCTTCGCTGCTGTGTAATGGGCGCCCCGCGGAGTTGCCCGCGCGGCGGCGAGGGAGGCGACGTTGACGATGACACCGCCACCCGTTTCGCGCATCAGGCGTCCGGCGCCTCGCAGGCAAAGAAAGGCGCCGCGCAGGTTGACGCTGAGCACTGCGTCCCATTCCGCGTCGGCCATCTCGAGCAGCGGGCGCCGCGGGAAGATGGCCGCGTTGTTCACCAGAGCCTTCAGCTCGCCGTGCTGTGAGGCCGCCTTGAGGAGGTTCTCGACATCCGCACCGTCAGAGATATCCGCACGAACCGGGATCGCCTCACCGCCTGCCGCGGCGATCTCGTCGGCGATCGCGCGCGCCGCGCCGGCATCATCGAGATAGTTGACGATGCAGAGCCATCCTTCTGCTGCGAGCGTCTTCGCGGTAGCGGCTCCGATGCCTTGTTGCGCACCGGTGATGATCGCGACAGCCCGCCGTTCCATTCGAATGCCTTTCTGCATGCAAATTTGTGTTCAATATTATCGACGAGCTCTGTACTCTGCAATAGGTACAGAGATAAAGACGTGGTAGGGAGGACATGGAAGCAAAAGGAGACAGCGGAGCGGATGCCGTCATCTGAGACAAACCGGGCACCAAACGAGCAGTCAGCGGCGGATTTCGCCTACTCGCGGCTGCGGTCGAAAATCCTCACCTTCGAACTTCTCCCCGCCCAGCACATCAATGAGGTCGGTCTGGCGCGCGAGCTCGACGTGAGTCGCACACCGCTGCGCGAAGCCATCAACCGGTTGATCGCCGAGCGGATGCTTCTGCCAGCCAATCGCGGCTTCGTGGTTCCCAATCTCGATCCAAATCTGGTGTGGCAACTGTTTGAGGCCCGCAGCGAGATCGAACAGTCCATCGTCTGGCTGGTTGCCGATCGCGCAGCCGTCGAGGAATTGGAGCAGTTGCTATTGTTCGTTGATGAAAGTGCCGCTGCATCGCCCGACGTCTCGATCGACGAGTTGCTGACACTCGACAGGCGTTTTCATGAGGGGATGGCTGCGCTGACGCGGAACGTCGAGTTGGTCCACATCCTCAAGAACATCAATGACCGTATCCAGCTCGTGCGCTGGATCGCCATGGAAGGCAAGCGCCAGACCACTCAAGCGGAACACCGTGCGATCGTGCAGGCCCTACTCGCCCGAGACGGCGTGAAAGCTGCGCGTCTTGTCGGCGCGCATATCATGCACCGCAGTGACGAAATCTTCGCTGCGGTGAAACGTGCTTACGCCCATGCCCACACTATGCAGTACGATAGTGGCCGATCGCAGGATGCCATAGCCGTCAGGTAAGCTGCGCGATCGTCTTGGCTTTCACGAGGTCGAAGTCGATATGGGCGCCGATGCCGGGTTCGTTTGGGGCGTGCAGCAGTCCGTCGGCGTCGACCTCGAGGTCGTTGAGCAGTCCGAACTTGTGTGCCCCGTCCGGTTGCAGCACCTCGAAATAGCTGCAGTTGGAGATGGCCAGCGAGGCATGCAGGTTGGCGAGGTTGTTGTGCGAGTTCTCGCTGTGATGCACCTCGAACTGCATGCCGAAGGCCTCGGCGAGATGGGCAATCTTGAGCATGGCGGTGAGCCCGCCTTTTAACGGAATGTCGCCGCGCAGATAGTCCGTCGCCTGCTGCGTGATCCAGATGGGGAAGGTGTCGAGGCCGCCGGACGGAAACTCCGTCGCGAGGATCGGGATGTCCAGCTTCTCCCGCAGCTTGACGTAGTTGTAGATGTCCTCGTCGCGCAGCGGGTCCTCGTACCATAGATACCCCAGTTCCTCGATGGCGCGGCCCAGCTTCAGCGCGTCGGCATAGCCATAGGCCCAGCAAGCATCGAGCATCAGGGGGTAGTCGTCGCCTGCCGCCTTGCGCAAGCGGGTGCAAACGTCGATGTCTTCCGCCACAGTCTGCGGTGGATGGATCTTGTAGGCGCGCCAGCCGCGGGATTTGAAGTCGAGCATCTGGTCGACGAATTCTTCGGGCGTGTCGAAGACCTGTGAGCTCGCATAGGCGGGGATGGATTCGCGATAGGCGCCCATCAGCTTGTAGACCGGCAGCCCAGCCGCCTTGCCCGCGATATCCCACAGCGCTACGTCGACGGCGCCGATGGCGCGATAGCCGGCATGGCGGGAGAGGGGCCGCATGGCCTGGTGGAGTCGCTCGCGGTCATGCACATCCGCGCCCATGAGGAGGGGCTTGAGGAAGCGGATGAGCCGGATGCCGTCGGTATGTCCGGGGTTGATGGATGCCCCGATGAAGGCATGCCCGACGAGACCCTCGTCAGTCCCGAGCGTCAGCAGCGCAATGTCGCTGTCGCCGACGCTGTGCGCACCACGATTGTAGCGCGTGAGGGGGATGCCGTCCCAGGTAAAGATGGTGACATCCACTCGGTCGATCTTCATTGCTGCGTCCTTGGCTAAGATTGGCTGGTGCTGCTGGGATGCTGCGTCGCCCAATGACGGGCGATGTCGGCGCGGCGTGTCACCCACACTCCTTCGTGCTTTGCGATATGGTCGAGGAACCGCTCCAGTCCCACTGCCCGAGCCGGGTGGCCGATGACGCGTGGATGCAGCCCGACGGTCATCATGCGCGGCGCTGTCCGGCCCTCCCGGTACAGCAGGTCGAAGGCATCGCGGCAGACGGTGTAGAAGTCGTCGGCCGTCGCAAACTCGCCGCGTCCGAACTTGGTGTCGTTCGTGGTCAGGGAGTAGGGGAGGACGAGATGTGTGCGGCCGCCGACGTTCGTCCAGTAGGGCAGCTCGTCGTCATAGGCGTCGGAATCGTAGAGGAAGCCGCCTTCTTCGACGAGCAGGCGCCGGGTGTTCACCGAAGGCCCATAGCGGCAGTACCAGCCGATGGGGCGCTCACCCAGCGTGCGGGTGAGTGACTCGATCGCGCGGGCGATCTGCGCGCGCTCCTGGTCCTCGGTCATGAGGTAATGCTTCACCCAGCGCCAGCCGTGGCAGCACACGTCGTGCACGGACTCGCGGATATAGGCGGCAATCTCGGGGTTGCGCTCAAGCGCCTGGGCGCAGGCGAACATGGTCGCCGGAAAGCTGCGTTCATCGAACAGCCGGGCGAGCCGCCAGAAGCCGACGCGCGCGCCGTAGGCGAACAGGCCCTCGGCCGCGAGGTCCCGTCCTTTCACGCCCGGGTCCGACAGCGCCGCGTCTGTGAGACCGCGTTCCGAATAGCCCTCGCCGTCCTGCACCGAAGGCTCCGAGCCCTCTTCGACGTTGACGACGAAGTTGAGGGCAAGACGTGCTTCGCCTGGCCATTGCGGATGCGGCGGGTTGCGGCCGTAGCCGATGAGGTCGCGCGGCATGTCGTCCGTCATGGCTGGATCACCTCGCACGGCTCGATATCGACGAACTCGGTGTCGCGGTCGTCGCCGAAGCACCATTGCAGGACGGCGAACCGGGCGGCTTCGCCAAACACGGCGATCGGGTGGTGCCAGACGTTCCGCCGATAGATCACGCCCATTCCGACCGGCGGCAGAAAGGCGCGGGCGGCGGTCATGTCGGGGAGGGAGTCGCCCGTATGAGGCGCAACGAGCACGAGCCAGTTCGTCGGCCCGAGCGGCACGAAGGCCTGGGCGGAGTGAACGTGCCGCTCCATGCGTACCGCGCTCAGCGGCAGCGTTCCGCGCGATGCGACATGCGAGCACCAGAATGCGAGGCGGGCCTCGCTCTCCTGCCCGTCCTGCATCGCCGGCAATTGCTGGCGGCCCGGCTCGGCCGGCGCCGCGATCAGCTCGACGAAGGGATCGAAAATCCCGGGGGTGTAAGGTTCAACAGCAATATGCACGGCCGACTCCATCTGCATATGCATCTGTATGCAGATGGTAATTCACTGTCAATGCCGTATGTTCAGGGCGTTGCGGGTGACGTCCAGGCAGGCGCCGCGAACTGTTGGGTGTAGATCTTGCCGAAGCCGTGGCGGGTGAGGTCCATCACCTGGTCGAAGCCCCGCGAGATGTGCCGCTTCAGTACTGCTTCGAGGTCGTCGCCATCGTGACGGCGCAGCGCATCGACCATCAGCCGATGCTCCTCCTGGTTCGAAGCAATGGGATCCAGCCGCTCAAGATCGACGCCCCGGATGAAGCGGATACGTTCGTTCGCATTGGTCAGTACCCGTACCAGCTCGCGGTTGCGCGACAGCGCGGCGATTCCTGTGTGGAAGCGTTCCTCCCAACCGATTCGCGCGGCAACGTCGCCCGTGATTGCTGCATGCTCTTCGAGCATCTGTTCGACCGCCGCTATATCGGCATCGCTGGCACGCTCTGCCGCCAGCCGGCCCGCAGAGACCTCGAGGCATTGCCGGAGTTCGTAGAGATCGAACATGTCCTGCACGTTGAGGTCGCGGCAGCAATAACCCTTGCCCGGCTCGAAGCGCAGGAACCCCTCCATCGCGAGCCGGTTGAGCGCCTCGCGCAAGGGCGTGCGGCTGACACTGAAGCGCTTGGCGAGTTCAACCTCGTTGATCTTCTCGCCCGGCTGCAGGCTGAAGTTGATGGCCATCTCCTTCAACTGCTCGTAAAGGCTGACCACGACACTCGACGAGGCGTCGTTCTCGCGTCCCAAATCTGCTGTCATGATGCGTCCGTATCGCCCCTCGTTGCCTGCAACATAGACGGCGAGGCGGCGCTCATCAATCGGCGGCGTGCTATTGGGCGGTCCATCCACCGTCGATGACGAGCTCGATCCCCGTCGAGAAGGACGATTCATCGGAGGCGAGGTAGAGGATGCCGTAGGCGACTTCGTCCGCCTCTCCGTAACGGCCCAGCGGAATGCGCGAGATGATCCTGGGATGGCGCTCGGCGTCATTGCGGCGCGACTCTGTCATCGGCGTCACGATCGGGCCAGGATGCACTGAATTGACCCGGATGGAATCGGCGGCAAAGTGGATCGCCGCGTGCTTGGTCAGCATGCGTACCGCGCCTTTGGAGGTCTGGTACTGCGGGCTGCTGGTGTCGGTTCCCACGAGGCCGAGCTGCGATGACAGGTTCACCACCGATGCGCCGCGCGCGCGAAGCGCCGGCAGCAGGGTCTGTATGCCGATGAACATGCTCTTCACGTTCACGTCCAGCATCCGGTCCCAGTCGGCAACGGTCGCCTCCTCGAACTGCGGTCCGCCGGCGATGCCGGCGTTGTTCACGAGGATGTCGAGCCGGCCATGGCGCTCGGCGATGAGCGCCGCGATACGACGCCAGTCTTCGAGCGATGCGACGTCATGGTGGATATACTCGGCCTGTGCACCTGCGGCGCGAAGTTCGGCCGCCACCGCCTCGCCCGGCTCATCGAGCAGATCGGTCAGCAGCAGCTGAGCACCCTCCCGGGCGAAGAGCCGTGCCGTTGCGGCACCGATGCCGCGCGCCGCGCCGGTGATGAGCGCAATCTTGTCATGAAGTCGCATTGTTTGGTCCTGTCAGGCATAGAATTCCGGCGCGAGCTTCACCTCGGGCCACGTGTCGGGGTCGTGGTGGAAGATCACCGTCGCGTTCTCCTTACGGATGATCCGCTTTAGCCGGTCCATCGATCGGTGGATAAGGGTCGGGTCGAGCCGTGGCGTGCCGGTGGTGACATTCATCTCGAGCGTTTTCTTCTGCGGGATCACGCCGGCCGGGAACACCACCGTGCCGGTCTGCGGCAGGCGGACGACGAGCGACTGCTCGCCGCGCGCATGGGCGGGCGTGAACAGGATCTCGATGCTGCCGTCGCCGAACAGGTCGAGGTCTTCGTCATAGAGCTGATGGAAACGGAAGTTCCGCGTGTTGCGGATGTCGTTGTAGTTGTAGGTCGTCGTGACCCGCGTATCCTGCCACCAGGCATCCTGCAGCTCGCGGAACTGCACGACGAAGGTCGCGTCCGGGAAGAATTCCATCCCCCCGGCGTGATCCGAGAACAGCGCAGAGATGACCACGTAGCGGATGTCCGAAGGGGCGATGCCGAGTTTCGCCAGTTGTGGCACCACGGCCTGATCGGGGCGCATCTGCGGATCGACGTCGAGAACCCTGGCCTCGCCGCAATGGGCGATCGGGTCGGTGGCGGTCAGCGGGTGCATGCCGGTCTCGAACAGAACCAGGCCCTGCGGATGTTCGATGAGGAAGAACGGAATGGGGATTGGCCGGCGCTGGCCCCAGCCATGCAGATGGGTGAACATCCCCTGGTCCCAGGTGCAGCGTCCGCCGTCGAAGCAGTAGAGTTTCATTGCTCGTTCCCTCCCGCGCGGGTCGCGGGGACCCGATCGGGTCCCCGCTGTTGGTCACTCGATGGTCAGGATCTGCTTGAGCAGGTCGTGATGCTCGGTCGGAACCCACTTCTCCCACATCGGGGAGACCACCTCACGGAGCGGTTCGCGGTCGAGTTCATTGACCTCGACGCCAAGACCCCGCAGCTCTTCCAGCCGCTGTTCGAACGACTCGTCGGCATAGGTGGCCTCAGCTTCCGCAGAGAGCTGTGCCGCCTCGGCGAGCCAGCCCTGCTGCTCCGCCGAAAGGGCATTCCAGCGGATGTTCGAGATGAACACGTAGTTGAGGAAATAGATGTGCTTGGTGAGCGAATAGTACTTGGCGATTTCGTAATGCTTCATGCCCAGCAGCGTCTCGGGATCGTTGGCGGCGCCTTCGACGATGCCCTGCTGCAATGCGCCGTAGACTTCGCTCAGCGGCAAGGCGGTCGGTGCGGCACCGAGCTGGCCGAACAGGTCGATCTGTGTGGGGCTCTGCACCACGCGCAGTTTCAGCCCGCTGATGTCTTCGAGCGAATTGATCGGGCGGGTCTTATTGTAGATGCTCTGCGGGTTCACCCGATAGTAGGCGAGCACCTTGCCGATCTGCTCCTCGTACATGGAGATGACCTGCTGGCCCGGCTCCGAATGCACGGCGCGCAGCAGATGGTCGGCGTCCTTGTAAAAGAGCGGCAGGTCGAGCAGGGGCGCGGCTGGCACGAAGTTGCTGATCGTGAGATTGGGAACGATGGCCATATCCACCGAGCCGATCTGCATGCCTTCGATCAGGTCACGCTCACTGCCCAGCTGCGATAGCGGGAAAACCTGAACTTCCATCGTCCCGCCGGAGAGACGGTCCACTTCCTCGGCGAACTTCAGGGCGCCGATATGAGTGGGGTAGATGGTTGAGCTCGGATGACCGAGCTTTAGAACGAGCTTGTCCTGGGCCACCGTGCCGGTGACGAGCATCGTCGTGGCGATGGCAATCGATGCGGCGAGCTTACCGAGCATCATTGGTCTCCTTGGTTCGTTGCGGGTCGAGCTGCCGGTGGCAGCTCTTCTCACCATCCACGAAACACCCCCGTGGCCGGTTCGAAGCCGTGGATCGGCCGCCCGGCCGGTTGGGCAGGGGCGGGCCGATCGCATTTGAGGAAGCGGCCGAAGCCGCGTTCGCCGCACACCTCGCCGTCCAAGAAGACGGTGCGGCCGCGCACTAGGCTGCGCACCGGCCAGCCGGTGAGCGTGCGGCCCGCATAGGGCGTGAAGTCTGAATTGTCGTGCAGCATCGAGAGCCCGACTGTCCGCGTCAGGGCCTTGTCCCACAGCACCAGGTCGGCATCGGCGCCGACCGCGATGGTGCCCTTGCGCGGATAGAGGCCGTAGATCTTCGATGCCTGGGTGGCGGCGAGATCGACGAAGCGGTTCAGCGATATCCGGCCCTTCATCACGCCCTCGCTGAACAGCAGCGGCAGCCTAAGTTCGAGCCCTGGTATGCCATTGGCGATGTTGCGGAAGCGCGCGGTCTCCTCGTTGAAGCCGCCGACGAACTTTCCGGTCTCGCCGTCGAAGCGGAAGGCGGCGTGGTCGGAGGAAAACACGTCGAACGTGCCGTCGACGAGCCCGGACCAGACGACCTCCTGATTTGCGGCGCTGCGCGGGGGTGGGCTGCACATGCACTTCGCGCCTTCCCAGCCCGAGGCGATGAGATCGTCTTCGGTCAGGAACAGGTACTGCGGGCAGGTCTCCGAGTAGACGCGCAGTCCGCGCGAGCGGGCATGGCGGATGGTGTCGATCGCATCCTTGATCGACACATGCACGATGAGGATCGGCGCATCGGCGACCTCGGCAAGCGTCACGGCGCGCAGCGCGGCCTCGCTCTCGGCGATATCGGCATGCGCGACCCGGTGGAAATGCGGCAGGATATGCCCCGCCTCCTCGAGCCGTTGCGTCAGCCAGGCGATGACATCATGGTTCTCCGCATGGACCATGGTGATGGCGCCCTCGCGCCGCGCCGCCGCCAGCAGGTCGAGCGCCTGGAAGTCCGAAAGCTTCAGCGCCTCGTAGGTCAGGTAGATCTTCACCGAGGAATATCCGTCGGCGACCAGGCCCGGGAGCTCCTCGTCGATCACCTTAGGCGTCGGGTCCGAGACGATCATGTGGATCGCATAGTCGGAATAGGCCTGCCCCTCGGCGAGGGCGCGATAGGCGTCGACGGTCTCGCGCAGCGACTTGCCTTTGAACTGCGCGGCGAACGGGATGATCGTGGTGGTCCCGCCGGCGAGAGCCGAGCGGGTGCCGCTCTCCCAGGTGTCGGCGGAATAGCCGCCGGCGAATGAGCGTTGATCGACGTGGCAATGCGAATCGATGCCACCGGGAAGGACGAGCAGACCATTGGCGTCGATGATCTCGGGCGCACCTTCCAGATGCTCCGCCAGTGCGACGATACGACCGCCGGCAATGCCGACATCACAACGTACGGTATCGGACGCGGTGACGACGGTTCCTCCCCGCACGATCGTATCGAAACTTCCCACGCCAGACTCCGTCAGCAACATTCAGTTCTGTATGCAATATAAAGTGCATGTCAGAATTCTTTTGTCGAGTCTTTTGTGATGCCTGCGCAACAGGCGCTCTTGACAGTCCACATAAATGAATTATGCAATGTATGCAGAAAGGGACGTGCATGATCATCGAGCGTATCGAAACCTTGCATGCTGGGCTCGGCTGGCGCGATGCGTCGTTCGTCAAGGTGACGGGAGCCGGCGGCCTGGTGGGTTGGTCGGAGTACAATGAGGCTGGCGATAACGTGGGGATCAGCGCCATCGTCCGGGCGCTGGGCGAACAGCTGATCGGGCGTGATGCCCGTCAGATCTCCCGGCTGGTAGCGGATTTGCGGGCGCGGGTCGCGCCGGCTCTTGGGCCGGTCACGGTTCAGGCCATCGGCGCCCTGACCAATGCGCTGCTCGATCTCAAGGCAAAGTCCCTGGGTGTTCCGGTGCGCGAGCTGTTCGGCGGCGCCCTCCGTTCGCGCATTCCGGTCTACTGGTCGCATTGTGCGAGCTATCGCATCGCGCATGCCGACCATATCCGGCGGCCGGAACTGCGCACGCGCGAGGATGCCGTACGGCTCGGGGCGGAGGTGCGTGCAAGCGGCATCCGGGCGCTGAAGACGAATATGGTCCTGTCCGGCGCGCAGGGCTACCGGCTGTTCCGTCAGGGCAGCGGCGATTTTGCAGATTACCCGGAGCTGCGCTGGGACGCCGAGGCGATGGCGGCGACGCTGGAGCATCTCGCTGCACTGCGCGAGGGCGCCGGCTCGGATGTCGCCCTCATGCTGGACGTGAACTTCAATTTTCGTTTCGATGGCTATCGCGAGGTCGTTCGCGCCCTGCGCGACGTCCCGCTGCAGTGGCTCGAACTGGATGTGCTCGATCCCGACGCGCTGACCGAGTTGCGGCGCGAGGCGGGCATGCCGCTTGCCTCCGGCGAGGCGCTGCATGGGCCCGCGAGCTACTGGCCGCACCTGCAATTGCGCAGCATGGATATCGCACTCATCGACGTCATCTGGAACGGCTTCCTCGATGCCCACCAGATCGCGGCGATGGCCGATGCCCGTTCGATCAACGTTGCCCCGCACAACTATTACGGCCCGCTGGCCGACGCCATATCGGCGAACTTTGCGGCCATCACGCCCAATCTGCACAGCCTCGAAGTCGATATCGACGGCGTGCCCTGGCGGTCGGACCTGGTGACGCACCAGCATGCCATCGAGGGCGGAGAATTCGTCCTGTCGGTTCGGCCGGGCTGGGGAACCGATGTGAATGAGGACGCCGTCCGGAGCCACCCTCCGCGCCACGCCCACTAAACGAGCGGACCGCCGCCGAGGGACGGCAGCCGGAACCAAGGGGATTTGAACGATGACAAGCATGCAAAGGCTGGCATCCGTCGGGCTCAGGGCGCTGCGCCTGTTCATGAGCGGCACGATTGTCGTCCTGTTCGCGGTGATGGCTTTCTCCGTCCTGGGAGAGGTCGTCGGCCGCCACTTCTTCAGGTCGTCCCATGCGGCGCTGTCCGAGATCGCCGTCTACAGCCTGATCTGGCTTTCCCTCGTCGGGGGCGGTGTGGCGATGCAGCGCAATCAGCATATCGGCATCGATGTGCTGATCGTGCTGTGTCCCAAGGTCGTCCAGCAGGTGGTGGTGCTGATCTCGGCCATCATCGCGGTGTGGTTCCTCTGGGTGGTCTTCGATGGCGGCCTCACCCTGATCGCGCGCGGCGCCATGCAGCGTTCTCCCGCCATGCAGATCCCGATGAGTTACATCTATCTCGCCATCCCCATCGGTGCTGCTTACTTCGCGCTAGAACTGATACTCTCGAGCGTCGCCCGCCTGACGGGCAAAGCCACCAGCCAAGAGACGGAACTCTGAGATGGCCTTTACCTTCTCGGCACTGCTGCTGCTTATCTTCTCCGGCATTCCCATTGTGTTCGCCTTTGGGGCGGCGGCGGCGATCGCATTTGCGATCACCACCGACATTCCGATGGCGGTGGTCGCCCAGCGGCTGTTCACTGGCCTCGATTCCTTCCCGCTTATGGCCATCCCGTTCTTCATCATGGTCGGCCTGCTCATGGAGAAGGGCGGCATCGCGCGCCGCCTCGTCGACGTGGCGACGGCGCTGGTGGGATGGATCGTCGGCAGCCTCTATCTCGTCGCCATCGTGGCGGGCACCGGCCTTGCGGCGATATCGGGGTCCGGCTCGGCCGACACGGCTGCCATCGGCTCCATGCTTTCGCCCCAGATGCGCAAGCGCGGCTACGATCTCGACATGGCCGCCGCGGTGTTCGCCGCGGCAGGCGCGCTGGCACCGATCGTGCCGCCGAGCATCTTCATGATCATCGCCGCGCTTGCCGGCAACATCTCGGTCGGGTCGCTGTTTCTCGCCGGCATCGTGCCGGGGCTGATGATCGCTGTCGGCATCTGTCTCATGGTCTGGCGCTTCGCCAAGAAGCGGGGCGAGGTCTATCGGGAGACGGAGCCGTTCTCCCTGCCGAGGCTGGGCAAATCGCTGGTCGAGGCGATTCCGGCCATGCTGCTGCCCGGCATCATCATCGGCGGCATCGTGGGCGGCATCTTCACGCCCACTGAGGCATCGTGCATCGCCGTCTTCGTCGGCATCGTGGTCTCGTGTTTCGTTTATCGCGAGCTGCGGCTGCGCGATGTCGTCGGCCTCGTCCTGCGCGCGGCCTCGCTGTCTGCCGCGGTGCTGATCATCACCGGCGTCGCTAACGTGCTGTCGTGGCTGATCACCAATCAGGGCGTGCCGGCGCTGATCGCCAGCTCGCTTGCAGCGATCACGGATTCGCCCATTGTCTTCCTGCTGCTCGTCAACATACTCCTGCTCATCGTGGGCACGGCGCTCGAAGAGATCTCGTCGATCCTCATCCTCATGCCGATCCTGATGCCCATCGCCATCAGCTACGGCATCGACCCGGTGCATTTCGGCCTGATCGTCGTGCTCAACCTGTCCATCGGCGTGATCTCGCCGCCATACGGCATCTGCCTGTTCATGGCGGCGATGGTGACCGGCCGCTCGGTGGCGCAGGTCTGCACGCAGATATGGCGGCCCATCGTCGTCATGATGATCGTGCTGCTGCTCGTCACCTACGTGCCCTGGCTCGCGCTGGCGTTGCCGCAGGCAGTCATGGGCGGTTAGCCCGGTCTTACCAATCGAGGAACATGCAATGTTGCGGCATGGCGGCAAGATACTGATCGACCAACTGGTCATCGAAGGGGTCGAACGCGTCTTCTGCGTTCCCGGCGAAAGCTATCTCGCCGCGCTCGATGGGCTGCACGGCTCGCCGATCCAGACGGTGGTGTGCCGGCACGAAGGCGGCGCCGCCATGATGGCCGAAGCGCATGGCAAGGTCACCGGCAGCCCCGGCGTTGCCTTTGTCACCCGTGGCCCCGGCGCAACCAACGCCTCCTCGGGCGTGCATGTGGCCTTCCAGGATTCCACCCCTATGGTGCTGTTTATCGGGCAGGTGGCCAGCGACCAGCGTGACCGCGAGGCGTTCCAGGAAGTCGATTATCGCCGCATGTTCGCGCCGCTTGCCAAGTGGGTTGCGGAGATAGACCGGGTCGAGCGTATTCCGGAATATGTGTCGCAGGCATTCCATGTCGCCATGTCGGGGCGCCCGGGGCCGGTGGTTCTGGCGCTGCCCGAAGACATGTTGAGCGCCAGTGCAACGGTGGGCGATGTTCTGCCGGCCCGCCCCGCGCTGCCGCGCGCCACGGCTGACGATGCCGCCCGCATCCTCGAGGCCTTGTCGCGGAGTACAAAGCCGTTCGTCGTTGTCGGTGGCAGCCTGTGGTCGCCGGACGCGTCCGCCGCGCTTACCGCCTTCGCGGCGGCACACGAGCTGCCGGTGGGAGCCGTCTTCCGGCGGCAGGACCGGCTGGACAACGATCATCCTTGCTACGTCGGCGATCTCGGACTGGGCATCAATCCTGCCCTCGCCGAAAAGGTGAAGCAGAGCGATCTGCTCTTGGTGCTGGGGTCGCGGCTGGGCGAGGTCGCGACCAGCAGCTACAGCCTCATCGGCATTCCTGATCCGGGCAAGCCGCTTATCCACGTGCATGTGGATGCCGACGAGATCGGCCGCGTCTACCGGCCGTCGCTGGGAATTGTCGCGACGCCGGATTCCATGCTGGCCGCGCTCAACGCCCTTCCCGTGCCGCCGGCACCGGTCTGGCGCGAGTGGACGAAGCAATTGCGCCGCGACTACGAGGCGTGGAACGCTCCGCAGCCCACGCCGGGTGCGGTGAAGATGGAAGCCATCGTCGCTCATCTGAGCAGCGTGCTGCCGCCGGACACCATTGTCACCAATGGCGCGGGAAACTTCTCGGCGTGGCTGCATCGCTATCATCGCTACCGGCGGCCACGGACACAACTGGCTCCCACTTCCGGCTCGATGGGATACGGCCTTCCGGCAGCGGTAGCTGCCAAGCTCGCCCGACCGAACCAGATCGTCGTCTGCTATGCCGGCGACGGCGATTTCCAGATGACCATGCAGGAATTCGGTACCGCCGTTCAGTACGGCGCGAACATAGTCGTCATCGTGTGCAACAACGGCATGTACGGCACTATCCGCATGCATCAGGAGCGGCACTATCCGCAGCGGGTCAGCGGCACGGAATTAGTGAACCCAGACTTCGCGGTCCTGGCCCGTGCCTATGGGGCACCGTCCTGGACAGTTACCGAAACCTCCCAGTTCCCCGAGGCACTGGAGAAGGCCGTCGCCAGCGACCAGCCGGCCCTGATCGAGCTGCGGCTCGATCCGCGCGCCTTGTCGCCCCGCCTCGTGCTCGACCTGCCTGACACCAACTGATCCCCGCGAAGCGCGATGCTTCGCCCGTTCTCCGGAGATTCACATGGACTTCCCCCGCATCAAGACCATTAGAACCTACGCGCTGGAGGCGCCGCTTGAAAAGTCCTGGGCCTATTCGCAGATGTGGCGCCACACCCGCTGGTCGATGCTCCTCGAGCTGGTGGCGGAGGATGGCACGACGGGCTGGGGAGAGGGCGAATATGCCCCGACGGCGAGCGCAGATGCGGTGCATACTGAGTTCGCGCATCTGTTCCTCGGGCAGAACCCGGCGAATGCGGCCCAGCTGTGGGAACGCGGCTATGCCTATGCGCGCGACTATGCCCGCTCGGGCATCGCCACCATTGCGCTGAGCGCGCTGGAAACGGCACTCTACGACCTGAACGGCAAGCTGCTGGGCGTACCGGCCTCGACGCTGCTGGGCGGGCGGTTCCGCGACAAGGTGCCGGTTTACCTTACGGGGGGCTACGCGCATGATCTCGATAACATCGTCGAAGAGGTTGTCGCGGCCTCGACCGAGCGCGCCGCCAAAGGCGCCCGTGCCCTAAAGCTGAAAGTCGGCTTCGGCATCGATCTGGACGCCGAGCTGGTCCACAAGGTGCGCGAAGCCGTGGGCCCCGCCATCCGGCTGATGATGGACGCCAATCGCGCCTATACCGCCGCCGAGGCAATCCGGCTCGCCCAGCGCGTCCGCGATTGCGATCTCTACTGGTTCGAGGAACCGGTCCTCGTCGAGGACCTGGAAGGCTATCGCGAGGTGCGGACGCGCGGCGGTATTCCCGTCGCGGCGGGCGAGGGAGAATATACGCGCTGGGGTTTCCGTCGCCTGCTTGAATCCGGCGGCGTGGACTTCGTCCAGCCGGCCGTGGCCATGGCCGGCGGGCTGGGCGAGTGCCGCAACATCGCCTACCTCGCTTCGGCTTTCAATGTGCGCTGCATTCCCCATTCCTGGGGGCTGGGCGTCGCGACGGCGGCAACATTACAATTGATCGCCTCCCTCCCATCGGTTCCTCCACGCCTCGTGCAGGATCCGCCGATGCTCGAAGTGGACATTACCAAGAACGTCCTGCGTGACAACCCGCTCTGCGAGGGGCCCGTCATCGAAGACGGCTTCGCCCTAGTGCCGCCGGGTCCGGGCACCGGGGCCAAGGTGAATGTCGCTGCCGTGCGCGAAGTTGCCAAATCGGTGACCGAGAGCCACGCCTAGCCGGGCGACAAGCTCCGCGACTGGCGGCTCGCGGCCGCCATCCGCTACTTTGACGTCACAGTGCTGCTGCGAGCCTGGCCCTCCACCTTGCAGGCGACGGCACCGGCCAGCACACGACGCGCCTCATCGCCGCCGCGTCAGCTTCATCGGCAACACGCCGACTGCGGTTTTGAAATAGCGGCTGAAGCGGCTCGCGTTCGTGAAACGCCAGCGCAGCTGGATGTCCTTGGTCGCTCTTGCCGCCTCGCGCAGCAGATCCTTGCGGGCGTGATCGAGCCGAATCCGCCTCTGGTAGTCGCTGACTGAAGAGCCGGCAAAACGGCGAAAGCCGGCCTGCAGCTAGCGCAGCTGACCCCTGTCAGTTCCGCCAGTTCGGTGTCGTTAGGGTTGAGATGCGGGTGGCCACCACCGCGCGCTCATCAGATCGCGCCAGCACGTCGCCTGGGTCAGGACCGGATCATTCTTCGGAACCGATGCGCCTTCTGGAACCAGAAAGCCCAGGAGTCAGCCGAACGTCGGGTCTTGATGAAGGTGACCAGACGCCAGAAAATCGGCCCGCAGGGGCCGGGACTGCTCGCGCGCGAGATGCTTCAGTATGAACGCACCCGGCCGCTCTGCCGAAACCTCGCCGTCGTCCGAAAGCTGCAGTTCGTCGATCTGCACGAGCGCAATATCTTCCGCCGTGCAGGACGCGCTGCCCGCGCCCGCGGCCATAACCGCGTCGTAGGCGTACCAGTCAACCGGATCAGACAGTACGCCCCGCACCGTTGTCGGAGGTACCCCGCTTCGGATAAGGCCCGCAGCCTGCTCGCGCACCTGCAGATATCCTTCGCCGCAGAGCACAGGATCGCCGTCTTCACTGAAGTCATACGGGAAAAGATTCGAACTTGAGTTGCTCTCTCACCATTGTGCCCACATGATCGCGATTGACTTGGGGCACAGGACTGGCACACAAGCCCCAAAAGGTAGCGGTGGTAAATTCTAGGAATTCTGGACCTTTTAGACGATTGTGTGAGAGTCCCTCTCTCTCCGCCAGTCGATCTGCTTCAAGTCCTTGAAAAAAGCTGCTGTCTTGGAGACTTTAGCGTCAGGGTTGTTCTGGCGCAAGGCTTGGCGTTTGCTACTGCCTGAGAGCTTCATCCGGTTGGCATGGTGTGACCACAGTGTGACAGGGCTCAACGATGCTGTTGAACCGGTCATGGGATCGGAGGACTTCGCATTCATGCTTGAAGCGCGGCCGGGCAACATGATGCAAATCGGCAATGGGGGCGGCGCAGGTCTTCATGAGGCCACGTTTGACTTCAACGACCAGGCTATCCCATTTGGAATCGCGTATTTTCGAAAGCTCGTTGAGGGCCGAATGCCTCTCTGATTGGAAAGTCAGATCGCACCCCTTGCCGGTCCGCGGGGGCCCTTCATTGCTGCCGCCGATTACGCGCTACGGCGCGTTCACCCGGTTCTGAGCCGGTATTTGCCGGCTTGCTGGGTCTTGCTCATCCGTGGATTTTTCGGCGCATGCATTCGCGCGCGAAATCGTCGTCGTTTCGTTGAACAGGGTTCCGAAATTCCGGGCGACGATTCCTCAAATCATTTCGGGATGAATCCGGTACGGACTGAAAATGTATTTAAGGGCTGGGTTGACAAAATTTTTCAAATTGCCCTTCTTGTTCCACCTCTCGACTATTGAAGGGGTTTTAATTCATGAGGCATTTCAATTACATTGGCGCAGGCCCTTATTGTTATTCAAATTCATTTTCCATGATGTTTGGCCGGGATGCTCCCGATATTGCGGTCATCGAATTCGCGACGGGCAGCCCGTTCGGCATGCAACTCGTCGGCGGCACCTTGCCCTTTTTCGATCCCTATGGGTGGACGCCCGAGGCCGGTTTCGACGGCGCACTCGAGGCCATGGGCTGGATTTCAACCTCGGAAAGTGGGGGGACGCCGCAAGAGGCTCTGGACCGGCTCAAGGCCGCTCTTGCCGCAGGTCCGGTCTGGGTCGGCCCGGTGGAGATGGGGTGGCTGAGGCACCAGCCCGGGAAGGACGGCCCCATGGCTGCGGACCATTATATCGTTGTGCTGGCGGTCGAGAATGGCCGGGTGACGATGCATGATCCCGAAGGGCACCCCTTCGCGTCCCTGCCGATCGACGATTTCATGGCCGCCTGGCAGGCGGAAACCCTGGACCATGGCCAGCCCTATACGATGCGGACCGGTTTCCGGGGTGTGCGAGAGGTCGCCGAGGAGGACATCATCAGGGCCTCATTGCCCGAGGCGATCCGGTTGTTGTCCATGCAATGCACGCAACACCTGCCCGATGGCACGCTCGGCAATGCCGAGGCGGCCGAGGCTCTTGCAGCCATGATTGAGGGCGGGTGCAGCGATAATCTTCGCGGCCACCTGATCCATTTCGCGATACGCGTCGGCGCCAGGCGGCTTGCCGATGCTGCAACCTGCCTGGCGCGGATCGGCCATGCCGAGGCCGCGCAGATCGCTTCAAAACAGGCCCAACTCGTCGGGTCGCTGCAATATCCCCTGACTCTGGGGCTGGATGACGAGGCGGCCACCACGCTCAGGCAGCTTGGTCCTACATATGACGCCCTGCTCGCTGCGCTGCGGAACGCAGGGTAGCACGTTGCGGAGGGCCATGGCTCGGGCATGGTCCTCCACTGCATCGCTGCCGGCCCGACGAGGCTAGGCCAGCCGGAAGAGCGAGATCGTCACGCGGTCGGCGCCATGGGCTGGTGTCGTACCCGCGAGGCGCAGCCCACGGGAGGGTGGGCTGCTGGGGTGGGATCAGTGTGGCGTGGGCCAGTGGTGCGATCCGAAGGGGTAGCCGTTGATCGCGATGCGCGTCGAGGGCGTGTCCCCATGGAAGGCGGCCCGATGGAACCGGCCGGGCGGCACATAGACCACATCGCCGGCATCGGCGACGAAGAAATCCGCGCCTTCGATCAAGTAGCTGATCTGGCCTTCCATCACGAACCAGAACTCGGCGTAGTCCACGTGGAAATGGCCGATATTGGTCGGAGAGGGGACGCCATTGGCGGTGCCGCGTATGATGTTGACGAAGCTGCGGTCGTCCTTGGTGAAGGGGCCGTTCGGTCCCTTTTCGGTGTTCTCGACTTCCCAGAAGAAGTCCAGATAGGGCTTGCTGTCCTGGCGCTCATAGGTATCGGGCTTGTCCAGGCGGCTCAGATACCATTCGTGCCCCTCCGGAGCTTCCGGCAGGTCGGCCTCGGCCGCTTCGGGATAGAGCAGGGTGGCATTGGCGTTGAAGATCTCGAAATGCAATGAGGGGCCGTCGCCCACATTGGCCAGGGTGAAAGGCGTGCGGAACGGGACCTGAACCATGAAGCCCTTGGTGGCGACGAAGGGGGCCTGGTCGCCAATGGTGACCTCGACTTCGCCGTCCCAGACGATGAAGCTGGTCCGGTGATCGGCGAGCAGCAGGGTGGGCGATGTCTCCCCCGCCGCCATTTGCACATAGGCGGCCCTCAAATGCTTGTCGTCAACGACCTGGTGATGCCAGCTGTCCTCGCCTTCATGGCTGGCCAGGACCTCGGAAAGCCTGGTGTGCATCTGGTGCACGCCGGTATAGGGCGCAGGCTCGACCGGCTTCGGAGTCCAGGCGAGCACGGGGGGCGGGGCGTCGGCGCTCTGGGCCATGGCAATGCCGCCCAGGCCCATATTCAACGACAGGGCGCCCAGAACGGCGATCCCAAGCCCTGCTAACCTTGATTTACTCACGGCCTCCTCCTTTTTCTTCCGCAAGAACAAAGATGTATGCGTGCGCGGCAGCAGCGGCACCACAAGCCGGTCCAGCCGCTGCGAACACTGACTGTCCACGATATGGGCGAACTGTCCATAGAATGGTGAGGGATGGCGGCGCAAGTTGTCAAGCCCGCGGGCGACCAGAAATCGTTCCGTGCAGCAGCGCCTTGGAGCGGTTCAGGTTCTGACGGAAGCGGCTCCATCGCCCCCTCCGGGGAGGGACGGGGGAGGGGGTGGTTTGGCTGCCAACGATGGGACCCCCACCCCCAACCCTTCCCCTCAAGGGGGAGGGAGCAAAAGGCCACGATTCCAGCCAAGAGCGAGCCAATCTGGCGGGCGCGCGCGATCACGCCCGTCGAGATTGAAGACCGCAATGGCGGGAAACGCGCGAGAATGGGCCGGTCTGGCCTAGATGATCACGGCGAGCTTTGCGGTGATGTCTTTTGCGGTCTTGAACACCAGGCTGGCGATCTTCGCATGACGTTCGGGATCATGGCGATAGACCGGCATGCTGACGCTGATGGCGCCAACCGGCTCCCCCGATCGATCGAAGATCGGGCTGCCGACGCAGCGGATATCGGGCTCGTTTTCCTCGTCATCGAAGGCATAGCCGCGCTCGCGCGACTTGATCAGTTCCTTACGCAGCCTGTCGGGATCGGTATAGGTTTTCTCCGTATGCCGGCGGAGCGTGAGCTGGCCGAGCACCTCGTTCAGGCGGTCGTCGGACAGGCCGGAGAGCCAGGCCTTGCCCACCGAGGTCGAGTGCAGCTCCACCTGTCCGCCGATGCTGGTCTTCATCTGGACCGTGTTCGAGCCCTCGATCTTGTCGATATAGACCATGCGATTGGAGCTCGGGACCGCCAGATGCACCACCTCGTCGGTGGCATCGCGCAGCGAGACGAGGAATTCGCGCGCTATGGTGCGCAAATCCGAGCTTTCCCAGGTCTTGGCGGCGAGTTGCAGCAAGCGGGGGCCCAGCCGATAGGTGCCGTCCTCGCGGTGATGCACGACGAGTTGCTCGGCCACCAGGGCCGCGACCAGCCGGTATACGGTGCCGCGCGGGAAGGGGACGCTCTTGGTGAGCTGCCCAATGTCCAGGCCTCGCGGCGCGTCGGCAATGGACTGCAGGACCGTCATAAACTTGGAAAAGGACGCCGCACCCTGCACCTGGTTGCCGGTCCGGGCGTTCTCGTCATCCTGCATTGCGCGGTCCTCCATATCGGAACTTGACATCCCCGATGCTCATCGGTACTCAATTATGGGCACTATGTCCACAATATAGACATCGCCTTCTCGTGTCGTCCTGGGGGAGACAGGCCGACTACTGCATATCAGCCGCCACGCCCGCTGGTAGCAAGCCGTAGTCGCGGAGATCCTGTGCGTAACCTGACGCGTCCAGACACTTGAACCGCGAATTGCCGGAGGAGGAAATCATGAGCAAGAAGGGCTATTGGGTCGCGATGGTCGATATCGCAGACCAGGAGGGCTACAAGGAATATATCGCACTCAACAAGGCGGCCTTCGACAAGTTCGGCGCCAAGTTCATCGTGCGGGCCGGCAAGAGCGAAATCATGGAAGGCGCTTCTGCCAATCGCTTGGCGGTCATTGAGTTCGCCGACTTCGATACGGCCCTGGCGTGCTACAATTCTCCTGAATACCAGACGGCGCTGCGCGTCCGCGAGAAATATTCCAAGGCTCATTTCGCCGTCGTGGAAGGTGTGTGATGAGCCGGGAACGCGCTGACTGCCCCGCGGCAAAACACGGCCGAACGCTCTCCTTTGCGCCAAGCGCCCGCCCGGCGGGGACGGCCCTGACGCCCCGGAGCCGAAATGCCTAGGCCATTGCAAAGTCTCAACAAGGTCATCGACATCCTGGTCGTGGCCGGAATGGCCGTAATGAGCGCGATGGTCTTCCTGAACGTCGTGCTCCGCTATGGCTTCAATTCCGGCATCCCCATCTCCGTCGAGCTGTCCCGGATCATCTTCGTCTGGGTCGTCATGCTCGGATCGATCGTGGCGCTGGCCAATGGCGCGCATCTGGCGGTCGATACATTCGTGGCCAGGCTGCCGCCCAAGGGGCGATATATCTGCTTCCTCGTCGCCCACGCGCTGATGCTCTGGTGCTGCTGGCTCCTGTGGCAGGGCAGCTGGGCCCAGACGATGCTGAACTGGAACAACCACGCCGCGCTTTCGGGGCTCTCGGTCGGCTACGTCTATGCGTCGGGCCTGGTGGCGGCATTGCTGATGGGCATGCTGCTGGTGATCAATCTTTATAAGTCGCTGCGCGGAGAGCTGCCGCCCACTTGGTCGGGCGTCACCGAAAACAGCCCGCCTGCCGAGGCCATCGCCGCCGCTTCCGCCATCGAGGAGCAGGCCAAATGACGGTGGTCGTCTTTCTGGGCTCCCTGCTGGGCGCCATCGGCATCGGCGTGCCGATCAGCTTTGCCTTGATGGTCGCCGGCGTGGCGCTGATGCTGTTGTTCGGCAATCTCGACGCGCAAATCCTGGCGCAAAAGCTCATCGACGGCGCCGACTCCTATCCGCTGATGGCCATTCCGTTCTTCCTGATCGCTGGCGAGCTGATGAATGCGGGCGGGCTTTCGCGCCGCATCGTGGCGTTCGCGCTGGCCCTGTTCGGGCACCTGCGCGGCGGGCTCGGCTATGTGGTTATCGGCACCGGCCTCATCCTCGCCAGTTTGTCGGGTTCGGCCATTGCCGATACGGCGACCCTGGCCGTGATGCTGATCCCGCTCATGCGGCAGGCGGGCTATGACATTCCCCGGGCCAGCGGCCTCATGGCGGCCACGGGCATCATCGCGCCCATCATTCCGCCGTCGGTGGGGTTCGTCATCCTTGGCGTTACCGCCAATATTTCCATCGTCAGCCTGTTCCTGGCCGGCATTGTGCCCGGCCTGCTGATGGCGGCCAGCCTGACAATTACCTGGTGGCTCCTGTCGCGCAAGAATACGGCAAACGTCCTGCCGCGCCAGCCGCTGTCGGAAGTGCTCAAGAGCCTGGTCTCGGCGGTATGGGCCCTGTTCCTGCCGGTGATCATCCTGGTCGGCCTGCGCTTCGGCGTGTTCACGCCAACCGAAGCCGGCGTGATCGCGGCGGCCTATGCGCTCTTTGTCGGTCTCTTCGTCTATCGCGAACTGACCCCGGCAAAGCTCTATGAGGCCTTGCTGGCGGCGGGGCGCATGACTGCGGTGACCATGCTGCTGGTTGCGGCCTCGATGGTCACGGCCTTCATGATCGCGATCGCCAATCTGCCGGGCGCGCTCATCAGCATGCTCAGCCCGTTCATGGACTCGCCGACCATGCTGATGGCAGCGATTGCGCTGATGGTGTTCATCATCGGCATGGTGCTCGATTTCGCGCCGGTGATCGCGATCCTGGTGCCGGTATTCATGCCTGTGGTGAAGACCGCCGGAATCGACCCGATCTATTTCGGCGTCATTTTCCTGATGGTCGCCGCAATAGGCATGATCACGCCGCCGGTGGGGGCGGTGCTCAATACAGTATGCGGGATCAGCAAGATTTCCATGGCCGCAGTGGTCAAAGGGGTCTGGCCGTTCCTTTTGGCGGAAGTACTCGTCGTGGTCCTTCTGATCATTTTCCCGGACCTGGTCCTGGTCCCGATGTCCTGGTTCAGATAATTAGAGGAGGAGTAGAAATGAAGAATTTAGTGCCCATTGCGGCGCTGGTCGGCCTGCTGGCCGTGTCAGTGCCGGCCCATGCCCAAACCGCCCGGCTCGGCTATGTGCCGACGGAAGACCATCCGGTCGGCATGGCATCCGTGTTCTTCGCCGAAAAGGTGAAGGAGAAGACGGATGGCCGCATTACCATCGAGACGTTCGGCAACGGCGTGCTCGGCAGCGAGCCGCAATTGCAATCGTCCATCCAGGGCGGTTTCCTGGACGTGATGGTGGGACCCACCTCCAACCTTGTGGGCACGGTCCCCGAATACCTGATCTTCGACCTTCCCTTCTTCTATCCGGACTTCGAGGCGGTTGACGCCGTGATGGACGGCGATGTCGGCAAGTTCCTCTTCGAGCGTCTCGACACGGAGATGGGCATTGTCGGCCTGGCCTATTGGGACAATGGCTTCCGCCACATCACCAATGCGGTTCGCCCGATCAACACTATCGAGGACCTGAGCGGGCTCAAGATCCGCGTGATCCCCAATCCGCTGTTCCTTTCCACGTTCGAGACGCTCGGCACCAATCCGGTGCCGTTGCCCTATCCCGAACTCTACAATGCCCTGGAAAGCGGAGCGGTGGAGGCCCAGGAGACCCCGGTGGGCCTGATCCATTCCAGCCGCTTCTATGAAGTGCAGGACCATCTGGCGCTGACGGGCCACGTCTATACCCCGTTCGTGCTGCTCGCCAGCAAGCGCTGGTTCGACGGCCTCAGCGACGAGGACCGCGCCGCGGTGCTCGAAGCGGCACAGGAAGCCGCCGTCTACCAGCGGGATCTCTCGCGGTCCGATGCCGACCGCCTGACGGGCCTGCTCGAGGAAGAGGGCATGCAGGTTACCCGCCTTACCGAGGAAGAGATGGCCAAGCTGCGCGAACGCGTTGCCCCGGTCGTCGAGCGGTTCAGCGAGGAGATCGGCACCGACCTCGTGCAACAGGCGCGCGCCGCTATGGACGCGGTTGCCGACTAAATAGACAGGTCATGCTGTAGCCGGGCGCGCCTGGCTACAGCCGTTTTTTAAAGAGTTTCTCATGCGGTTGATCCAGTTTAGCGCCCCCGGCGGGTCGCGCCATGTCGGCATCGTCGACGGTGACCAAATCCATCAGGTTCGGGAGGTGGAAAGCGTCCGGGAGGTGGCCCTGATGGCCGTGGCCCGGGGGACGAAGATCGAAGACGAAATCCTGCGCCTGGGATCGGGCCAAAGCCACGATTATGCGACGCTGCTCGCGACGGGGAAGGTCTTGCCGCCGATCGACCATCCGGACGCCGCGCACACGATCATTGCGGGTACCGGCCTGACCCATATCGGCAGCGCCGCTTCCCGCTCGGCCATGCACGACACCGCCCAGAACGCGGCGGAAACGGACATGAACGACACCATGCGCATGTTCAAATGGGGCCTGGACGGCGGACGCCCTGCCGAGGGGCGCGCCGGGGTGCAGCCGGAATGGTTCCACAAGGGCGATGGATCGATGGTGGCGCCGCCCGGCGCCGATTTGCTGGCGCCCGATTTTGGCATCGATGTGGGCGAGGAGCCCGAGATCGTCGGCCTCTACATGATCGGCGAGGACAATCGCCCCTATAGGCTGGGCTACGCGATCGGGAACGAAGTGACCGACCACGTGATGGAGAAGCAGAACTATCTCTATCTGGCGCACGCCAAACTGCGCCAATGCTCATTCGGCCCCGAGCTCTTTCTCGGCGATTTGCCGGCCAGCGTGGAGGGGCGGGCGCGCATCCTCCGCGCGGGGAAAACGATCTGGGAAAAGCCCTTTCCCACCGGCGAAGAGAACATGTCGCACTCGATCGCCAATATCGAGTTCCATCATTTCAAGTACAATCATTTCCTGCGCGCCGGCGACGTGCATGTCATCTTCATGGGCACCTCGGTCGCGTCCTTCGCCGATGGCGTGAAGACCCAGCCGGGGGATGTCTTCGAGATCGACATCCCGCTTTTCGGCCGGCCGCTGACAAACACGGTGCGATTGGTGGAAACCCGGACCAGCCCGGGCGGCATCCGGCAGCTCTGATCCTGCGGCCTCCTAAAAACCGCCCGGCTGGCATTGCCCGGCCGGGCGGATGGTGCGCTAGAGACCGCCTGAAACGGTGAGCAATGTGCCGGTGACAAAGCCGGAGCCGGGCGAGGCCAGCCATAGGGCCGCCCTTGCGATGTCGTCCGGCTCGGCGATCCGCCCCATGGGGGTGATCGCCGCGATCCGGGCCGGGCGATCCGGATTGCCGCCTTGGCTATGTATGCGCGTATTGGTGGTGCCCACGCGAATGGCGTTGACCCGGATGCCCTCCGGCGCGAGCTCCTTGCCTGTGCCGAAGGTTATCGATTCAACGGCGCCCTTGGTGGCGGCGTAGTGAATATATTCGTTGGGGCTGCCGAGCGCGGCGGCCAGGGACGACATGTTCACGATCGATCCGCCCGAACCGCCATTCTTGGTGGACATCCTCACGGCCGCCTGCTGGATGCAATAGACCAGCCCGAAGACATTGACCTGGAATGTCTTTTCAAGCGTGGCGGGATCGAGATCGACCAGCTTGCCGGCCTTGCCGATCAGGCCGGCATTGTTGATCAGGCAGGACACGCGCCCAAGCCCGGTATCGCATTGTTCAAACAATCCCTGCACGTCGGCGCGGTCGCCCACATCGCCCTGAACGGCGATGGCCCGGGCTCCATTGGCCTCACAGGCGGCGACGACCTCACCGGCCGCCGCGTGATCGGACAGGTAATTGATGCATATGTCATAGCCTTGGGCCGAAAAGAGCCTGGCGGTTGCAGCGCCAATGCCGTGGCTGGCGCCGGTAACGATGCAGATGGGCCTCAATGCTCGTCCCCTAATAGACTGCTTCGATGATCTGGGCGTATTCGGCGGCCGATAGCGCCCGCGGATTGGTCGCGTGGCTGTGGTCCGCAATCGCCCGCTCGCAGATCCAGGGGATGATGTCCCGCGTCACGCCGAGCTCGGACAATCTGGCGCCGATGCCGAGCCTGGCGTTCAGGTTTTCGAGGTTGTCGGCCAGGGAGCCCCTGGGCAGGCCGACCAGATCCTCCAATTGCGCGACCTTGCGGGCGGCGGATTCTATCTCGCAGTTCCAGCGGAGCACTACCGGCATGAGAATGGCGTTCAGCATGCCGTGGTGGAGCTTCAGCTCCTTCAGGCCGCCAAGCGCATGGCTGAGGGCGTGCACGGCACCCAATCCCTTCTGAAAGGTCATGCCGCCTTCCAGGGCGCCCATCATCAGCTCGGTTCTTGCCAGGAGGTTGGCGGGCTCCTCGAAAGCGACGGGCAATGCCGCCCAGATGCGCTGGAACCCGTCCCGGGCAATCGCCTCTGCCGGCGGATTGTAGCGCGGCGACAGCAGGCTCTCGATGCAATGGGACAGGGCATCGAGACCCGTTGCGGCGGTCAGGGCCGGCGGCAGGCCGGTCGTCAGCTCGGGGTCGCAGATCGCGCGCCTGGGAATGAGATGCGGACTGATGAAGCCAAGCTTGCGCCCATCTTCGAGGGTGAGCAGGGCCGCGCGGCCGACCTCCGAGCCCGTGCCCGCAGTGGTAGGGACGGCGACGAGAGGCGCCACGTTCTGCGTGATGCGGGCGATGCCGCCCTCTATGGCCGCATATTGCTCCAGCGGCCCGTCATGGGTGGCAAGAAGCGTAATCCCCTTGGCCAAATCCAGCGGCGAGCCGCCGCCAATGGCCACCACGCCGTCGCATCCATGCTGGCGATAAAGGCTCAAACCGGCCAATACGGCACTTTCGGTAGGGTTTGTCGGCACGTCGAGGAAGGTCGGCGCCCCGGCCAGGATTTCGAGGCCCGGCCGCTCCAGAAGGCCTGCCGCCTTGATGCCGTGATCGCTGACGAGCAGGGGGCGCGACATGCCCAGTTGCGACAATATTTCCTTGAGAGACCCGATGGCGCCTGCCCCAAAGTAAACCGTCGACAAGTAGCTGATTATATCCATCGGCTCCCCCTTCTAATGCCAGCTCCCACGAGCCGAATGCCCAAATAGTGGACAATATGCCCAAGTTTGGTGGAGCGTGTCAGCGTAGGCCATAGCTGTCAAGAGCGGGTTGACGCTGCCGGTCGTTCAAACTACGTTATCCACCATATAGGCAAAATGCCCATATGGTGGTCGATCGGTCTCGATCGTCGATCCACCGATGCGGCGACGCTGTTCAATGATATAGGGGGAGGCGATTTTGAGCACCATACTCATTCCCGGATGGATGCATGAGCACGCTCGCGATGTGCTCTCCCGCCGCTTCAGGCTGATCGAAATCGACCAGGCCGATGCCGTGCCGGCGCTTGCCGAAGACCAGAGGCGCGCCATCCTGGGCATTGCATGCCGGGCCGGCATCAGCGCGGAAACGATGCAGGCTTTGCCCAATCTGCAGATCATTGCGAGTTTTGGCGTCGGCTATGACACGATCGACATCGCAGGCGCGCGGGCGCGGGGTGTTGTTGTCACCAATACGCCGGGCGTGCTGAACGAGGAAGTTGCCGACACAAGCGTGGGCTTGCTGCTGAACGTCGTCCGGGACCTGTCCCGTGCGGAGGCCTATGTCCGCGCCGGCCAGTGGGAGCATGCGGACTATCCGCTGTCCCGCCTCACCCTGCGGGAGCGTGTGGTCGGCATTTACGGGATGGGCCGCATCGGCCAATGCATTGCCCGGCGGCTCGAGGCCTTTGGTGTGGGCATCTGCTATCACAACAGACAAGAGGCCCCCGACCTGCCCTATCGCTATTTCGCCTCGCTGATGGAAATGGCGGCGCATGTGGATACGCTCATTTCCATCGTGCCCGGCACGCCGTCCACCGCCTTGACCATCAACGGCGCGGTGCTCGCGGCGCTGGGCCCGGATGGGGTCTTCATCAATATGGGCCGCGGCAGCGTCGTGGACGAAGCGGCGCTGCTCGCCGCGCTCCGGTCCGGCACGATCGCAGCGGCCGGTCTCGACGTCTTCGCAAATGAACCTCATATCGACAAGGAACTGCTCGCGCTCCCGAACCTCACCGTGCTGCCGCATATCGGTTCGGCCTCGCAGCACACGCGCCGGGCGATGGGCGACCTGGTGGCCCGCAACCTCATCACCTGGTTCGAGACGGGGCGCGCCCTGACGCCGGTATGCTGAGAATGGTGACGTCCGCCATGGCTCCCCTCGGCGGCCTATCCATGGCCCGGCCCTTGCGCGGCGCGGCGATTGAGCTCGAGCATGTTGGTCATTTCGGCTTCCGCAGCCACGGGGTCGCGCCGCTTGATCGCCTCCGCCACGCCGATATGGCCGGCGCGGCTGACCGGCCCCTGATTCTTGAACAGAACGCCGTATTCGTACGAAATCCTCAGCATGGTCAGGATTATCGGGCGCAATTGGCGCATCAACAGATTTCCGGTGGCGTCCAATATGGTGGCGTGGAAGGCGCAGTCGGCGGCGAACAGATCGTCCACCGCGCCATCTTCCGGATGCATGGCATAGGCCGCCTCCAGGATGGCCGCGACCTGTTCGTCGGTCGCCCGCTCCGCCGCCAGGGCGGCGGCTTTCGGCTCGATGATGCTGCGCAGTTCCGTGGTTTCCGCGAACATGAGCTGCAATCGGGGATGGCTCGGATCGTGCCAGGCGGCGACATCCGCATCGAGCAGGTTCCATTCCTCCACCGGCCGCACCCGGGTCCCGTAGCGGCGGGCCGTGCGCACCATGCCCTTGCCCGACAACACCTTGATGGCATCGCGAACCGTGGCCCGGCTGACCCCCAGGGAACAGGCCAGTTCCGGTTCCGTCGGCATCACCGTTTCGGGGCGATAGGTGTCATTGGCGATGCGGCGGCCGAGAACGTCCACCGCGATCCTGGTGGCGCCTGTCGGCAGGGCGGCGCCGAGATTGGCTGGAAGCGCCAGAGCCGGCGTCCTGGGCTGCGATGGGCTCGCATCGTTCATTGTCGATCTTTACATCTGATCTAAGGGGTTGCACATTGTCCCATGTCCTCACCCTTTATCCGTGGCGTCAACGGCAAAAGAGACCTCAGAGGCGACGCCTTGGTAAGCCGGTTCCATGACGAACGTGTCTGACACCATACTTATCGCCGAGGATGATCCCGTCTATCGCTCCTTCATCAGGCAGGCGATCGCGGAGAGCGACCTCTGCGGGCTCAATGTCGAAGAGGCGACCGATGGCGGTGCGGCGGTGCGGCTGGCCAAGCAATTGCGGGCCAAGTTCGTCGTCCTGGACCTGCAGATGCCGGTCCTGTCGGGCGTGGAGGCCGCCCGGCAAATCTGGTCCTTCGAGCCGCGCACCAGCATCCTGTTCTGGTCCAATTTCGCCGACGAATCCTATGTCCGGGGTCTGGCGCGGATCGTGCCGACCGAGGCGAGCTATGGTTACCTGCTCAAGTCGTCGTTTTCCTCGCGCCTGCGGGGAGCCCTGGAAGGCGTCTTTCTCGACGGCCAATGCATAATCGACCGGGAAATCCGGGGCATCCAGGCGCGGGCGGAGAAGTGGAACGAGACATTGAGCAATGCCGAATATGACATGCTCGTGGACATTTCGCTCGGCCTGACCGACCTGGCCATCGCCGGGCGGCACGGCCTTTCCACCCGAGGCGTCCAGAGCCGGCTGCAAAAGCTCTATACCAAGCTGGGCGTCAACATCCCGGAAACGGGGGGCGGGGACGCCATCTTCAATCCCAGGTCCAGGGCCGTCTGCGTGGCCGTGCTCCGCGGCATCATCAATGCCGAACTGATCGGCCGGCTGCGCCAGCAGGAAGCGGCTGGCGCCGAGCCATGACCCATACTGTGGAAACCCGCACTTCCAGACCGCGCCACTGCGCTTCTTTGCAGCGGGGGCGCCTGCCTATCCTCCCCTGTAACTGGAGGAAAGATCGAAATGCCATACATACATATCGACTGGGTCTCGGGGCAGGGCGATGAGCGTCGCGACGAAGTGGCCAAGCGCGTGACCCACGCCGTCAATGAAATTACCGGTATCGCGCTGACGGACATCTGGGTGGTGTTCCGGGATATCGAAGCGAAGGAGTGGTATGTCGGTGACCGCTCCGTGGCCGACAGGCGCGCGGGGAAGACCGGATGAGCATTATCGTCCGCGATGCCGGCATGGAGCGGATCGTTTCCGCAGAAGCGGAGGTGGTGCAAGTGGCCACCGGCTTTCTGTTCACCGAAGGTGCCCTCTGGCACCCTCGCGAGCAGTTCCTGTTGTTCTCGGACATGCCCGGGGATGTCATCCGCCGCTGGGACGAGAAAAACGGTGTCCAGGTGTTCCGCCGGCCCAGCCAGATGTCCAACGGTCTCACCTATGATCGGCAGGGGCGCCTGCTGGCCTGCCATCACGCGACCTCAAGCGTCACGCGCACGGAAGCCGATGGCACCATCACGACGCTCGCCACCCATTACCGGGGGCGCGCGCTCAACAGCCCCAACGACATCGTCGTGAAGAGCGATGGCAGCATCTATTTCTCCGATCCCAGTTTCGGACGCATGGAATTCTATGGCGTCCCGCGCGAGCAGGAGCTGGATTTCCGCGGCGTGTTCCGCCTCGGTCCGGATGGCGAGCTGACGCTTCTGGCCGATGATTTCAGCCAGCCCAACGGCCTCTGCTTCTCGCTCGACGAGCAATTGCTCTATGTCAACGACACCGAGCGCGGGCACATTCGCGTCTTCGACGTGATGGCTGACGGCACGATCGGCAATGGCCGGCTCTTTGCCAGCACGCGCGGCGACGAGCCCGGCGCGCCAGACGGCATGAAGATCGACAGCCAGGGCAATCTCTATTCCTGCGGGCCAGGCGGCATACACGTCTTCGCCCCCGGCGGAGAATGGCTCGGCGTCATTCGCATACCGGAAGTCTGCGCGAATTTCACATGGGGAGGTCCCGCGCTGCAGACGCTTTTCGTCACTGCCAGCACTTCGCTCTATGCGGTCGAAGTGCGCGTGCCGGGGCGAGCCGTCTTCCAAGCTTAGAACAGGTCATAGGGAGGATACATCGTGACCAAATCTTATAATGCATTGCTGCTTTTGGGCGTGACGCTTCTGGCGAGCACCGTGGCCGGATCGGCCCTGGCGCAGGAGGGAGAGCCGATCAGGGTCGGCGTGGCCTTCCCGCAAACCGGCGCCGGCGCTTCCCAGGGCTCCGACACGGCGCTGGGCATCGAGATGGCCATCGACGAGATCAACGCCAATGGCGGCCTGCTCGGTCGTCCGGTGGAAATGTTCTGGCGTGATTCCAAGGGCACGCCGGCCGACGCGACCATCGCCGCGCGGGATCTGATCACGCTCGACAATGTCGACTTCTTCCTCGGCGGCTACAATTCCGGCGAGACGCTGGCCATGTCGGAAGTCGCGCTGCAGGAAGAGGTGATCTACGTCGCCCCGGTCGGCAAGACCATCCAGCTGACCGACAATTATCACCCCTACCAGTTCCGGATCGCCGCCAATACGAATACCGAAGGTGGTTCGGCGGCTCTTATCCTCGAGGAATTGGGGGCGCAGAAAATCTGCACCATCCTGTTCGACTATGCCTATGGGCACGACCTGCTCAAGGGCTTCGAGAAGGCGCTGGAAAGCGCGGGCTCCGACGCCGAGATCGTTACCCAGGTCTGGCCGGCGCTCGGCGTCTCCGACTACACGCCCTATATCGGGGAAGTGCTCAATTCCGATTGCGACGGGGTGTTCTCGGGCATCTGGAGCGGCGAGTTCCTGGCCTTCGCCAAGCAGGCCTCCTCGTTCGGCCTGTTCGACATGGGCAAGCATTGGGCGGCGGCCGGCGAGGTGGGCTCCCAGGACATCATGGAACAGCTTGGCGCCGACATGCCGAACGGCATTTGGACCAATTCCTACGAGGTCTGGTACTATCCCGATACGCCCGAGCACAATGCCTACCTCGAAAAGGTGCGCGAGCTGACCGGGAGCGAGCATCCCAATCCCTGGCCGAGCGTGGGCTATATCGGCATGCAGGCGCTGGCCGCCGGCATCGAGGCTGCCGGCAGCACCGAAACCGACGCCGTGATCGCGGCGATGGAAGGGCTGTCCTTCGACTCCCTGGTCGGAGAGCTGACGATCGGCGGCGAGGGCGACCACCAGGCCAATCGCGGCCAGTACTGGGGCGTCACCGCCGATAGCGAGCATCCGTTCAAGGTGCTTGACGAGGTGCGCTACGTCCCTGCCGACGACATCATGCATTGATCTGACCGCATGACGTCCGTGGCGCCCCGGGCCGGGGCGCCACGGGCTATCGTCCATGCAGGCCCAGCGAGGGAGCCACATTGTTCGGCGCTATTCAATTCCTAAATGGCCTGTCCTACGGGCTGAGCCTTTTTCTCGTGGCCGCCGGGTTGAGCATCATCTTCGGCGTGCTGCGGGTGCTCAATTTCGCCCATGGCGGCTTCTACATGCTGGGGGGCTATGTCGCCTATGAGGTGGTCCGGCGCATCGGCATGGAACATGGACTGTTCTGGGTGGCGGTGATCGTCGCCGGGGTGGTCCTGGCTCTCGTGGCGGCCGGCATCGAGCGGTTCATGCTGCGGCAGCTCTATAACCGCGACCAGATCTACCAATTGCTCTTCACCTTTGCGCTCGTGCTGCTGATCGGCGACGTGGTGCGCATCTTCTGGAGCACCACGGCCCTGTCCGTATCCTTTCCGCCCGAATTGCGCGGTGCGCAGAATCTCGGCTTCACCATCTATCCGCGCTATCGCCTGTTCCTGTGCGTCGTGGGTGTCGTGGCGGCCGTGGGCCTGTGGCTGCTGTTCCAGCGGACCCGCTGGGGCCGCATCATCCGCGCCGCGACCCAGGATCGCGAAATGCTCTCCTCGCTCGGGGTCAATGTCCCCATGGTCTACCTGGCGGTCTTCGCGGGTGGCGGCGCCCTTGCGGGGATCAGCGGCGCCCTGGCGGCGCCCGCGCTGGCGCTGCGCGGAGGCATGGATGCCGAGATTATCGTGGAATGCTTCATCGTCGTGATCATCGGCGGCCTGGGCAGCCTGTGGGGCGCCTTTATCGGCGCGCTGCTCATCGGGCAGTTGCGCGCCATCGGCATCACCTTCGTACCGGAATGGGAAATCGTCCTGATCTACCTCTTGATGATCGTCGTGCTCGTTTTCAGGCCCTGGGGTCTGTTCGGCAAGAAACAGGCGGGCAGCTGACATGAAAGCCAATATGCAAATTGCTCTCCTGGCCGCGCTTTGCCTGGGGCTGGCGCTCGTCCCCCTCAGCGGCAGCACCTATCTCGTCTACCTGGCGACGCAGATTCTCATCTTCATCCTGTTCGCCACCAGCCTCAATCTGCTGGTGGGCTATGGCGGGCTGATCTCCTTCGGGCATGCGGCCTTTTTTGCCATCGGCGGATACAGCAATGCTATCCTGCTCACCACCTATGGCGTCCCGGTCCTGCTCGCCTTGCCGGGGGCCATGGTCGTCACCGCCATATTGTCGGCGATCATCGGCTTCTTCTGCGTCCGGTTGACGGCATATTACTTCTCCATGCTCACGCTTGCCTTCGGGCAATTGGTCTGGGCCGTCGCGTTCAAATGGCGGGCGGTGACCGGCGGCGACGACGGCTTCCTGCGCGTGGCTGTGCCCGAATGGCTCGCCACCCCTTCGAGCTTCTATCTCTTCTCGCTACTGGTCGTGGCGCTGGCGGTGGCGGTGCTGTGGGTCGTGGCCCATTCGCCCCTTGGCCGGACCATGATGGCCATCCGGGAAAACGAGACCCGGGCGGGCTTCCTGGGCGTCAATACCCGGCTCGTCCAGTTGATCACCTTCACCATTGCCGGCACGTTTGCGGGCCTGGCCGGCGGATTGTTCTCGATGTTCAACCGGTCGCTCTTCCCCAATTCGGCCTGGTGGCTGCAATCGGCCGAAGTCCTCATCATGGTCGTCCTGGGCGGCATAGGCAGCTTTTTCGGCCCGATGGTCGGGGCGCTGGCGCTTATCCTGCTCAACCGGCTGACCTTGCAATTGACCGAATATTGGCCGGCGCTGCTGGCCATCATCCTGATCGTGACGCTGTTCTTCTTCCCCAATGGCATTGCCGGCCTGTTCGGCTCGCGCCCGGCACCGGGCCTGAGGGACGAGCGGGGGGAGAAGAGCGATGCTTGAAGTCGATGGGATCACCAAGAGCTTTGCCGGCTTCACCGCCGTCAACAAGGCAACGCTGACGGTCGCGGTTGGGCAGGTCCATGCGGTGATCGGGCCGAACGGCGCGGGGAAATCCACGCTGTTCAACCTGATCACGGGTCACCTGACCGCCGATGCCGGCGAGGTGCGCCTGGAAGGCAAGCGGCTGACCGGCCTGCCGCCCCATGCGGTGGTGCGCAGCGGGCTCGGCCGATCGTTCCAGCGGATCAGCGTCTTCTCCAAGATGAGCGTCCGCGAAAACATCCAGATCGGGCTCGTGGCGCGCGAGCGCGAGGAATTGTGCTTCTGGCGGCCGCTGCGGGATCGCCGGCGCGATACCGACGAATTGCTCGAGACGGTCGGCCTGATCGATGAGCAGAACGCGACGGCCGGCCAGATGTCGTATGGAAAGCAGAAGCAGCTCGAGCTCGCCCTGGCGCTGGCCGGGCAGCCGCGCATCCTGCTTCTCGACGAACCCACCGCCGGCATGTCGCCCCGCGAGACCGACGAGTGCATCGAGCTCGTCATGCGGGTGGTCAAGGAGCGGGGCATGACGCTGCTCTTCACCGAGCATGACATGAATATCGTTTTCGGCATCGCCGATCGCATCTCGGTCCTCCATCACGGCGAGATCATCGCTTCGGGTGCGCCCGAAGAGGTGCGTGCCAACACTTCAGTTCAGGAGGTCTATCTTGGCCGACCAGCCCGTTGATCTCAAAGTCGAATCCATCGCCACCTATTATGGCCTCAGCCAGATCCTGTTCGACGTATCCTTCTCGGTCGGCCCCGGCGAGGTGGTGGCCCTGGTGGGACGCAACGGCGTCGGCAAGACCACGACCATGCGTTCGATCGCGGGCCTGACCCCGCCCAGGGCCGGCAAGGTGATCTGGAACGGCAGGGACATGAAGGGCGTGCCGCCCCATCAGGTCTGCCGCGCCGGCATTGGCTATGTTCCCGAAGACCGGCGCATCTTTCCCGACCTGACGGTATGGGAGAATCTCGACGTGGTATGGCGGCCCGCCGATTCCAAATGGACCGAGGAGCGCATCTTCGACATCTTCCCCGACCTGGCCAAATTGCGCGACCGCAATGGCGGTTATCTCTCCGGCGGGCAGCAGCAGATGCTGACCATCGCCCGGACCCTGATGACCGACCCGAAGCTCCTGCTCCTCGACGAGCCAACCGAGGGGCTCGCCCCCTTGGCGGTGGAGCGGATGGTGGACCGCATCGGCGTGCTCAAGGCCGAAGGGCTGGCCATGGTGCTTGCCGAGCAGAGCACGGACATGATCCTGGCCCTGAGCGACCGCATGCATGTGATGGAGAAGGGGCAGATCCGGGCCACGCTGACACCGGAAGAGGTCCGCGCCGACGAGACGCTGCTTACCCGCTACCTGATGCTGTAGTCCTAACCCCGTGCGGCACTGCGGGAACCCGCACTCTCCAATGGTGCCATCCCACTGTCGGGCCTCCGGCCAATTCTCCTATCGTTGGCACGAACCATGCCAAACGAGGAGGAAATGGTGGCACTACGAACCAATATGCGGAACGGTTACGGGCCTGTGGTCGCCGGGGCGGCGCTTGCGGCGCTGATGCTCGGCGCCAGCCCGGTTCTGGCCCAACTGGAGAAGATTCCGGGCCGGCCGATGAGCCCGGTCGCGGTGGAGCAGGGCGATCCGTCGCTGTTTTCAATGCGGGTGCTGACGACCGGCCTTGGCAATCCGTGGAGCGTACGCTGGGGTCCCGATGACCATCTCTGGGTCACCGAGCGCACCGAAGGCCGCGTGGCGCGTGTCCATCCGGTCACCGGGGCGAAGATGGTGGTCCTGACGCTCGAGGGCGTGGTCACCGGCCCCCAGCAGGGCCTGCTCGGCCTTGTCCTGCATCCGGAACTGCTCCAGGGCACCGGCAATGACTATGTCTATGTGTCCCATACCTACGATGCCAGCGGCGGGCAGGGCGAGCTCGACAGGAAGGGCAAGATCGTCCGCTTCACCTACGACCAGGCGACCGACCAATTGGTCGATCCTGTCGAATTGCTGAGCGGCATTCCCGCCGGCACCGACCATAATGCCGGCCGCATGCAGTTTGGTCCGGACGGGATGCTCTATTATTCCGCCGGCGACCAGGGACAGAACCAGTTCCGCAATTACCAGAACCCGATCCTGTCGCAATTGCTGCCGACGGCCGAACAGGTCGCGGCCGAGGATTGGGTCTCCTATACCGGCAAGGTCCTCCGTATCGCCCTCGACGGCTCCATCCCCGAGGACAATCCCGAGATCGAAGGGGTGCGCAGCCACATCTACACCTACGGGCACCGTAATCCGCAGGGCATTGCCTTTTCGGATAGCGGCCAGCTCTACGAGGTGGAGCATGGGCCCAGCAGCGATGACGAACTGAACCTGCTGACGCCGGGCGCCAATTACGGCTGGCCGAACGTCTCCGGCTTCCGCGACGACCAGGGCTATCGCTACGTGAACTGGAGCGAGGCCCCGACCGATCTCGAATGGGAGATCAATCCGCTTCTGGCGCCCGACGACGTGCCCATGACCACCGAAGCGGAGTTCCCCGGCGAGATCACCGAGCCGCTGGCTTCCTATTGGGTGGTGGAGGACGGGTTCCCGTTCAACGAGCAATGCGGCATCGTCTGCGATCCGACCATCGCGCCAACCTCCGTCTATTATTACGGCGCCGAAGACGGCGGCATTCCCGAATGGGAAAATTCGGTCCTCATCGCCACGCTGAAGCATGGCGTGATCTATTCCCAGCCGCTTTCGGAGGATGGAACCAAGGCCGAAGGGCTCCCCACGCAATGGCTGCCCAGCCAGAACCGCTATCGTGATCTCGTCGTCGGACCCGACAATCGGAGTGTCTATATCGTGACCGATTCGGGCGGGGCCACCACGCCTCTCTATGGCGACCAGCTGACCACCAATATCAATCACAATCCCGGCGCGATCCTGATCTTCACCTATCAGGGCGGCGAGTAATCCCTGCCGGCCGGGGCTCTCAAGCTCCGGTCGGCCACCTGCGCGTCGCGCCGGGTGACGGCGGACCAATCCAAGGAGATTATTGTGCGGAATGCAGGAGTGTGGGCCAGTGCAATGGCGCTGGCATTGGCGGCGGCGATGTTGCCGCTGCATGCAGTCTGGCCCGGCGCGGCGGCCATGGCCGGCGAGGCGCCGTCGCAGGAGGTTTTTGACGCGGCGTACAATCTGGGGCGGAGCAGCTTCAGTTCGAACTGCGCCAGTTGCCATGGCGCCAATGGCGAAGGCGATGCCGGCCCCTCCCTGGTGGGCAATGCGCTTCTGGCCAAGGTGAATGTGGTCACCGAGACCATCATCCATGGCTATAGCTACATGCCGCCGTTCGGAGACGTGCTGACGGATGCGCAGGTGGCCGCCATCGCCACCTATATCCGCAATAGCTGGGGCAACGAATATGGCTTCGTCTCGCCCGAGGATGCGGAAGCGGCTCGCTAGACCCCGATTGCAGTGACAAGAAGCCGTCGCGCCGAGGCGCGACGGCTTCTGTTTGAGCATGGTGGCGGTCTAGCGCCGGATTTTGGCGTCGTCGGAGACCATATATTCGCGCTTGGTTTCCATATCGCGGGCGACGCCGATGACCATCAGCTCCAGAGGCTCTTCGCCGGTGCTGACGAAGCTGCGCGTTTCGCCGAGCCCCGCGGGGATCACGTGGCCTTCCTCGATGCTGACGGTTTCGCCCGAGATGGTGGCCTCGCCCGTGCCGGACAGCACGTAGAAGACCTCGCTGAGGCCCGGCTTGGCTATCGGGCCGATGGACGAACCATTGGGAATGACCACATGGTCGAAATAGGTCCAGGGGGTGAAGAACACCGAGGGTTGCAAGGCCCTGTGCACTTTTACCGGGCCGGTGCCGCCATCATAGTTCTCGACATCGCGCAATTTCTTGCCGGACAGGTCGGCGACGATGAATTGCGGGATGTCGTCGAGCTCCGCGTCGACACGCGCGTCACCAAGATCATAGGCATCGTAATAGCCGGGTATGGTGCTGACATTGATGTTCAGCCATTCGATCGGCTCGTCGGTGGGATTGACGATGGCGTGGTTGCTGCCCAGCCTGGCGGGAGCGCCGACAGGCGCCTGCAGCAGCGATGTCCGGCTGTCGACGGTGAACTCGGCTTCGCCGGACAGGATGACGAACATCTCCTCCACCGCATTGTGGTAATGCGCGCCGATGCCGCCGCCGGGATAGATCACGCCGCGATGCAGGAACAGGAAATTGGTCCCGAGATCGAAGCGCACGCTGTCGTCGCGCCGGGCGTCATAAAGGGACGCAAAGGCCATGGGGCCGGCGCCGCCATGGACGCTTTCCAGATCGGTGTAATTGTCGGGATTGGTAATGGCCACACGATCCGCAAGCGGTGCGGGAACCATGTTCTGGGCCTGGGCTCCCTGTGCCGACGCCGTCAGCAAGACAGCCGCCGCCAGGGCTGCGCGCGAGATCATCATCGTGTCCTCCTCTGATCTGATGATGAGCCAGCTTTCCACGCGGTCACGGGCGTCGATACGTGACAACCCACAGGTCTGAATGCGGCTTTCCACACAAGGCCGCGCCGGGTCCTTGCAGGCGCTATGGCGTTGACGGGGCGCCGAACTCGTGGCCTCATAGGCCGGTGAAACAGGCGCCATCATTGCAAGACGGCCCGTTTCGGAGGAGCCCAGCATGCATTATTCCCAGCGCGCGATGGAGAGCCTCATCGGCGTCTCCCATGCGCTTGCGGGTCACACCGATCCCGGCGAGGCCTTTCGGGCCACGGCCGAGGAAATCCGCCAGCTCATTTCCTACGATCACATCGATATCGCGCTGATGCTTCCCGATAACATGCATGTGGTGCATGAGGTCGGGCCGCGCACCAGCTGGAGCAATCTGGCAAAGCATCCCCTGCCGACCGATTGCAGTCCCGCACGGCTGGTGATGCAGCGCCAGCAGCCGTTCCTGCTCGCGGTGGACGCGCTTCTGGACGAGCGGTTCCACTTCCTGGGTGCCCTTGATGAACCGATCTATGCCGCGCAATTGCGCAGCAGGATCATCGTGCCGATGCGCATACGCGGCGACATTATCGGCAGCCTCAATATCAGCCGCCAGGTGCCGGGCTGCTATACCCTGGACGATGTCGAGATCGCCCAGGTCTGCGCCGATTTCCTGACGCCCTATATTTCGGCGCTGCTGCACGCCCAGGAGGCGCGGCGCGCCATGCTGGCCGAACGCAAGGCAAGGCGCCGTGAACTGCAATTGCGGCGCGGGGCCTCTCAGTTGACGGAAACCATGGACAAGGAAAGCCGGCGCCTGGCCATGGACCTGCACGACCAGACCCTTGCCGACCTGGCGCGTATCGCCCGCTATGTGAGCAGCATGCGCTGCGAGAACCGCGCCGATCCCGCCGCCCTGGGCGAACTGGAACAATTGGTGGGCGGCTGCCTGACCGAACTCCGCCAGATCATCGACGACATGCAGCCGAACATGTTGCGATTGTTCGGCCTCGCCGATGCGCTGGACGCCCATCTTTTCCGCAGCGTTCGCTATGCGACCCCGCCGGTGTCGATCAGCGTCACCGATCGGACCGCCGGGCTGATCGACACGATCGACGATAGGCTCCGGACCGCGCTTTACCGAATTGCGCAGGAGGCCATCAACAATGCCGCGCGCCACGCCGATGCCACCAATGTCACGGTGCTCATCGACCAGAAGCAAGGCGGCTTTCGCGTCAGCGTCTCGGACAATGGCAAGGGCATAGGATTGCGCCGGAAGCAGCGGATCGGCGGGCTGAGCCATATGCAGACGCGCGCAACCCTTATCGGGGCAAGCCTCAGCTTCGAAGCCGGACTGGATGGCCGAGGCACCCAGGTGGTGGTGGAGATCGATGCCAGTCTCGAGGGCGGGGATCATCAGATCCGGGCAAGGGAGCTCAACTAAGTGGCTGTGCTGATCGCGGAAGACGATCAACTTCACCGGGTCTTCGCCAGGCGTATCCTGGGCGAAATCTGGTCCGATGACGGCGAGGTCTACGAGGCGGCCAATCGGCAGGAAGCCATCCGGCTGGCCCAGACGCACGAGGTTCGCCGCGCCATTCTCGACCTGCAATTGCCGGACGGCTCGGGCGTGGACGTCGCGCGGGCGCTCTGGGCAAGACGCCAGGACACGCAGGTTCTGTTCTGGTCGAACTTCGCCGATGAAGCCTATGTCCGCAGCCTCGGCCGCATCGTCCCGGATCGCGCGAGCTATGGCTACCTGCTCAAATCCGCTTCCGAGCAGGAGATGCGGGCGGCGCTCGAAGCTGTCTTCTTCAAGGACCGGCGCGTACTCGACCGGGAAGTGCGCATCGTGCAGGACCGGATTTCAAACCGGCTCGGCGGGCTGTCCGACACCGAATATGAAGGGCTGATCGACATCGCGCTCGGGCTGACCGACAAGATCATCGCGCAGCGCCGGCGGCTATCCTTGCGCGGCGTCCAGAATCGCCTTCGGCACCTCTACGAGAAGCTCGAGATACCCGCGGGCGAAACGAGCCACCCGCCCCGGTACAATTCCCGGACCCGCGCCGTCACCGTCGCCCTGGAACGGGGATTGATCAATCTCGACGTGCTGACCCGCGAGCAGGAATTCCTGGACACCTGGCTGCGGCGGCGCAAAGTCTAGCGGACAATACCGGATTATGGCGCCGCCGACGCCAGGGCGATCCGCATCCCGGTCGCCGCATCGAAGGCGTGAAGCGTTTCGGGGTCGGGGCGGTGGTGGGCTGCCTCATCCTCCTGCCGCTGCAACACCACATGCGCGGGCTCAGCCGGCGCCAGCTAATGACAATGGAAAGATCATGACCAGTTCGACCAGCCGCCAGTTTCGCCCGCTTCCCGTGCCTTCGGTCAAGGTGGGGGGCTATTGGGGGCAATGGCAGGATGCGGTCTGCGACCATACGGCCAGGATTCTGCTGGACCGGTGCGTGGAGGCGCGCATGCTCGAGCAGATCGATCCGGACGTGCCCAGCCCCGGCATCGTCATTCCCATCCTGCACTGGCTGGGGACGACGCAAATGTTCTGGGACAGCGATTTGGGCAAGTCGATCGAGACCATCGCCTATTCCCTCTATCGCAAGCCCAATGCGGCGCTGGAGGCGCGGGCCGACGCAATCATCGACATGTACGAGAAGCTGCAGGCGCCGGACGGCTATCTCAATTCCTTCTTCCAGCGCATCAAGCCGGAATGGCAATGGACCAATCTGCGCGATTTCCACGAGCTCTATTGCGCCGGGCACATGATCGAGGGTGCGGTGGCCTATTACCAGGCGACCGGAAAGCGCAAATTCCTCGATGTGATGTGCCGCATGGCCGATCATTGCGTGAAAAAATTCGGTCGCGGCCCGGGCCAGGTGCGCGGCTATTGCGGGCATGAGGAAATCGAACTGGCCCTGGTCAAGCTCGCCCGCGTCACCGGCCGGCAGGATTACATGGACCTGGCCAAATTTTTCGTCGACGAGCGGGGGCAGACGCCGAACTTCTTCGTCGAGGAAGCCCGGGCCCATGGCCGCGACCCCAAGGGCGTGCAGAAGAGCACGCTGGAATATAATCAATCCCACCTGCCGGTGCGCGAGCAGGCCAAGGTGGTCGGCCATGCGGTGCGGGCCATGTATCTCTATGCGGCCATGGCGGACCTCGCCACCGAATATAATGACGACAGCCTGACCGCGGCGCTGGAGACGCTGTGGGCGGATCTCACGCGCAAGCAGATGTATATTACCGGCGGGATCGGGCCGGCTGCGGCCAATGAGGGCTTCACCGATCACTATGACCTGCCCAATGACAGCGCCTATGCGGAAACCTGCGCTTCGGTGGGTCTGGTCTTCTGGGCCTCGCGCATGCTGGGGCGCGGACCCGACCGGCTTTATGCCGATATCCTGGAACAGGCGCTCTACAATGGCGCCATTACCGGGCTGTCGCTCGACGGCAAAACCTTCTTCTATGACAATCCGCTGGAATCGAGCGGCAAGCATCATCGCTGGACCTGGCATCCCTGTCCCTGTTGCCCGCCCAATATCGCGCGGCTGGTGGCCTCGCTGGGCTCCTATATCTATCAGGTGGCCGATGACGACATCGCGGTGCATCTGTTCGCCGAAAGCGAAGCGCGGGTGGAACTGGCGAACGGGGCGCGGTTCACATTGCGGCAGGAAACCGATTATCCCTGGTCGGGCGACATATCCATCGCCATCGACCCCGAAGTGCCGGCGCGCTTTGCGGTATCGCTGCGGGTGCCGGCCTGGGCCAGGAACGTCAGCCTCCTGCTCAACGGCCAGCCCGTCGACGCGGGCGCCATAGGGCCGGAGGGCTATATCCGGATCGAGCGGGAATGGACAAAAGGCGACAGCCTGGCAATGACGCTGCCGCTGGAGCCGCGGCTGCTGCGCGCGCATCCTTCCGTGCGCCAGGATGCCGGGCGGGTGGCGATCATGCGCGGCCCGCTGGTCTATTGCCTGGAAGGCGCCGACAATGGCGTGGGGCTCAATTCGGTCCTGCTGCGGCACGGATTGGGCGCGGCGCAGACGGCCAGCATCCCCGACCTGCGCGGGGCAATCGCCATCGACCTGCCGGTGCTGCGCGAAAGCGCCGAAAGCTGGGGCGAGGCGCTCTACGCCGAAAAGGCGCCGGAGACCGAGCCGGGCCAGGCGCGCCTCGTGCCCTATCATTTATGGGACAATCGCGCGTCGGGTGAAATGCTGGTCTGGCTGCGGCAGGCGGCGGAGTAGGCAATGACCCGCAGCAAAGCCATGGCGCTGCCTGCGCGCCGAGGGGAGAGGAACAAGGGCGAGCGACGAACGATATTCGCCTGATCGCCACCTCCACAACGCGTCACCCTCGGGCCTGACCGAGGGCCAGCCACCATGCGCGCTACGGTAGCGGCTCAAGCCCTAGGGTGACGATCGGTGGGTGCCGTGATCACGCGGCAAACGCCGAACCCCACCGCCCCCTTGATGGGGGAGGTAGCGTAGCTTGGCCGAAGGCCTAGCGGAGCTGGGAGGGGGTGCCGGCAGACACCAGCGTTAGAGATCAAACACCCTGCCACCCACCCCCTCACCCGTCTCGGCCTTCGGCCGATCCACCCTCTCCCCGACGGGGAGAGGAATAAGAGGCGCTGTACCGAAACAGACGCCGCACCATTCTTCTCCCCCTCGGGGAGAAGGTGGCCCGAAGGGCCGGATGAGGGGCTTCGAGCCGTCCCGAAGGGCAAATCTCTCCGGCGGAGAGATTTGAGGCGAGAAGGCCATGAGCGCTATGCGCGAATGGCGGGGCGCTATCCAAGCACCGAACCCCCACCTCCCCCTTGACGGGGGAGGTAGCGCAGCTTGGCCGAAAGGCCTAGCGAAGCTAGGAGGGGGTGCCGGCGGGCAATGGCGTTAGAGATCAAGCACTCTGCCGCCCATCCCCCACCCCAGCCAGCCATTCGCGCATAGCGCTCATGGCCTTCCCGCTTAAATTCGCTCCACTGGAGCGAATTTGCCTGCGGCCAGCGGGAAGGCCGCAAGGGGGAGGGTGCCACATCGCGTTTGCCAGAAAACTTATCCCCACCCCCATCACCCCATATTACTCTCCCCTCATCAGCCGGGTGGAGATGGGGTTGCAACGATCAACCGCCCGGCGACAGTCGGGAGGCCTCTGCATCGTTAACGGAGGCTGGGTCCGGG
>Ga0065721_10003923_pt1 | contig 55248 bp, 58 predicted proteins | sample Mesricmetagenome_FD_59108 | JGI IMG/M metagenome (GOLD analysis project Ga0065721, IMG submission 59108) | Mesophilic microbial community from rice straw/compost enrichment Sample: eDNA_1 v2 (version 2) | ecosystem: Engineered > Solid waste > Grass > Composting > Bioreactor | place: USA: Davis... | reverse complement strand
ACGACCAGCGGGAGCCAGCCGGGCTTTAACGTGGGACAAGAGAAGGCCTTCCTCTTCGAGTGATCTAGACACCACTCAGAATGGAGGCCTTCTCCTCACTCCCGCGTCACCAACGATCCGACCGGGTACACCTAGACGCGGCGGAGGCGCTGGCAGTAGCGGCAGAAGTGGGAGCCGCGGTTCATGAACTGCTCCCGCACGATCGGGCGGCCGCAGCGCAGGCACGGCTGCCCGTGGCGCCCGTAGGCGTTGAGGGAGTGCGAGAAGTATCCCGACGCGCCGTTGACGTTCACGTACTGCGCGTCGAACGACGTGCCGCCCTCCGCGAGCGCCTTCCCGAGCACGAGCCGCACCTCGGCGAGGAGCGTACCTCGCGCGCGCCCGGCTGAGGGTCCGGGCGGGCTGGTCGTAGTGGATGCGGGCCGCCCAGAGCGCCTCGTCGGCGTAGATGTTGCCGATCCCCGAGACGAGGGTCTGGTCGAGCAGCGCCCGCTTGATCCCGGTGTCCTTCGTCGCGAGTCGGCGGAGGAACAGCGAGTCGTCGAAGCGCGGGTCGACGGGGTCCCGCGCGATGTGCGACACCTGGCTCGGGATGAGCTCGTCGGGGTGGTCGGAGGCCGGGACGAGCGCGTCGAGGGCCATCGACCCGAAGATGCGCTGATCCACGAAGTCGACGCGCACCGGCCCGTAGCCGGGCTGCTCGAGGTCGAGAAGGATGCGGGTGAGCCGGTCGCGCTCCGCCGCCGGGTCGCGCAGCAGCACCTGCCCCGACATCCCGAGGTGCACGACGAGGGCTTCGGGGGTCTCGACACGCGCCTGCGGCGCTACCCGACCACCGTGAAGGGGGATCCAGAGGAACTTGCCACGACGGCGGGGCACCGAGAGCGTCGCGCCGGTCAGCCGTTCCACGAAGTCCTCGGCGGGGCCGTCGTGGCGGCGCAGCGATCGCTCGTCGAGCACTTCGACGCGACGCACCGTGGCGCCGGTGACGGCGGGCTCGAGGCCGGAGCGCACGACCTCGACCTCGGGGAGCTCCGGCATCCCTAGCCCTTGCGCTTCGCGCGCCCGTCGTGGAGCACCGTCCACGCCGCGAGCGCCGCCGCCATCTCCGCCTGCTTCTTGCTCGTGCCGTCGCCCGACGCGATGTCCTCGCCCTGGAGCGACACGATCGCGTGGAACCGCTTCGAGTGGTCGGGGCCGGAGTCGGTGACGAGGTACTGCGGNAGNCCGCGGCCGAGCCGGGTCGAGAGCTCCTGCAGGCTCGTCTTNGGGTCCATCGCNGCGCCGAANCNGTCGGGGTCGGCGAGCAGCGGGTCGATGAGACGCAGCACGAACGCCGTCGCCGCCTCCGGACCCGCCGAGAGGTACACGGCGCCGATGAGGGCTTCGAGGGCGTCGGCGAGGATGCTCGACTTCTCGCGCCCGCCGGTGAGCTCCTCGCCCCGGCCGAGGCGCAGGTACGCACCGAGCCCGATCATCCCGGCGATCTCCGCGAGCGCGACCGACGACACGAGGCTCGCGCGTCGCTTCGCGAGCTCGCCCTCGTCGAGGTCGGGGTTCTCGCGGTAGAGCATGACCGTGACGGCCTGCCCGAGGATCGAGTCGCCGAGGAACTCGAGGCGCTCGTTGTGCGCGATGCCGCCGTTCTCGTACGCGTACGAGCGGTGCGTCAGGGCGAGCTCGAGCAGCTCCGGGTCGACCGAGATCCGGAGCTGAGCGGCGAGGTCCCCGGGATCCGGGGACTCCGCCGAGGTGTCGCCGGGCGTCTTAGACGTCCGCGACCTTGCGGCCCTTGTACTCCAGGTACAGGGGCGTGCCGACCGAGTCCTCCACGACCTTCGCGCGGTGCGGGAGGGAGTAGGTGACCTTGCCGTTCTCGATCGTCTTGACGAGCTGAACGGGGGTCGCCTTCCACTGCGAACGGCGCGCGTGCGTGTTGGCACGCGACTGGCGGCGCTTGGGAACAGCCATGGTCTATCTCACTTCTCGTTGGAGTCTGATTCGATGCGGAAGCTCTCGAGGGCCGCCCACCGGGGGTCGAGCTGCTGCTCGACCGGCCGCTCGTACCCATCCGGAAGCCTCTCCCCGGTGACGGGGTCGAGGCCGGGACAGTCGGGGCGACACACCGGCTGGAACGGCAGCGACAGCACCACCGCATCCCTCACGACGGGTTCGAGATCCAGCTGGTCGTCTCGAACCACGAAGTCGAAAGCTTCATCGGGAGAATACGCGAAAAGCTCCTGGATCTCGACTTGGACGTCGATCTCGACCGGGTCGAGGCAGCGCACGCACTCCGCGTGAGCGACCGTGTCGACGTCGGCGGTCACCAGGATCCCGTCGTGCAGGCCCTCGAGCCGCAGGTCGAGGTGGAGCTGCTCGCCCGCCCGGACGGAGGCGGCGCCCTCGCCGAGCTTCTCGGGCACGGGGAAGTCGAGTTCGCGCTCGCGCAGCTCGCCGGGGCGGTGCACGAGGTCGTGGACCTTCACGACGTACGGGGAGGGAGCGGACACGGTGAGCGAGTTTACGCGCTCACCGCGTCCGCCGCCCGGGCTCAACCGGCGAGGGCGGTGAGGGCCTCGTCGATGATCGCGAGGCCGCGGCGGGCCTCGTCGTCGGTGATGACGCACGGCGGCACCACGTGGAGGCGGTTGTCGCTCATGAACGGCAGGTAGCCGCGGTTCATGAGCTCCGTCTTGAGCGCCCCGATGACCGACCCGGGGACGGGTTCGCGCGTCTCGCGGTCGGACACGAGGTCGAGCGCCCAGAACACGCCGAGGCCGCGCACGTCGCCGATGATGTCGTGCTTCTCGGCGAGGGCGCGCAGGCCCGGCCCGAGCACGTCCTCGCCGATGCGGGCGGCGTTCTCGATGATCCCCTCCTCCTCCATCGCGTCGATCGAGGCGACGATCGACGCGGCGGCGAGCGGATGCCCGGAGTAGGTGAGCCCGCCGGGGAACACCTGGTCGTCGAACGCGCCCGCGATCGACTCGGAGATGATGACGCCTCCGACCGGCACGTAGCCCGAGTTGACGCCCTTCGCGAAGGTCACGAGGTCGGGGACGATGCCGTCGGGGTTGACCTCCGGATGCTGCCACGAGAACCACGACCCGGTGCGGCCGAAGCCCGACATGACCTCGTCGAGGATGAGCACGATCCCGTACTCGTCGGCGAGCTCCCGCACGCCCGTGAGGTAGCCGGGAGGCGGGGCGAAGACGCCGGCGGTGCCGGGGACGCCTTCGAGGAGGATCGCCGCGATCGACGACGGACCCTCCGCCTGGATGACGCGCTTCAGGTGGTGGAGGGCGCGCTCGCTCTCCTGCTCGGGCGTCGTCGCCCAGAACTCGGAGCGGTACAGGAAGGGTCCGAAGAAGTGCACGTGGCCGCGCGCGTACTCGTTCGGCACGCGGCGCCAGTCGCCCGTCGCGACGACCGCGGCGCCCGTGTTGCCGTGGTACGAGCGGTAGGTCGACAGCACCTTGTCGCGGCCTGTCGTGAGGCGCGCCATGCGGATGGCGTTCTCGTTCGCGTCGGCTCCGCCGTTGGTGAAGAAGACCTTCCCGAACGCGGGACCGGCCTTCGCGAGGATGCGGGCCGCCGCCTCGCCGCGCGCGAGGTTCGCGTGCGCCGGGGCGACCATCGGCAGCTCCGCCGCCTGCTGCTGGATCGCGGCCACGACCTTCGGATGCGTGTGCCCGATGTTCATGTTGACGAGCTGGCTCGAGAAGTCGAGGTAGCGCGTGCCGTCGTAGTCCCACACCTCGCTGCCGTGGGCACCGGCGACGACGAAGGGGGCGAGCGCGGCCTGCGCCGACCAGGAGTGGAAGACGTGAGCGCGGTCGAGCTCGTAGGTGCGCGAGCCCAGGGCGGGGTCGAGCGCGTCGGTGTCGGACATCGATGGCCTTTCGGGTGGAGCGAGTGATGCTGGTGGATGCGGGGACGACCGGGGCCGCCCCCGCATCCATTCTTCCCTGCTGTTCAGATGCCGCCGTCCTTGAGCGTCACGCCGGCCAGGCCGAGGAGAACGGCCCGGACCCGGCGCATCAGGCCTTCGCCGTCACGTGCTCGGTGAGCGCCGGGATGACGGTCTCGCCGTAGACCCGGAGCGTCTCCTCCTTGTTGTCGTGCTGGAGGTAGCCGGCGAACTGGTCGACGCCGATCGCCTTGAGCTCCTCGAGCTTCGCGATGTGCTCCTCGGCGGTGCCGAGCACGCAGAACCTGTCGACGATCTCGTCGGGGACGAAGTCGACGTGGTCGTTGTCGGCCTTCCCGTGGGAGTTGTAGTCGTAGCCCTCGCGACCCTGGATGTAGTCGGTGAGGGCTTGCGGCACGGCTCCCGAGTCGCCGTACTTGGCGACGATGTCGGCGACGTGGTTGCCGACCATCCCGCCGAACCAGCGCGACTGCTCGCGGGCGTGGGCGAGTCCCGCCTCGGTGCCGTCGGTGATGTAGAACGGCGCGGCGACGCAGAACTTCACCGACATCGGGTCGCGCCCGGCCTTCTCGGCGGCGTCGCGCACCGTGGCGATCATCCACTTCGCGATGTCGACGTCGGCGAGCTGCAGGATGAAGCCGTCGCCGACCTCGCCCGTCAGCTTGAGCGCGAGCGGTCCGTAGGCGGCGACCCACACGTCGAGCTCGGACCCGCGCGACCACGGGAACTGCAGCTGCGCGCCGTTGTACTCCACGGCGCGCGAGTTGCCGAGCTCGCGGATGACGTGGATCGACTCGCGCAGCTCCTTGAGCGTCGTCGGCTTCCCGTTGGTGACGCGCACCGCGGAGTCGCCGCGCCCGATCCCGACGATCGTGCGGTTGCCGTACATCTCGTTGAGCGTCGCGAACACGGAGGCCGTGACGGTCCAGTCGCGCGTCGCCGGGTTGGTGACGAACGGGCCCACCTTCACGCGCCGGGTCTCGGCGAGGATCGCGCTGTAGATGACGTAGGGCTCCTGCCAGAGCAGGTGGGAGTCGAAAGTCCAGACGTGGCTGAACCCGTACTGCTCCGCGAGCTTGGCGAGGTGGATCGTGCGACTCGCGGGCGGGTTGGTCTGGAGGACGGCGCCGAATTCCATGCGCGCTCCCCTCAGACCAGGTACTGCGACAGGCCGCGCTTCACGAAGCGCCCGTCGCCCTGGGAGCCGAGGTACTTCCCGGCGTCGACGATGACCTTGCCGCGGCTCAGCACGGTGTCGACGTGCCCGTCGACCTCGAAGCCCTCCCACGCGGAGTGGTCCATGTTCATGTGGTGCGTCGACGCGGAGATCGTCGTGTGACCGTTCGGGTCGTAGACGACGACGTCGGCGTCGGCCCCGGGGGCGATGACGCCCTTCTTGCCGTACATGCCGAACATCCGCGCGGGCGTCGTAGAGGTGACCTCGACCCACCGCTCGAGCGTGAGCTCCCCCGTCACGACGCCCTGGTAGAGCAGGTCCATCCGGTGCTCGACGCTGCCGATGCCGTTCGGGATCTTGCGGAAGTCGCCGAGGCCGAGCTCCTTCTGGCCCTTCATGCAGAACGGGCAGTGGTCGGTCGACACCATCTGGAGGTCGTTCGTGCGCAGCGCCTGCCACATGTGGTCCTGGTGGCCCTCCTCGCGGGAGCGCAGCGGCGTCGAGCACACCCACTTGGCGCCCTCGAAGTCGCCCCATTCCTCGCTCGACGCGCCGAGCTGCTCCTCGAGCGACAGGTAGAGGTACTGCGGACACGTCTCGCCGAACACGTTCTGGCCGCGGTCCCGCGCGGCGGCGAGCTGCTCGACCGCCTGCTTCGCGGAGACGTGGACGACGTAGAGCGGAGCCCCGGTGACGTGCGAGAGCATGATCGCGCGGTGCGTCGCCTCCTCCTCCATCTGCCAGGCGCGTGCGATGCCGTGGTAGTACGGCGTCGTCTTGCCGGCCTCGGCGAGCTGAGCGGCGAGCACGTCGATCGCGGGCCCGTTCTCGGCGTGCATCATCGTGAGCATCCCGAGGTCGGCGGCCTTCTGCATCGCCCGGAGGATCTGNCCGTCGTCGGAGTAGAANACCCCGGGGTAGGCCATGAACATCTTGAAGCTCGAGATGCCCTCNTCGACGAGCGTCGACATGTAGGCGAGGGACTCCTCGTCGACACCGCCGATGATCTGGTGGAAGCCGTAGTCGATCGCGCAGTTGCCCGACGCCTTGTCGTGCCACTTCTGCAGGCCGTCGGGAACCTTGGTGCCGTAGGTCTGCACGGCGAAGTCGATGACCGTCGTCGTGCCGCCCCACGCCGCCGCGCGCGTGCCCGACTCGAACGAGTCGGAGGCCTCGGTGCCGCCGAAGGGGAGCTCGAAGTGGGTGTGCGCGTCGATGCCGCCCGGGATGACGTACTTCCCGGTCGCGTCGATGACGGTGTCGGCGCTCGCCTTCAGGTCGGAGCCGAAGACGGTCGAGCCGGGGGCGACGACGCCGACGACCTTCTCGCCGTCGATGAGGACGTCGGCCTCGGTGCGGCCGGTGGACGACACCACCGTGCCGCCGGTCGATGAGAGTGGTGGCCATCGTCACGCCCTCGCCGTCGCGACGTAGGTCTCGGGTCGACGGTCGCGGAAGAACTGCCAGTCGTCGCGCATCTGCTGCACCATATCGAGGTCGAGGTCGCGCACGAGCAGTTCCTCCTCAGTGCCCGAGCCGCGCTCGCCGACGAAGTTGCCGCGCGGGTCGATGACCTGGCTGGTGCCGTAGAAGTCGACGGCCAGCTCGCCGTATTCGTTGTCCTCGCGGCCGACCCGGTTGGGCTGGAGCACGAACATCCCGTTGGCGACGGCGGCGCAGGGCCCCTCGACCTCCCACAGACGGTTGCTCAGGCCGGGCTTCGTCGCGTTGGGGTTGAAGACCATGTGCGCGCCGTTCAGCGCGAGTTCCCGCCACCCTTCGGGGAAGTGGCGGTCGTAGCAGATGTAGACGCCCACCTTGCCGACGGCGGTGTCGAAGACGGGGTACCCGCCGTTGCCGGGACGGAAGTAGAACTTCTCCCAGAACCGGTCGAGGTGCGGGATGTGGTGCTTGCGGTACTTGCCGAGGATCGTGCCGTCGGCGTCCACGACGACGGCCGTGTTGTAGTAGACGCCCGTCATCTCCTCCTCGTAGATGGGGAGGATCATCACCATCTCGAGCTCCTTCGCGAGCGCGGCGAAGCGCTGCACGATGGGGCCGTCGGCGGGCTCGGCGAACCGGTAGTACTTCTTGTCTTCCGTGATGCCGAAGTAGGGGCCGTAGAAGAGCTCCTGGAAGCAGATGATCTGCGCCCCCTGCGCCTTGGCGTCGCGGGCGAACTGCTCGTGCTTGTCGAGCATCGACTCCTTGTCGCCGGTCCACGTCGTCTGGGTGATGGCAGCGCGAACAACGCTGGTCATGCTGTGCCTCCCGAGGGTTGTGTTTTGTTATTCTTAGCCGTAAACATTTCTCTGATGTTTCTTTTCGTGACGCCGGCGTAAAAGAAGTCTGGAGGGCATCGCGTGAAGTCGGTAGCCCTCGCGATCGAGGCGCGCACGCCCCACGGCATCGCCGCCGGCATCTCCCGCCTCATCACGACGGGCGACCTCGCACCCGGCGACCGGCTGCCGACGGTGCGCGATCTCGCGAAGGAGCTGGGGGTCTCCCCGGCGACCGTGAGCCACGCCTGGCAGACCCTCGCCGGCGCGGGCCTCATCGTCTCCCGCGGCCGCTCCGGCAGCTTCGTGCGCACCACCCCGAGGGAGTGGATGCCGCGCCGCTACCAGAGACTCGACGTGTCGCTCGAGGCCGCCCTCGACCTCTCCCGCGGCACCCCCGACCCGGCCCTGCTCCCCCGGCTCGCGCCCGTGCTCGCGACGCTCGAACCGCACGCCGACACGTCGTCTTACCGGGCCAAGCCCGACATCCCGGAGCTCCACGACCTGCTGCGCGCGTCGTGGCCCGCACCCGTCGAGTCGATCACCGTCACCAACGGCGCACTCGACGCGATCGACCGCGCGCTCGCGACCCTCGTGCGGTACGGCGACCGCGTCGTCGTCGAGAACCCGTGCTTCCCGCCGTTCCTCGACCTGCTGGACGCCTACGGCCTGGAGCCCGTCGGCGTGGAGCTGGATGCCGAGGGCATGATCCCGTCGGCGTTCGCCGCGGCGCTCGCGTCGGGGCCGTCGATCGTGCTGCTCCAGACCCGCGCCCACAACCCGACGGGCGTGTCGATGTCGCAGTCCCGCGCGGAGACCCTCGCGGGGCTGCTGAAGCGCAGCCGCCCCGCCGCCGACGCGATCGTCCTCGAGGACGACCACTCCGGCGCGATCAGCGCCGCCCCCGACGTCACCCTCGCGCGGACGCTGCCCGACCGGGTGCTGCACGTGAAGTCGTTCTCGAAGTCGCACGGACCCGACCTCCGCATCGGGGCCCTCGGCGGACCGCGTGCCCTCGTCGACCGCGTCGTCGCGCGACGGCTGCTCGGACCCGGGTGGACGTCGCGCACGATCCAGTGGATCCTCCACGCGCTGCTCACGTCGCCGGCGTCGATCGCCGAGGTGGATGCCGCGCGCGACGCCTACGTGGAGCGTCGGCTCGCGCTGAGGGCGGGGCTCGACCTCCCGCACGGCGACGGGATCAACGCGTGGTTGCCCGTCGCCGACGAGCGGGCCGCGCTCGTGCACCTCGCCGCCGCCGGCATCCGCGTCGCCCCCGGCGGGCCGTTCCAGCTCGGGGATGCCACGGCGCCGCACGTGCGCGTCACCGTCGGAGTGGTGCCGGTGGAGTCCGCCGACGCCGTCGCCGCCGCGCTCCGCGCCGCCCAGCTCGCGGGTTGAGTGCCCGCCGCCAGGCGGGTGTATCGAAACCGCACCAGCGAACCCGCGGGTCGCTCTACACTCGGGAACGGACCCCCGGGCTGGATTTGGCCCGGCGCACCCGCCCTCCGACTGGGCGGCAGGCCCCGGCGCCGCGCGCCGCATCCTGTTCGCCCTGCCCTCCCGGAGGTCCCGTGAAGCGCCTCGCGCTCGTCCCCGCCGTGCTGCTGCTCGCCGGCTGCGCCGCCCCCGCCGCCCCGGCATCCACCCCTGACGCCCCGGAGCCGCTCACGCTCTCCAACTGCGGATTCGAGGTGTCGTTCGACGCGCCGCCGGAGCGCGTCGTGACGATCAAGTCGACGTCGACGGAGTTGCTGCTCGCGCTCGGCCTCGGCGACCGGATCGTCGGCACGGCGTTCCAGGACGGCCCGGTGCCGGACGAATGGGCCGCGGATGCCGCGGGCCTCCCGGTGCTCGCGGAGCGGATGCCGTCGCAGGAGGTCGTGTACGACGCCGAACCCGACCTCGTGTTCTCCGGGTGGGAGTCGGCGTTCTCCGCCGAGGGCGCCGGGGAGCGCGACGACCTCGCCGCGCTCGGCGTGGCCACCTACGTGCAGCCGGCGGCGTGCCAGTCGTCGGGGCAGCCGCAGAAGCTCGACTTCGAGGAGCTGTTCCGCGAGGTCGAGGAGGTCGCGCGCATCTTCGACGTCGACGCGACCGCCCTGCTCGACGCACAGCGGGCGGAACTGGAGGCGATCGACCCGCTCGACGGCGGGCTCACGGCGCTGTGGTGGTCGTCCGGCACCGACACCCCCTACGTCGGCGCCGGGATCGGGGCGCCGCAGCTCGTGCTCGAGACCGCGGGCCTGGCGAACATCGCAGGCGACGTCGACGCGACGTGGAGTCCGTTCAACTGGGAGTCGGTGCTCGACGCCGACCCCGACGTGCTCGTGCTCGTCGACGCGACGTGGAACTCGGCGCAGAAGAAGATCGACTACCTGACGTCGAACCCGGCGACCGCGACCCTGTCCGCGGTCGTGCACGAGCGGTTCGTGATCCTGCCGTTCCCGGCGACCGAGGCGGGCGTGCGCACCGTGTCCGCCGTCACCTCCCTCGTGGAGCAGGTGCGGGGGCTCGACCTCCCGTGAGGTCGAGGGCGGGTGCGCTGACGGCGGGGGCGGTCCTCGCCGTCGCGCTCGCGGCATCCGTCGTCGTCGCCGTCACGATCGGCCCCGCGGGACTGGGGATCGACGAGGTGTGGGGGTCGATCTCGGCGCACCTCACCGGGCGGCCGACCCCGCTGACGCCGCTGCGCGACGGGATCGTGTGGGAGCTCCGCGTGCCGCGCACCCTCACGGCGGCCGCGGTCGGCGCGGGGCTCGCGCTCGTCGGCGGGATCATGCAGGCCCTCACCCGCAACCAGCTCGCCGACCCCTACCTGCTCGGCATCTCGTCGGGGGCATCCCTCGGCGCCGTGACGGTGCTGCTGCTCGGCGCCGCCGTCGTGCTTCCCCTCGCGGCCTTCGTCGGCGCCGTCGCCGCCCTCGCCGCGACCCTCGCACTCGCGGGGGCCTTCGGGAGGATCACCCCGACCCGTACCGTGCTCGCGGGCGTCGCCGTGTCGTCCCTCGCCGCCGCGATCACGTCGTTCGTCATCTTCTGGACGGCGCAGGGCGACTCCTACCGCGAGGTGCTGTCCTGGCTGCTCGGGTCGCTCGCCGGTGCCCGGTGGGACGCGGTGCTCATCGCGGGTGGCGCGTTCCTCGTGTTCGGCATCCCGCTCGCGCTCACCGGACGGCTGCTCGACGCCTTCGTGCTCGGCGACACGACGGCGGCGTCGCTCGGCCTCCCCGTGCAGGGCGTGCGCTGGACGCTCCTCGGCGCGGGCGCGCTCCTCACGGGAGCCCTCGTCGCCGTGTCGGGGTCGATCGGATTCGTCGGACTCGTGCTCCCCCACGCCGTGCGGCTGCTCGTCGGTCCGGGACACCGCGCACTCCTGCCGCTGTCGGCGCTCACGGGAGCCGTGTTCCTCGTCTGGGCCGACACGCTCGCCCGCACCGTGTTCGAGCCGCGCGAGCTGCCCGTCGGCATCGTGACGGCGATCGTCGGGGCGCCGGTGTTCGCGGCACTCCTCGTGCGGCGCCGGAGCGAGGCATGACCGGCGGGCTGCCGGGGCGGGTCGGCGGGCTATCCGTCGCACATGTCACGGATGACCGCGACGGCAAGCGGATTCTCGACGGATTGACCTTCGAGGCTCCGCACGGAACCTTCACCGCGCTCCTCGGACCGAACGGCGCCGGCAAGTCGACCCTCCTGCGGGCCGTCGCCGGCATCCAGCGCCCCGCCTCGGGCGAGGTGCGGTTCGAGGGCGACGACCTCCTCGCCCTCCCCCGCCGCGAACGCGCCCGCCGGGTCGCCCTCGTCGAGCAGGACGCGACGACGGAGCTCCCCGTCACCGGCCGGGCCGTCGCCGCGCTCGGCCGCACGCCGCACGAGGCGCTCCTCGGCGGGAGCCACCCCGCGTCGGCCGCGATCGTCGACGCGGCCCTCGAGGATGCCGGGGCGACGCCGTTCGCCGACCGGGAGGTGCCGACGCTCTCCGGCGGCGAACGCCAGCGGGTGCTCCTCGCCCGCGCCCTCGCGCAGCAGCCCCGGCTCCTGCTGCTCGACGAGCCAATGAACCACCTCGACATCGCCGCGCAGCTCGACGTGCTGCGCGTGCTCGCCCGGCTCGCGGCATCCGGAGTCACCGTGCTCGCGGCGATGCACGACCTCGCCCTCGCCGCCGCGCACGCGTCCCACGTCGTCGTGCTGCAGCGCGGACGCGTCGTCGCGTCGGGGCCCACGGCGGAGGTGCTGACCCCCGAGCTCATCCACGACGTCTACGGCGTACGCGCCGCGTGGACCGTGAACCCGGTCACCGGGGAGCGGCTGCTGGCCCTCGGCTAGGACTCACGGTCAGTACTTCGACGGCTCCGACAGCACCGCCATCGTGCAGCGGGCGATGCAGACGAGCTTGCCCTCCTCGTTGGTGATGCGGATCTCCCACACCTGCGTCGTGCGTCCGCGCGAGATCGGCGTCGCCGCCCCGTACACCCAGCCCGAGGCGACCGGCCGCAGGTGGTTGGCGTTGATCTCCATCCCGACGCAGTAGTGCTTCGCCGGATCGACCGTGAGCGACGACGCCCACGAACACAGCGTCTCCGCGAACAGCACCGAGGCTCCGCCGTGCAGCACCCCGCCCGGCTGACGGGTGCGCTCGTCGACCGGCATCCGGCCGAGCAGCGCGTCGTCGGTGGTCCCCGTGAACTCGATGCCCAGGTTGGTGATGGCCGTGTTCCGCGAGCTCGCCGTCGCCGCCGCGAGGTCGGGGGTGTCGGTGCCGAACCAGATGCTCATGCGTCCATCCTGACGGGTCGTAGGCTGCTGGCGTGAGCCCGCACCGTCGCCCCAAGAGGGATGACATGGTCGCCGACGGCGTGCTCGTCGCCCTCTCCGCCGCCCGGCAGGCGATCAAGAACCACCTCATCGTGAAGGCGCTGCGCGACCACGCCGACTACGACCGCGACGCCTACCTCGCCGCGACCGCCCTCGAACTCGGGCTGCTCGCCGCCGAGAACGACGCGGATGCCGCACGCGTCGCCCGGCAGATCGAGCAGGCGAAGGGGCGGATGGGGGTCGCGCGGCACCCGAGCGACTTCCGCTCGGGCGACCGCCGCATCCTCAAGAAGCGGCGCAAGGTGCTCCTCGAGGTCGCCCAGCGCCTGCGCGAACTCGCGGCCGACGACGAGCAGGTCGCGAGGCTGCTCGACACCGCGCGCGACCTCGCGCTCGCGGAGGTGCAGGCGGCGACGGCGGCCGCCTACTCCCCTCGGCGGAACGTGAAGCCGGAGGACCGCGCCGCGGCGCTGCGCGAGTTGCGCGGGGAGCTCGCCGACCTCCTCCACGAGCACACCGGCTACTGAGTGCCCCTCGTGGGTCCCGCTCACGCGGCTCCTCAACCCGCGGAGGGGCGGCGGACGTTGTAGCGGTCGAGGAGCGAGGGCGGGAGGAACGTCGCCCGGAAGCGCACGCGCAGCGTCGCGGCGGACGCGATCGCGCCGCGCAGGGCGACGACGTCCTGCGCCGACATCGCCGGGCGACCGGGCGGGGCGAACGCCGCCGTCTCGACACCCCCGCGCAGCCGCGCGACGGCGTCGTCGCCGACGACGATCGCGAGCCGCTCGCCGAGCTGCCGCGGCGTCTCCGTCTCCGGCGCCGTCCAGTCGTGGTCGCGCGCCGTGTCGCGCACCTCCGCCCACGCGGCCTCGGCATCCGACTCCTCCCGCACGCGGCGCAGGCGGCGGGCCCGGGTACCGGCGCGCACGAGGGCGGGCGTCAGCAGCACCCCGACGACGGCGAGCACGACGATCGCGACGACGGGCGCCGGGTCGAACGGACGGTTCGTCGCCTGCCCGCCGTCGTCGACGACCTCCTCCTCGGGCGGCAGCGACGGGGCGGCCGTGTTCTGCGGAACCGGCGCAGCCGACGGGTTGACGCCTTCGAACTCGGGCGTCTCGGGGTCGTCGACGGCGTCGATCGACGAGTAGCCGGGCGGGGCGCCGCGGCCCGGCGTCGGCTCGAACCGCAGCCAGCCGATGCCCTCGAAGTACAGCTCCGGCCAGGCGTGCAGGTCGCCCGACGTGACCGTGAACGTGCGTCCCGAGGCGTCCGCGCTGCCCGGCTGGAAGCCGACGACGACGCGCGACGGGATGTCGAGGGCGCGGGCGAGCACCGCCATCGCGGACGCGTAGTGCACGCAGTAGCCGCTCTTCGCCTCGAGGAACCGCTCGAGCACCCCGAGTCCCGTGCCGTCGAAGTCGCCCTCCACGGGGGCGTCGAGGGAGTACTCGAACTCGGGACCCGTGAAGTACTCCTGGAGGGCGATCGCCCGCTCGTACGCCGTGCCCGATCCCGCGACCTGCTGCGCGGTGTCGGTGATGATCGCGGGCAGCTCCTCCGGGAGGTCGAGGTACCGCGACGGGACGTCGGGCTCGAGGTCGGCGAGCAGCTGGTCCCGGTCGGGCTCGACGTCGAGGAACCGCACCGTGTACTGCTGGCCGCCCACGTTGGCCCCGCCGCTGCGCACCGCGAGGCCGTCGGGCTCCCAGTTCCAGATGCCGTCGAGGCCCTCGACCGAGAGCGCGGGATACGGCACCGGCAGCCAGCGACCGGTCACCTCCTCCACCGCGACGTCGACGGAGTACTCGTACCGCGGCACCTCGTCGGTGAGCCCCGGAGGGGGAGGGAACTCGGCGACGTCGAACGTCGGCTCGATCCCCGCCGAGTCGGGTTCCCAGCTCAGGCCCGAGAACCGGTCGAGGGTCGCGAGGCGGAGGTAGAGGCCGCCGGGCGCGTCGGTCGTGTAGGTGAGGGCGTCGACGGTGAACTCGCGGCGCAGATCCTCGCCGAGGTTGATGATCGGGTTCAGCCCCGTCCCCAGGGCTCCGCCGCTGTCGCGGACGGGCTGGCGCGCGGGCGGGAACGCCGCCGGGAGCACGAGGGATCCGACGATCGTGAGCGTGGCGACGACGGCGATGCCGCCGAGCGGTGCGCCCCGGCGGCCCACGCGGAGCAGCGCGAGGTAGAGCGCGGCGGTGACGACGTACCAGAGCGGTTCGGCGATCCCGGCGCGCACCGCGACGGGGACGTCGAGCACGACGAGGAGCGGCACGGCGGCGAGCGCGGGTACGCGGTCGATCGCGGGCGCGACCGCCCCCGCCGCGACCACGGCGAGGACCACGAGGAGGAACACGATCCTCTCGTCAGCCACGGCCGGCAGCCGCTGCGAGGCGATGCTGCGGCTGCCCTCGTTCGCGAGCTCCACCCAGCGGCGCAGCGTGTCGAGGGTCGGGATGACGCCGACGAGCGACTCGTCGCGCGCGAACCCGAAGGTCAGGGTGACGACCCCGACGGCGACTCCGGCGAGCAGCGGCTGCCATCCCCGGGTGGCGAGCTGCCGCACGACGCCGATCGCGAGGAGGAGCAGCCCGACCGCGAGGGCGACGGCGAGGAACCACCACCACTCCTGCAGGGTGACGCGGAGCCCCGCGAACGCGACGAGGAGCGCGGCGCCGAAGAGCACGAGCCGCAGCCACGAGCGCGCCGGATCGCCGATCCCGTCGCGCGTCGACGCGGGGCGCCTGAGGGAGGACGCGGGCGGGGTGTCGACGCGCGGACGGTCGACGACGGGCGGATCAGCGAGCCCCACGGACGTATCCCGTCTCGTGCGCGGCGGCCCGCCATGCATCGCCCGGGTCGTCGACCGCGGCCGACTCGACCACCGCCCAGCCGGCATCCCGCAGCCGCTGCACCGCCGCCGGGCGCGGGTGCACGAGGAACGCGTACCCGGTCTCGCCGACGCTGCGGCGCTTCGCGACCCAGTCGAGCGTCGCATCCTCCGGGTCGCCGAGGATCGCGAACACCGGTCCGGCGCCGTCGGCGGGAGCGAGCGCGCCGAGTTCCTCCACCGTGCGGTCGAGCAGCTGCACCCCCGCGAGGCTCGTGAGGAACCCCTCCGCACGGCGGCCCTCCCAGTAGTCGCCGATCGGCTCGATCTGCGGGCGCGCCGTCTCCTCGATCGCGACCCGGAAGCCCGCCTGCTCGAGGTGCAGACCGAGGGATGCCGTCATCCGCACCACCCACTCGAAGCAGTCGCTGCGCCAGTCGGCCGACCACGACAGCCCCGTGTCGCTCTCCGCATCCGGATACCCGCGGCGCCGGGTGTCGACGATGATGCGGGCGTCGGGGTGGGAGCGGTGCTCCTCCTGCCGCACCATGAGCTCGCCGTGCCGCGCCGACGCGCGCCAGTGCACCCGGCGGAGCGCATCCCCGATGCGGTACTCGCGCGTCGTGAGGTCGTCGTCGCTGCCGAGCACCCGCCGCTGCACGAGATGCGCCTCGCCTTCGCCGTCGGCGAGCGACGGGCCTCCGTCCGAGAGCGACGACACGGGGGGCACGACGACGAGCCGGTCGGGCGCGCCGAGCGCGACGGTCGACGTGGCGAAGCCGAACGGGTCCTCGTGCTCGGCGACGAACGGCCCGATCGCGTAGAGCCCGCGACGCGGGGGGTGGAGGTCGTACTGCACCGTGTGCGTGCGCGTGCGGCCGACCGCGAGCGATGGCAGCTCACGCGTGACCGCCGCCGGCTCGAACCACGGGAGCGCGTCGTCCCAGAGCAGCGGAGTGCTCGGCGCGGCACCCGAGTTGGTGATCCGGAGCGTCACCTGCACGACCCCGCCGACCGCGACGACGGGCGGTGAGAACAGGCGGCTCACCTCGAGCTTCGGACGCCGGAGCCGCACGAACAGCAGACCGAGGATCGGCAGCAGGAGCGCGGCGCACGCGACGACGAGGTACTCCCGCCGTCCGAGGCCGTAGGTGAGGAAGACGCACAGCACCCCGACGAGGAACGCCGTGACGGCGCGCCAGGTCGGACGGATGGAGCGCGTCCGACTGAGGGCGCGCATCCCCGGGTCTCCCGCCTTCGGAGCCCTCGCCATCGGATGCCTAGACCGCGCCCGAAGCGCCGAGCGGCACCGGGGTCGAGGCGACGATGCGCGTCGTGATGTCGGCGAGCGCCTCCCCGCCGAGTGCGCCGCCCGCGGACCGCGACGGGATGAGCCGGTGCGCGAGCACGGGCACCGCGAGCGCGTCGATGTCGTCGGGCAGCACGAAGTCGCGGCCGTCGAGCGCCGCGCGCGCCTTCGACGCTCGCACGAGCTGGAGCGTCGCGCGCGGGCTCGCGCCGAGCCGCAGTTCCCGGTCGGCGCGGGTCGCCGCGGCGATCGCGACGGCGTACTGCTCCACCGCGGGGCTCACGAACACGTTGCGCACCGTGTGGATCATCCGGCGTAGCCGCTCGAGCGACACGACGGGCGCGAGCGCGTCGATCGGGTCCTCCGTCTCGCGGGTGCGGAGCATCGCCGCCTCCGCCGCCTGGTCGGGGTAGCCCATCGAGATGCGCGCCGTGAAGCGGTCGCGCTGCGCCTCCGGGAGGGCGTACGTGCCCTCCATCTCGATCGGGTTCTGCGTCGCGATGACGGTGAACGGGTCGGGCAGGGCGTAGCTCGCGCCGTCGACCGTCACCTGGCGCTCCTCCATGCTCTCCAGGAGCGCCGACTGGGTCTTCGGGGAGGCGCGGTTGATCTCGTCGCCGATCACGATGTTCGCGAACACCGGGCCGGGCTTGAACTCGAACTCCCGNTCCGCCTGGTTGTAGATGCTGACGCCCGTGATGTCGGCCGGCAGCAGGTCGGGGGTGAACTGGATGCGGTTGACCGAGCAGTCGACGCTGCGGGCGAGGGCGCGGGCGAGCATCGTCTTGCCGACGCCCGGCACATCCTCCATGAGGAGGTGGCCCTCCGCGAGCAGCACCGTGACGGCGGTCTCGATGACGGGACGCTTGCCGTCGATGACGGTCTCGATCGCGGCGATGACGGCGCGGGCATCCAGGAGGAACTCCGCCGGTGACATCGACGTCGACTCGGCGTGGGTCCCGGTCCCTGAGCCGGAATACTCACTCATCCCGGCAGTCTGCCATTGCGGGTCCGCCGTGTCTGCTGGGAATGTGCTGCCGGAGCTCCGCGACGAACTCTGCCTGAGAACCCTCGGCGTCCACTGAGTGCAGGAACCGACGTCGGGGAGGCAGGGTTACGCGCCCCCCGCCTCGAGCCCGGCGCGGTACCCCTCGTCCCACGCCTCCGTCGACCCGACGCGGAACATGTCGTGCGCCGCGTCGCGGATGAGCGGCTGCGCCCCCCGTGGGTCGACGTCGTCGGTGACATAGTGCGCGAGTCCCCGGACGACCGCCACCGGGGTGCCGTTCGCCTTCCCCTTCACGAGGTCGGCGGCGGCGGCGAGTTCGTCCCCGACGGCGGGCTGGGTGACGTTCAGCTCGCGGCCTCCCGCATCCCGAGACCCGCGCAGGTCGTCGAGCACCCGCACCCCCGCGGCGCCGATCGCGACGTCGGTCTGCCCCTCCCGCCACGGGCGGCCGAAGGTGTCGGTCACGAGGACGCCGACGCGGATGCCGAACCGCTCCCGCAGGTGCGTGCAGATCACGCGGGCGGAGGCATCCGGGTCTTCGGGGAGGAGCAGCACCGTGCCGTCGTCGGTGTTGGAGGAGTCGACGCCGGCCGCCGCCATCACCTGACCCCACCGGTTCTGCACGATGCGGGTCTGCCCGCGGGTCGCGACGACACGTACCGCCTCGGCGTCGATGGCGGCCTCGCGGTCCTCGGCGGGCACGACGCGGCCCTCCGCCTTGCTCACGATCTTCGAGGTGACCGCGAGGATGTCGCCGTCCTCGAGCTCGGCGCCCACGGCATCCCCGATCGCCGCCGCGACGTCGTCGCCGGGGCGGAACTCGGGCAGCCCCTCGACCGCCCACAGCGTGATGCGGGCGCTCATCGGGTGAGTCCCGGGAGCACGTCGCGGCCGAACACCTCGAGGAAACCCGCCTGGTCGCGTCCGACGTTGTGGAGGTGGATGCGGTCCACCCCGAGGTCGAGGAACCCCTGCAGGTAGGCGCGGTGGGCATCGAGGTCGGCGGAGACGAGCAGCCGCCCCTCGAAGTGCGCAGGGGTCACCATCCGCGCCATCTGCTCGATCTCGTACGGCGAGCGGATGTCGGCCTTCGGGAAACGCAGCCCGAGGGTCGGCCACTCGGTGAGGGCGTTGCGCATCGCCTCCTCGTCGGTCGGCGCCCAGCTCACGTGCACCCGCAGGATGCGCTCCCCCGTGCCGCGACCCGCCTCGCGCGCGCCTTCGTCGAAGCGGCGGAACAGGGCCTCGAGCTTCTCGTGGGGCGCCGTCTCGGTGATGATCCCGTCGGCGACGCGGCCCGCGCGCTTCGCGGTGACGGGTCCGGACGCGGCGACGTAGATCGGCGGCGGGGCGGCGGGTGTCGTCCAGAGCCGGGTCGATTCGAGCCGGTAGTAGCGGCCCTCGTGACGCGTGTCCTTGCCGGTCACGCCGCTGGCGAAGAGCTTGCGGATGATGTCGAGCGCCTCGAACATCCGGTCGATCCGCTCCGGGGCATCCGGCCAGTACCGCCCGACGACGTGTTCGTTGAGCGCCTCACCGCTGCCGAGCCCGAGCCAGTGCCGACCCGGGTACATCGCCTCAAGCGTCGCGGACGCCTGCGCCACGACGGCGGGGTGCACGCGGAAGGTGGGGGTGCTCACCGTGCCGAGGGCGCCCGCGGTGCGCTGGCCGAGGGCGGAGAGCACGTTCCACACGAACGACGCCTGCCCCTGCTGCGGCGTCCACGGCTGGAAGTGGTCGGCCGCNANCACCCCGTCGAACCCGTGCGCCTCCGCGAGGGTCGGCCAGCTCGAGCACCTCGTTCGGCGCGAACTGCTCCAACATCGCGGCGTAGCCGACGACAGCCCGGGTCATAGGATTCAGTCTCGCGGATCGCGCACTCTCGGTGGTCGAGTAGCGCGCGGAGCGCGCGTGTCGAGACCCTGCGGGTCGGCGGGTCAGCGCCCCTGCCACGTCGCGATGTCGGCGACGTTGCCGTCGGCGTCGATCATCGACCACCACGCGGGGGCGTGCTTGTCGCCCAGCAGCCGGCCGCCGGCATCCAGCACGGCCTGGACCCGCGCTTCCGCGACGTCGTGCGGCACCGAGATGTCGACGTGGAGGCGGTTGCGTCCGGGGCGGTGCGGCTTGTCGTTGAACCACACGAGCGGGTTGCGGCGCAGTGGGTCGAGCAGCTCGTGCTCGCGGCGTTGCCGGTAGCCGAGGGCGGCCTGCCAGAAGTCGCGTACCGCCTCGACGTTGTGCGGCGCGTCGATCGCGAGGAACACCGTCTGCACCGCCGCCGGGTCGGGGTCGAGGCCGAACTCGCGAGCGACCGACTGGATGCGCTGGGCGAGCAGCACATCGAGTTCGGTGAGCGACTTCTCCGAGTGCGTGGTCGTGCGGATCGCGACGCGGCGGGCGCGGAGGTCGACGTCGGGATGGTGGTCGAGCTCGTCGGCGATCGCGGCGATGCGGGAGGCGAACGACGCTCCCTCCGTGAAGGATGCCGTGCGATAGACGGCGGACGCTCCGAGGGTGACGACGCGCCAGTCGTCGATGCCGTCGCTGTCGTGGAACTGCTGGGCGGTGATCGGATCGCGCATGCGGGGGACGTTACTCGGGCTTCGCCGCGTGGAGGCGCTCGATCATCCCGAGCTTGAGGCGCTCGTCCTCGACGAGCTCCAGGCCGGCGGCACGCACGTGGGCGACCTGGCGGCGCGTGAAGTGCTCGCCCGCGGTGGGGATGGTGACGCGTTCCAGCAGCCATTGCAGCGCCCACACGGGCGGCCACGAACTGCCGACGTGGTCGAGCAGCAGGAGGGTGCCCCCGGGACGCAGCACGCGCGCCATCTCCGCGACGGCGACCGCGGGGCGCGGGATCGAGCACAGGCCGAGGGCGCACACGACCGTATCGAAGGTGCCGTCGGCGAACGGGAGCGACTCGGCATCCCCCTCGCGGAGGTCGACCTCGAGCCCGAGCGCGGCGGCCTGTCGGCGGGCGACACCGAGCATCTCCGGACTCAGGTCGACACCCGTCAGCGAGACGTCGGACCCGTAGAACGACAACGACCGCCCGGTGCCGACGGCGACCTCGAGCACGCGCCCGCGCGCCCGCGAGCCGATCCACTCCCGCCCGCCCGCGAGGATGCCGCGTTCGAACCGCGCCATCGCACGGTCGTAGTCGGGGGCCGCGCGGTCCCACACGCGACGCTGTCGCGCGGTGGCCCGGTCGGCGTCCATGGTCTCGACACGCTCCCTTCGGTCGCTACTCGACCACCGAGAGGCTAGAGCGCCCTCAGCCTCGGGGCGAGGTCGCGCTCGAAGAGCTCCAGGAACCGCCGCTGGTCGTGCCCGGGCGCGTGGAAGACGAGGTGGTTGAACCCGGCGTCGACGTACGCAGCGACCTCGGCGACCACGGCATCCGGGTCGCTGCCGACGATCCAGCGCGACGCGATCTGCTCGATCGGGAGGGCATCCGCCGCCTTCTCCATCTCGACCGGATCGGTGATGTCGTGCTTCTGCTCCTTGCCGAGCGCGAGCGGCGCCCAGAAGCGCGTGTTCTCGAGCGCGAGGTCGGGATCGGTGTCGTAGGAGAGCTTGATCTCGATCATCCGGTCGATGTGGTCGAAGTCGCGGCCGGCCTTCTCAACGCCCTCCTTGACGGCGGGGACGAGCTGCTCGGTGTAGAGCTCCATGCCCTTGCCGGAGGTGCAGATGAAGCCGTCGCCCGCGCGGCCGGCGTAGCGCGCGACGAGCGGGCCGCCCGCGGCGATGTAGACGGGGATCGGCAGCTCGGGCCGGTCGTAGATGTTCGCGTCGTGGGTCTCGTAGTACTCGCCGCGGAAGTTGACGCGCTCGCTCGTCCACAGCTCGCGCATGAGGTCGACGGCTTCGCGGAGGCGTCCGAAGCGCTCCTTGAACTCGGGCCACGAGTTCTCGTCGGCGACGAGGGCGCCCGTCGCGACCTCGTTGAGCGCCTCGCCCGTGCCGACGCCGAGGAAGACGCGGTCCGGGTAGAGCACGCCCATGGTCGCGAACGCCTGCGCGACGACGGCGGGGTTGTAGCGGAACGTCGGCGTCATGACGGACGTGCCGATGCGGATCTTGGAGGTGCGCTCCCCCACGGCCGCCATCCAGGCGAGCGAGAACGGCGCGTGCCCGCCCTCGTGGCGCCACGGCTGGAAGTGGTCGCTCACGGCGACGCTCTCCATCCCGTGCTGCTCGGCCGCGACGGCGATCTCGACGAGTTCGCGGGGGTCGAACTGCTCGGCGCTGGCCTTGTATCCGAGGGTGAGGCTCATCTACCCATTCTGCCCTGGGGATGGATGTGGCGCCGAGAACTGACGTTCGATATGCTGGCCTCGCCCGTGCCGGGTTGTTCGATTCTCTGTTCTCCGAAGGATGCCTGGCATGAGCGCGCTCGCGACGGCGGCGATCGAGGTCCCTGACCTCTCGGTGCTGCGGCGCGTCTCCGACACGGAGCTTCAGGATGCGCTGCGCGCGTGGGGTGCGACGCGCAAGCGAGTGGATGCCGTGCTCGCCGCCCTGTCGGGTGAAGTCCGGCGGCGGTCGGCGCGAGAGCGGGGCGCGGCGGGGCTCGCGCAGTCGAGCGGATCGCGCACTCCCGACGTGTTCGTGACGCAGGCGACGGGGTTGTCGGGCGTCGAGGCGCGGCAGCTCGTGTCCGTGGGCGGGATGCTCGACGGCGAGGACCCGTGGCTCGCCCCCGTCGCGGAGGCCGTGGCGGCGGGCGAGGTGTCGGTAGGCGCGGCGGCGGCGATCCGCGCCGGGCTCGGCACTCCGACGCCGCTCGTCGCCGCCGACGACCTCCAGGATGCCGCCGAGCGGCTCGCACGGGAGGCCGCGACCCTGCCGCCCGAGAAGGTCGCCCGCCTCGCGCGGGAGGCCCGCGACGACCTCGACCCGGTCGGCGTCGCGACGCGCGAGGAGCAACTGCGCTCGAAGCGGTGGCTGCGGTTCACGCCGCTCCCGTCGGGGATGACCGGGGTGCGCGGCGAGCTCGACCCCGAGTCGTCGGCGGTGGTCGCGGACGCCGTGGGGGCGTTGCTGGCGCCGCGGCGCGGGGGTCCTCGGTTCGTCGACTCGGAGGAACTCGCCCGGGCGGAGGCGCTCGAGAAGGACCCCCGCACGCACGAACAGCTGGCGGTCGACGCCCTGGTGGAACTCGTGCGCGTCGCCACCGCAGCCGACCCCGACCGCGTGTTCGGGCGGCGGCGACCCGCGGTCGTCGTGCACGTCGACGCGCGGGATCTCGCCGCGGGCGACGGCTCGGCCTGGATCGAAGGACAGTCGACGGCGGTGTCGATCGCGACGGCACGTCGACTCGCCTGCGCCGACGGCTACCAGCCGATCGTGTTCGAGCCCGACGGGTCGACCCGCCTCGGCCGCACCCAACGGCTGTTCAGCGAGAGGCAGCGCGTCGAACTCGCCGCCATCTGGGGCGGCTGTGCCGTCGAGGCGTGTGAGCGACCACCCTCTTGGACGGAGGCCCACCACGTCGAGCACTGGTCACGCGGCGGAGTCACCGATACATCCAACGGCGTCCTCCTGTGCAGGCACCATCACCTGCTGCTGCACAACGGAGGATGGACGATCGAGAAACCACCGGGCGGGTGGTGCATGACCGATGGGGTGCGCCGCATCGGTCTGGTGTCGAAGAACCCGATCAGTCGCCGTCGTCGGGCAGGTCGGGGATCCACGACGTCGTGAGCGCGTCGTCGGGGTTCGTGTCGACGTAGGTGCGCGTCTCCGCGACCGCCGCCGACGGGCCCGCGGGGAACCGCGTCCCGCACACGGCGCACTCGATGATGCCGAGCGCGTCGGGCTGGTGCGGGCCGAGGTGCCGACAGGTGGGGCACTCCGAGAAGACCACACCGTCGTTCCACTGGGCTCGCATCGCCATACCGTCAGGCTAGCCCGCACCCGCTAACCCGCGCCCACCCGCATCCACCGGGTGCCGCGCGCGCGCACCGACAGCGTCACCGCCCTCGCCGACAGGTAACCGACGCAGAACGCAAGCTGGATGCCCACCACCGCCGCGACGTCATCCCCCGCGAGCCCGGCCACCCACCACAGCAGCGGGAGGTACACGGCGAGGTTGAGCACCCCTGTCCACGCCAGGTACCGCCCGTCGCCCGCCCCGATGAGCACCCCGTCGAGGATGAACACGACCGCGCCGATCGGCATCGACACCGCGAGCACGAGGAGTCCCGCCCCGACGGCCCCTGCGATCGCGGCATCCGATGTGAACACCCGCGGCAGCACCGGACTCGTCGCCGCGATCACGACGCCGAGCCCCACCGACGTGACAAGTCCCCACAGCAACAGCCGACGCAGCACCGCCCGCACCCGCTCCACGTCCGACGCCCCGAGCCCGTGCCCGACGAGCGCCTGCCCCGCGATCGCGAACGCGTCGAGCGCGAGCGCGACGGTGAAGTACAGCGTCAACAGCACCTGCGTCGCCGCCAGCGGAACCGTGCCGGCGGCCGTCGCCGCGACCGTCGTCGCGACGAGCGCCACCCGCAACGACACCGTCCGCAGCAGCAGCCACCCGCCCGCGAGCGCCGTGCCCGCGACGCCCGCCAGTCCCGGGCGGAGCGGCACCCGGAGGCGCCGCGCGTGCCGGATAGCGATCGCGACGCTCGCGAGCGCCATCCCCGTCTGCGCGACGACCGTCCCCACCGCCGAGCCCGCGATCCCCCAGCCGACGCCGTAGATGAGCACCGCGTTGAGTCCCGCATTCGCGGCGAAGCCGACCCCCGCGATGACGAGCGGCGTCCGGGTGTCCTGAAGACCCCGGAACAGCCCCGTCGCCGCGATCACGACGAGCATCGCCGGGATGCCGACCGCCGAGATCGCCAGATACGTCGCCCCCTGCGACGCGACCGCCTCCGTCGGGCCGAACGCCGCGACGAGCGCGGGAGCCGCGGGCACGCCGACGACGGCGAGCACGACGCCAATCCCCGCCGCGAGCCACAGTCCGTCGACGCCGGCGCGCACCGCACCGGGCACGTCACCCGCCCCCAGTCGCCGCGCCACCGTCGGGGTCGTCGCGTACGCGAGGAAGATCAGCAGCCCGATCGCCGTCGACAGCACCGTGCTGGCGATCCCAAGGCCGGCGAGCGGGTCGGCGCCGAGGTGACCGACGAGCGCCGTGTCGGTCGCGAGGAACAGCGGCTCCGCGACGAGGGCGCCGAGGGCGGGAAGAGCGAGGCGGCCGATCTCCCGGTCGAGGGGGACCAGCCGGAGGTGGAACCGGGGGATGACTAGACCCGATCCGCCTGGAGGAACTCGGCGACGGCGCGCGGCACGTACGGGGCGACATCCCCGCCGAGCGAGGCCACCTGACGCACGAGCGAACTCGACACGTGCGCGTGCGCCGGGTCGGGCAGCAGGAAGATCGTCTCCACGCCCGCGAGGTTGCGGTTCACGATCGCCATGGGCGTCTCGTAGGCGACGTCGACCTGTGAGCGGATGCCCTTCACGAGCACACTCGCGCCCACGTCGGTGCAGTAGTCGACGAGCAGGCCGACGCTCCACGACGTGACCGTGATGTTGCCGGGGAGTCCCGCATCCTTCACCGCATNCTGGATGAGCGACACGCGCTGNGCGATCGGNANGAGCGCCGACTTGTCGGGNTTGTGCACGACGAGCACGTGGAGTTCGTCGAAGAGTCCTGCGGCCCTCTCGATGACGTCGAGGTGCCCGAGGGTCACCGGATCGAACGACCCCGGCACGACAGCGATCCGGCTCACGCGCTCACTGTATCGCGCGGATGTGACGGTTTCGTGACGTGACGCGAGGCGTACGGGGGGCGTTCAGCTCTTACCCAGGAACGCGCGCTCCGACTCGTCGAGCCGACGGTCGATCGCCTCGCGCAGCGCCTCGTGCAGCCGCAGGCCCGGGTCGCCGTCGAGGATGCGCTCCGCGACCGCGCGGGCGTCCTCGATGGAGGGTCCCGTCGCGCGACACCCGCAGCAGCTTGAGCGACGACCGCCCGCCCGACTGCGACTCCCCGAGCACGTCGCCCTCCCGGCGCAGTTCCAGGTCGGCCTGCGCGAGCTCGAAGCCGTCCGTCGTCGCCGCCACCGCATCCACCCGCTCCCGCGCGAGCGACACCGGGTCGGCGTGCGTGACGAACAGGCACAGGCCCGGGACACTCCCCCGGCCGACGCGGCCGCGCAACTGGTGCAGCTGGGCGATGCCGAAGCGGTCGGCGTCGAGCACGACCATCGTCGACGCGTTCGGCACGTCGACGCCGACCTCGATGACCGTCGTCGCGACGAGCACGTCGATCTCGTGCGCGGCGAACGCGCGCATCGTCGCGTCCTTCTCCTCGGCCGTCATCCGCCCGTGCAGCACCTCGAGGCGGCGGTCTTTGAGCTTCGGATGCCGGCGCAACTCCTCGAACACCGACAGCACCGCGGCGGGCGGCGGCGCGCCCTCCTCCGGCGCCTCCGCACCGGCCCCCGCATCCGGGTCGTCCTCCAAGGTCTTCGCGTCGATCGCGGGGCAGACGACGAACCCCTGGTAGCCCTTGTCGAGCTCCTCCGAGAGCCGTTCCCACACACGCGCGATCCAGCCCGGATGCTCCGACAGCCCGACGACGTGCGACTGGATCGGCGAGCGCCCCTTCGGCAGCTCCCGCAGCGTCGACACGTCGAGGTCGCCGAAGACCGTCATCGCCACCGTGCGCGGGATCGGCGTCGCCGTGAGCACGAGCACGTGCGGGCTCTCTCCCTTGAGCCGCAGCGCCTCCCGCTGGTCGACGCCGAAGCGGTGCTGCTCGTCGATGACGACGAGTCCGAGGTCGGCGAACTGCACCTGGTCGCCGAGGAGCGCGTGGGTGCCGACGACGATCGACGCCCCGCCCGACGCGGACGCGAGCAGCGCCCGGCGACGGTCGGCGGCGGGGAGCTGGCCCGTGATGAGGGTCGGCCGCAGCCGCGCCGCGAGGTCCGGCCCGAGGGACTGCACGATCGACCGCAGGTGCTGCCCCGCGAGCACCTCCGTCGGTGCGAGGAACGCCGCCTGCCCGCCCGAGTCGGCGACCGCGAGCATCGCCCGCAGTGCGACGAGGGTCTTGCCCGACCCGACCTCGCCCTGCACGAGCCGGTTCATCGGGATGCCGGACGCGAGGTCCGCCTCGATCGCCTCGCCGACGGCGCGCTGGTCGTCGGTGAGCGTGAACGGCATCCGCTCGTCGAACTCCGCCGAGAGCTTCCCCGGCCGGCGCTCCGCGGTGCGGCGCGCACGGTACTGCACCCGCTGCCGCAGGAGCGACGTCTGCAGGATGAGCGCCTCGTGGAACCGCAGCGTCTCCTGCGCCTCCCTCCAGTCGGCCTCCGTACGGGGCCGGTGCAGCTTCTCGAGCGCCTCCCGGAACCCGAGCAGCCCCCGCTCGGCGCGGACGTCGTCGGGCACGGGGTCGTCGAGCGTCGCGGGCAGCGCGTCGAGCCGGGTGCGGATGACGTTGCGGATCTTGGTGCCGTCGAGCGACGACGTCGCCGCGTAGATCGGCATCGGCGCCTCCGCCCACGCGCGCGCCGCTTCAGAGTCGGCGTCGAGGTCGTCGGGGAACGCCTCGTACACGGGATGCGCGAGCTGCCGCGTCGTGCGGTAGAGCCCCACCTTGCCGGCGAAGATGGCGCGCATCCCGGGCTTCAGCCCGTACACGGCTTTGCGGTGGAAGAACGTGAGCTGGAGCGTGCCGGTGCCGTCGGTGATGATCACTTCGATGAGTTCGCCGCGGCGGTTGCGCATCGGCCGCGACTGGATGCTGCGCACCTCCGCGACGACGGCGACGTTCTCGCCGATGCGCAGGGCGTCGAGCGGCGTGAGCTCCCCGCGGGTCGCGTACCGCCGCGGGTAGTGCGACAGCAGGTCGCCGACGGTCTCCATCCCGAACGCCTTCTCGAACAGCGGCGCGACGCGCGCGCCCAGCGCCGTCGTGAGTCGCGTGTCGAGCGGACCGGGCATGATCCCAGGCTAGCCAGCACCCCTGGCTAACCTGGACCGGTGACGCGCATCATCGCGGGCTTCGCCGGATCGCTCCGACTCGCCGTCCCGCCGGGGGGCACCCGCCCGACGAGCGACCGGGTGCGCGAGGCGATCTTCTCCGCGCTCGACGCCCGCGGGGTGCTGCCCGGGGCCCGCGTGCTCGACCTCTACGCCGGCTCGGGCGCGCTCGGGCTGGAGGCCGCGTCGCGGGGCGCGGCGCACGTGACCCTCGTCGACCGGGCGACGGGGGCCCACCGCGTCACCAACGACAACGCCGCCCGGGTCCGCCGCGCCGCACCCCGGGGAGCCGCCCCGGACCTCGTGGTGTCGTCGCAGCCGGTGCAGTCGTTCCTCGGCGGGGCGTCGCGCGCGCCGGAGGCGGCGTGGGACGTGGTGTTCCTCGACCCGCCGTACGACCTCGGCGGCCTCGAACTCGTGCACAACCTCGAGGCCCTCGCGCCGCTCCTCGCCGAGGACGCCGTCGTCGTCGTCGAGCGCTCAGCCCGTGACGCCGACCCCGAGTGGCCCGACGGTCTCGAGCTCGACCGCCGGAAGGACTACGGCGAGACGGCGGTCTACTACCTGTCGCGCTCGCCGGACCAGTCGCGGTAGGGATCCCACCCGCCCCGCTCGGAGTACTCGCGGCCGTCGACGCTCAGACCCTCCCCCGCGAGGACGCGCCCGATGACGCGGAACCCGCCGGGGAGCCCCGCACCCGCCGGGAAGGTCGCGAGCAGCGCGTGCGCCTCTCCCCCGGTGAGCGCGCGCGGGGAGCCGACGGATGCCGCATCCAGGTCGATCCGCACCCCCGACGCGGTCGCGATGCGGCGCGCGTCGATCGCGAGCCCGTCGCTCACGTCGAGCATCGCCGTCGCCCCGGCGAGAGCCGCCGCGACCCCGTCGCCGAGCGGCGGCGACGGCGCGAGCTGCGCCTCGATCGCCGCCGGGAACTCGGCGCGCAGGGCGGCCGCGAGCTCGGCATCCGGATGCCCGTCCGCGTCGACGGCGCGGGCGAAGAGCAGGTCGATCCCCTCGGCGGCGAGCCCCAGGTCTCCGGACACCGCGACGACGTCGCCCGGCCGAGCGCCGGAGCGCAGGACGGGCGCGCGACCCTCGAGGTCGCCGAAGGCGGTCACCGCGATCGTGAGCGTCGCCGACGACGACAGGTCGCCCCCGACGACGCCGCAGCCGGGCGCGAGCGCCTCGCACGCGTCGCGGAGCCCGTCGGCGATGCCCTCGAGCACGGCGACCTCGGTCGACGACGGCGCGGCGACGGCGACGACGAGCGCCGTCGGCACGGCCCCCATCGCGGCGACATCGGCGAGGTTCGTGGCCGCCGCCTTCCACCCGAGGTCGTGCGGCGACGACCAGGCGAGGCGGAAGTCGGGCCCGTGGATCATCGTGTCGGTCGTGACGACGAACCGGCCGTCGGGCGCCGCCAGCACGGCGGCGTCGTCGCCCGGGCCGATGACCGTCGCCGCCGACTCCGGCAGCCGCGGGAAGATGCGGGCGAGGGTCGCGGACTCGCCGAGCTCGCCGAGGGTGGACATCCCGCCCAGGTTAGCCTGGAGACGATGAGAGGCTCCCCGTTCGCGACCGCCGCGGCATCCGTCCTCCTGGCCGGAGCGCTGACCGGATGCTCGGCGACCGTCGCGATGTCGCCTGCCGCCGAGTTCGCGAACGACCCGGGGTGCGCCGACGTCGTCGCGCGGCTCTACAAGCCGACGCCCGTCGACATCGGGTCCTACGGGCTCCGCACGACCGACGCCCAGGGCACCGCGGCGTGGGGCACCCCCACGGTCGCGCTGCTCTACTGCGGCGTGCCGGTGCCGGAGGTGTCCGACCTCGACTGCATCGAATACAACGGCATCTTCTGGTTGCGCGAAGTGGTGGATGCCGGCTACGCGTTCACGACCTACGGTCGCGACCCCGCCATCCGCGTCATCGTCGACGACGACATCGTCGGCGGGCCGGGGGTCGCGCTCGACGAGATCTCGGGCGCCGTCGCCTACCTTCCGGAGAACGGGCGCGTGTGCCTCGACACCGACGACACCGTCACGCCGGGGTAGCGGGTCTCGACACGCCGCTGCGCGGCTACTCGACCACCGGCGACACGCCGCTGCGCCGCTACTCGACCAGCGGGGGGACGCCGCTGCGCGGCTACTCGACCACCGGTCAGCGGACCGTCTCGAGGCCGAGCCGGATGAGTTCGTCGATGAGCTCCGGGTAGCTGATCCCCGACGCGAGCCAGCACGCCGGGAACATCGAGATCGGCGTGAACCCGGGCATCGTGTTGACCTCGTTGAGCACGAAGCCCTCGCCTGAGAGGAAGAAGTCGACGCGCGCGAGCCCCGCGCCGCCGATCGCCTCGAAGGCGCGCGCCGCGATCCGCTGCATCTCCCGCAGCTCCCCCTCCGCGAGGTCGGCGGGGCACACCAGCTCGACGCCCGGGGCGTCGTGGTACTTCGCGTCGAAGTCGTAGAACTCACGCGTCGTCAGCACGATCTCACCCGCGACGCTCACTCGCGGGGCCGCACCCCCGCGCCCCTGGAGCACCGCGCACTCGACCTCGCGCCCGACGATCGCCTGCTCGACGAGCACCGTGTGATCCTCCGCGAAGGCGACGTCGAGCGCGGCGTCGAGTTCCGACCAGTCCTTCACCTTCGTGACGCCGACGCTCGACCCGGCGCGCGACGGCTTGACGAACACGGGGAGCCCGAGCGCCTCGATCCGCCGCCGCCACAGCGCCGGGTCGTCCGCGAGCCGCCGACGGGTGACCGTGACCCACGGCGCGACGTCGATGCCGGCACCCGCAAGCACGGTCTTCGTGAAGTGCTTGTCCATCCCGAGCGCCGACGCGAGCACTCCGTTGCCGACGTACGGCAGTCCGACGAGCTCGAACATCCCCTGGATGGTGCCGTCCTCGCCCCACGGGCCGTGCAGGATCGGGAACGCCACGTCGACGTCGCCGAGCGACCTCTCGGTGCCGTCCGCCTCGCGCACCCGGAACTCCCGCGTCGACGCCGACTCCGGCAGGAACACGCGGGTGCCGTTGTCGAGCACCTCGGGCAGCTCGTCCGCGAGGGTCAGCCCCGTCGCGTCGTCCGGCTGCAGCGTGAGGATGCCGTCCTTCGTGATGCCGACGGGGATGACCTCGTAGGCGTCGCGGTCGATCGCGCCGAGCACTCCCCCCGCGGTCGCGCACGAGATGCCGTGCTCGCTCGAACGCCCGCCGAAGAACAGGGCGACGCGGATCTTCGGGTCACTCACCTTGCGGCTCCGTCGGGTCGGTGGTCAGGTGGGGGGCGAGGTCGCGCGGCGAGAGCGTGCCCGCGAGCACCTCGGCGACCTGGCTGACGATCGGCATCTCGACGCCCTTCGCGGCGGCGAGCTCGAGCACCGGCGCGACCGACGCGATCCCCTCCGCGGTCTGGTTCATCTGCTGCACGACCTCGGTGTAGTCGTAGCCCTGGCCGAGCAGGCGCCCTGCGGTGTTGTTGCGCGACAGCGGCGACTCGCACGTCGCGATGAGGTCGCCGAGGCCGGCGAGCCCCGACATCGTCTCCGGGAGCGCCCCGTAGGCGACCGCGAAGTCGGTCATCTCGACGAGCCCGCGCGTGATGATCGACGCCTTCGTGTTCTCGCCGTACCCGACGCCGTCGACGATGCCGATCGCGACCGCGATGAGGTTCTTGAGCACGCCGCCGAACTCGGTGCCGATGACGTCGGTGTTGACGAAGCAGCGGAAGTACCGGTTCGTCGCCGTCGCCGCGACGTCGGAGGCCGTGGCGAGGCTCGTGCTCGACACGACGGCCGCGGTCGGCTGCTCCTTCGCGATCTCGAGCGCGAGGTTCGGCCCGCTCACGACGGCGACCCGGGCGGGGTCGATCCCGAGCTCCGCGAGCACGACCTCGCTCATCCGGGCGAGGGTGCCGCGCTCGACGCCCTTCATGAGCGACACGACGGTCGCGTCCGCGGGGATGAGGTCTCTCACGATGCGGAGGTTCTCGCGCAACGACTGCGACGGCACCGACAGGTACACGTGCTCGGCCCCGTCGAGCACCTGGTCGAGGCGCGGCGACGCGGCGAGGTGACGCGGCAGGTTGATGCCGGGGAGGTAGTCGGAGTTGCGGCGCGACTGGGTGATCTCGCGGGCGAGCTCGGGGCGTCGCGCCCACACGGCGACGCTGTTGCCGGCGTCGGCGAGGATCTTCGCGAACGTGGTGCCCCACGATCCGGCTCCGAGGACGGCGACCCGGCGGCCGATGTCCGGGAGGACGAGGGGCTGGGTCATCGTCACCGACCCATTCTCACAGGCGCGCCCGGCGGTGGCTAACCTGGCCCGGTGAGCTCGCATCCGGTCCGGGAGTTCGTCGCGGGGTTCGCGACGCTCGGGCGGGGGTTCGCGTTCTGGCGGGAGCGTCCCGGTCTCATGGCACTCGGGCTCGTGCCGGCCGTCATCGTCGCCGCGGTGGTCGTCACCGCGGTCGTGCTGCTGGGCGTGTTCCTCGACCCGATCACGCAGTCGCTCACCGCGTTCGCGTCCGGGTGGGGCGGCTGGCGGGACCTGCTGCGCATCCTGCTCGGGGTCGCCCTCGTCATCGCGACACTGTTCCTCGCAGCGCGCACGTTCACCGCCGTGACGCTCCTCGTCGGCACCCCGTTCTACGACCGCATCCAGGCCGCGGCCGACGAGTCGCGCGGATCGGTGCCCGACGGGTCGGCCCCGGGGTTCTGGGCGTCGGTCGCGGCGACGGCGGTGCTCGTCGTCCAGTCGGTCGGCGCGAGCCTCCTCGTGCTGCTCGTGGGTCTCATCCCGGCCGTCGGCGCCGCGATCGCCGCCGTCGTCGGCTTCGTCCTCACCGCGTGGGCGCTGTCGCGGGAGCTCACCCTCGCGCCCCTCGCCCGCCGCGGGCACGACGGCTCCGCGCGCTCACGCCTCCGCGGCGGCCGCCGCGCCCGCACGTTCGGCTTCGGCGTCGCCGTGCAGTTGTGCTACCTCGTGCCGCTCGGCGCGGTGATCACGATGCCTGCCGCCGTCGCCGGGTCGGCCTTCCTCGCGCGCGACCTGCTGGCGGAGGACGGGGCCGCGGGGGAGCCTTCGCGCGCCCCGTAGCCGCACGCGCGCCCCGGAGTTGCGACGCGGGTGCAACTAACGCAGCATCCTCACCGGGTCGGGGGCTGGTACTTCCCGTACTCGGGCTGGCCGTGGTCGGCGGGGTTCCAGCGCTCGGGGGGCGGGGTCTCGCCGCGGAGTTCGCCGAGGAGTCGCGCGATCTCGTTCATGAGAGCCGTCGTCGCCTCCGCATACGCCGCGGGGTCGGTGCGGCCGTGCCACGGGCTCAGGTCGAGCGGCGGGCCCACGAGCATCTCGACGTCGTGCCGGCGCAGCGACAGCTTCCCGCCGTAGCGCGGCAGGATGCGCTGCACCCCCCAGTGCGCCATTGGGATGAGCGGGATGCCGTGCTGGAGCGCGAGGCGCACGGCGCCCGACTTGCCGCGCATCGGCCACTCGTCGGGGTCGCGCGTGAGCGAGCCCTCCGGGTAGACGATGACGGCGAGCTCCTCCTCGATGAGCCGCGTCGCCGCCTTGAGCGGGTCGGGGCCGGAGCCGTCGCGCTCGACCGGGATCTGCCCGGTGAACCGCAGCAGCCACGCGAGGGCCGGCACCTTGAACAGGCTCGCCTTCGCCAGGAACCGCGGCACGCGACCGCCGCGCCACACGAGGTACGCGGTCGTGAGCGGGTCGAAGTTGGTGACATGGTTCGGCGCGATCACGAACGCGCCGCGCTTCGGGATGTGGTCGAGCCCGCGCATGCGGTACCGGCCCACCGCTTCGAAGATCGGGATCGCGATTCCGGCGATGACCCGCCAGCGGAACAGTTTCTCGGGTCGACGTCGTGCCACGACGTGAGACTAGCCGGTGCTCGCGGGGTCTCGGCGCGCCCGCCCCGCGGGCTGCTCGACCACCGGTCGTCAGACGAGGTCGAAGTCGGCGCCGAGGTCTTCGAGCTTCTGCACGAAGCGCTCGTAGCCGCGGCTGATGAGCCCCAGGTTGCTCACCGTCGACGTGCCCTCCGCGGCGAGCGCCGCGATGAGGTACGAGAACCCGCCCCGCAGGTCGGGCACCCGCACGTCGGCGGCGTGCAGCGGCGTCGGGCCCGTGATGACGGCGGCCTGCTCGAGCTTGCGCCGCGGAACCCGCCGCGTCACCGACTCCAGCCCGTCGCTGTGCACGACGATGTCGGCCCCCATCTCGACGAGCGCGGACGTGAACCCGAGGCGGTTCTCGTACACCGTCTCGTGCACGACGGAGACGCCCTCCGCCTGNGTGAGCGCGACGATGAGCGGCTGCTGCCAGTCNGTCATGAANCCGGGGTGCACNTCNGTCTCNACCTGCACGGGNNTGAGCGGNCCGCCCGGGTGNNAGAANCGGATGCCGTCCTCGCGCACGTCGAACGCGCCGCCGACCTTGCGGAAGACGTTGAGGAACGTCATGAGCTCCTGCTGCTTGGCGCCGGCGACGAAGATGTCGCCCTTCGTCGCGAGCGCCGCCGACGCCCACGAGGCGGCCTCGTTGCGGTCGAAGATCGCGCGATGCGAGTAGCCGGTGAGCTGGTCGACGCCCTCGATGAAGATCGTGCGGTTCGGTTCCATCCAGATGATGGCGCCCATCTTCTGGAGGATCGCGATGAGGTCCATGATCTCGGGCTCGATCGCGGCGTTCTTCAGCTCCGTGACGCCCTTCGCGCGCACGCCCGTGAGCAACACCTGCTCGGTCGCGCCGACGCTCGGGTAGGGCAGCTCGATGTTGGCGCCGGTGAGGCCGTTCGGGGCGGTGATGCGGATGCCCTCGTACGACTTGTCGACGATCGCACCGAACGCGCGGAGGGCGTCGAGGTGGAAGTCGATGGGACGGTCGCCGATTCGGCAGCCGCCGAGGTCGGGGATGAGCGCCTCGCCGAGGGCGTGCAGNAGNGGNCCGCAGAACAGGATCGGGATGCGGCTCGACCCGGCGAGCGCGTCGATCTCGTGGAACTGGGCGCGCTCNACGTTCGACGGGTCCATGACGAGCACGCCGTCCTCCGGGCTCGNCACGGCGACGCCGTANGCCTGGAGCATGTTNGTGACGACCTGGATCTCGGAGATCTGNGGNANGTCNNNCAGCACGCTCGGGGTGCGCCCGAGGAGGGATGCGACCATCGCCTTCGTGACGAGGTTCTTCGCCCCGCGCACCTCGACNCGNCCGGTGAGCGGCTTGCCGCCGCGGATGACGATCGCGTCGGCCTTGAGNCCCACGCGCTCGCCGGCCTTGGCGGCATCCTTCGCGAGGCCGTCCTGGATGCCGTCGAGCTCCGAGGAATCGTTCACGAGGGTTCCCATTGTTCCTGCGACCTCCGGTTCAGCGGACGGGGAGAGTCGTCGGCCTCCAGGGCTCGCGCCCGCCTTCGAACTCGGTGATCCGCGCCTCGTCGCGCAGTGTGAGCCCGATGTCGTCGAGCCCTTCCAGCAATCTCCAGCGAGTGTAATCGTCGATCTCGAATGCCGCCTGGACCTGGCCTACGGTGACGGTTCGTGCTACGAGGTCGACGGTCGCGGGGATGCCGGGCTGCGCCTCGACGGCCGCCCAGATGCTCTGGATGACGTCCTCGGGCAGGACGCCGGTGAGGAGCCCCTGCTTGCCGGAGTTGCCCCGGAAGATGTCGCCGAACCGCGGCGCGAACACGGCCTTGAAGCCGTAGTCGCGCAGCGCCCACACGGCGTGCTCGCGGCTCGAGCCGGTGCCGAAGTCGGGGCCGGCGAAGAGCACCGTCGCGCCCCGCGCCCACGGCTGGTTGAGCACGAACTCCGGGTCTTTGCGCCACTCGTGGAAGAGCGCGTCGTCGTACCCGGTCTTCACGATGCGCTTGAGGAACACCGCGGGGATGATCTGGTCGGTGTCGACGGCGCTGCGCGGCAGCGGGATGGCGGTGCCGGTGACGGTCTCGAACTTCTCCATCCGTCAGACCCCCACCGATCTCGACACGTCGCCTGCCGCTCCTACTCGATCACCGAGGTCCGACGGCGCCGAGAGGGTGCCGCGGATCGCGGTCGCCGCGGCGACGACGGGCGACACGAGGTGNGTGCGCCCGCCCTTGCCCTGGCGTCCCTCNAAGTTGCGGTTGCTCGTCGAGGCGCACCGCTCGCCGGGTGCGAGCTGGTCGGGGTTCATCCCGAGGCACATCGAGCAGCCCGCGAACCGCCACTCGCCGCCGAACTCCTCGACGATCTTGTCGATGCCCTCCGCCTCGGCTTCGAGCCGCACCCGCGCGGAGCCGGGCACGACCATGACGCGCACGCCGTCGGCCTTCGTGCGGCCCTTGATGATCGACGCGAACGTCCGCAGGTCGTCGAGACGGCTGTTGGTGCACGAGCCCATGAACACCGCGTCGACCTTGATCTGCTTCATGGGGGTGCCCGGGGCGAGGTCCATGTACTCGAGGGCCCGCTCGGCGGCCGCGCGCTCGCTCGGGTCGGTCATCGTCGCCGGGTCGGGCACGGTCTCGTTGAGCGACACGCCCTGGCCGGGGTTGGTGCCCCAGGTGACGAAGGGCTCGAGTTCGTTCGCGTCGAGGAAGACCTCGGCGTCGAAGACGGCGTCGTCGTCGGTCTTGAGGGTCTCCCAGTGCGCGACGGCGGCGTCCCAGTCGGCGCCCTGCGGCGCGTGCGCCCGGCCCTTGAGGTAGGCGTAGGTGGTCTCGTCGGGCGCGACCATGCCGGCGCGCGCGCCCGCCTCGATCGACATGTTGCAGATCGTCATGCGGCCGTCCATGCTCAGCGAGCGGATCGCCGAACCCCGGTACTCGAGCACGTAACCCTGACCGCCGTTGGTGCCGATCTTCGCGATGACGGCGAGGATGATGTCCTTCGCGGTGACGCCGGGACGCAGTTCGCCCTCGACCGCGATCGCCATCGTCTTGAACGGCTTGAGCGGCAGCGTCTGCGTCGCGAGCACGTGCTCGACCTCGCTCGTGCCGATGCCGAACGCCATCGCGCCAAACGCGCCGTGCGTGCTCGTGTGGCTGTCGCCGCAGACGACCGTGATGCCGGGCATCGTGAGCCCGAGCTGCGGGCCGACGACGTGGACGATGCCCTGCTCGACGTCGCCGAGCGGGTGCAGGCGGATGCCGAACTCGGCGCAGTTGGTGCGCAGCGCCTCGATCTGGGCGCGGCTCGTCGGGTCGGCGATCGGCTTGTCGATGTCGAGCGTCGGCGTGTTGTGGTCCTCCGTCGCGATCGTGAGGTCGGGCCGCCGCACGGGGCGCCCGGCCATGCGCAGGCCGTCGAACGCCTGCGGGCTCGTCACCTCGTGGAGGAGGTGCAGGTCGATGTAGATGAGGTCGGGCTCGCCGTTCTCGCCCTTCTTGACGAGGTGCTGCTGCCAGACCTTCTCGGCGAGGGTCTTCGCGGTGCCGGCGGGAGTCTCGGCGGTGCTGCTGGTCGCGCTCATGGAGGTGCGATGTTCCTTCAGGGTCTCGGTGGGAGATCGGCCCGCGAGAGGACTCCGCGACGAGGGAGGCCGGGGGCTAGGCCTCGTCGCGGCGAGGAAGGAGGAGCCGCTCGAGCATCCTCCGAGGGTAGCACCGCTCGATGGGGATCTCCGGCGAGGCGGGACGGGCGGATCGCGTCAGGCTCCGGGGAGGAGCGCGAGGTCGTCGGCGGTCACGAGCCGCGACTCGAGCGCGAACTCGATGAGCCGGCTGCGACGGCGCGTCGCGAGCGCTCCCCGCCCGCCGCGGAGACCGCCGACGCCCGCCCGGTCGAGCCGGTCGCACACGTTGTCGAGCTTGCGGTTGAAGGCGGTGAGGGTCCAGCCGAGCCGGGCTGCAGCCTCGCCCGAGGTCGGGTAGTCGACGGGCGCACCGGGGCGCCGTAAGGAACGCTCACACAGCACGACGAGGAGCAACCGCTGGGCGTCGGTGAGCCTCGGGAGCTCGAGGCGTCCGGGGCGCAGCTCCGCGGAGGTCGCGACGGCGCGGTACGGCCCGCCGCCGAACACGGTGAACTCGTACGTCGTGCGCCCGGCGCCGAACACCACCTGCATCGCATCGACGACGACGGGAACTCGGTCGCCGGGTCCGAGCACGGCCGAGACCCGCCCGGTGGGGTCGCTCACCTGCACGACGCGCTCGCGGGCGCCGCTGTCGAGCCACCACTGCCCGCGCTCGGCGGCGAGCACGAGCAGTTCGGCCTCGAGGTCGGGGTTGTCGTCGATGACGAGGTCGGCGTCGCGTCCGATCGTGAACCGGCGACCCGGGCGAGCGTCGAGCCACTCGCCGCAGTACTCGATCTTCAACGCCTGTGCCACTCCGGGTCCCCTTCCGGTACCCATCCTGAGCAGAAGTGGACACGTCCCCCAGCCCTGGGTTTCCCTGGCACCCGTTCGGGGGACAAACCGGGAGGCCGCGAGCCGCTAGCCTGAGGAACCCCGCGCCCCCGCACCGACTCCACCCGAAGGACTCGGCATGGACCCCCACCGCGTCGTGCTCGTCGACGACCACGAGATCATCGCGCTCGCCCTCCGCGAGGCCGTCGCCCAGGTGCCCGACCTGACGTTCGCAGGGGTCGTGCCGACCGTCGACGCGGCGTTCGAGGAGCATCCCGACGCGGGGATCGTCGTGCTCGACCTGCGCCTCGCCGACGGGTCGTCGCCGATCGGCAACGTCGAGCGCCTCGTCGAGCGGGGCGCGTCCGTGCTCGCCTACACGTCGGGCGAGAACCCGCACCAGCTGCGCCTCGCGGCGTCCGCGCCCATCGTCGGGATCGTGCGCAAGTCCGCGCCGCTCGCGGTGCTCGTCGACGCGTTGCGGCTCGTCGCGAGCGGACGACCCGTCGTGTCGACCGAGTGGGCGGCCGCGGTCGAGTCCGACCCGCGACTGGATGCCGCCGGCCTCAGCGCGAAGGAGCAGGAGGTGCTGCGGCTCTTCGCCGCGGGGCTCAAGGTGCAGGCCGTCGCGTCGTCGGCCGGGCTCGCCGTCGGCACGGTGGAGGATTACATCCGCCGCATCCGGGCCAAGTACGCCCGCATCGGCCGCAACGCCGACACGAAGGTCGACCTCTACAAGCGCGCACTCGAAGACGGCTTCCTCCCGCTCCCGGACGCGGGCGCGTGACGGCGAGGCGCTGATGGCCGCCGGGCGCGGGGCCGCCGCCGGGCGCGGAGCCGCCCTCGACGGCGTCGCCCGGACGATGGCGCTCGCCCTCGGGATCGCGTCGCTCGTGCTCGTCGTCGTGGCGCTGCCCGGGTTCCTCGCGCAGCTGAACGTGCCGCATCCGCTGTGGACCTGGGGCGTCGCGGCGGGAACGTTCCTCCCTCCCGTCGTCGGCGCCGCGCTGTCGCCGTGGCTCCCGGCCCGGGCGCTGCGCGGACTCGCCGGAGCTTCCGCCGTCGCGCAGGCGGTGGGTCTCGCCCTCCTCATCCCGGCGCTGCCCGGCGGGTCGCTGTCGGGCCAGTACGGCGCGCCGTGGCTGCTCTCCGTCACGGCCCTCGGCACGATCGCCGCGGCGGTCGCGTGGCGCGCCGGCCCGGCGCTGGCCTACCTCGGAGCGGCCGTCGTGCTCCTCGGACTCGACCGGGCCTTCGCCCTGCCGACGCCGCACCCGCAGCTCGCGGTGCAGGACGCGCTCTACAACCTCCTCTTCAACGGCGTGTTCGTCGCCCTCGCCCTCGCCACGCGACGCGCCGCCCGCCGACTCGACGCCGCGGCCGACGAGGCCGCCGACGACCTGCGCGCCTCCGCGGCCGCCGCCGCGCGGCGTGCGGAGCGTTCCCGCGTCGACGCGCTCCTGCACGACAACGTCCTCGTGGCGCTCCTCGCGTCGTCGCGCGGGTCGGCGCAGGCCGCCGCGCAGGCCCGGTCGGCCCTCGCGGAGCTCGGACTCGCGCACTCCGACCCGGCGACGGCGAGCGACTTCGACGCGACCGAGTGGCTGTGGCGCGTGCAGGCGCTCGTGACCGAGCTCGCGCCCGACGCCCGCTTCAGCCACGAGGAGACGCCGTCGGCGGTGCGACTCCCGTCGGACGCGGGCCGCGCGCTCCTCGAGGCGACGGCCGAGGCGGTGCGCAACAGCATCCGGCACGCGGGCGACGCGTCGCGCGCCGTGCACGTGCGCCTCGCCGCCGACGCGGCGGAGGTGACCGTACTCGACGACGGCGCGGGGTTCGACCCCGACGACCTGCCGCCCGGGCGCCTCGGCATCGCCGTGAGCATCCGGGAGAGGATGCGCAACATCCCGGGCGGCCGGGCGGCCGTCGTCGCGCGACCGGGCGTGGGCACGCGCGTGTCGCTCGCCTGGCGGAGGGCCGCGTGAAGGCGGGGTCGCGACGCCGGGACCACGGCGCGGACCTGGCTCCTCACCTCGGCCTCACCGGGCCGGGCGCGTGGGCGCTCGCGGCGCTCTACGCGGTCACGTTCACGACGCTCGCGATGCTCTCGGGAAGCGGTCCGATGCGCGAGCCGCAGGGCTGGATCGCGCTCGGCCTCGTGCTCGTGGCCGCAGTCGCGCTCGTGCTCCCCGGTCCCTATCCCCTGCCGCTTCCCCTCACCGTCGCGCTGCTCGGCGTCGTTGCCGTGTCCACCGCCGCCATCGTCTGGCGACTGCCCACGACGGGCTGGCCGGGCTGGTCGGGCTGGATCTTCGGCGCCGTGACGTTCCTCCTCTACATGGTGGCGCTCCGCGGCCGGGTGCTCCTCGGCGCCCTCGGGATGGCGTCGGTCGTGGGGATCACCGTGCACTGGACGATCGCCACGTTGGGCGACTGGCGACGCGGTTTCGACCTCACCTACATGCAGGTCTTCTCGTTCTGCGTCGTCGCATTCTTCGCGCTCTGGTTGCGCCGCACGGCGCGCCACGTCGCCGGTTTCCGCGAGGCGGAGGCCCGACGCCTGGCCGCCGAGGCGGCTCTCGAGGGCGCCGCCTCCGAGCGGCGGCGACACCTCGACCGGGTCCTCGAGCTCGCGGGACCCGCCCTCGAGGACATCGCGGCGGGGCGCGTCGACGCGGCCGCGCGGGTCGAGCACGGGCTCCTCGAGGCAGAGCTGCGCGACCGCATCCGGGGGAGGTCGCTGGCGGCGGGTCCGGTGCCGGATGCTGCGCGCCACTCCCGGAGGCGCGGCGCGGAGCTCGTCCTGCTCGACGACCTCGCCGAGGCGGACTCCACGGGACTCGACCTCGTCGCGGCGCTCGACTGGGCCGCGGACCGCGTGAGAACGGTGAGCGGGGCCGACGCGACGCTCCGACTCGCCCGCTCGGGCGACCGCGTGACGGTCACGTTCGCGACCTCGGACGGCGTGGAGTCCTTCCTCGTCGCACCTCCCGTCGGGGACACCTAGTCGTCGGACGGGGCGCCGGCTCCGTCGAGCAGCGCGAGGTCGTCGCGCGTCACGAGCCGGGTCGCGACGGCGTGCTCGACGAGACGCTGTCGGCGGTGCGTCGCGAGCCGCCCGCCCTCTCCACGGAGCCCGCTCACGCCCTGGCTGCCGAGTTTGGCGCAGACGGTGTCGAGCTTGCGGGTGAACGCCGTGAGCGTCCAGCCGAGGCGCGCCGCCGCCTCCGCCGAGCTCGGGATCTCCCCGTCGCCGCGCTCGGTCTGCCGCAGCACGTTCTCGGCGAGCGCGACGACGAGGAGCCGCTGCGCGAACGTGAGCGGCACGGCGCCGAGGGTGTCCTCGTCGACGACTGCCGCGACGGCCGGGCGGGGCGGCTGCCGCGACGCCCCCGCGGTGGAGTGCACCGTGAGGTCGTACCGCGTCGGTCCGGCGTCGAAGAGCACGTGGAGCACGTCGTAGGCGATCGGGAGCCGGGCGCCCGGCGCGAGCCGCGCGCGCACCCCGCCTGTGCCGTCGGTCACGACGGCGGAGAGCCGTGATCCGACGTTGCCGAGCCACCACATCCCGTCCTCGACCGACAGTTCGAGGAACTCGCGATGCAGGTACGGGTTGTCGTCGATGACCAGGTCGCCGCGGCGGCCGATCGCGAACGCCGCGCACGGCGCCACCTCGACGCGCTCCCCCGCGAACTCGACGACGAGTGCCGCGGGTCCGCCGCGCTCGCCGACGTCACGGAGTTCGGAGCCGACGGTCCCCATACGTCGTGTCCTTCGATTCGCCCTGCCGATCGGGCCGCCAATGTAGCACGCACGCGCCGTGTACCCCAGTGTGAGTCGCCGGGTGACAGACCGGGAGAGTCGACGACGTGCCCACCGCCACCCTCGGCGCGGCGCGCGTACTCCCGGCCGTGCTCGTCGAGGAGGCGGGCGCGCTCCTCGGCGGACGGCCCGCGCTTGCGGTCGATCGCGAGCTTGACGAGGCTCGCGATCACCGCGACCGCCATCGCGCCGACGATGACGCCGAGCGACACGAAGGTGCCGATCTCGGGCGCCCAGTCGACGTGCTGCCCGCCGTTGATGAACGGCAGCTCGTTCTCGTGNAGGGCGTGCAGGAAGAGCTTCACACCGATGAAGGCCAGGATGAACGCGATCCCGTACTTGAGGTAGACGAGCTTGTCGACGAGGTCGCCGAGCAGGAAGTACAGCTGCCGCAGACCCATGAGCGCGAAGACGTTCGCNGTGAANACGAGGAACGGCACCTGCGTGATNCCGAAGATCGCCGGGATCGAGTCGAGCGCGAAGACGAGATCGGTCGTGCCGAGCGCGATGAGCACGATGATGACGGGCGTGAACATCCGGCGCCCGTCGATCGTCGTGCGGAACTTCGCGCCCTCGAAGCGGTCGGTGATCGGGATGCGGGTGCGCAGGAACCCGATGAGCCGGTTCTCGGTCTCGGCCTCGTCGTCGTGGTTCGTGAACGCCTGGTTCGCGGCCGTGTAGAGCAGGAACAGGCCGAAGATGTAGAACACCCAGCTCCACTGCTCGATGATCACGGCGCCGATGAGGATGAAGATCCCGCGGAAGACGAGCGCGAGGATGATGCCCGCCATGAGCAGCTCCTGCTGGTACTTCCTCGGCACCGAGAACCTGGCCATGATGATGAGGAAGACGAACAGGTTGTCGATCGACAGGCTGTACTCGGTGAGCCAGCCGGCGACGAACTGCCCCGCGTGCTCGGCGTCGCCGATCGCGAGGAGCGCCCCCGCGAAGGTCAGCGCGAGCAGCACGTAGAACGTGATCCAGAGCGCGGACTCGCGCGTCGACGGGATATGCGGCCTCCGGTAGGCGAGCACGATGTCGAAGCCGAGGATGAGCGCGAGCGCGACATAGGTGCCGATCTCGAACCAGAGCGGGATGGAGAACTCCACGTGCGACCTTTCCTGGGGCAGGACTGATGGTCGAACGTCTCTCCCGCGCGGCACTCGGTGGCCCGGTGCGCCGCGGTCGCGACCGGGGCTGCGACGCTGGAGCCCGTGATGACGGCCGCGACGAGGTGGGATACTCCCCTTCGCTCCGTGCAGTCTAGGGGGTCGGACTGCCTCCGGACATGACACGCCGCTAATGTCGGAGCATGAGCGACACCGACGACCTCCGCGCCGCCGCCCGCGCCCGCCTCAAGGCCCGCAACGACTTCCACGTGATGCTCGTGATCTTCGCGGTGATCATCCTGCTGCTCATCGCGATCTGGTTCTTCTCCGGCGGCCCGCAGTCGTACTTCTGGCCGGTCTGGCCGATCCTCGGCATGGCGATCGCGGCCGTGTTCGTGGGGCTCGACGCCTACGGGGTCACGCGGCGGTTCATCACCGAGGCCGACGTCGACGCCGAGGTGGCGCGCATGACGGCGAAGCGGTCCGGCGGCACGAGCGCCTAGAGCTCGCCGACCGCGAGCCGTTCGGCAAGAGGTCGGCTCGCGGCCACCGCCTCCTCGAGGAGGCCGGGGTCGCCCGCGCGCTCCGGGTCGAGCCACTCGTCCCACAGGTCGCGCGGCAGGATGAGCGGCATGCGGTCGTGGATCGCGGCGATGTGCGGCGACGCGGGCTGCGTCACGATCGCGTAGGACACCATCCAGTCGTCGTCAGCGGTCTTGGCGACGTTCCAGAGCCCGGCGAAGGCGAACAGCCCGGCCGGCTCGTCGGGCAACCGGAACACGTGGCCCTTCTCGAAGTACTCGGTCGCGGGCACGAGCGCCCGGCGCGCCTTGAACGGCGGCCCCCATGCTCCAGAGGTCGGGAGCCCCTCGACACGCGCGTTGATCGCGGGGAACTTGGCCGGCTCGCCGCGCACCCAGAGCTTCCACCACGCGAGGTCGACGGTGCGGCGGTGTTCCCCGTCTTTCACCCGCTCCCGCACGATCGGGTTGAGGTTGCGGCGGTGTACGCCCGTCGGCTTCGCAGGCTCGTCGCGGAACTCGTCGAGCCAGCGCTCGAGGTCCGCGCGCGACGCGCGATCGTCGACGATGGAGAACCCGTAGTGGATGTCCTCCGGCTTCACCTGGAGCCCGTAGCTCGCGCACATGCCGCCACCCTAGGCCGGGCCGCCGTCACAGCACCCGGGTGTCACCCTCGGCGGGCTCCCCGTCGCCCGCGGGCGTGCGCGCCGCGAGGGTGCGCAGCCGGTGCCGCTCCCGGTGGTCGCGAAGCCACGCGTCGGGATCGGCGACCCAGCGGTCGATCGACCACTCCACCGTCATCCCGGCGAGCCCGTTCGCGGAGGCCCGCGCCTCCCGCGGCAGATCGGAGATGCCCCGCCGCGACGCCGCGACCTCCTCGAGCAATTCGAGGGCGCCGTGCTCGCGGTCGACGCTGAGATGGTGTTCGAGCGACGACCGGAGCGACGCCGCGGTCTCCCCGCGCGCCGCCTCCCTGCCGGTGACCGCTTCGACGCCGAGAAGCTCCGAGTAGCGCCGGACTCGGGCCGCGTAGGCTGCGCGCTCGCCGCGGCGTCCCGCGACGACCCGGTCGTCACGGAGGCTCGACAGCACCCCCAGCGCGCGCCACGCGATCACGAGCGCGGCCACCGCGACCGCTGCGGCGACGAGGCCGAGCACGACCGCCGCGATCGCGGGCCACGGGTCCGGCTGCACCTGCTCGACGACCGGCGGGGCGGGGGTCTCGAGGCGCGACAGCTCCTCCCGGATGCCCGACAGCTCCTCGCGGATGCCCTCGAGCGCCTCGAGAAGCCTCTCCAGGAGGTCCTGCCACGCGCCGCCCATACGGGAAAGCTAGGCATCTTCGGCTCGTCCGGCGAGCCGGTTGACGCTCGCCCCGGGTGACAGCTACGGTGCGAATCGGGGTACATCTCCCCCAGCCCCTCCCGCATGGCATACCTCCCCACTCGACGGTTCCGGTCCCGCGCCCGGATCATCACCGCCGCCGCCTTCGTCGCCGCGGCCGTCGTCATCCTCGGCGGCGCCGTCGCGATCGCCGCGACGGGCGGACCGCGCGACGGGCTCGTCGTCGCCTACGCCGTCACCGTCTTCGCGCTCGCGGGGCTCATCGGGAGCTTCGGCGCGATCACCGCCCTGCACGTGCGCACCCTGCGCGCTCTCGCGCAGCGTCATCCCGACGACGTGGTGATGCTCTCCCGCCGGCTTCCGCCCGTCTCGTCCGACCTCCCGATGTTCCTGAGGTCGAAGGGCCTCGACGGGCTGCAGATCGGCGACGGCTGGTACGCGACTCTCGTCGACGCGCGCGGCATCTCGGTGCACTCCCCCGGCCGCGACCCGCAGGAGCTCGTGCTCATGGAGTGGGCCGAGGTCGGGGCGATCGAGCTCGTGCGCACGGCAACCGTGGGCGGCGAGTCGCGCTGGAGCATCACCGTCGACGTGAAGCCCTACCCGACGCCGATGACGGTCGACGTGGCGGGCGCGGCCGGGATCGTGACGATGCCGCTCGACGCCGCCGACATCCGAGACCTCATCCAAGCGGTGGAGACGCGCCGACCGACCTGAACGGCGTCCCCGGGGAGGCCACGAGACCGGTTTACCGGAGCGCCGCTCGCGCGAACCTGACTGCTACGCTCCCGAGCGAAGCTCACTCACGCGTGCAATGGCTGCGCTCGACTCCCTCCCGAGGGCGACCAGGTCGTGGCATCCACGCGGCGGCTACCCGAAAGCTGACCCGAAAGCGATCTCACATGCAATTGGCGAGCGAAATCGTCGGCTGGACCGGCACAACCCTGCTCGTGATCGCGTACTTCAGCGTCAGCTTCCGAGGACGTCCTCCGAGCACGACGTTCCAGGTGCTCAACGGGCTCGGCGCCATCGCGCTCATCATCAACGGCGCCGTCCATGGAGCGTGGCCCTCCGTGGGTCTCAACGTGCTGTGGCTCGCCGTGGCCATCGTCGCGCTCCTGGCTCCGGTCGTTCGCCGCCGGGCCGCGATGGCCGCCGATGAGCCCGAGGCCGGTCGCGCCGACGCGCCCGCCGCGGACCCGGACGGCGATCGTGGATAGGCCCGGGCTGCTGCGCCTCCTCGCGGAGGCCCCCGAGCAGGTCGCGGGCCTCGCAGACCTCGTCGCGCCGTTCGGCTTCGAAGTCATGCGTGATCCGTCGTTCGAGTCGGCCACCCCCCACCGGCTCTACCTCTACGCATGCGGCGACGCGTCGACGGATGGTCCCGACCTCCTGCGCGGCCTCGCGGACTGGCTCGTCGACCGTCGCGAAGAGCTCGCCACCGCGCTCGGCCGACCGCTCGCCTACGTCACCTCGGGGTCGCGACGCGACGTGCGCGCCCTCGCGCCGGAGGGGCTGGGCGCTCATCTGTACGCCGTCCCCGCCCCGGGGCGAGGCCGGGACGCTGCCGACGCGTACGGCGACTACGTGGCGCTCATCCCCGTCGCGATCGACGCGGGGGTGCTGCGCGAACTGGTCGATTTCGACCTCCGGCCGTCCTGCCGGCGCTTCATCTTCCAGTGCGTGCGGATGTTCCCCTACATCCACGGCGTCGAACTCTCGCCGGACGCCCTCGACGCTCTCAGGCGGGCGGCGACGGAGAACGGTAGCAGCGGTCCCGGCCACGCGACGCGAGTCGAGGCCCCCCCGACCGAGCACGATCTGGCCGTGCTCCGCGAAGTCGTCCTCCCGGTGAGCCGCGACCTCACGGGCGGGCTCGCCGCGGGCGCCACGGAGGTCGGCTGGCACGACTTCCACTCCGGCCGATGGCACATCCTCGTCGCGAACGCCGAAGAGGTCGCGCGGCGCAGCGCCGCAGTCGCCGACGCATACCGGCAGTGGACGATGGAGGAGGCCGCTCTTGGATGAGTTCTGGACCGTGTTCGGAGACCTCGGCACATGGGTGTCGGGGCTCGCCACGTTCGCGGCGGTCGTCGTCGCGGTCTTCTACTCGCAACTGCAGGAGCGGCGCGCCCGGGAGCAGTCGCTCCACAATGTCTATGCGTGGATGCAGAAGTCGCCGCAGGGCCCGTGGCAGATCGTCGTGAGCAACGGCACGGGCGCGCCGATCTACGACTGGTCGATCACGATCCAGTGGGACCGCGGCGGCGAGGAGGTCTGGGACGGGTACACGCACGAGGACTTCGGCATCCTCCCTCCGGCCCAGAAGACGTACCCGCTCGCTCCGGAGGCGAGCGAGGTGCTGCCCGACAACGACGCGAAGATCCGGATGACGATCGAGTTCGTCGACAGGAACCTGCAGCGCTGGAGCCGGTCGAGCACCGACGAGCTCCAGCGCGTGAACCGACGGGGTGCCCGAGCGTGACCGAACGCCGTCGCATCTCGCTCGGCGCGCGCAACGTCACGCCCGACGAGCCCGAGCCGCTGCTGGCGGCGCCGAGTCCCGCGGCCGGCCGTCTCGAGCTCGTGCATGCCGAAGGCGTCCTGCGCTGCGGCGTCGTGAATCATCCGCCGCTCTCGGCGTGGCACTACGCGTCCGACACCGCCGAGTTCACCGGGTATTACCCCGAGCTCGCCCGGCAGGTGGGCCGTGAGACCGGACTCGAGATCGAGTTCGTCGACATGGACTGGGGGCGGCTGCCGTCGGCCTTCACCGACGAGGGCCTCGACGTGGTGCTCTCCATCTTCGAGACTCGCACCCGCCAGGAGTACGCCGACTTCGCCGCTGCGCTCCATAAGGTCGGCGTGAGCGGCGTGATGTCGGCGGATCGCCCTCCGATGGTCGACGTCTCGGAGCTCGGCGCCCCTGACATCAAGGTCGGCGTCGTCGTCGGCGAGGTCGGCTGGGAGTACGTCACGCAGGAGCTCGTGCTCCCGCGCCGCAACGTCATCCAGGTGGACTCCGGGACTCTGCGCACCGCCTTCTCACCGCTCCTCAGCGGCGAAGCCGACATCGCGATCGTGGACGACCTGACGTGCGCGAACTTCGTCGCGCAGCACCCCGGCTTTCAGCACGTCTTCACCCAGGACCCGCTCTACCTCTGCAAGAACTCGATCATGGTCCCGAAGGGGGAACCCGAGTTCCGGCGCTGGATCGACACGGTGTTCCTCGACGCCCGGCGCCATCCCGTTCTCCTGCAACTCGAGAACGAGACGCTCGCAGCGACCGGCGGCTGGGTCAAGAAGTTCCGATGACACGAGGAAAGGTGACCGACGGATGCGCGTAACCGGGTTCTGCCGACCGATCGTCGACTGGACGGTCGCCATGGAGCCGAGCGAGGCGCTCGGGGTGCTGGGTGCGGCTGGACTCGGGTCGGGGGTGACCTTCGTGGGCGACGCCGTGCTCGAGACCGTGCGGGCTGCGATCGGCCGCCTGCCCCACCACCACGAGGAGGCGTCGCCGGGCGGCCCAGTGAGCAACGCGATCTTCTCGCTCGCGCGCGCTGCAGGGCCGTACCCGCGGGGGTTCGAGATCGCCTGGGCCGGGCCGTACCCGGGTGGCACGGCCGACACGGCCTACGACCCGCTCCCGTCGCTCCGCGCCGTCGGGGTGACGACGCACGCGCTCCCATCCACCCAGGAGCGTACCCCGACGTCGCTGTGCATCGTGGACCACGCGACCGGCGAGACGCTTGCCATCCTCGTCGGCGACCGCGAGCCGATCGACGCCTCGGCACTCGGGACGCCCCCCGACCTCGCGCTCCTCATGCTGAGCGATCTGCCCGCCTTGCTGCCTTCGCTCGAGCCCACGACCCGGATCGCCCTCATGACGGCGGACCTCGAGCGCCTCGACGACCCGCTGGTCGCGGCGTTGACCGCCGCGGCGGGCCGGATAGCGTTCGTCTTCACGTCGATGCCGGAGCTGCACCGCCTCGGCCTGCTCGCTCCGCAGGGTGAGCCGCACGAGTTCTTCGCCGGGGCCGAGGTCGTCGCGACCGACTCATCCGACCCCGTGCACGTGTGGGATGCCGCCCGCCGCGAGCCGGCGCGGTATCCGGTGCCCAGCGAGGCCGACGCCCGCGGGAGCTTCCTCGGTGCCGGTGACGCGTACTCGGGCGCCTACCTCGCGGCGCGGATGGGCGGGCTGGGGACGGATGAGGCGCACGCGGTCGCCACGACCGAGGCGCGCATCTCGAGCTATCAGTTGCGCGCGCGCAGCCTCGAGCCGACGAACCTGACCGCGCTCTTCGGCGACTTCATCGAGCGGGCCTCCGACACGCCCGACTGGCACCTTTTCGAGCGCGTGCGTCAGACCTCGGGCACGACGGTCGTCACGAGCTACAACTCGGGCGTCGACACGCTCGGCGGGTCGGTGGCCGACGAACTCGGACTCGCCTGGTTCGCCGTGATGCCCGCCGGCAGGCGCCGCGACGAGGGCGGCCCTCAGCTCGCCTCGCGCGGAGGGCACCTTCTGGAGCTCGGCACGCCGTCCTACCGCTACTGCACGTGGACGAACGCGTATCTCGCCGACGGCACCCTGCTGCTCGACGTCTCCCGAGGTGAGGGCTCGGAGGAGACGCGGCGCGCGTGCCGCATGCTCGGCCGACCGCTCCTGGAGCTGAATCTCGACGACCACCCGGCGACGATCCGCCACTCGGTCGCGGCGTGGGCGCGCGCGTTCGCGGTGAAGACCGTCCAGGTCGCGGGGAGCCGCGCCGCGGGACTCACCGAGCCCGATCTCAATCGCGCGCGCGCGGTGCTCCGCGCAGCGCTGTTGGGAGTCGCGGCGACGCACGCGTCGGGCCTGCCTGCCCCCGTTCCCCCGCCCTCGGCGGTGTCCGCGGCGTCGATCGGGATCCCCCGCCTCCCCGAGGTGTCGGCGGGCGCTCTCGAGGAGCTGCGCGCCGCCGGGCTGGCCGACGGGCTCGACCTCGACAGTCTCGTCTGGGAGGTCGAGGGCGAAAGGATCGTCCGTGCGAAGAGCCGGGACCTGGTATCGGCCGTCGCGTCGGGGATGCTCGATCTGGCCGTCGTCGGAGAGGACATGATCCTCGACGCGCCCGCCGAGGACTCCGCGGAACTGGAGGTCATCGCCCGGGCCGGGGTCTTCAACGCGCTCCTCGCCGCCGTCGGCCCGTCGGAGCCGCGCGCGGAGCACGGGCTCGTCGCGAGCCAGTACCCGCGGGTCGCGTCGCTCTTCGCCGCGGAGCGGGGGGCGAACGTGTGGCCCGTCGCCGGGGCCGGGGAAGGCTGGGTCGAGGCGGGGATCGCCGACTACGTCGTCGACACGTGGCGCACGGGCCGCACGGCGGAGGAGCACGGCCTGCGCCTCGTGCGGGAGCTCGCGCGCACCTCGCTCGTCCTCGTCGCCCGCCGCGGCGCCACGCCGGTCTCGAGGGTCGCGCCCTGGCTGTTCAACCGGCTCGCGGGCGAGCCGGTTGACTGGGACGGTGCCCCCGTCACACCCCGGTGACGGAGAGCCGCAACGAGTAGAGCGACGTCGTCGCGGTGACGAAGAGCTCGTTACCGCGCAGACCCCCGAAGCACAGGTTGGAGGCGCGCTCGGGGAGGGCGATCCGCAGCAGCTCGACGCCCTCCGCGTCGAAGCAGCTCACGCCCGCGTACGTCGCCGCCCAGATCCGGCCCGCGGGGTCGATGCGGATGCCGTCGAAGCCTCGACCGGCGACGAGCTCACGGATGCCCTCACCCGTCGGGTCCAGGACGCTCAGGGTGTCGCGGCCGCTGTCGACGACGTAGAGTACCGACTCGTCGCGCGAGAAGGCGAGGCCGTTCGGCTGGTCGAACGCGCCCGTCACGAGTTCGAGCCGTCCGTCCGCCTCGTGCCGGCGGTAGACGCCGCACACCGGCTGCTCGGACGGCGCGGCGTGCCCCTCGTAGTCGCTCACGATCCCGTAGGTCGGGTCGGTGAACCACACGTCGCCCGCCGAATCGACGACGACGTCGTTGGGGCTGTTGAGCCGGCCGCCGTCGAACGAGTCGGCGAGCACGCTCTCCGAGCCGTCGTGCTCCCGCCGCACGACGGCGCGCGCACCGTGGAGGCAGGTCACGACGCGACCCTGCGCGTCGAAGGTGCGTCCGTTCGCGAACCGCGCGGGGCGGTCGAACTCCGACACGCGGCCGGACGCGAGGTCGAGCCGCAGCACGACGTCGCTCGGGATGTCGCTGAACAGGAGGTGGCGGCCCTGCACCGAGTAGGCCGGACCCTCGAGCCAGCGCCCGCGGCGGTAGTGCACCGCGAGGGTCGAGTCGGTGCGCAGGTCGCGCACGCGGTCGTCGAGCACCTCCACCTCGGCCGGGATGCGCATCCGACTACCCCTCCCCCGCGTCGGCCTCGAGCGGCGAGGGTCCGAGCTCCGCACGGAGCCGCACGAGCGCGCTGTACGCCTTCGCGCGATAGTCCTCGAGCGCGCGCACCCGCTCCGGGGGGATGTCGCCCGTGATACCGCCGCCCGTCTTGACCCCGAAGCGGCCCCCGACGACCTGGTCGAGGAGGACGCGCGGCGCGGCGAGCCGGTCGCCGAACGCGTCCTCGAACGTGCCGAAGCCGTTCGCGTAGACGTCGAGGCCCGCCATGTCGGCGATCGCGAACGGCCCGAAGAACGCGAGCCGGAACCCGAACGTCGTGCGCACGATCGTGTCGACGTCCTGGACCGACGCGATCCCCTCCTCGACGATCGACGCGGCCTCCTTGAGCAGCACGTACTGGAGGCGGTTGAGCACGAAGCCAGGCACGTCCGCGACCTCGGCTCCCCACCGCTCGGCGCGGGCGAGCATCCGCTTCACGATCGGGACGACCGCGGGGTCGGTGTGGCGCCCCACGATGAGCTCGACGCCGGGCACGAACGGCGCGGGGTTGCTCCAGTGGACGTTGAGGAACCGCTCGGGTCCCTCGACGGCGACGTCGAGTTCTCGCACCGGGATCGTCGAGGTGTTGCTGCCGACGATCGCGTCGCAGGATGCCGCGGCCGAGATGCGCGCGAGCACCTCGTGCTTGACGGCGACGACCTCGGAGACGGCCTCCTGCACGAAGTCGGCGCGGGCGACCGCGGACTCGAGGTCGGGCGCCCAGGACAGGTTCGCGCGCACCGCCTCCGTCGAGCCCGGAGGGAAGACGCCGCTCGCCTCGAAGCGCTCGGTCTCGTCGAGCAGCCGGGCATGGGCGGCCTCGGCGAACTCCGCGGAGGCGTCGGCGAGCACGACCGGGAGGCCGACGCGCGCGAGCGACTGCGCGATCCCTCCCCCCATGTACCCGGCGCCGACGACGGCGACGGTGCGGATGTCGTCGATCATGAGTCCCTCCCGGGGGTGCGGGCACCGCGCTCGGGCAGAAGGCCGAGCAGGTACTCGCGGTTGGCGGCGCTCACGGCGAGCCCGTCGCCGCCGTAGTTCTCGAGGCAGAAGGCGACGTCGGGTCGCGCCTCGAGCACGACGGCGACGGCGGTGCGATAGTCGACGACGCCGGACGGCAGCGGCGCGGGGGCGGTCAACACGACGCCGGCCGCCGGATCCTCGAGCCGCAGGATGTTCTTGACGTGCCAGTAGCGCGTGTGGGGCGCGGCGGCGCGGATGATGTCGAGCCAGTGCTCGACGGGCCCCTGCCGTCGCACGAGGTTGCCGAGGTCGGGGTTGAGCCCGACGGCGGGCGATCCGATGTCCTCCACGAGTCGCACGGAGTCGGCGGCGGTTCCGAGGTAGGTGTCCTCGTAGCACTCGAGCGACACCTCGACGCCGATGGAGGCCGCGTGGTCGCCGAGCTCGCGGAACCGGGTGACGGCGAGCTCCCACAGGCTGCCGTCGACGGGGTCGCGGGGGCCGTCGACGGTCCAGAACCAGGTGACGGCGCGCTGCGCGTCGGTGAGCGGACGCATGAGACTGAACGACACGTGGCGCGCACCGAGCTCCGCCGCCGCGTCGAGCACGCGGTGGCTGTAGGCGAGGTTGTCGGCGCCGTCGCGCGGGTCGATGACGCTGCGCCGGGCGGTGGTGACGGCGGGCACGGTGAGCCCCGCCTCCGCGACGACGGCCCGGAACTCGTCGCGCCGGGCGTTGTCGAGATCGGCGACGCGGAGCCAGCTGTCGGTCGGGTCGACCTGGGTGAAGCCGGCACGGGCGACCTGGCGGAGCGCCGCGGCCCACGCCTCGGCGGGGGCGTCCTGCTGGTTCGGGAACGGGAGCATCGCCGCCGCGAGCACCCAGCCGCGGTCGTCGTCCGCGTCGTCTCGCGCCATCCACCGCTCCTCGTCGATCGGCCGGCGGCCGCCGGGTGCTGGCGATGTTATCTGATATCTGACATGCTGGCTACACCGCCGACGGAGGCGGAGAAGCGGAGGAGTCATGGCCCAGCGCACCGGCGCCCGCGACTCGGGACCGGAACTCGTCGTGCGGCACCTCGAGGAGCTCATCCTCGACGGCGGACTCGAGCCCGGCGCGGAGCTGCCCTCCGAGGGGGAACTCGCCGAAGAACTCGATATCAGCCGCCTCACCGTGCGCGAAGGCGTCAAGATGCTCGCCGCGCGCGGGCTCGTCGACGTGCAGCGGGGACGACGCTCCACCGTCGCCGCCGCGACCGCCGAGCCACTCACGAGCTACTTCGACGCCGCCGTGCGCCGCGACCCCCGAGCCCTCATGGAGCTCCTCGAGCTGCGGTTCGCGATCGAGGCGGCGGCGGCATCCCTCGCGGCGGTGCGCGCCGACGACGACGACCTCGCGGCGATCGGGCGGGCGCTCGACCGGATGCGGGAGCTGCGGCACGACCCCGACGCCTACAACGCCGCCGACCTCGAGTTCCACGCGCTCATCGCGCGCGCGAGCGGCAACCGGATGTTCGACGTGCTCATGGAGGGGATGGAGCAGCCGCTGCGCGCGAGCCGCGCCGAGACGCTCCGCGCCCACGTCGCGGCGCACGGTCCCGACATCGGCGACCTCATCGCCGAGCACGAGGCGGTGCACGACGCGATCGTCGCGCACGACCCGCGCGCCGCGGCCGCCGCCATGCGCAAGCACCTCACGCAGACCGGCGAGGACCTCCGAGCCGCCCGCGACCTCGACCCGCGCGGCACCGAACCCGGGGAGCGCGCATGACGCGACTCTGGAACGCCCCCGAGGACTTCGTCGACGAGATGATCGACGGCTTCGTCGCCGCCCACGGCTCGCAGGTACGTCGCGTGCCCGGAGGCGTCGTGCGGACGACCCCCACCCCGCGCGGCGAGGTCGCCGTCGTCATCGGCGGGGGCAGCGGGCACTACCCCGCGTTCGGCGGGCTCGTCGGTCGCGGCCTCGCCCACGGCGCCGTCATGGGCAACCTCTTCACGTCGCCGTCGACCCAGCAGGCGCTCTCCGTCGCGCGGGCGGCCGAGAACGGCGGCGGCGTGCTCCTGTCGTTCGGCAACTACGCGGGCGACGTGCTCAACTTCGGCGCCGCCCAGGAGCGGCTGCGCGCCGAGGGCATCCCCTGCCGCACCGTGCTCGTCACCGACGACGTCGCGAGCGCTCCCCCCGAGGAGCGGGCCCGGCGTCGCGGGATCGCGGGAGACCTCGTCGTGTTCCGCGTCGCGGCCGCGGCCGCCGAGGCCGGCCACGACCTCGACGGGGTGGCACGGCTCGCCTCGCTCGCCAACGACCGCACCCGCTCGCTCGGCGTCGCCTTCGCCGGCTGCACCCTGCCCGGCGCCGCCGAGCCGCTGTTCTCGGTCCCCGCCGGCCGCATGGCGCTCGGGCTCGGCATCCACGGCGAACCGGGCATCGACGAGACCGACGTGCCGACCGCCGACGGCCTCGCCGAGCTGCTCGTGTCGCGACTGCTCGCCGAGGCCCCCGCCGGCGCCGGGACGCGCGTCGTACCGCTCCTCAACGGCCTCGGATCGCTCAAGTACGAGGAGCTCTTCGTCGTCTACCGCCGTGTCGCGCGGCTGCTCGACGAGGCGGGGCTCGAGCTCGTCGACCCGCACGTCGGCGAGTACTGCACGAGTCTCGACATGTCAGGCGGCTCGCTCACTCTGTTCTGGCTCGACGAGGAGCTCGAGGAACTCTGGTCGACGCCCGTCGACGCGCCCGCCTACCGTCGCGGCAGCCTGGCGCCCGTGGCGATTCCCGCCTCGATTCCGGCCACGGTCGCCGACCCCGTCTCCCCCGCCGCCGTCATCCCCGAATCCGACGAGCCGTCCCGCGAGCTGGCGGGCGTCGTCGTCGGAGCCCTCGCCGCGGCCACCTCCTCGATCGACGACGCCGCGGCCGAGCTCGGGCGACTGGATGCCGTGGCCGGCGACGGCGACCACGGGATCGGGATGCAGCGCGGCGTGCGCGCCGCCCTCGACGCCGCCCGGGAGGCGCACGAGCTCGGGGCGGGCGCCGGGACGACGCTGCGGCGGGCCGCGGAGGCATGGGCGGACCAGGCCGGGGGGACGTCCGGAGTCATCTGGGGGTACCTCCTCGCCGAGGTCGCCGACGCGCTCGGCGACGCGGGGACGCCGTCCGACGCCGACGTCGCCGCAGGCGTGACCGCCGCCGCCCGCGCCGTCATGGACCGCGGCGGCGCCGCCGTCGGCGACAAGACCCTCGTCGACGCGCTCGTGCCGTTCGCGGCATCCCTCGCCGAGGTCGTCACCGCCGGCACCCGACTCGCCGACGCGTGGCCGGTCGCCGCGCACGCCG